>JGI20193J14888_1000408_pt1 | contig 12610 bp, 13 predicted proteins | sample NGESurdeep092012_5_FD_14888 | JGI IMG/M metagenome (IMG submission 14888)
CAGGATGGCCAGGGCCCCCAACGGCTCGAGACTCGACCCGAGGTACCCGCCGACATAAGAGAGCGAGAGGCCGGTGACCAACCCGCCGACCAGGGCCCCAACCGGACTATCGAGTCCTCCCACCACCGCGGCGGTAAATGCGTACACCAGGATCAGGTCCATGAAGTTGGGGGAAAATGACACAGTGGGGGCGACCAGCAAACCCGCCAACGATCCGGCCACCGCTGCCAGGGCCCAACCCAGTGTGAGGATCCGGCCCACACGGACCCCGAGGAGTCGGGCCACTTCGGGAGCGAAGGCGGCGGCCCGCATGCGGAGCCCCATGTTGGTGGCGCGAAAGAGCACCAGCGTGCCCAGCATCAAGATCACCACCGCGGCCAGGATGAACACGTCGAAATGTGAAAAGGCGATGGTGCTGTGGCCGAACGTGAGCCCGGCTTGGGAGAATGCCGGGGGAAAGCTCCGGTTGCCCACACCGAAGATCGATCCGGCCAGGCCCTCCAGCAAGATGAACAGACCGAGGGTCACGATCACCGGATTGAGGGCATGTTTTCCGCGTAGGGGGCGGATGAGGACCACCTCGATCACACCGCCCATTACCAGACCGGCCACCAACGCGGCGGCGAATACCAGCCAATAGTTGATGTGGCGGTCGAGGAGCGTGACGGCGATATAGGTGGTGAACATGGCCATCGATCCTTGGCTGAAGTTCACGATATGGGTTGCCCGCCAGATGAACACAAGGCCTAGCGCCACGGCCGCGAAGATCATCCCGTTGGTGATCCCGTTTAGTGTCAGGTTGATGAACAGGCTCATGATGTGTCTGCTCTGTCTCTTTCTCTCGTCAGAATCCCAGATAGAGGTGTCGTAGCTCGGTGTCAGCGGCGACCGAGACGGCAGTATCGGCAATCACGACCCGGCCCAGGTTGATCACTACTGCTTCTTCGGCGATAGACAAGGCGCTGCGGACGTTCTGCTCCACCAGGACCACCGTGAGTCGGGTCTCACGGGCCAATTCCTGGATCAACGCCATGATTTGGGCGGTAACCAGGGGGGCCAGGCCCAGCGACGGCTCATCGAGCAGCAGCAGCTTCGGTTTGGAGCTGAGGGCGCGCCCGATGGCCAACATCTGGCGCTCTCCTCCCGAGAGGGTGGATGCCATCCGTCTCTTCCGCTGCGCCAACTGCGGGAAGAGCTCGTAGATCTCATCGAGGACCGACCGGCGTTCTTGACGACCGAACTGCCATAGGGTTCCCAGACGGAGATTCTCGTCAATAGTGAGCTCTTCGATCACACCCCGACCTTCGGGAACATGGGAGATCCCGAGCCGGACAATGTTCTCGACGCTTAGACCGGTGAGTTCGACCCCGCCGTAGCTGACGTTGCCCGATTGGCGTTTGACCAGACCGGAAACTGTGCGCAGGAGCGTTGTCTTGCCTGCCCCGTTGGCTCCCAGTACGGCGGTCACGGTTCCTTCCCGGGCTTGGAATGTCACGCCCTGGAGTGCCTGGACCGCCCCGTAGGAGACCGAGAGGTCTTCCACGTCAAGCATCACTCGCCCCTGTACTCGCCCCCGTACCGGCACCCACTGCGTGCACCTCGTTGCCGAGGTACGCGGTCGTCACCTCGGGATTGGCGCTGACTTCGGCCGGGGTCCCGTGGGCGATGACCTGCCCGAAGTTGAGGACCACCAGTCGATCGCAGGTGGACATGACGAGATCCATGTGGTGCTCGACAAGGAGCACGCTGGCCGACGAGCGCAGTTCGATCACCAAATGGCTGAGTTCGTCCATCTCCCCCTTGGAGAGGCCACTGGCCGGCTCGTCGAGCAAGAGAAGGGTCGGCTCAGCCATCAAGGCCCGGGCCATGGCCGTACGCTTTTGTACTGCGTAAGGCAGCGCTTTGGGATTCCAGTCCGCGAACTGTGCGATCTCGAACTCGTGAAGCAGCTCCCCTGCCCGCTGGCGAAGATGGGTCTCCTCACGGCTGGATCGCCATAGCCCAAGCAATGCCGACGCCACGCCCGTATGCGTCTTCGCCTGACCTCCGGCCATCACATTCTCGATGACACTGAGACCATTCCAGAGCCCCACCCCTTGGAGCGTTCGGGCGATTCCCAGTTGGGTCAAGTGATGTGGCTTCCGGCGATCGATCCTTTGCCCGTTGTAGGTGATGGTCCCTGACTGGGGATTCACGAATCCGCACACCACATTGAACAGAGTGGTCTTGCCGGCGCCGTTGGGCCCGATGACCCCAACTACCTCGCCCGGTCGTACCTGAAGCGACACATCACTCAATACGGCCAGACCGCCGAACGAAACGCTCACCTCGTCCACTGTCAGCCCTGCGCCCTGGGACAGCCCTGCGCCCTGGGACAGCCCTGCCGTCATGGTCGGTATGCCCCTTGAAGTGGAGGCGTTTTCCCGACAGGGCGCAACTGAGGCGCGTCACCATCCAATCGCACCCAAATCCCCCCTGGATCTCGCCATCGGCGTAGAAAATGTTCTAGGTGAAGTATGGGTCACAGTTTCGTGAATCGCAATGGTCGGACCCACACTTTTGAGCCCCTCCGGTACTCCCTGCCGGTTCGGCGCACCTGATGAGCGGCCTCCACGATGCCCAGGTACCGGCCTTTTGTGGCGGGCAACCGGCAACCGCCAACCGTGACCTGAGACGGCAAAATCGCACTGTGCCGTTGTGGCGATCGACGGGTTTGGCCCTTCGTCCTTGCGCCACTTCGTCCTTGCGCCACTTCGTCACTTCGTCCCTGGTCCGCTACACCGCTGCGTCCACCTGCTCCCTCATCGGGCCGCACAGCTCTGTCATCCGGGGAATCCGATTGGCGGGCATGGACATCCCATCAGGAGATTCGACCTCGAGTACCCGGACCCGCTCCGGGTTGGCATGAAGCCATTGGGCGACAATGATCCGCTCATGTTCGTGGCCGTCTTTGGTCATGGCCAGTGCTGAGTCGGCGCTCCCATGTACGCCCCCACCTGAACCGAACATTGTGCCGCTCTCCGTGAGTAGCCCACCGTCGAGTTCCACTGCCCCCTCGCCGTCGACATAGAGGACCACACGACCGGCCTCCCGAAGCGATTCAACCCTCCGATGCTGACCGATCAGGTGACGGAGTCGATCAGCTTCATCACGCACCCGTGCCGCATCCTCGTACCACTGAAGCTGAGCCAGGTGCGCCAATTCCTTGGCCATCGGCATGAGTAGTTCGGCGGGGTCGGCGGCGAGTTCGTCGGTTGTCCATTTTCGTCGCCTCCCCGGCCTCGTGACCGCTCGCCGTGCTGGCTGTTGGTGTGGTTGGTGGGCCCGGTCATCACCGGCCGGCTCGGGTCGAGCGTCTGCCGCGGATCGAACGGCCGTGCCGGGGTCCTTTCTCCGAACCTTGCCCATGCGGTTGAAAGGGGGGGCCCATGCCCGGATCAGCCGGCCCTCGATCACCACCGCGGTAAGGAGTCCCGGGCACACCCGATAGTGGATGGCGTGGAGCTGTCGCAGCAATCGCCCGATCTTTGGGCGCCGGTCACCGGTGAAGTAGGAACGAACCCGCGAATGGAGATCGGTTGCCTTGCCCACATAGAGGACGTTGCCGGCGGCGTCGGTGAACCAGTAGACGCCGGGCCGGTGGGGGAGTCGGGTGGTGAGACGAAGCTTGGCGGCCTGAGGGTGGCCGACAAGGCGGGGGAGGTCGAGGAGCTCCTCGAGTCCGAGGATCCCGAATGAACCCGCTCGTTCGAGGAGGGCGTGGAGAAGATCCCCGGTTGCGAGTACGTCGGTCAGGGCCCGGTGGGACGGTTGGTGGGAAAGGTTGAGAACGGCGGCGAGGGTGCCGAGTTTGCAGTTGGGCACCATGTCCCGGATGAGCCGGCGAGCCAGGGCCAGGGTGTCGACGGTGGCGTTTTGCAGTCGATCACGACCGGTGGAAACAAGGGCATGGTTGAGGAAGGAAAGGTCGAACCGCACGTTGTGGCCGACAATCACCGCGCCCCCGACGAACTCGAGGAAGGTAGGGAGCATGGCTCCGATGGTGGGTGCGTCAGTCACCATTGCGTCGCTGATCCCGGTGAGGGCGGTGATGAACGGGGGAATGCGTTCATCGGGTTTCACCAGTGTCTGGAAGGTGCCCAGCATCTCTCCACCTCGATAGCGTGCCGCTGCCACCTCGGTGAGAGACGATGTGGCAGGTGATCCTCCGGTGGTCTCGACGTCGAGAACCACGAAGGTCACCTCGCTGAGCGGGGTACCCAGGTCGTCGAACGAGCGTTGCACGACGAGCGCCATAGGCGACACTGTAGCGAACGGGTGTTCGATTTGCGTGGAGTTGGGGTTGATGTGGGGCGGCTACCGTAAGGGAGTGACCACTGACTCATCTGCGGCTGCACCCGCTATGGCGGAAACGCCGGACCCATCTGCGGCCTCGGCCACCCGGTACCGGTGTGCGGCCTGCGGGAACCTGACCCGATTCAGCGTGGTCACCAACCGACGGACCAAGGCATTCCATCATTTCTCCGTGGGTGGGGAGCTCACCCTTGAAGACGTGGAGGTGCTCGACGAAACGGTGGAGGAGGTGTCGTGCCGATGGTGTGGCAATGGCAACGCTGTCGAGACCGTCGACAACGCCGAGACCGTCGAGACCGGGTCTCCGAACCCGAACTGATGCCTGTCCAGGCAGCGGTCCAGGCGGCGGTCCAGGCCGTGGACCTGGCAACAGACCTGACTCAAGAACCAGTAGAGCGGCGTGCGGTGCCCCTGGCCGACCCCGACTTTTTGGCTGGCCTTCGGCCCATCCCGGCCGGTTCACCGGATACGCCGGCACCATGGTCGGCTGCGGACGTTGTCGGCGTGAGCCCCTCGGGTGATTCGATTGAAATTCGCATCGACGGTGGGGCTGGTCAGCTGCTCCTGGCGTTCCTCAACACCGACTGTGACGGATGTGAAGACTTCTGGCACGGTTTTCGGGATCCCGATGCCCTCGGCCTGCCTTCCGGCGTGTCCAGTATTGTCATCACCAAAGGTCCCGGTTCGTTGTCGTCGGACGAGGTGGCTCTGTCTGCGAATGGCATCGAACGGGTGCCGGTGGTGATGAGTGATCAGGCGTGGATTGACTACCGGGTACTCGGGTATCCCTTCTTCGTGCTGGTGGACGTGGCGTTGAACCAGGTCGTCGGCGAGACGGTGGGCCTCGGATGGGATGACGTCATCGCCATGACCGGTACGGCGCGCTGACCCCCAGGCCGACCTTCCAGGCAGGTGTTGCACGACCCCAGCACTACCCGGTGAAGGTCAGGCCGGCAATCACCCGGCCACCGCTGCCACTGCATTCAGGTGTCCCGGAGACCCATCGGGTTAGCCCGGCCATCATGGCCGCTCCGTTGCGACGACCGTTGGAACTCGCCCATCTTCCCAGCACGGGGGGTATTTTCCGCGAATGATCAGACCTCAGAACGCTGGCTGTGAGACGTCCTGATCACCAGTGTTGCCCGGTCGTTCGCCGGCATCGGGCCCATTGCTGCCCGCCCATGCCCATGGGAAAGCACCGGTGAGGCTTTCGGAGCTGGTGGCACACCTCACCGAAGGACTCGTGGAAGAAGCCGCTGACAGATTGCCTGGATAGAGTCGTCAAATGTGAAGCCGGTTCGGAAACTCGGGGTTTGGCGGTCATCGGGGTTGCGGGTTCTGGCCTCCCTGCTGGTCCTGACGGTGGTGACGATCTCCTGGGTCCCGGTCCGGGCCGTCTCGGGCGCATCAGTGAAGTCACCCCGCGTAGAAGATCTCTCTCCGGCTCCTGATTCGGTTGTCCCATTTGGTGGAGCCTCGCTCGGCTTACATGCATTGACCAGTCCAAAGGCCCCGGTCGTCGGCATGGCCGCCACACCCGATGGCAAGGGCTACTGGCTGGTTGCCTCTGACGGGGGGATCTTCAGCTTCGGCGATGCCCAGTTCTACGGTTCGACCGGCTCGTTCAGCCTCAATGAGCCGGTCGTCGGCATGGCCGCCACACCCGATGGCAAGGGCTACTGGCTGGTTGCCTCTGACGGGGGGATCTTCAGCTTCGGCGATGCGCGCTTCTTCGGCTCGGAGGGTGGCACACAGCTCGTGGCCCCGGCCGTTGGGATGGCGGCCACACCCAACGGGGACGGATACTGGCTGGTGTTCGGGACACTGCGGCCGCTGGCCGGGAAGATCGTCGGGATCGACCCTGGCCACAACGGGCTGAATTACACCGCTCCCCAGATCATCAATCAATCGGTCTGGAACGGCCAGGAGGACGAAGCCTGCGACACCACCGGGACCGAAACGGACAGTGGCTACACGGAAGCGCAGTACAACTTCAACGTCGCCACCTACCTCGAAGCCGACCTCGAAGCCGAAGGTGCCAAGGTAGTGATGACTCGCCCGAACAATTCCGGGATCGGCCCATGCATCACCACGAGAGCGGCCATCATCAATGACGCACACGCCGATGTGGCCGTTGATATCCACGCCGACGGTGGGCCCGCCGACGGGCGGGGCTTCGCCGTCCTCGAGCCAGTGGCCGATGGGCCGAACAACGCCGTGATCGCGTCGTCGGCGGCCTTCGCCACCATCATGCGCAACACGTTCCTGGCGGACACAGGCATCCCGGTGAGCACCTACGACGGGGTCGACGGGCTGCAGCTCCGGGACAACCTGGCCGGACTCAATCTCACCACGAGTGCCAAGGTGCTCATCGAATGTGGCAACATGCGCAACGCGTCCGATGCGGCAATTCTGGTCACCCCCGCGTTCCAGAAGTCGGCGGCCGAGGCCATGGCGCAGGCAATCACCATCTACCTCACTGGTCAAACGGCGCCCACTTCCTGACTTCGGTCGGGACGGCTCGGCTGCACATGTCGATCCAGCGGATCACGTATCCCGTTCGGCAGCAGGAAAGCAACGCGTCAGTGATGGACAGCGCGGTCGAGGTCGTCCTTGGAGCCTCCCGCCTCCCCGTAAGAGCTCGTGGGCGAAAGCTTGATCTTGGTAGGGGCCCCGTTGGAGTGGAATGCAAACTCGACCCTGGCGTCCGCACATCCGGGGACAGCTTTCGTGGCCGATGGCGAGCAGTTCGGAGGAGGAACCCGTTGAGATTACCGGGGGACCCCATAATCACACCCGGCCAAGGGTGGGATTGACCCCGTCCGACGGACGGGTGCCCCATAATGTTGAGGCGGCGAGGGCCGCGGAGGTAGCCCCGTATAACGCTAGATCAGCGGTATTTTCCGGTGGATCCAGCCTGACCCACGCCCGTTGGCAGGCGGTCGACAACAGGCCGACAATGGGCGGATGCACGTATGCGCCCTGGCCATAGAGCTCCACATCGCCGACAGCACCTCGCTCAAGGCCAAGCGAACAGTCATCAAGCACTTGATCGAGACCAGCAAAGTCCGTTTCGGGGTGGCCGCGGCTGAGGTCGGTTTCCAAAATCAGTGGCAGCGCTCGGAACTGGGTTTCGCCGCGGTGGCGGGGTCGCCCGGGCATGTGGAGGAGGTGCTCGACTCGGTCGAGCGGTTCGTCTGGTCCCATCCCGAGGTGGCAGTGATCGGAGCCAGCCGAACCTGGCTGGATACCGCGCAGTAGGACCCAGTCGGCCTACCTACCGCCGGACCTGACCCTGTCGTAGCCTCGGGCTATGACGGAATTCTCTGAACTGCTCGATGATCACGAGGCCGAGCACCGGGACCTCCTCCGGCTGGTGAAGCCGCTGGCCGACGATGCGCCCGAGTGGGACCGGATGACCCCGGCGGAGGGCTGGGCGGTACGTGATCAGATCAGCCATCTGGCCTATTTCGACGCCGCCGCACACCTGGCCATCACGGAGCCGCAGAAATTTGCCCTGATGGCGGAGGCCTTCATGGTGCAGACCGGAGATCCGATGGAGGGGCACCTGGTGCGGGGGCGGGCCATGGATGGGACCGAGCTGGTCGAGTGGTGGGAACGGGCCCATGGAGGGATGTCAGAGGCGTTTGCCGACGCCGATCCGAAGATGCGGGTCCCGTGGTTCGGCCCGCCGATGGGTGCATTGTCATTCGTGACCGCGCGTCTGATGGAGACCTGGGCCCACGGCCAGGACGTGGCGGATGCGCTGGGAGTCAACCGGACACCGACAGATCGCCTGCGCCACATTGCGCACCTCGGCGTACGGGCTCGGCCGTTCTCGTATCTGGTTCGCGGGCAGGAAGTTCCCCCCGGGAAGATCGAGGTGGTTCTGGTGGCTCCTTCTGGTGGGGAATGGACCTGGGAAATCGGTGAGTCGGACGAAGGAGAACCCGTTTCATCGGTCACCGGCCCGGCGGAAGACTTCTGTTTGGTGGTAACTCAGCGACGCAACGTGGCCGACACATCGCTCACGGTCACCGGAAGTGGTGCGGAGGAGTGGATTGGAATTGCCCAGGCGTTCGCCGGTCCTCCGGGTAAGGGACGGTTGCCGGCGGGGTAGGGGAGAAGGATTCCGGTCGGGTCGATCAGGCGGATTCTCGCTGTCCTCTCGGCGGGTGCATCTACGCAAACGGTCTTGCTGTACTGGATGAACGTGTCGGCAAGGTTTCCGGTAGGAGGTGCGGGCATCTATCTGTACTGGTTCTACAACACGGTCAATGCGCTCGCGCCCAAGGCGTTCTGACGCTCTTCAACTCCGGCATCCACGGCCAGGGCCTCCGCGACGGACGGATCCAGAAGACCGGCTCGGGTTTGATGCACCGAAGAATGGGTGAGGTGTAATTCGTGCGCCACCACCAAGCCTGCATTAGCCCTTTTTGGGCTCTCCATTTAACCGGAGTAACCCCCACATCTTGTGGTGACGGTCGAACCGATGGTCGGTGCCTGGTGAGGGGCCGATGAGGAGCCTGAGGACGTGGAGGACGCCGACTCGTAGGCTCGGGAGATGGTCACGCCCGATATGCCCGTCCATCCGGTTTCGCCTGAGTGGCGAAAAGAATGGCGACGTGTCGGCGGCGGCGCTATGACCGTTTCCTTTCTGGCTGGTTTGGGATGGCTCTCAGCGACTCAGAATTTCGTCACGGTGTCCAAGACGGGCATTCTTGTTCATCCCTCATCGTGGCAGTGGCCCTTTTGGGTGTGCGTTGCTGGGTTTCTCATCGGGCTGTACATCGTGTTGACGACCTATCACGACAAACTTCCCATGTTTGGGCGAGCACGTCCGATAGATCACTCGTCTATGTACAGCCTCGCCATGGATAATTTTGTGTGCAGCATTGCCAAAGAAGACGACGCCTCAACGATCGCGATCTCACCTGGGATCTGTTTCGTAAATGGCGGCCCGTCGATTATTGAGTACGAAATCGAAAAGTTCGACGTGACGATCAACGGTCAACCCGCAGAGCGGGGCCAACCGAACTCAACGGGCGCTCGTCTGCTTCCTGGGCACAAGAAGAACTATCGACATTCAGCGATTCGTCATACTCCCATCAGCCCTCCTCCGACAGGCACGCTCTCTTATCAAGTCGTTTACGGTCCGTCCGGGGGGGCGTCCAGATACCGAAGAAAGCACGCAGTGAACTTCTCGATTCTCAAGGTGGACCCTGCTTCCGAGCCTCCGGCGCTTCTTGATTGGGAAGACAGGGAACCCGAAACGGACGCAGTGATTTAGGGTGGGAACCCTACGACCCGATCAGCCGTTCGTAGCTGAGCCAACCGTCTGCGTGCTTAGCGAAGCACCCCCACATCTTGTGGTTACTCCGGTTAAATGGAGAGCCCAAAGTCCTTTAACGGGGTATCCACAGCCCGGATGGGTTTCAAAGTCGTTGCAAGTCATGCCGAAAGGCAGGCAAGGAATCCAAGTTCGTCCCTGTGCTCGAATCCAGCACCGACGTCGACGACGAAGATACGACGCAGCAGCACTGGCACATTTGACCTTCCGAGCAGGCCAACGACCCGCTGTCCTCATCCCAAACGGGGCGGAGTGCGCCTACAGTGACGATTGACCTGTTGCTGAGGCTGCGGGTGGTCGCAAGACAGACGGGCCAAGGTGAGGACGGGAGGTCACAAGAGTGTCAACGGCGGCGATTCGGACAGCTGTGGAGGACTTCGTTGGCCATGCGCGAGCGACCTTGTCGGTTCCAGGCACGAAAGCGGAGGCGAGTCTTTATAGTGAGTTCCGGACGCTTCTGGATGCGGTTCTGCCTGCACTGCGCCCGGATAAGCAATGGTCCGTTGTTGAGCAGGCCAACGCCGAGGACCTGGGGATCCCCGATTTCCGCGTAGCGCAAGGTAACGAACTGCATGGTTGGGTGGAACTAAAGGCTGTGATGGGCAAGAACCTCGACAACCTGACGGCCCATGACAAGCGCCAGTTCGAGAAGTTCACGTGCGGTCTTACCAATGTGCTGTACACAACCGGATGGGACTGGCGGCTCTACCGGGACGGCTTTCAGGTCGGCAAGCCTGTCAAGATCGGCGATGAGTCGATGTTCGATTCCCACACGCTGACTTGGTTGGTTGCCGACGATGCGATCGACAAGCTATGCGAAGTGCTCAATCAATTCATCGACGCGCCGATGGTGCCCTACACGAACCCCGCCCAAGCCGTCGAAGCACTTGCAAGCCGGGCGCGAGCACTCAACATTGCCCTGGTTGATGTGGGCGAGGAGAACGCAGGCGCTTGGCTCAGCGGGCTGCGCGATGACTTTAGGGCATTGCTGTACAAGAACGGGCAGCCGTTTACGTGGTCCCGGTTCGTTGACTCGTACGTTCAGATCGCCGTGTTCGGCACGCTCCTTTGGCGTCTCGAAACTGGCAAGGACATCTCGCTAGACAACGTCGTTGCACTCGACGCCAACCTTCATCCGCTCCTCTTCCAGTGCATGGATGTCCTCTGGAAGACCGACGGTCGACCCCAAGCGCTAGTGCCTCTTCTCGGAGAGCTTTGCACCACGGTGAATCTCATCCGACCGGCAATTTTCATGCCGAAATCAACTTCGTCAAAGTACGTTCCTGACCCGATCATTGATGCATACGAGCCGTTCTTCCGCCGCTATGACCCGGCAACTCGGGACACAAAGGGTGTCTTCTACACCCCCGCTCAGGTCGTCGAGCAAATCGTGGATGGGGTAGACGAGCTACTTCGGTCCGCGCTCTCGCATCCTGACGGAGTGCTCTCCAGCCAAGCCAGATTCTTGGATCCTGCCACTGGAACCGGAACCTTCCTACTCGGGCTCCTGAACAAAGTTGCGGCCGAGGCCCAAGCCAAAGGTTGGGCCGTCGACCAGGTGGTGCGCGAAGTTATCGAAGACAGGTGCTTCGCATTCGAACTGTTTCCTGGGCCCTATACGATCGCCCACCAGCGTCTTGAAGCAGCTCTGCAAGTTCATGGTGCTGTGCCAAACGGACGACTCCCCATCTTCCTTACGGACACGCTGTCCGCACCGGATAGCTCAACACCCGGTGGGCTAAAACTCGGTTTGGCTGGCACCGCCATCCTCAGTGAGCGTGAGCGGGCCGATGAGGTGAAGACGGCGGACGAGATTCTCGTGATCTTGGGCAACCCTCCGTACGAACGGGTTCTCGACGCACAGAACGCCAGGCTCGAATTGTTTGCCAAGCAGCTGTTCGAGATCGTCAAGGACCAAACACCCGCGGACGCAAGGGTAAACCTGAAATCGATCTGGGACCTGTTCGTCGCCTTCTGGGTGTGGTCACTATGGGCCTTGCAGTCTCCTACCGGGAGGCAGGAGGCTGGTGGCGTCCCAAAGATCAATCCAAGCGACTGTCATGGGATCACCGCATATATTTCAAACCGAACCTGGATCGTAGGGTCAAGCCTTGGAGGGCTTCGCAAACTTGTGCGAGCCGGCGCCAAGGAGATCTGGGTGCTAGATCTTGGGGGCGACCTTAGGGGTGCACATGGAGCCAAGTCCTTCGCTGGCGGCGATGACAATGTGTTTCCGATTCAAGTAGGGGTCGCAATCGTTTGGGCCGTGTTCGACCGAAACTCCACGACGCCCGCAAAGGTTCATTACCGGAGGCTATACGGAAAGAAGGCAGCGAAGCTGGCGGAGCTGACTTCTGGGTTTGACCCGACACAGTTCCAACAGGTCGCTGGCAGTAACGCGGACCCATTCGTACCGGTGCAATGGGACAACGCCACAATGGCGGACGCCCCAACTCTCATGTCTCTGTTCGCGGACTCGCCGGTCATCGGCATCCAAACTGCTCGGGACAAGAAGGAGTACTCCCCGCTCGGCACGGATTCGTTCGAGGTCTACGCCGAAAACAAGACAGCCAAGACGAAGGCTGGCCGTCGTCTTGGCAAGCTCGCCCTTTGGGCGGAACTTACCGATAACCAGCGCTTCCAAGCATGGTCCACTGCTCAATCCAAACGGACTGGCCGCAGAGTTCCTGATCCCGATGGTCTTGACCCGACCAAAGTTCGACCCTTTACGTATCGGCCGCTCGACAGACGCTGGGTTTACGATGATCCCGCCTGGGTGGACTGGTATCGGGACGACCTTCACGTAGCGCTAGTGGTGCCGCGCAGAAGTTCTTTGAACGTGGCTCATGCAGCGACCTTGGCGTCGTAGACCCACTTGAACGGCTTGGCCGTTTCACCGTGGTGCTC
>JGI20193J14888_1000410_pt1 | contig 12589 bp, 9 predicted proteins | sample NGESurdeep092012_5_FD_14888 | JGI IMG/M metagenome (IMG submission 14888)
AGCGACGGGATGCCTTGGCGGGCTTTCCATCCCTCAACGCTATCAGGGGTACCGACGTGTGTGAAGGGGATACCCACTTTCAATCAAACGAACAGCCTCCCACTACTTCTCGGGAGCGACATTGAGGCGCGCGATAATCTGCGACCACTTGGCGCGGTCCTGCGCCACCGTTTCGCTCAGGTGCTCCGGCGTGCCACCCAGGGCACGCAGCCCAACCTTGCTGAACTGCTGCCGCGTCTCCGGCTTTTGCAGATAGGCATTGATCGCGGTGTTGAGCTTGGTGACGATCTCGCGCGGCACATTGGCGGGCGCGTAAATCGCGTTCCAGGTCGAGCCGACTAGATCGAACCCGCTTTCCTTCATGGTCGGCACGTCGGGCAGAAAGTCCACGCGCTCCTCGGTGGTCACCGCCAGGATCTTCACCGACTGCGATCCCGGGCCGAACGCCGGAAAGCCGATGTCGATCTGGCCACCCAGCAGATCGGTGATCATCGGCGCCGCGCCGCGATAGGCGATGAAGCTGCCGTTGATATGGGCCTGGCTTGCGAACAGTACGCTGCAGAGATGACCCATGGTGCCGGGCCCGGAATGGGCTATGCTGAGTTTGCCGTTCCTTGTCTTGGCATATGCGAGCAGATCCTTGACCGTGTTCAGGCCGAGCTTGGGATTGGCCAGCAGAACATTGGGGGAGTCGCCCGCAAGGATGATCGGCGTAAAATCCTTGTCGATGTCATACCCAACCGACTTGTCCATGATCGGGCGGAACACCGCCGGACCGATCGCCGTCATCAACAACGTGTATCCATCCGGCGCTGCTTTTGCGATTGCCACGGCGGGTACCGATCCGCCGCCGCCCACCTTGTTCTCGACCACCACCGGCTGACCGAGCGCCGTCGTCAGATCGTGCGCGATCGCGCGGCCGAGATAGTCCATGATAGCGCCCGGCGCGAATGAGACCACCAGCGTGATCGGCCGCGTCGGCCAATCCTCCGCCGCTGCCGGGCGCGCTGCAGCGGCCAACATCGCCGCGGCGGCGACAACAATGAAAGCTTTGCCAATAGACAGCTTGGCCAGGACAGGCAGCACGCGCATCGCGAGGTCTCCACCGGTTTTCGCACTCGGCGGTGGCATCCTTGTGCAGGCGGCGTCTGCAGGCAATGCTCGAATGACGGGTCCCGCGGTTTCTTCACCGCGAGCCGTTTAAAATCGAAAATCCAGGAAATAACCGGCCGTGGCGCAAGCTCAGGGATTCTTGGAAGGCGCGGCGCAGCCGCAGCCGGCTGCCGAGCCGGCACCGACCAGGGCTTCGTCCATGATCGTGCGGATGGAGCGCGCGCAGCGGCCACATTGGGCGCTGCAGCCGAGACAGCCATAGACTTCCTCGGTCGTGCGCGGCGCGGCCGAATTCACGACGCTCCGCACCGCATGGTCACTCAGCACGTTGCAGGAACAGACAATCATCGAAATTCCCGACCCACTGCGATGTCCGACAATCGCAGAATGGCATTTTCGCTATCGGCTTCATTGCGCCAAGTCAAACAAAGCGCTCTTTAAAAACGTTCTAAACTATTGATGTCAAACGGTTTTTCGCCGCAGGTGCCGGCGCGCCAGGCCCCCTGCAACTAACAATTCGCTGCGCCTGGAATGACTTAGCGTCCGCCGGCTCTAACGGGCGGCTTACGCGGCAACCTGGGTCAGCGCCTCGACCACGTCGTCGACGACCGCCTCGACCAGAATCTTGTCGTCGCCTTCGCCCATCACCCGGATTACCGGCTCGGTGCCGGACGGACGCACGATCAGCCGGCCGCCGCGGCCGAGCTTTTTTTCGGCGCTGGCGATGGCCGAACGCACGCCGGCATTCTCCAGCGGCTTGCCCTTCTGGTAGCGGACGTTCTTGAGCACTTGCGGCAGCGGCTCGAAGCGGTGGCAGAGTTCGGACACCGGCTTCTTGCTGCGCTTGACCACGGCGAGAAGCTGCAAGGCGGCGATGAAGCCGTCGCCGGTGGTGGTGTAGTCGGAGAGAATAATGTGGCCGGAGGGTTCGCCACCGATATTGTAGCCATGCGCGCGCATGTGCTCGAGCACATAGCGGTCGCCGACCGCGGTGCGGATGAGTTCGAGACCGAGGCCGGCGAGATGGCGCTCGAGGCCGAGATTGGACATCACGGTCGCGACCACGCCCGGGCGCTGCAGCCGGCCGTCTTCTTTCCAGCTTTCGGCGATGACGGCGAGCAACTGGTCGCCGTCCACCACATGGCCGAGTTCGTCAATGATCATGACGCGGTCGGCATCGCCGTCGAGCGCGATGCCGATATCGGCGCGCATCTCGCGCACCTTGTGCGTGATCGCGGTGAGATCGGTGGAGCCGCAATCCTTGTTGATGTTGAAGCCGTCGGGATCGACGCCGATGGAAATCACGTCGGCGCCCAGTTCCCACAGCGCGCCGGGCGCCACCTTGTAGGCGGCGCCGTTGGCGCAATCGATCACCACGCGCAGGCCGGACAAGTCGATCGCGCGCGGCAGCGTGAGCTTGGCGAATTCGATGTAGCGGTCCTGCACGCCGTCGATGCGCTTGGCGCGGCCGAGATCGCTCTTGGCCAGTTGCTTGCTGAGATCGGAATCGAGCAGCGCCTCGATCTTGCTCTCGACCTCATCGCTGAGCTTGAAGCCATCGGGTCCGAACAGCTTGATGCCGTTATCGTCGAACGGATTATGCGAGGCCGAGATCATCACGCCGAGATCGGCGCGCATCGAGCGCGCCAGCATGCCGACCGCCGGCGTCGGGATCGGACCGGTGAGCAGCACGTCCATGCCGACCGAGGTGAAGCCCGCGACCAGCGCGTTCTCGATCATGTAGCCGGAGAGGCGGGTGTCCTTGCCGATTAGCACGCGGTGGCGGTGGTCGCCGTTCTTGAAGATCAGTCCGGCGGCCTGCCCGACCTTCAGCGCCAATTCGGGGGTAATCACCTTGTTGGCCCGGCCGCGAATGCCGTCGGTGCCGAAATAACGACGAACCATGAACTGCCCCTCGACGCCTACTTTACGGCCTCAAGCCCCTGATTGACTTGCTTTTGGCGGGGCGGCCAAGCCTGCCCTGCAGGGCTGTATATAGAGCCAACGCGGTGAATTTACTTCAAGAATTGTGAGTAATCATTACCGTCCGCGGTTAACCATTGGCCAAAAGTCGGCCTTTTCCACTGAGAATGGCCCTGGAACCGCCCATTTCGCCACCCTCGCCCCTGTGCTACCCGATTAACGCCCGTCGAGTCCGCAGAGTTAGCCCATGAAGAACATCACCTGCATCGATGATTTGCGCACACTGGCCCGCCGCCGGGTTCCGCGCGCCTTTTTCGATTATGCCGACAGCGGCTCCTATAACGAGGAAACCCTGCGCGCCAACCGGGCCGACCTGGAGGCGATCAAGCTGCGCCAGCGCGTGCTGGTGGACGTCTCCGAGCGCAGCCTCGCCACCACCATCATCGGGCAAAAGGTGAGCGCGCCGATCGTGCTCGCCCCGGTCGGCCTGTGCGGCATGCAGCACGGCAATGGCGAAATCCTGTCGGCGCAGGCCGCCAACGAGGCCGGCATTCCGTTCACGCTCTCGACCATGTCGATCTGCTCGATCGAAGACGTGGCGGAGGCGACCCGCCAACCGTTCTGGTTCCAGCTTTACGTCATCCGTGACCGCGACTTCTCGAAGGATATCCTGTCCCGCGCGGTGGCGGCCAAGTGCAGCGCGCTGGTGCTCACCGTCGATCTGCAAGTGCTCGGCCAGCGCCACCGCGACATCAAGAACGGCATGACGGTGCCGCCGGAAATCCGCATCAAGAACATCATCGACGTCGCCAGCAAGCCGGCTTGGGCATGGAGCATCTTGAACGGCAAGCGCAAGACCTTCGGCAATCTCGCCGGTCACGTGAAGGGCATGGACAACGTCAATTCGCTCGCCGCATGGATCGGGACGCAATTCGATCCGGCGCTGAGCTGGAAGGACGTCGAGTGGATCAAGAAGATCTGGCCCGGCAAGCTGATCCTGAAAGGCATCCTCGACGCCGATGACGCCAAGACCGCGGTGAAGCTCGGCGCCGACGCCATCGTGGTGTCGAACCACGGCGGCCGCCAGCTCGACGGCGCGCCCTCCTCGATCTCGGCGCTGCCGAAGATCGCCGAGGCGGTCGGCTCCGACACCGAGGTGCTGTTCGACGGCGGCATCCGCACCGGCGCCGACATCATGCGCGCGCTGGCGCTGGGCGCGCGCGCCTGCCTGATCGGCCGCGCCTATATTTACGGGCTCGGCGCGGCGGGTGAGGCCGGCGTCGCCAAGGCGATCGATATTTTGGAAAAAGAACTCGACGTCGCGATGGCGCTCACCGGCACCAACCGGATCGCCGAGATCGACGGCCGCGTGCTGGTGGGCGGCGCGGCGAAGAAGAAAGCGGCGCGGGCGAAGAGCAAAGGCTGAATGGCGTTTGCCTCTCGATTGTTGTCGCCATAGTCGGGTCCCGCCAGCCTTTTCCCCATCTTGCCAAAGTTCCGCTCGCGTGCGACCCGAAAGGGCATGACGGCGGACGTCACCATCAAGGACGGCGCGCGGCTCACGGCGCATCGCTTGCGCGCGGCCGTGCTCGGCGAGGTGCATGCGCGCCCGTTCACGGCCATCGCGACGCCGCGCCGCATTCTGCACTTCGCCTTCGATACCGCCGCCGCCGGTGCCGCCAGGGCCGACCGCGCGGCGCTGGCGGATTTCTGCGCCCGCCGCGAGCTCGAGCCGCTGAAGCCCTCGGCCAAGCAGCACCGCGTCACGCTCGGCGGCGCCGCGCTGCGCTGGGAGCAGCACTCCGAATTTACCACCTACACCTGGGAGCTGCCGTCGGAGGGGGGCACGCCGTTCCATCCGGCCGCCGCGTCGCTGGCCGAACCGATGGCCGGCCTGCCGCAGCCGGGACCGCTGCTAGTGGCGCTCGACCTGCATCTGCTGGCGGAGAAAAAGAAAAAGGTCGCGTTTGAGCGGCTGTTCGACCGCGCCAGCCTGGCGGTGGCGGAGAATTCCGAAGCCGACGCGCTGTTCGCGACCGACTTCCAGGCCGACCCGTCCGGCTTCGTGCGCATCCTGGTGCTCGACCGCGGTTTAAGTCCCGAGCGCGCTGGCGCGCTGGTCCAGCGCATCGTCGAATTGGAAACCTATCGCACGCTGGCGCTGCTCGGCCTGCCGGAGGCGCAGCGGCTGATGCCGTCGATCAACCACATCGAGACGCGGCTCGGCGAAGTGACCGAGGAAATGCGGCGCACCGACAAGCTGATCGACAATCACCGCCTGCTCGACGAGCTGACCGCGCTCGCCGCCGAACTGGAAGCGGGCGCGGCCGCGAGCCTGTTCCGCTTCGGCGCCAGCCGCGCCTACAATGAAATCGTGCAGCTGCGTCTGCAGACCATCGGCGAGCGCAAAGTCGAAGGCTTCCCGACCTGGTCGTCGTTCCTGGCGCGGCGCATGGCGCCGGCGATGCGCACCTGCATCACCACGGAAGAGCGGCAAGAAACGCTGTCGGAGAAGCTCGCGCGCGCCGCCAATCTGTTGCGCACGCGCGTCGACGTGGAGCTCGAGCGGCAGAACCGCGACCTGCTCAAATCGATGAACGAGCGCACGCGTCTGCAATTGCGGCTGCAGACCACGGTCGAAGGATTATCGGTCGCCGCCGTCAGCTATTACGTGGTCGGGCTGTTCGGCTATATGGTGAAGGGCCTGCACGACGAAGGCGTGCCGGTCGACGTCTCGCTCGCCACCGCGCTGTTCGTGCCGGTCGCCGTGCTGGCGATTTGGTTCGTTGTCCGCCGTATCAGGCGCAGGAATATCGCGGGCGACAAATAAGGCACGATCGGCTTTAGAGCGCTTAACATGGGAGGTGATGTCATGAGCATCATGTACCACGACGGCAATCGCCAATTGCAGGACCGCTTCGACAGCCGGCGCATTTCCGACAGACTGGAAGAAAAGCTGACGCGCACGGCGTTCACCGACGACGACAAGGCCTTCATCGAGGGCGCGGCCTATTTCTTCCTGGCCACGGCCGATGCGCAAGGCCGGCCGGACTGCTCGTTCAAGGGCGGCATGCCGGGTTTCGTCCGCGTGACCGGCGCATCCGAGCTGGCGTTTCCCGATTATGACGGCAACGGCATGTTCAAGAGCCTCGGCAATCTGCTGGTGAATCCGAATGTCGGCCTGCTGTTCATCGCCATGCACGACAAGCCGAAGCGGCTGCGCATCAATGGCAGCGCGCGCGTGAGCGACGGCGATCCGCTGCTCAACGAAACGGTCGGCGCGCAGCTCATCGTCCGGGTGGCGGCGCGCGCCATTTTCCCGAATTGCCCGCGCTACATCCCGACCATGCAGATGGTCGAGCCGTCGATCTATACCCCGCAGCCGAAATGCGAGCCGCCGGAGCCGGCCTGGAAGGGCTTCGACAGCTTCAAGGATCACGTGCATCCGCGCCAGCCGACCTGGAAAGGCTAGTTGTACGCAGGTAAATTAGACCCGCCATGCAGAACGCCGCGCACGCGCTGACGCAGCAATTCCTCGCCTGGGTGGCGGAGGCCCCGCGCAGCTATGCCGACGCGGAAGCCTGGCGCCGAAGCTGTCCGCATCTGTCGATCTGGGAAGACGCGATCGCGGACGGCCTGATCCGCTTCGAGAACGGCAGCAGCATGGCGCAGTCGCGGCTCATGCTCACACCGCGCGGGCGCGCGCTGCTCAAGCGCGATTAGGCCGACGTTAGGTTCTTGCCGGTAGCCCTATAGGCCTCTCAGAAAGAGGGATAAGTACATGAGTATCGCAGCGATTGGATCGGCGCCCGTTATGCCGATCGGTTCGGAAAAGGCTGAAGGGCCTGGACCGGATCACGACGGGGACAGCGACGACGCGGGCGTAAAGGCCCCCGTTCAAGCTGCTCCGGCTCCGGGTACCGGAGTTGTTGTCGACAAGACGGCCTAGATCGGCCGGCTTTGAATTCGGAAGAGCCCGGCCCTTGCGCCGGGTTTTTCTTTTGAGTGCCGTCCGATTCGCGTGGCGTTGGCGGCGGCGATCGTCGTTTTCATCGCGCAAAGCTAGCCGTGGTGCCGGCCCCGCCCTGCATCCCCATTCCCTTGCGGCTTGACGACCTAAGGCGCCTCGGTCACATTAGAACAAACCAGGAACACAAAAGACCGCGCGGCCCGCCGTCTGGCCGAATCTCTTCGCGTCTCCAGAGGCTTAAGCAATGATCGAGCAACTGCGCCAGCGCCTGCAGGCCCTGCAAAGGACCGCCGGGATCGAGGATGACCCCGGCGCCCTTCCCCTCGGCATTGCGGCCGTCGACGAGGCGCTCGGCGGCGGTCTCGCGCGCGGCGCGCTGCATGAGATCGCGACGCCGGGCGAGGCCCATCTCGCCGCGGCCACGGGGTTTGTGCTGGGGCTGGTTGCTTCCTCGCGCCGTCTGCTCTGGATCGCCGAGGACATGGCGCTGGCCGAAAGCGGCGCGCCCTATGGCCCCGGCCTCGATCTGTTCAACCTCGCGCCCGAACGGCTGCTGACGGTTGCCGCCGCCCATCGCCGCGACCTGCTGTGGGCGATGGAGGAGGCGCTGCGCTGCCGCGCCATCGGCGCGGTGATCGGCGAATTGCGCCACGGCGACATCGACACGGTGGCGGTGCGGCGGCTCTCGCTCGCAGCGGCGGAGAGCGGCGCGCTGGCGCTGCTGTTGCGCGCGAGGCCGGCCAGCGACGCCTCCACCGCCGCCACCCGCTGGATCGTCGGCGCCGCGCCATCGGCGGCAGCGGCACACGGTCTTGGGTCCCCGCGCTTCGCAGCACAGCTCGTTCGCAACCGTCGCGGCCCGATCGGGTCATGGATGCTGCAATGGAGTGACATCGATGAACGCTTCGTCCTCGCAACGTCTGCTCAGCCTGTGGCTGCGCCGGCTCTCGACCGATCGCATCGCAAGGTCGCGTGAGGCTTCTTCTGCGCTCGTCATCTACGGCAAGCGCGGCAATGCCGAGACGCTGGTTGCCGTCGCTGACGCGGCGGAACGGCGCGGCCTGCATGCCGGCCTGGCGCTGGCGCAAGCGCGCGCCATGCATCCCGCGCTCGACGCCATCGCCGAAGACGCCGATGCCGACGCAAGCCTGCTCGAAAGCATCGCCGACTGGTGCCTGCGCTACACGCCGCTGGTCGCCTGCGATCCGCCCGATGGTCTGCGGCTCGACATCAGCGGCTGCACGCATATTTATGGCGGCGAGCACGCGCTGGTCGCCGATCTTGGCCAGCGCATCGAGCAGGCCGGCTTCGCCTATCGCATCGCCATTGCCGGAACCATCGGCGCCGCCTGGGCCGCCGCGCATGCCGGCGAGCCGGCGAGCTATCCGTGCGGCGAGGAACGCGCGTTGCTGGCACCGCTGCCGCTCACCGCGCTGCGGCTTGCACCGGACACCGTCGCGGCGCTGGCCCGCGTCGGCCTCAAGCGCATCGGCGATATCGTGAACTTGCCGCGCGCGCCGCTCACCGCCCGCTTCGGTGCTGAGCTCATGCGCCAGCTCGACCGCGCGCTCGGCCATGAGCACGAGCCGCTCAATCCGCGGCTGCCGGTCGCGCCCTATGTGGCCGAGCAGCGCTTCGCCGAGCCGATCGCGCGCGAGCAGGACGTGCTGGCGATCGTCGAACGCTTGGCGGGGCGGCTGCAACTCGCGCTGGAGCGGCGCGGCGACGGCGCCCGCCGCATCGAGCTCACATTATTCCGCACCGACGGCGCGGTGCGCCGCCTCGCCGCCGGCACCTCGCGTCCCTTACGCGATGCGGGTGATATCCGCGCGCTGTTCGTCGAGCGGCTCGCCGCGCTCGCCGATGCGTTCGATCCCGGCTTCGGCTTCGACATGGCGCGGCTGTCGGTCGTGGTCGCCGAGCCTTGTCCGCCGGAACAAATCAGCATCGACGGCAGCGACGACGCGGCCGAGGTCGACCGCCTGGTCGATCGCCTGAGCGCGCGGCTCGGGACCCGCCGCGTGCGCCGCTTGATCGCGCAGGACAGCCATATCCCCGAGCTGGCCGTGGCCAGCGTCCCCGCGCAGATGACCAGCGCCGAACAAAATCAAGTTCTTGGCTGGGACGCCTTCCGCGGTTTCCGCGCCGACGCCGAGCTCAGCCCGCGGCCGCTGCGCCTGCTCACGCGGCCGGAGCCGATCGAAGCGGTGGCTGAAGTGCCGGACGGCCCGCCTTTGCGGTTTCGCTGGCGGCGCGCGCTGCACGAAGTGATCGCCGCCGAAGGCCCCGAGCGCATCGAGGGCGCCTGGTGGAGCGAACACGGCGGCGGTCCTTTGCGAACAGGATTGGCGCGGGATTATTTCCGGGTCGAGGACAAGAGCGGGCTGCGCTTCTGGCTGTTCCGCTCAGGGCTGTACCGCGACTTGATGCGGGGAGATTTGGCGCAAGGTGCGGCGGCGCCCACCTGGTTCCTGCACGGGACGTACGCGTGAGGGTGCGTGCCAGACCGCGAGCGTAACTGTGATGCGTTACATCGAATTCGCGGTCGCCTCGAATTTCTCCTTCCTGCGCGGCGCCTCGCATCCCGAGGAGCTGATGGTGCAGGCGGCCCGCATTGGGCTCGCTGGACTCGGCCTGTGCGACCGCAATTCGCTCGCCGGCGTGGTGCGCGCGCATCTGGCCAAGCGCGAGCAGAATCTGGCCCTGCGCTATCACCCGGGCGCGCGGCTGGTGTTCGCCGACGGCACGCCCGACATTCTCGTCTATCCGCGCGACCGCGCCGGCTGGGGCCGGCTCTGCCGCCTGCTCACGCTCGGCAACCTGCGCGCCAAAAAAGGCGGCTGCATTCTGCAACTCGACGATCTGCTGGCGCATAGCGAAGGGCTGGAGCTGGTGGCGATGGGGGCGAACGCGTCAATTCTTTCACGCCTGCGCGAAGCCGCCCCGCACCGCGTGCGGCTCGCTGCCGCCATGCTCTATCGCGGGCGCGACCGGCTGCTGCTCGCGCGCATGGCAGCGCGGGCGCGTGACGCCGGCGTACCGCTGATCACGGTCAACGACGTGCACCATCACCATCCCGACCGGCGGCCGCTGGCCGACGTGCTCACCTGCATCCGCGAGAAGACCACCATCGACCGCGCCGGCCGGCTGCTCGCCGCCAATGCCGAGCGCACCCTGAAACCGCCGCAAGAAATGATGCGGCTGTTCCGCGACGCGCCGGAAGCGATCGCGGAAACATTAAAGCTCAGCGACGCGCTCGCCTTCTCGCTTGACGAATTGCGCTACGAATATCCCGATGAGACGGTGGAAGGCTTCGCCAGCGCGCAAGATGCGCTGACGCATCTGGCTTATGAAGGCGCCGCCAAGCGCTACCCGCAAGGCCTTCCGGCCAAGGTGCGCGCCAGCATCGCGCACGAGCTAGCGCTGATCGCGCAGCTCGCTTACGCACCTTATTTTCTCACCGTCTACGACATCGTGCGCTTCGCGCGCAGCCAAGGCATTCTCTGCCAGGGCCGCGGCTCGGCGGCCAATTCCGCCGTCTGTTTCTGCCTCGGCATCACCGAGGTCGATCCCGACCGCGCCGACCTGCTGTTCGAGCGCTTCATCTCGGCCGAGCGGCGCGAGCCGCCGGACATCGACGTCGATTTCGAGCACGAACGGCGCGAGCAGGTGATCCAATATATCTACGGCAAATATGGCCGCGAGCGCGCCGGCATCGCCGCCACCGTGATCAGCTATCGCGGCCGCTCGGCGATCCGCGAGGTCGGCAAGGCGTTCGGCTTGAGCGAAGACACCATCGGCGCGCTGGCGTCCTCGATCTGGGGCGGCGGCGGCGACGTCGCCAAGGCCGATCTCGCGCGCGCCGGGCTCGATGCCGGCAGCCGGCCCGTGCAGCAGATCGCGGCGCTGGCGCGCCAGATCGTCGGCTTTCCGCGCCATCTGTCGCAGCATGTCGGCGGCTTCGTCATCACGCGCAGCCGGCTCGACGAGGTGATGCCGATCGGCAATGGCGCGATGGACGACCGCACCTTCGTCGAATGGGACAAGGACGATCTCGACGCGCTCGGCATTTTGAAAATCGACGTGCTCGGCCTCGGCATGCTCTCCTGCCTGCGCAAGGCGCTCGATCTGGTGGAGCGGCATTACGGCGAGCGGCTGACGCTGGCCAGCATCCCGGCCGAGGACCCGGCGGTGTACCGCATGCTGTGCCGTGCGGATTCGCTCGGCGTGTTCCAGGTGGAAAGCCGCGCGCAGATGACCATGCTGCCGCGGCTCAAGCCCGCCAATTTTTACGACCTGATGATCGAGGTCGCGATCGTGCGCCCGGGTCCGATCCAGGGCGACATGGTACATCCCTATTTGCGCCGCCGGCGCGGGCTGGAGCCGGTCTCCTATCCGTCGGAAGAACTCAAGGCGGTGCTGCACAAGACATTGGGCGTCCCGCTGTTCCAGGAGCAGGCGATGAAGATCGCCATCGTCGCCGCCGGCTTCACGCCCTCTGAAGCAGATAAGCTGCGCCGCGCCATGGCCACCTTCAAGCGCGTCGGCACCATCGGCACCTTCCAGCGCAAGATGATCGACGGCATGCTGGCCAACGGCTATGAGCGCTCCTTCGCCGAGCGCTGCTTCCAACAGATTGAGGGCTTCGGCGAATACGGCTTTCCGGAAAGCCACGCGGCGAGCTTCGCGCTGCTGGTCTATGCCTCGGCCTGGCTCAAATGCCGTTATCCGGACGCCTTCGCCGCCGCGCTGCTCAACGCGCAGCCGATGGGCTTCTATGCGCCGGCGCAGATCGTGCGCGATGCACGCGAGCACGGCGTCGAAGTGCGCTCGCCCGACATCAATCATTCGCAATGGGATTCGACGCTCGAGCCGGGCCCGCGCGCCGCCACCCAAGTCGGCTATAGCCGACTTGGGCAATTAGCATTGCCGATCTCCGGTAAACCCGAGATCGGCGCCCTGCACGAGCTGCATCGCGCGATGCGTGAGGACATTCGCGCGACGCATGCGATGCGTCTCGGCCTGCGCGAGATCAAGGGACTGAGCGAGGAGGATGCGAAACTGATCGTGGCGCGGCGCAGCGCGAATTACGACTCCGTGCGCGATGTCTGGCTGCGCACGGAGCTGCCTCCGCGCGTGCTGGAGCGGCTGGCGGATGCCGATGCCTTTGGCTCGCTCGGGCTTTCCCGCCGCGAGGCGCTGTGGGCGGCCAAGGCGCTCGGCCGCGTCGGCGACCGCGACGATGATCTGCCGTTGTTTGCCGGCAATGCCGAACCAGCGCCGATGCGCATGGTGTCGCGCGAACCCGACGTCGCTCTGCCGCCGATGCCGATCGGCGAGGAAGTGGTCAACGACTATCGCTTCCTGCGCCTGTCGCTGCGCGCGCATCCGGCGCAGTTCCTGCGCGCCGATCTCAACGCTCGCGGAACCTTGCGCAACGAGACGCTGCGCAGCCTCGCCTCCGGCGCCCGCGTGAAAATTTCCGGCCTCGTCACCTGCCGGCAGCGGCCGGGCTCGGCCAAGGGCGTGGTGTTCATGACCATCGAGGACGAGAGCGCGGTCGCCAACGTGATCGTGTGGCCG
>JGI20193J14888_1000411_pt1 | contig 12570 bp, 13 predicted proteins | sample NGESurdeep092012_5_FD_14888 | JGI IMG/M metagenome (IMG submission 14888)
CCGAAGGTCGGAGGTTCGACTCCTCTCGGGACCGCCATTGTCCAAATAAAGAATTTCTCATTTTATATCCGCTGCATATGACCGCAGCCTATATTCCACCCCGGGCTCGTCTCAAATGATCCGGCATTGGAATTTTTGCGCTTTCGCCAACTTTGCATCAAGTAATTAGATTAAGTGCTCGAGCAATTCCGGGCTCGCCATGACGCGGTCGGCAGTGTCGTGATGACGCACGACGCCGTCCGCCAAAATATAGATGCGCTGTGCGACGCTGCAGGTCAGTCTCGCATTTTGCTCGATGAGGAGTACGGTGAGGCCGGTCTCGCGCAACTTGCGCAAGGTACGGCCGATCTCCCCGATGACGATTGGCGCAAGACCGAGCGAAGGTTCGTCGAGTACGAGGAGCTTCGGATCCGACATCAGCCCCAGGGCGACCGCGAGCATCTGCTGCTGTCCACCCGACAGCGTGCCCGCGGCCTGCATGCGACGCTCGGCCAGGATGGGGAAAAGCGAGAAGCAGCGTTCGATATTCACAGCCATTTGTTCGGCGCTCTTGAGCGCATAGCCACCCATCAGCAGGTTTTCCTCAACCGACATTCGCGGAAACAGGCCACGGCCCTCTGGCACGATTGAAATGCCGAGACTGATCCGCTCATGCACTGGCACATCGGACAGGTCGCGCGAACGGAAGACAATGCGGCCGGCGACCGGCTTCACGATCCCACCCACCGCCTTGACGAGCGAGGACTTGCCAGCGCCATTCGGTCCTACGATGCCGACGATCTCACCTTCATCAACACGAAGATCGATGCCATCGACCGCCAGGAAGGGCCCGTAGCGAATGGTGATGCCGGAAAGCTCAAGCATCGACGCTGCCCAGATATTTTTCGATGACGCGCTGATCAGACAAAATTTCCGCCGGCGGGCCATCGGCAATTTTTTCTCCCGCGACCAATACGATTACACGATCGGCGAGCTCACGGATCACCTTCATCGTGTGCTCGATGACGAAAATAGTGCAGCGGGCTTTCAGTTCCGAGAGGAGATTGATGGTCGCGCGCACTTCAGCTGAGGATAATCCGCCCACTGGCTCGTCGAGCATCAGCAGCTTTGGCTGCTGCACGAGGCGCATCAGAATCTCGAGGCGTCGCTGCTCGTAAAGGGTGAGACTGCCGGCGCGCGCATCGAACCGGGGTGTCAGCCCGAGCCACTCCGCGGTCTCCGCCACGCCCTCCGAAGGGAGAGGCCGCGGCGCGTCGAGGAGGGCGGTCGCGATGTTTTCGCGCGTCGTGAGTTCCGAAAACACCCGGACCGATTGATAGGTGCGGGTCAGCCCGGCGGCCGCAATCTGGAAGGGCTTTCGCCCAAGCAGCGGCGCGCCATCGAACAGCACTGCACCGTTCTGTGGGGTGAGATGGCCGGTGATGACGTTCACGAGTGTCGTTTTACCGGAACCATTTGGCCCGATCACCCCGAGCGTCTCACCCGCCTCCTGGTGAACATTGACATCGCTCAGCGCGATAACCCCGCCGAAGCGCATGGAGACGAGTTTGGCGTCGAGCAAAGTCATCGTGCTGGGGCCGTTTTCTGAGCAACGTCCGGTGCTGGCTCGCCGGCGGCGGCTTTCCGCTTCCATCCGCCTACGATGCCGGCCGGCAGCAACACAATAACGCCGATGATCAAGAGGCCATACACGACGTCCTTGATCATGTAGTAATCTTGCAAGAGGAACGGCAGCGGCGCGAGGATCACCGCACCGACCACGGGGCCCCAGATTGTGCCGCGCCCGCCGAAAGCGACCATCAGCCAGATATTGAGGCTGACAAGCACGTCGAAACTGCGTGGCGAAACAAAACCGACATAGGGGGCGTATAGCGCGCCGCCGATGCTTGCGAACAATGAGGCGATGAAGAACGCAGCGAGCCTCTGGCGCGTCACGTTGATTCCCAGCGTCTCGGCCAGCCCATCGTCCTCGCGAATGGCAATCAGCCTGTGCCCGAAGCCAGACTCGACCAATAACGTGAGCACGACGACGCCGATCACCGTCAAAGCGGCGAGCACGAGCTCATAACTGGTGCCGGTCAGNTGGCCGCCACCGGGCAACTCGGGCAAGGGAATNTGCGAGANGCCGACATCGCCATTCGTAAGATTCACGAAATAAACGAAGGCGAGGGTGATTACGGANTGAATTACGAGTGAGCAGAGCGTGAAATAGAATCCGCGCAGGCGCAGCGACGGTAGCCCGAGAACGATGCCGACGAGTGACGCGGCGATCGAGCCGACGAGCATCGCTAGCCAAAAGGACCAGCCGGCTGCCGAAAGCCCAATCGTGACATAGGCGCTGATGCCCGCGATGCCAGCGAACATCAACGGCATCAATCCGGTATAGCCGTACAGCAGGTTCATGCCCGTCGCCCACAGCACGCTCAAGAGCGTAATGCCGACGATGAACGCGAAATAGCGGTTGCCGGAGAAAACCAGCGGCATCGCGAATGCGGCGAACGCGAAGATCGCATGCGGCAGCCAGCGGCTGGTGAGGACATTCATCGCGCAAACAATCCGGATGGGCGAAACAAAAGGATAACAAGCATCGCCCCGAGATAGGAGAAGGCGGCGATGGTCGGACTCGCAAAAATGCTGACGGCCGCCTGCGTCAGCCCGAATACCATGCCGATCACGAGCGCACCGAGCACCGATCCCGGTCCGCCGATAATCATAATCGCGAAGGCCGTGATAGCCATCGTCCAGGCGATAGAAAAATCGAACGAATAGGCGCAGGCGAACAGGACTCCGCCCGCGAATACCACGGCATTCCCAAGCATGAACGACATGCGGTAGACGGCGCGCACATCGACGCCGCGCAAAGCCGCTGCCTCGCGATTCTGAAATACAGCACGCAGCGCGCGGCCATAACGGTGATAGCGCAGCAGGGTGAAAAGTGCCACGAGCAATAGTGCCGCGATGAGCATCGCGGCGAGCCGGTTATTCACCATCGGGAAGGGCCCGAGCATGGTGAGGCCGCCAACAAGCGGAGGAAGCTGGAACTGATCGCTCCAGATGCCGTAGGTGATCGAAAATATACCGGCAAGGATCTGTGTGATGCCGAGGCTGAGCACGAAATAAGAGATGTTGCGGTTCGGCACGTCGTAGAAACGCCGGATCAACAAAATCTCGAGCGCATATGAGAATGGCACGCTGAGACCGATTATAATTAGCGCAGCTAAAGCGGGATGGAGGCCCCACGAGACCGAGGCCGACCAGAGCAAGAGAGCGGCGAGCAGGAAAAATTGCCCATTGGCTGCATTCGGCATCCAGATGCTGCCATAGATGATGGTGACGCCCACGGCGACGAGTGAGAAGATCATGCCGAGCATCAGCCCGGTCGTGATCATCGACAGCAATATGATGATTGTGGCGTCCGACATTCGGGCGATAACCGCAGGGAGAAACGCCCGCCCGCGGCAGCCGCGGGCGGGCTTTGTGATTACTTGATCAAGTCGTAAACCGGGATCACTTCCGGATCCCATTCGATGTAGAAGACTTGTTTTGACTTGTAGTCCTTCGCCTGCACGTCCTGGATCTGCATGAAATACATGTATTCCTTGCGAGCACCGTTCTTGTCGAAAGTGATCGGAATGCCGGACGTCGTTTCCTTGGTTTTCAGCGCGGAAACAGCATCACGAAATTTCTCACGATCATCGCCTGCGCCTGGATTCTTGTCGATCACCTCGCGGATGATGTGAGCGGTTACAAAGCAGTAGTTTTCGATATATGAGGGCGGGCGGTCGTTCTGTGCGCGGAATTGATCGACGAATTGTTTACCCTCGGCGGTCAATTTGTCGAGATTGGCATCGAAAAAGGTCCCATAGTAGGAACCCACGCTGCGCTTGCCCCAGTTCTTCACCTGTGTGGTGATGCCGAAGGGATGGATGATCTGGTCCGTCCGGATGCCGATATCGAGCAGTTGGTTGGTCAGTGTGCTGTCGAATCCGCCCGCACCGATCACGACGACATAATCAGGATTGGCGGCGCGCACTTGGGCGGCCTGCACGGTCGCATCGCTGGTACCTTGTGGGAACAAGATTTCCGGCTCGATCTTCAGGCCGGCCTTGGACGCCTGATATTTCAGTCCCGCCACGATGGCGCGCATCAGCGCAAAATCCGAATAGATGACCGCGACCTTGGCCGACGGCTTTTGCTTGGCGACAAACTGGGCGATGGCATAGCCCCAGCCCGCCGCGTCGGGTTCAATGCGGAACGTATAGCGCGTGCCCGGCTTGGTCAGCTGCGGAAAGGCGGCGACCGGGACGACGAACGGCACTTTGTTCTGCTCGGCATAGCCGTTCATGGCGAGAGCAGTATCGGAGCTTGTCGGTCCGCTGAGCGCGATCACCTTACTCTGGACATCCAGATTGCGCGAGGCGGCGAGTGCCTGGTCAGGTCTCGTCTGATTATCGATGGTGATGAATTCGATCTTGCGTTTGCCTGCCGGGTTGATTTGCAGCTCGGCAAGCTTGAGGCCGGCGACACAGCTCGTGCCGAAAAACGACCACGGCCCCGTAAGCTCCGTGACGAATCCGATCTTTACCGGTTCTTGGGCGAGAGCCGTCGTGCCCAAAACAAAAGCGAGTGCAAGGCCCGTTGCGAGTATTCTACTTTGTCTTTTCATTGTCATTCCCTCCCGATTTTCTGTTGTGAGTTCACAATCCGTGTCTAGGCGGCAACACGCTTGTCGCCCGTAAGCAACAGGCCGGCATCGATCAAGGCCTGTTTTATCCGCTCAATTTCCGCAGCATCGAGCTTCATAAGCGGCGGACGCGTCACGGCACGGCGCTGGCGTCCAAGCAGTACGAGGGCTTCCTTCATCCGGTTGTGCATGTCGGCCGCGGGCTCTGCGTAGAATACGCGCGCAAGCGGATAGATGCGGTCGTTGATGCGCTTGGCCTCGGCAAGATCGTTGTTGCGCACGGCGCGAAATAGTTGCGCCTGCAGATCGGCGATGACGCTGCCACTGCCGGAGAGTAGTCCGTTGCATCCAAGGACCAGTGAACTGAAAAGCCAAGCCGAATGCGTGCTCAGCACGTTCACTGAACGCGGCAAGCTCTGCAGCGTGCGTATGTTCCATTCATGCTGCTGCACATTGTTCGACCAGTCTTTGATGGCGCGCAGCGTCGGCACCGCGTCGCAAAGCCTCAGCAACGTGTCGCGCGGATAACCCTGACCCGTGGACAGCGGATACTGGAATGCGATCAGCGGCAGGTCGCTCGCATCGGCGATGCGTTTGAAATGCGCGAGCGCCATCTGCGGTGACTGCCCGAGAGTGAACGGCGCGGGTGGAAAGACGAGCAGGGCGGCGGCGCCGCCCGCGGCGGCCATTTTTGCGATGCGCGCGGCTTCCAGGCTGCCATCTGCCCAGACGCCGTGAATGAGCGGGACGCGGTCCCCGATCTCGTCCTGCGCGATTTCGAGCACGCGCTGTTGCTCATCGAACGTGCAGGAAGCAACTTCAGTCGAATGCGCATTGATAGTTATGGCTGAAATGCCTTCGGTCCCTGCGATATCCGCCAGATGCGAACGAAACCCCCCCTCGTCGATCGAAAGATCCTCGTTGAAAGGCAACAGGACTGCGGGAATGACGCCGTTCGGCAGGTAATTCGCGTGACGTGGCATGATCATCTCCTTATTGCCGGTTTTATCGCTGCGGCTAAAGAAACAGCAGTGTGCACTTTCATCGGCCAGATCATTCCGAGCCGTTTGACGGTCTCGATGAGCGCAGGAGCGCAGTTTTCAAGCTCCGCCGGTCCCATACGGATCGTTGGCGCTGCAAGGCTGACAGCACCGACGCACTCCTGGGTGCCCGCAAATGAGGCAACCATGATTGGCGCCGCGATGGCACCGACACCGAGCTCGCTTTCCTCGTGGCTGATCGCGAAGCCCTCACGCGCGGTACGATGCAGGTCAGCGCGAATGGCATCAATCATCACCTTCGAACGCGGTGTCAACGAGGCTATGCCCTGGCGCAGCATGAGCTTGAGAGCGCGCTCGAAAGGCATGGTCGAGAGCCAAGCCTTGGCGATTGCATGGGTGTTCAGTTGGACCTCGTGCGAATAATTGGGATCGATCTGCAATGAGCGCTTGGTGCCGGCGACCGCATGCACCCACGTGATACGCTCGTTGTGTTCCACGATGGCGAGACGCACAAGTTCACCGCTTTGCTCCGCGAGTACTCTCAGCGCCGGCGCGCACTGGTCGAGCAACCGATTTGTTTGCAACTGGCGCAGCCCCAGATTGCTGATACGAAATGTGAGATTGTAACGTTGCACGCGATCGTCACGCCATACAAGCCCGAGTCGCGCCAACGTCGCGAGCAGCTTGACGGCGATCGCTTTGTTCACATCCAGATGGCGCGCAATATCCGCAAGGCTTGCACCGTCCGCAATATCCGCCAGCAGCTCGATGATCCCAAATGCTCGATCCACGGAGACGATGGTATCTTCACCAGGACGTTCTGATGCGCGGCGGATGGCTGCAGAGGATGTTTTAGCCATGGGCGTTCCTAACAGCAGCGAAAGTTGTTGATGCCGGCGGCGGCGACCGCGCGCATCATCGGCGCGGCATCGGGATCGAGCTTCGGCCAGGCGCAATGCGGGCAGCCGAAGCGCGAGAAGTCCTCGCGGGCGAAGGGTTGATCCTTGGGCAGGCCGCGTCGGCGCATGTCGGCACGCAGCCTTTCGCTGCGGGACGCGTCGGCGCGCCCGGTCGCCGAATCGATTTCCACGCCGTAAAGCGCATGCGCCGCTTCGCCCGAGGTATAGCCCTGACGGACGTCGTTTTCGACGTCTTCGAGCTTGCGGTCGAGCGGGTTGCCATAACCGCCGCCGCCGCCGGACCGCAGGGTGTAGACGTCGCCCTTTCTGAGAAGTTGCGCCAGCACCTTGCCGGTCGGGAAGCGGGTATCCTCGCCGTTGCGCTGAAGCTGCACCTCGTTACCAAGCCCGGAAAGCCCGCCGAACAGTCCCCAGGGGCGGCAATCGACACGCTCGATCTGCGCATTGAACATGATGTCTTCGAGCGCCCGAACGACCTGTTCGGTACCGAGCCCGCCGCGGTGCTTGCCGGCACCGCCGGAATCCTCGCGCAGCCCGTACTTCTCGACGATAAGCGGGAACTTCGCCTCGACCTGCTCGCTCGGACCGTTATGGGTGTCGCCGTCATTGATGCAGATCGTGGCACTCATGCCGTCCTGGCCGTGCTTGGCGCCCCAACCCCCGCCAATCAGCCCGCCAAGATAGATGAAAAGGTTGTTGTCGCGCGGGTGGCGGCCGTTGATCATGGCTATGACGAGGTCGGCGTGATGGCCCGCGATGACGCGCGTCGGGACCGCGGGCGCGAGCGCCTTGAAGATCGTGTCGACGATGGTCATCGGATAAGTCATCCACCATCGCATCGGCGCCGGGCGCTGCGCGCTCACTACCTTGCCCGGCGGCAGCACCACTTCGAGGTTGCGGAACGAGCCATCGTTGATCGGCAAATCGAGGCCGGAGGTGATGCATTTGAACGCGACCTGCGCGGCCGAGCGGCCGGCGGTCTCGCCGGAGTTGTAGAAGCCCTTCACCTGCTCGCTAATGCCGGTGAGGTCGACTTTCATGTGGTCCCCGTCAACGATGACCTTCACCCGCATGGGCACGCGCTTTCCGGTGTCGACGCCATCATCGTCCATGAAAGACTCGGCCTCGTAGGTCCCGTCCGGGATCTGCCGCACGCTCTCCCGCGCCACTGTTTCAGAATGATCGAAGATCGCTTCGATCGCAGCGAGAACTGCGTCGTGCCCGTATTTCGTAACAAGCTCGATAAAGCGCTTTTCGCCGGTCTTGACCGCGGCCACCTGGGCCCGCAGGTCGCCCAAAGCGCGCTCCGGTAGTCGCACATTCATGCGGATGACGGAAAGCACATCCTCATTGGGAACGCCGGCGCGCCAGGCTTTAACGATCGGCATCTGCAGACCTTCGGAATAAATGTCACGCGTCATGCCGTCGAGTGTGCCGCCGATGTCCTGCCAATGTGCCATGCATGCGGAGAAGCCGATCAATTCGCCGTCGTGGAAGATAGGCACCGAAAACGTCATGTGATTGAGGTGGCTGCCGGTGACGTAAGCGTCGTTTGTCAGTAGAACGTCGCCCGGCTCCATCCGCTCGTATCCGAAATGCCTGATCTTGGCCTTGATGGTCTCACTCATCCCGCGAATAAACATGGGCAAGCCGATGCCGATCGAAACAGTATTACCGTGGCGATCGAAGAGGCCGACCGTGAAATCGAGCGCCTCATAGATAATCATATTGTACGCAGTCCGCATCAAATTGGTCTTCATCTCCTCGGTCGCGGCGATGAAGCAGTTGCGGATGATCTCGGTGACGACGGGGTCGACCCCGTTCTTTTGCTTTTTGCCGCTCATGCCACGTCCACTTCGATATCGAGATTGCCGAATCGATCAACGATAAGCCGGTCGCCCGGGGCAACGACCGTCGTCGATGCATATTCCTGCACCAAGGCGGGGCCGTTAATTCGCGAACCGGCGGGGAGACGGTCACGATCATAAATCGGCGTATTCAGCCGGCCACCAAGCACGCCGAACTCGACGTTTGACTTGCGAATTAGCGCCGCATCGGATGACGCGCCTTTAGCCGATTGCGGAGCATGATCGGGTTTGCTGATGATGCCTGTAACGGACAGCCGCAGGCTGACGATTTCGGCATTCTCGTCGCGTGACGAGTAGCCGTAGCGAACCTCGTGCACGGCATCGAATTGCCGTTTGATGCCGGCAACGTCACGCTTCGCAAAAAGCTCGCCTGGAATATCGACCATTACCGCATGCTCCTGGCCGATGTAGCGCATATCGGCTGCATGCTTGATGATGATTTCGACCGATTGCGGTGCTGCGGAGCGGACTTGGGCTCTGCCACGCTCCTCCATCGCGGCGAAAATCTGATCGAAGGTATCGAACGGCGCATCCGCAAGCCGTGCGAACANAGAGCGCACGAAATCATGGCGAAGGTCGGTGACNAGCATTCCGTAGGCGGAAAAATGTCCCGGCGCTCTCGGAATAATGAGGCGTCCGATTTTGAGCTCGCGCGCGACGAGCGTCGCATGCAGCGGACCCGCGCCGCCATAGGCAATGATGGCAAAATCGCGTACGTCGAGTCCACGCTCGGTGGTGACGCGTTTGACCACATTTGCCATTTGTGTAACGGCGATGCGTACGATGCCGTCTGCGGCTGCGATCACGTCGAGGCCGAGCGGGCTTGCGATTTTGTTCAGGATCGCCTCGTGCGCGGCTTCCGCGTCGAGACGCATCTCGCCGCCGAGGAAGTTCTCCGGCGTCAGACGGCCGAGGATCAGATTGGCATCCGTAATCGTCGGCTCCGTACCGCCATTGCCATAGCAGACAGGGCCCGGAGCAGCGCCCGCACTTTCGGGACCGACGCGCATCGCGGAACCCGCGACGACGCGTGCGATACTGCCGCCTCCGGTGCCGACCTCCGCGATGTCGATCATCGGAATCTGAATCGGCAGACCCTCATTGTAGCCGCCGACCATGACGTGTCCTGCCGTCATTTCCGTGCCGTTGAAGATCACGCCGGCCTTGGCGGTGGTGCCGCCCATGTCGAAGGCGATCGCGTTCTTCATGCCGATCGCCGCGCATAATTGGCGCGTGCCAATGACGCCTGCGGCCGGGCCGGATTCGAGCATGCGGATGCATTCGCGCCCGGCTTGCTCCGCGTCATAAAGCCCGCCGGTCGATTGTACGATCAGAAATTTACCGGGAAATGCCGCTTGGTTGAGGAACGCATTCGTCTCGTCGAGATAGCGCTGCACGCGCGGACCGATATAGGCATTTGCCGCAACCGTCGAGGTGCGCTCAAACTCGCGGTATTCTTGCGAGAGCTCATGCGAGATAGTGACGAAGACATTCTGCAGTCGCCGCACCAGGAAATCGCGCGCACGGATCTCGTGGTCCGGATTGCGGTAGGAATGCAAGAACAGGATCGCGACNGCCTCGATCTTCTCGCGCTCGAGCCGCTGCGCTACGGCTTCGAGTTCATCTTCATCGAGATCCTTAAGCACGCGCCCTGTTGCGTCGATGCGCTCGTCAATTTCGATCCGCAGTGCACGCTCGATCAATGGCCGGTGCTTGCGGAAGAACAGATTGTACGCTTCCGGGCGGTTCACTCGACCGATCTCATAGATGTCGCGGAACCCACGTGTGGTAATGAGGGCGGTGTGCGCACCCTTGCGCTCGAGCAATGCGTTGATGGCCACCGTTGTGCCATGCAGGAACAGCCGCGCCGATCTGAACTCGGCACCGGCCTTGCTGACCGCGGTACTCATGCCCTCGATGAGGTGTGAGGGGGTCGTCAGGGTTTTGCCGAGCCGAATCTGTCCGGTCGTCTCGTCGAAAACGGCAATATCGGTGAATGTACCGCCCACATCGGCGGCGATGCGCAGTGTGCCGGATTCCGATGCCTCGAGAGACATCTCTGGCGGCCTCCCGTGAAAACGCCTCGTTGGCCGAGGTTCGTCGGCGTCTAAATAGGTAACGCCGTTACCTCATGCAACATAATAGACTAGAAGGAGTCAATTGCGCGCAAAGATTGCAACCGCAATTCATCAAATGAGCGTGCGTCGTGCGCGGCTTTAAATAGACCTGAGTCAATGAGTCGCTTTTTTCTTCCAATGACTTTTATAATCGATGCCTTGCTAAATATTTTAGTGCCTGGGCGCGGATCCTTGCAGCCGGCATACTAGAAGTTGCCCGGCGCGGTCCCATCCTTTTGGCGCAGCAGGAAGCGTTGGATTTTTCCGGTCGCGGTTTTTGGCAGTTCCGTAACAAAGTTTATCCAGCGCGGATATTTGTAAGGGGCAACGCCGCTCTTGCAGAATTCGCTGAGCTCGGCGGCGAGCGCGACGCTTCCGGTCTTTCCGTCTTTGAAGATGACGAAGGCCTCCGGCTTGATCAGACCTTCCTGATCGAGGCGACCAACGACGGCCGCCTCGACGACGTCGGGATGTTCGATAAGTTTGGATTCAATCTCGAATGGCGAGCACCAGATGCCGCCAACCTTCAGCATGTCATCGCTGCGGCCGCAGTAGTAGAAATAGCCCTACGCGTCACGACGACAGGTGTCTCCGGTATTGAGCCAGCCATCGACCATCGTCGTCGCGCTGCGTTCGGCATTGTTCCAATAACAGCACGCCGTTGAATCTCCGGAAATGAACAGCTGACCGCTCTCGTCGTCGCCGACCTCGATCCCGTGCTCGTCAACGATGCGTGCGCGATACCCTGGCACGACTCGACCGCTCGATCCGGGCTTAACGTCCGCAGGCGTGTTTGAAATTAAAATATGCAGCGCTTCGGTCGAACCGATGCCATCCAAAATCCAGAGACCGGTCTCCTCGTGCCGCGCCGAAGAATCTCCGCCGGCAGCGCTTCACCCGCGGATACGCATGACCGGACCGAAGAAAGGTCCGGCTTCTCGCGCACAAAATGCTGCAAATAGGCGGCATAAAGCGTCGGTACGCCGAAATAGAGCGTCGGCCGGAATCGTTTGATGGGCGGAAAGCTGGTCGCCGGGCCGGGGCGATGTTCATTCAATACCGCGGTGGCGCCGACCCAAAGTGGGAACGTGAGATTGTTGCCAAGTCCATATGCGAAAAATAGCTTCGCTTCGGAGTAAAAGATGTCGTCCTCACGAATGCCCAATGTCTCGACGCCGAACCGCTGACTGGTGATGGCCATGTCACGATGGCGATGCACTGCCCCTTTCGGAGCACCGGCGGAGCCGGACGAGTAGAGCCAGAAGCCGCCATCTTCGGCGGTTGCCGGCACGGCATCGAATTGCGGCTGACTTTGCGTGAGCAGCGAGGCAAGCGAATGCCCCTTACCCTCGGTATGCAAAGCGTAACGCGGCGGCCGCAATGGCGGGTTCGATCTCGCCGGCAAATTCGGGGGAGTAGACCAGCGCGGCCGCGCTGGAATCGTCGATCATGAAAGCGTAACTGCTCGCCGCAGCAGCGTGTTGAGCGGAGCCGGCACGATTCCGGCTTTAATCGCGCCCCAGAACAGATAGAAAAACGCCGGGCAGTCCTTCACCACCATCAGCACGCGCTCTCCGCGCGCAAGCCCGAGGCGCAGAAGGCCGCCGGCACAACGATTAACATTGTCGGCAAGTTCGGCGTATGTGATCACGCTGTCTGCGGTGCGGATCGCTACTTTGGCCCCACGGCCCTCGGAAATGTGCCGATCGATGAACGCAACGGCCACGTTGTAAGTGGGTGCGAAACGCAGGCGCGACGGCCGCTCCGAAGCATCGGCTTCGACCGGACTCTGCGTCATTCTCGGCCTGCTTTTTGGTTCAAATTCAATGGGTCGGAAATTACTCCGTAAACTGCTAGCAGATATGAATCGGTTCCTTCATTGACTTTGGTCAACACGGGCAATCCAGAATTGAGGCATTCGCAGTAACAACTCCGTTTCGCGCACTTTGTTGATGGAGAATAAGATATGTCGCAGCCGGC
>JGI20193J14888_1000418_pt1 | contig 12507 bp, 12 predicted proteins | sample NGESurdeep092012_5_FD_14888 | JGI IMG/M metagenome (IMG submission 14888)
CTGAAGTTACCGGCGGTGGTGGGAGTGCCCGACAGGTTGACCGTCTTGGTAGCGGTTAGCGGGGTGAGCGCGAGGCCGAGAGGCAGCGAGCCGCCGGTCACGGTATAGACGTACGTGTCTGGGGTACCGCCGCTTGCGGTGATCGGCTGGCTGTAGGGAGAGCCCATCGCTGCGTTGGGGAGCGTCGCGGGAAGGATAGTCAGTGCCGCACAGTTGATCGTGATCGTGTAGACCCTGAATCCCGTGCAGCCGTTGGCGTCGGTGGCGGTGATCGTGAAAATCGACGTGCCGGACGTGGTCGGCGTCCCGGAAAGGAGAGCGCTGGAGGGGCCGCTGGAGGTGAGCGTGAGACCAGGAGGCAGCGAGCCGGCCGTCACCGTAAACCCGTGCGGCGCGGTGCCGCCGATCGCGGAAATCGTCTGGCTGTAGAGCGAACCCACCGCTCCGGTGGGCAGCGTGGGCGGGTTCACCGTAATGAGAGGGCAGACCGCGTTGCAGACGCTGACGGTGTTGCCGTCCAGCGTCACGGCACCAGTCCGCGCCAGGGCTTGCCCGGACACGTGTGCGCCGGTAGTCAAGGTGATGCTCGTGAGCGCGAGAATGCTTCCTGCGAGCGTCGTGCCCGTACCGAGAGTCGCCGAGCTGCCAACCTGCCAGAACACGTTGCAGTCCGAACCTCCTCCGGTATTGATGACTTCAACAACCGAGCTGCTCGCGGTCGTGAGCGTGCTCCCTATCTTGAAGACGAAAACCGCACTCGCGCTGCCCTGAGCGTCGAGAGTGAGCGGCCCCGTCAGTTGAGCCGACGACGAGAAGCAATAGACCCCTGGCGTGAGCGTCTTTCCACCGAGATCCTGGCCCGTCAAGTTGAAATCGCACGCCTGGCCCGCGAGGGCGTTGTATGCGGTGACGAGATCGCTCTGAGCCTGTAACGCGACCGCATCACCGGCGTGTGTCGTTCCGGTCACGGTCCCTGGAGGAAAGCCAGTGATCGCGAGACCCGGCGAGACCCCCAGATCTCCGGTGAGGACGCTCGAACCGGTATTCGTCACCGTCGAGGCACCCAGGACCGCAAAGGACTTCGCCGTAAGAAGGTCTGGTGCGACCGCCACGGCCAACGCCGGAAAGGCCCCGTAAAGAAGTGCGGCGAATCCCATGCCTGCCAAGGGACTCGAGCTCATCATTCGGTTAAGGACATTTTTTATATGAAACATCTTTGCCTTCGCCTCTTCATTTTCGGTTTCTCTCCCGAAAGTGTGATTCACATGTAACCGTTTGAAAGAGAAGCGCATCGGCCGATCCCCTTCCTGACATGGGTCAAGGATAGGCCCCTGAGAGAGGCTGTCAAGGTCCCTGTTTCTCGCGGCACCCTCGCGCCGCTCGGAGGCGAGCGGAGGTGTCGTCCCTTCTCCTCGCACACGTCGCGCCTTCTCAAGGGCCAGGCTCGTTCGCGCTTCTCGATCTCGGGCTTCGCCGCCTTCATGTGGGAGACGACGGTGGGAAAGCTCTCGGAGGGCTCCGCCGCGAAGAGGGTGAGGCCGGCGGGAGCTGCGGCACCAGCGGCGAGCAGGGCGAGGAGCGGGACTCTCCTCGAATTCTTCGCATCGCCGGGCGAAAAAAGAGAGCTCACGGCTGCCCGTCCGCGCAACGGCCGATCAGATGCGCGGGTTTGACTTCAGTTTTAAGCTTCTCTCCTCTTTCTCCTCAGATTCTCGTCAGACGATGAATCGACGCAACCCCTACAAGCCCTATAAGCACTATGAGGGTCATCAGGCCCCACCCGGAAAGCGTGGGGATGCCCGCGGCGGCGCCCGGCGGGATCACAGGGCCGGAGACGATCACGGTCTCGGTGGTATCGCCGCAGGCAGTTGCCGTCGGCGCATTGTTTGCGTCGCCGCTGTAGGTGGCGATCCAGTGGAAGGTACCGGGCACCGTAGGCGTGAAAGGCGGCGAGGTAAAGGAACCGTTGCCGGTGACTGTCACCGCCGACGACGTGAATACCAAATTCGTGCAAAGCGCGTCACTGAACAAGGTGAAGATGATCGTCCCTGTTGGAGCGGCGCTGCCGAGGCCGCCGCTCAACGTCTTGGTGTCGGTCATCGGCGTTCCGACTGTCCCGTTGGGTAAAGGCCCCGTTCTGCTTAGCGTTGTCACAGCCAGGAATGGCGTTACCTGTTGCCCGAGGACGCTGCACCCCCCGACGGTGCCGCCATTCATCGTCACATCACCAGTAGCATTGGCCAACGCTCGACCGAGCAGGCTTGAGCCGGCGGTAACCAGGTGGACGCCCATCGCCGCGACGATGTTTCCTGGGAACGTGGTTCCATTGAGAGCCGCTATGGTGTTGACCTGCCAGAACACCATGCAAGGGTCAACGCCGACCAGGTTAACACTCGAACCGACGTCGGTGGTGATCGAGTTTACCTGGAAAATGTACTGCCCTGCGCCGCTGAGAGTGAGGGGTGTCCCACTCGTCAAGGTGACGTCCCCCGAAGAATAGATGCCTGGCACGAGGGTCTGTCCATTCAGTCCGGGAAGAATGGGGGTAGCCCCCCCCATGCCTGCCAAGGAACCGTACAGAGTGAGGGTAGCGGCCCGAGCCGCAATCGCGACCGCGTTATTGCCCTGGTTAACGAATGGTGGAGTCACGGTCGCATTCGCCGGAATGCCGGTGATAAAGCTGCCTGCCGCTGGCGCGATACCCACATCTCCGTTGATGTGGCCCCCGGATCCGTTCGCGCCCACGGCCGTGCCGCCCAGGACCGCGAAGCTCTGCGCCGCACCGAGCGTCTGCGCCGATGCCGGAGAGGCCCCGTAAAGGAACACGGCGAATCCCATGCTTGCCAAGAGACTCAGTCTCATCATTCGGTTAAGGATATTTTTTATATGAAACATCTCTGACCTCTCATTTCGTTTTCGGTTCCTCTCGCAAAAGTGTGATTCACATGTAGGCGGTCGAAAGAAAGAGAAACCCATGCTAAACGCCATCTAACCTGTATCGAGGATAGTCCCATGAGGGGCGCTGTCAAGGCCCCTGGAGGGTTCCGGGGCAGGAATCTGAGGCGATTGCATCATGTCCGGAGGCCCGCCGCCCTCTTCCAGTTCCGCCTCTCCCCCTCCGGCGCGTATGCCCTCCCGTTCGCCTCGCCCGACTTCGTCGCGCGCTACGGGATCGAGCAGGGGGAGCCGGAGGAGACGGCCGCCCGTTTCTTCTCCCGAGTCCATCCAGACGATCTGGATCCGATGCACGATGCGATCGCGCGTTCCGCTAAGTCCCTCGAGACGTTCGAGATGGACTTCCGGTTCCGCGACGCCGCGGGCGCCGAGGTCTGGGTCGAGGCCCGGTCGAAACCCGAACGGACGGCCGACGGCGGCGTCATGTGGAACGGGATCGGGACCGACATAACGGCGCGCAGGACCGCGTGATGGCCGAGATCCGCGAGAAGGGCTTCGTCCGGGACCGCAGCGGACTGGGCCGGCGCAAGGACGGCAGCACGCTCTGGGTCTTGCTCAACGCGCAGCCGTGGTTCGACGAGCAGGGCCGCCCCGCGGGTATGGAAGGCGTCGCGCGCGACATCACGGCTCGAATGGACGCAGAGGCGGCGCTCCGCGAGAGCGAGGAGCGGTTCCTCGCTATGTTCGACCTCGCGCCGGTGGGTATCGCGCAGGCGGATCCCGCGACGGGGCGCTTGCTGGTCGTGAATCCGAAGCTGTGCCTCATCACGGGCTACCCGGCGGACGAACTGCTCACGATGCGCGTCTCCGAGATCACGCACCCCGAGGACCGGGAGCGGGACTGGGAGCTGTTCCAGAGCGTCGTGAAGGGCGAGGCGCCGGAGTACTGGATGGAGAAGCGCTTTGTCCGCAAGGACAACTCGGTCGCGTGGGTGAACGTGAACATGATCGTCCTCCGGGACGACGCGGGCGCGCCCGTGCGCACGGTCGGCATCATCGAAGACATCACCGAGCGCAAGCGAGCAGAGGAGGCTTCGGCGCGCTTCCTTGCAGGCAGTCCGGCGGTCATCTACGCGCTCCGCCTCGCTCCCGGCGGGTTCCGCGCCTCGTGGTTCTCCGAGAACATCCATTCCCTGACCGGATACACGTACGCGGAGGTCCGGGCGGGCAATCCTCAGCGCTGGTGGGAACAGGGCATCCATGCCGACAACTTGCAGCGCGTCGTCGCGGCGAACCAGGCCGTCCTCGACGAGGGTCATGCAATGGTCGAATTCCGCTTCCGCCGGCTCATCGGCGAGGACAGGGAGCTCCTGACCGACCTTGCGGCCGACCCCAGCTGGGTGAAGGTTGACCCGGGCCAGCTCGAGCAGGTCGTCATGAACCTCGCCATGAACGCGCGCGACGCGATGCCGCGCGGAGGCCGGCTCACGATCCGCACGCGGACCCTCGACCCGGGAGAGCCCGTCGACCTCGAGGAGACCGCGGGGCGGCGCCTGCGTCCGAAGGTCGCAATCTCGATCTCGGACACCGGCACCGGCATCCCCCCGGAGGTCAAAGCCCATCTCTTCGAACCCTTCTTCACGACGAAGGGAATCGGCAAGGGCACGGGCCTCGGGCTCGCAACTGTCTTCGGCATCGTGAAGCAGAGCGGCGGCGACATCACGGTCGAGAGCGAACCCGGGAAGGGCGCGACGTTCACGGTGATCCTCCCTTCGCAGCCCGGGCCGCGGCGACGCGGCGGCTCCAGCGTGTCGCTCCGCGCGGTGCCGCGCGGAACCGAGACCGTCCTCGTCGTCGAGGACGAGGACGCCGTAAGGCGCATCGTGAAGACCGCGCTCGAGTCGGCCGGCTACCGGGTGATCGAGGCCCGCAGCGGGCCCGAGGCGCTCGAGGCGGCCCGCATGCACTCCGGCGAAATTCACCTCGTCGTCACGGACGTCGTGATGCCCAAGATGAGTGGCCGCGAGCTGGTCGAGCGGATCGTGAAGGACCACCCCGGCGTCCGAATCCTCTACATGAGCGGCTACATGGACGACGCCGTCATGCGCCACGGGATCGTCGAGTCCGGCGTCGCGTTCCTCCAGAAGCCCTTCACCCGGCTCGTGCTCGCGCGCAAGGTGCGCGAGGTGCTGGACGGGAAGGCCGTATAGCCGCGGCGAGGCTTTACGAGGGGACAGGAGTCAAAGTAGTGGTGGAGCTGATCAGGATCGAACTGACGACCTCCTGAGTGCGATTCAGGCGCTCTCCCAAACTGAGCTACAGCCCCACCCGGCCGGAGAGGCGCGGAGATTAGCGGGAAGGCGGCAGGCCGTCAAACTTCGTCGATGGGCGGGCTCAGTCGTGACGACGACGAGCTTTCTCATCGGTGGTGGAGGAGGCCCTTCACGTAGGGATCGTCCTCCAGGCCCTGGCCTGGAAGGAGGTCCCTCAGGCTCGCGCCCTGCAGCACGGCCCGTTCCTCTCGGTTGGCCTTCGAAAAGACGCGATGAAGCATGGTGGCGGCCGCGTCGTGGCCCGCAGGGACGGCGCGCGGGGCGGACTCCCCGATGGCGCGGGAGACGGCATAGAGGGAGATCGTCTCGGGTGCCCGCGAAAGGGCGAGGTTTCCGTCCGCCGAGGCGACGAGGAGCCCCGCCTCACGGAGCGCAGCCACGAGCTGCGCGATCTCCTCGTCCGGCCGGACGACCTTGGCCGCGAGGGCGGCCAGAGAACGCGTCGCGCGGTCGTTCTGCCACGCGCCGGCGAGGACGAGCAGAAGACGCGAGGCCACGTAGAGCCGGCCTCCTTCCTCCGTGCGCTCCCGCGGGGTGTCGTGGTCGAGGAACTCGTCCCGGTACTGGATCGCGTGGGCCAGGGAGACTCCCCCGAGAAAGAACGTCGTCATGATGCCGATCGCGATCACGAAGATGACGATCGCCGAAAGCGAGCCGTAGGTCTGATTGAGAGACGTGAGGTGCGCGACGCCGCGGGCGAAGCCGACGCGCAGCAGAGTGAGCGAGGCGCTCACGAGGAAGGCCGCGATCGCCGCCGGTGCCCACCGCACGTACGAGCCCGGGAGCTTCCGGTAGAGGTAGGTGAGCAGGCCGAACGTCATGAGCGACCCGAGGGGCCGGAAATCACCGAGCGGCGCGCCGCTCTCGAGAAGAATCGACGTCAGGACGCCGAGCGCGATGGGCCCGAGAATCATGACCGAGAGGGCCGTGCCCAGCCGGCGGAGCGGCCGGCGCGGAGTCAGTGTGGAGCCCCAGAGGGCCTGCGCGGCGCTCTCGACCTGGAAAAACGTGTTGAGCGACGTCGCAAGAAAGAAGAACGTCGCGGTGCCCGACACGGAGGTCGCCTTCACGCTGAAGGCCTGCAGATCCGTCACGAAGTCGCGCCCCGCCCCCGGCAGGAAGCGAAGCAGGCGGTACAGGCCGGTCCCCGACTCCCCGAAGAACGCCGAGGTGAGGAGCGTAACGCACGCCACGAGGGGAACGAGCGTGAGGAGCGCCGAGTACGCGAGGCTCGCCGCGAGGTCGAAGCCGCGCGCGTCGAGGAATCGCCGCGCGGTCCCCACGAGCACGGCGCGCGCAAGGAGGGGGACCTCGTGGAGCTGCCTGCCGGCTTGGCGCGCCGGCGCCGCCCTGGAACGCATTTCACACCCATCGTACCTTCCCCTGGCGTGCCGGCTGTGACAAGATCGCGGGCCCGAGGAGGTCGGATCATGGCAAACAGCACGGTCGAAGACGCCGCAAAAGCCGTCGAACAGAAGATTGACGCGGCCCGCGAGTCGATGGGCGACAAAGCAGGCCGCCTGCGCGAGCGCGTGGGCGAGGTCGCCGAGAGCGTGAAGACACGCGCGGGCGCCTTGAAGGACAAGATCGCCAACACGGACTGGGAAGACGTCCAGTCGGGCGTGAAGAGCTACGTGCGCGACAACCCCGGCAAGTCGGTCGCGCTCGCGCTCGGCGTGGGCTTCGCGCTCGGCCTCCTTCTCCACCGCAGGAGAGACGACTGATGGAAGATGCCGCGGTTCGCCCTCCAGCGCCCCACGGCGCCTCGCCGGACGGCCCGGTCGGCCGGCCTGGAGAGCCCTTCGACAACTTCTTCCCGAAGGACATCGACTGGAAGAGGGCGGCTCTGGAGACCGTCCAGCGCCATCCTCTCCAGTGCCTCTTCGGTGCCGTGGCGGTCGGGTTTCTCGTTGGCCGTTATCGGGGGCGCGTCATAGTGGGCGCGCTGGCCGGGGTCGCGACAAACATGGTCCTCCGGCAGCTCGGCGACGCGTTCACGGCCGGCGACGTGTAGGTTCTTCGGACGCGGCCGTGTGATCGAGTGAGTAGACTCGACCCATGGTGAAGGCAAGTAAGCCTCATCCGTCGATCCTGACGTTCGCGTCGTCGGCCGGTTGAGCCTGCAAGCTGGGTCAGTCTGACCTGGTGAAGCTGCTGGGTGCGTTGCCGCGGTTTCACGACCCGCGTGCTCTCGTCGGATTCGAATCGTCCGACGACGCGGCCGTGTTTCGCCTCGGCGGGGCCGACGACCCGGATCCCGAGACGCTGCTCTCGACGACGGACTTCTTCACTCCGGTCGTGGACTCTCCCTTCGATTTCGGGCGCGTCGCGGCCGCGAACGCCCTTTCGGACGTCTATGCGATGGGAGGAGAGGCGCTCTTCGCCCTCAACCTCGTGGGCTTCCCGGTGAAGGCCCTTCCGCTCGAAGTGCTCGGCGAGATCCTGCGCGGGGGCGCCGAGGTGGCGCGCGACGCGGGCGTCCCCGTGCTCGGGGGCCACTCCACGGATTTCGACGTGCCGTTCTACGGGATGGCCGTCACGGGACGCGTCCGGCTCTCGCGCCTCCGGCGCAACGTGGGCGCGCGGCCGGGAGACGCCCTCGTCCTCACGAAGGCGGTGGGCACGGGAATTTTGACGTCGGCGATGAGAGCCCAGGTCCTCAAGGAAAGCTCGTTCTTCTCCGCCCTCAAGAAGAGCTCCGGGCCGTCGGAGGAAGAGGAGCGCGCCGCAATCGCCTCGATGACGCGGCTGAACCGCTCGGCCGCGCGCGCGGCCGACGCCTTCACGATCTCGGCCTGTACGGACGTGACGGGGTACGGGCTTCTCGGACACCTCAGGGAGATGCTGGGCGGTGGCGGCGTCTCCGCGGAGATCTCGGCGAGAGCCGTGCCGCTTCTCGCCGGCGCGCGCCGCCTCGCGGCCGCCGGGATCGCCCCCGACGGCACCCGCCGCAACCTCGCGGCGGCGCGGCCAGTCCTGGAGATCGCGCCGGGCGTGTCCGAGACCGATCTTCTCCTCCTCGCGGACGCCCAGACGTCCGGCGGCCTGCTTTTCGCGCTTCCGGCGGCCGGCGCGGACGCCCTCGCCGCATCTCTCCGAGCGGGCGGAGACGCGGCCGCCGCGGTGGTGGGACGCTTCTTCCCGGCCGGCGCCGTTCGCGCCGGTATCCTCCGCGTCGTACCCTGAAGCATCGAGAATCGAGGAAAGGGAGGCTGCCATGGCCGAAGACACGACGAGCGAAGAACATTGGGAAGGCGTCGCTCCCGCCGCGAACGAGTCGGAGGCCGCGCTCATCGCGGGATTCCTCGAGAGCCGGGGGATTCCGGCACGCGTCGTGGACCGGAGCTTTCATCAAACGCCGACCGAGAGCGAGGATCTCTCGCCGATCGAGGTCGGGGTGCCGGCGGCGCGCGCGGAGGAGGCCCGGAAAGAGCTCGCGAACCGTGAGCGTGCGTTCGCGAAGGACCCCGGATCCCCTTCCGATCTCCAGACGGACGAAGGGCCCCGGGACGTTCCTCCCGAAGGCGATGGCGGTCCGCGAAAGCTTGGGTAGAATCCTCCCGGAGTTCGCGCACGCTTGAGCCCTGAACAGATCGGTCGCTACGTCATCCTGCGCACGCTGGGCCGGGGCGCCATGGGCATCGTGTACCTCGCGCGCGACCCCCAGATCGAGCGCGAGCTCGCCCTGAAGACGATCCGCTTCGACACGGCCGAGAAGAGTTTCGGCGCGGAGGAAGCGAAGGCGCGCTTTCTGAAGGAGGCGCGGATCTCGGGCCGCCTCCAGCACCCGCACATCGTGACGGTGTTCGACGTCGGCGAGGATCAGGGCACGCTCTTTCTCGCCATGGAGCTCGTGCAGGGGGGAGCTTCTCGCAGCGCCTGGCCGACCCCGCGGGCTTCCCGATGCGCGACCGGATCCGCGTCGTGGCCGAAGTGGCCGAGGCTCTCGCGCACGCGCACGAGCGCGGGGTGCTGCACCGCGACGTGAAGCCCGCGAACATCCTGCTTTCGCCGACGCTTTCGGCGAAAGTCACGGACTTCGGGATCGGGAAGCTCCTGACCGGCGACACGGAACTCACGTCCACCGGTCAGATGGTGGGTTCGCCCGCCTACATGTCTCCCGAGCAGATCAAGGGCGAGAAGCTGGACGCCCGAACCGACATCTTCTCCCTCGGCATCGTCTTGTACCAGGCGCTGACGCTGCGCAAGCCCTTCCCGGCCGACACCCTCACGACGCTCGTCTACCAGATTCTTCACGAGGAGCCGCCGGATCCGAGCCTCGTGTCGAGCGACGTTCCCGAGGGCATGCGCGAAATCATCCGGAAGTGCCTCGCGAAGGACCGGGCGAATCGCTATGCCGACGCAGGAGAGCTCGCCGAAGACCTGCGCGGGGCGCTGGGTTTTTCGCCGGTCGGCTCCACGGCGGGATTCTCGGAAAGCAAGGTCAAACGCGGGCGGCCCCCGTCGGGCACGCATCCGCCCGTGGCGCCGCTGGCGCCGCTCCTCCCCGGCGCCCCCCCCGGCGTCCTCGCGTCGAATGCGCCCACGGCCGCGATGCGCATCTCGATGCCGGTCGGAAAGTCGGCCGAGGACGCGGTCACGTCCGCGCCGACGATGGCGTCGATGCCCGCCGTCGCCGCTCCCGACCCGGACTCCGAGTCGCCCACTATCACGACCGGCCGCCGCATGGGCGAGGCCGTGGCGAAAGCGGCCGGCGCCGCGGCGTCACCCCCGAAAAAGAAGGGTGTCTCGCCTTTCGTTCTGGGGGGCGGCCTTCTGGCGGTCGCGGCCGTCGTGCTCGGCGTGCTCGCGCTCTCGAAAAAGAGTGAAAAAGAGGTCGGCGAGCTTCCGCCCGTTCCGACCTCGGCGCCCGCCGCCTCCATCCCGGCACCGTTTCCGACCCAGCCGCCGCCGGCCGCGAAGGTGTCCGACGCGATCGGTGCTTCGACCGCCGGGCCGGCGGTGGCGGTCGTCGAGACGCCGGCCCGCGACGCTTCGCCGACCATCGCGCCCACGAAGAAAGCCCGCGTCACGCCCACGGCCGCGCCCCAGGAAGCAACCGCGGCGGCCATCGCCGTTCCCACGGCACCGAAAGCGTCCGCGCAGAAACCCGCCGACCTCACGGTCACGGTCCGCCGGTTTCTCAAGCTCAACGTCTCGCCGAGCCAGGCTCGCGTCTATCTCGACGAGCGGTACATCGGCATCGGTGACGACTGGGATGACGGAGGCGGCGGCTCGCTCCTCGCGTTCAACCTCGAGGGCACCCATCGCCTTCGCATCTGCGCCCCGGGCTACCACGACCTGCTCGTGGACCTCATCGTGCAATCGACGGCCACCGACGACAAGGTCACGATCGATCGCAGCCTCGAAAAGGGGACGCCCGATGGCCCCACGGGCCCCGCCTGGCTCCCCGAGGGAAAGCTCAAGCACCCGAACTACAGGACCATGCGCGACGCCGTCTTCAATGTCGAGCCGCCCGAGGCGCTCGTCTCGGTGAACGGGCGCGTGCTGGGTCCGGCGTCGAAGAAAGATTTCCAGTTCGCGGAGATGGCCGTCTACGAAGTCCTGCTCACCGCGCCGGGCTACGTGTCGAAGTCGCTTCGGGTCCTCGTCGGCCCCGCGGCTGGAGAGGTGAGCGCGAACATCAAGGAAAAGCTCAAGAAGATGTGAGCGAGGGTCAGACGGGCCCCGCGAGGATGCGGAAGCCCGCGGCCTTCTTGATCGCCTCCTCGAGCCGCCTCGCGAGGACGAGCGCGATCCCCGCCAGAAGCGGCGCGCCTTTGGGCGCGCCCGATGCCAGGAGTTCCTGAAAGACCGCCCGCGTCAGGACGTAGACGACGGCGGGGCCGCCGTGCGCATAGATGTCAGCCAACCGGGGCGCGTCGTCCACGAGCGCCATCTCGCCCGCGATGTCGCCGCGACGGAGAATCGCGAGGGCTTCCTCGCCCGCGCCCGCGATCTCGAGCGACACGCGGAGCCGGCCCTCGGCGAGAAGGAAGGCTTCCTCTCCCCGCTCGCCCGCCGTGAGCAGCGCCGCTCCCTGGAGGACGGTCCGAGCCACGAGGCCGAGCGAGGGCAGGAGCGCGGGGTCGAGGCCCGCGGTCTCGAAGAGGGCGGCCGTGAGGCTCGCGAGGGCGAGCCTGCGAAAAGCGCCGCCGGAGGCCCCCGCATCGAAGAGAAGGGCGCGCGCCTCCCGTCAGAAAGAGATGCGGGGAGGCGGGCGTCGCGGTGTCCTTGAACTCATCCCCTGCGGCGAAACGCCGGCGGGGACGAGTGGCGGCGAGGGTGGTGGCGTCGTTCATCGAGCCCGGTGGCTTCACCCACGCGAGGCTCGTTCTGGGATGACGGCTCGAGTCCTCCTTGTCAGACAACGAGGCGGTCACTTCAGCGTCAGAATGACTTCCGGGAAGTCCGCCGTCTCGTCGGAGGGACCATCGGTCTCCCGGGCCACGATGCGAATCGCCTGGCCGGGCTTCACCCCGAGGTCCTTGTAGCTCAGGCTGGCCGACAGGACCGCTCCCTGGAACGGCCCCCCGGGCGCGTCGAAGGCGCCGATCACCTTCTCCGGGTTCACGCCGTCGGTCGTGAACCGATCGAGCGTCGCCGTCGCGTAGTACCCCTTCACCTTCGCACCCTTCAGAGCGCCCGAACACGCGCTGCCGCCGTCTTCGTAGCGGACGCAGGCCGCGAGCTTCGCCAGGAGCTCGAAGCCCGGCTTGTTGCTCCAGAACGTCGCGTAGCCCGTCTTCGGGTTGTTGTCGGTGTCGAGGTAGACATCCACGACATCCGAGGCGAAATCGCCGCTCATCGGACTCTTCAGGGTTGCGGTGATGGTCAACTTGGTCCCGTCACTGGTCAGGGCGAGCTTGACGACGTCGAGTCCCGGGACCTCTCCGCTGCTCGTGTTGTGGGGCTTGACGTCGCCAGCCGGGTCCGTCCACTCGACGGCGTGCATCGCCTTCTGGACCTGTGCGGGCTTCTGTGTCGCGGCCAGCGTCAAACCGAGGATGAGAATCGCGGGAGCAATCATCGGGTCCTCCTTCTCCAAGGTTCGGTTCGCCGGGAAGCGGGACTTACGCAGGGGCCAGGAAACATTGTCTCACGCAGCGAGCGGCTGAATGAGGGCGACCCGGACCTCCTCGATGTTCTGGAAGACGCGCCCGTGGATGGCCTGTTCCTTGAGTGTGTGGTTGACGTCCCGATGCATCCGTTCTGTTGACGGGGCGGGGAGGGTACCGTATCGTCCCGCGCGGCGATGACCACCCCCCCCCCGTCGCTC
>JGI20193J14888_1000422_pt1 | contig 12460 bp, 13 predicted proteins | sample NGESurdeep092012_5_FD_14888 | JGI IMG/M metagenome (IMG submission 14888)
GACGCTCTGCGGTTTGCTTCGCTCGCTATGACCAGCTCGCGGGAGGACTCCCACCTCCAAGTCGACGCCCATGCTGGGCGCACATAACAGACACGGCGGGGAAATCCCCCGCCGTGCAGCCTTCGCGTTTCGGTCAATCAGGTCGAAGCGAGCTCTACTTCATCCCGGTCGTCTTGGCCGCATCTACGTATTTGTTGGTGTAGGTCTTGGTCACGTCGATATTGGCCTTGGCGACCTCCGGCGAGGACAGGCTGAACACCGCCAGCACCGCCTCGGCGCCTTTGGGATCCATCTTGCCGGTGGTCGAATACATCGGAATGGTGTTCTTCAGGGCCGACAGATAGCCGGCCTTGTCGGGCCCGACCAGATTCTGCGGCATCTTTGCCATGACCTCCTCGGGCGAATGCGAATGAATCCAGGCCAGCGTGTTGACGATCGCCGTGGTGAGGCCTTGCGTTTCTTTCGGATGCTTGTCGATCCAGTCGGCCTTGGTATAGAGCGCGCCGCCCGGATAATCGCCGCCGAACACCGCCTGCGTATCCTTTTGCGTGCGGGTGTCGCTGAGGATCTTGATATCCTTGAACTTGCCCTGCAGCAGCGTCACCGCCGGATCAAGCATCACCGCGGCATCGATCTGTCCCTGCTCCATGGCCGCGACCGCGGTGGGGCCTAAGCCCACGCCGATCACAGCGGTCGAGGTCGGATCGACGCCGTTCTTCTTGAGCAGATATTTGAGGAAGAAGTCGGTCGACGAGCCCGGCGCGCTGACGCCGACTTTCTTGCCGGCCAGATCCTTGATCGATTTGATCTCGTCACTGTGCTTGGGCGACACCACCAGCACCAGCCCGGGATAGCGGTCGTAGGTGACGAAGGCGACCAGCGCCTGGTTCTTGGCGGCCAGATTGACGCAATGATCAAAATAGCCGGAGACCACGTCGGCGCTGCCGCCGATCACGGCGGTGAGCGATTGCGAGCCGCCCTTGAAATCGACGATCTCGACCTCGAGGCCGGCCTTTTTGTATTCACCCAGCTCCTGCGCCAGCATGGTCGGCAGATAGCAAAGGCAGTTTGCCCCGCCCACCGCGATCGTGACCTTTTGTGCGAACGCCAGACCGGACATCAGCACCAGCGCAGCGAGCGACGTGACGAGCCGCCGGAAAAATTGCGCGGACATGATTTCCTCCCCTGTTTTCAGCGGCCTGTGTACCGGCCGTTGCGCCAACGATACGGCAGCGCGACCATCAGGGCAATCATGGCCGGCCGTCGGAAACGGCCGGCCGCCAGACCAGCAGGCGCCGCTCGACAATCGTGACCAGCGCGTCGATCACGATCACGAAGGCGGCGAGCACAAACATGCCGGCGAACACACCGGCCACGTCGAACACGCCTTCCGCCTGCTGGATCAGATAGCCGAGCCCGGCCGCCGAGCCGAGATATTCGCCCACCACCGCGCCCACCACGGCAAAGCCCACCGAGGTGTGCAGCGAGGAAAACATCCAGGACAGTGCCGACGGCCAATAGACGTGGCGCATCAATTGCCGCTCGCTCATGCCCAGCATGCGCGCATTCGCCAGCACCGTGGGGCTGACTTCCTTGACGCCCTGATAGACGTTGAAGAACACGATGAAGAACACCAGCGTGACGCCGAGCGCCACCTTCGACCAGATGCCCAAGCCCAGCCAGAGCGTGAAGATCGGCGCCAGCACCACGCGCGGCAGCGCGTTGACCATCTTCACATACGGATCGAACACCGCAGCGGTGCGCGGCTGGCGCGCAAACCAGAAGCCGACCAGCACGCCGCCGACCGATCCGATCGCGAACGCCAAGAGCGCTTCGATCAGCGTCACCCACAGGTGCTTCCAGATCACGCCGGAGACGAACCAGTCGACGACCTGGCTGGCCACGTCCAGCGGATTAGAGAAAAAGAACGGCGGCAGCAGGATCGTGCCGAACACCGGATAGGTGGTGAGCGCGCACCAGAGCGCGACCGAAACGATCGCGACGCCGGCCTGCAACAGGAGGAGCGCGATTCTAGACATGGATCACGCTCCTCCCTTTTGCATGCGTGAACGCTGGGCCGTCAGAGCGGGTTCTTGAACAGACCGATCATGCCGGTCGAGCCCTTCACATGGCCGTCGAGCTTGTCGAACAGCTGCAACTTCGTCAGGCCCGCCAGCAGTGCCTTCGGATCGAGATCGGTCGCGATCAGGATGAAAGTGTAGTGGTGCGGCGTGGTTCCCGGCGGCGTGCAGGGGCCGAGATAGATGCTCTGCTTCGCGGTGCCGATGCCGCCGATATATTTGTCGGACGGCTTGCCGGTTTCGCCTTCGGCAAAGCCGGTCACCGAGGCCGGGATGCCATAGGCGATCCAGTGATCGACGCCGATGCCGCGACCGTCCGGATCGGTCATCACCAGCGCGAAACTGGTGGTACCGGCCGGCACGTTCTTCCAGGAAAACTGCGGCGACACATTTTCGCCGACGCAATTCGGGTTGGCCTTGTTCGCGCCCGCGGCCTTCTTCGGCAGATAGGCGCCGTTGCGCCGTCCTTGAACGTCGATGACGTGATCGCGAACGGCTCGGCCGCGTATGCCGTCCCGGCCAGCAGCAGAACGCCGGCAGCGGCGGCGAGCGTTTGACGTATTCCCAACATTGTATGTTCCTCCCTGTTTTTTTGTTTGTAGATAACTAACCGCGGCGAGCCTAGCGCAATGCAAGGGCGCTGGCATCAGCCTCCTTCGGTCTGCGCGTAGCCCTTGATCACCTCGGCCTTGAGCATGTGCCAGATCTCGCGGTGCAGGTCGTGGAAGGCGGGATCGAGTTTCACTTCGGAAATGTCGCGCGGGCGCGGCAGCGGCACCCGCCAGTCGCCGATGATGCGTGCGGCCGGCCCCGCCGACATGATGACGACGCGGTCGGACAACGCGATCGCTTCTTCCAGGTCATGCGTAACGAACAGCACCGCCTTGCGGTCGGCACTCCACAGGTCGAGCAGCAGGTTGCCCATGATCTGCCGGGTCTGCGCATCGAGCGGGCCGAACGGCTCGTCCATCAGTAGAATTTTCGGATCGCGGATCAGCACCTGCGCCAGCCCCACGCGCTTGCGCTGGCCGCCGGAGAGCATGTGCGGATAGCGGTCGCCGAACGAACCCAGCCCCACGCGCGTGAGCCAGCTCTGCGCCCGCGCGCGCGCCTCAGGCTGCGGCGTGCCCGCCGTCTCCAGTCCGATTGCAACGTTTTCCAGCGCGGTCTTCCAGGGAAACAGCGCGTCGGCCTGGAACAGGTAGCCGGCCTGGCGGTTGAGGCCCGCCAGCGATGCCCCGAAAATCTCGATGCGCCCCGACGACGGCGGCATCAGACCGGCGGCAATATTGAGCAGCGTGGATTTGCCGCAGCCGGTCGGTCCCACGATGGCGAGGAATTCGCCGTCGGCGACATTGAGCGTGGCGCGCGCGACCGCGGTATAGCTGCCGCCGCCGGACAAGCGGAAGGCGACCGAAGCCTCGGTCAACGCGATGGCCGTAGCCTGCGCGTTTTTCGGCGCGGTCGCGCTTGTCGCCATCGTCGCCAGATCCCCCATGCCGGCCGCAGGCTAGCGGCTTGCCGGGACATTGCAAACCGTCGCGAGCACGGTTCCGCGTCGCGGCGGAGCATGCCATCATCGCCGCGATGACCATCGACGCTCGCCTTGCCGAAGCGTTCGCGCGGCTGCCGGATTACCTCGGCAGCCACGTGCTGGTGAGCATCACCGCGCTTGGGCTAGGGCTCGGCATCAGCCTGCCGGTCGCGATGGCCTCGCGGCGCCGGCCAGTGCTGCGCGCCAGCCTGCTCGCGGTTGCCAGCGTGGTGCAGACGATCCCCGGTCTGGCGCTGCTGGCGCTGTTCTATCCGCTGCTGCTGGCGCTGTCCGCGCTGTCCGAGCGCGCCTTCGGCAAGGGCTTCTCGGCGCTCGGCTTCCTGCCCTCGGTGCTGGCGCTGGCGCTCTATTCGATGCTGCCGGTGCTGCGCAATACGGTGATCGGGCTCAACGGCGTCGATCCGCGGCTGCGCGACGCCGCCCGGGTCATCGGCATGACACCCGGGCAATCCTTGCGCGAGATCGAGCTGCCGCTGGCGCTGCCGGTGATCATGGCCGGCATCCGCACCGCCGCGGTCTGGGTGATCGGCACCGCGACGCTGGCGACGCCGATTGGCCAGGAAAGCCTCGGCAATTACATCTTCACTGGCTTACAAACGCAGAACTGGGTGTTCGTGGCGTTCGGCTGCGTCGCCGCCGCCGTGCTGGCGCTCGCCGTCGACCAATTGCTGGCGCTGATGCAGGCGGGCTTGAGCCAGCGCAGCGGCACGCGCTTAGGCGCCGGCGCGCTCGGCATCGTCGCCCTCACCCTGGCCGCGCTGCTGCCCGGCCTCACGCGGCCGCCGGCGACCTACGTGATCGGCGCCAAGACCTTCACCGAGCAGTATCTGCTGGCGGCGCTGATCGAGCAGCGGCTGCAGGCGGCCGGCCTGTCGGCGTCGCAACGGCAGGGGCTCGGCTCCAATGTGCTGTTCGACGCGCTGGCCGCCAACGAGATCGACGTCGCCGTGGATTATTCCGGCACGATCTGGGCCAACCGCATGCAGCGCAGCGACGTGCCGCCGCGCGCGGCGGCGCTCGGCGAAATGTCGCGCTGGCTTGAGACGATGCACGGCATTCGCCTGCTGGGCGGGCTCGGATTCGAAAACGCCTATGCGCTGGCGATGGCGCGCAAGAAAGCCGAAGCGTTGGGTATCCGCTCGATCGCCGACCTCGCGCGCCACTCCGCGCAGCTTTCGATTGCCGGCGACTATGAATTCTTTGCGCGGCCGGAATGGCAAGCGCTCCGCAAGGCCTACGGGCTGGGTTTCCGGGGACAGCGGCAGATGCAGCCGGAGTTCATGGTCAAGGCGGTGGCCGACGGCGAGGTCGACGTGATCTCGGCCTATACCAGCGACGGCCAGATCGCGGCCTACGATCTCGTCGTGCTCGACGATCCCCGGCACGCGATCCCGCCTTACGACGCCATCCTGCTGCTGTCGCCGCGCCGCGCCAACGACGCAAAGCTGATCGCCGCGCTCACGCCGCTGGTGGGCGCTATTCCGGTCGAGCTGATGCGCGCAGCCAACCGGCGCGCGGCCAGTGGCGGCGCCGACGCCTCGCCGCCCGCGGTGGCGCAGTGGATGCGGGAAGAGATTGCGAAAGGCCGCTAAGCGCAGCCGCTATTTCCGGTCGCCCACACCTTCGAGTTCGCGCGCGCGCGCTTCCATCATGCTGCGCATGCATTTGCCAGCATCGATGCGGGCGATGGAGCCTTCGGTGAGGCCGTAATAAAGACAATTAGCGTCGCGGTACTGGATCCATAGCCGCTGCGCCACCCGCAACTGTTCGCGCTGTTGCGGCACGGCGTCTTTGAGCGCCTGCTGATAGGCGATATTCATGCGCTTGTCCCAATAGGCGGTCTTAGCCTTGAGACACTCCACCATTTCGTAGGTGCTAACGCCGCATTCCTCGTTGGGCTCGCCCCGCTCGCCGGCGAATGCAAAAGCGGCCGCCCCGATGAGGGCGGCCGAGGTGATGACGGCGGTCCGCACGGACAAGCTCAGTTTTTGCTCTTGTCCACCAGCGCACGCTGCCTGATCCACGGCATCATCTCGCGCAGCTTGGCGCCGACCTGCTCGGCGGGATGCTCGGCGAGCTTGGCGCGGGTCGCCTTAAACGAGGTCTGGTGGACCTTGTTCTCCAGCATCCAGTCGCGCGTGAAGCGGCCGGACTGGATGTCGGCCAGAATGCGCTTCATCTCGGCGCGCGTTTCCTGCGTGATCACGCGCGGGCCGGAGACGTATTCGCCGTACTCGGCGGTGTTCGACACCGAGTAGTTCATGTTGGCGATGCCGCCTTCGTAGATCAGGTCGACGATCAGCTTCATCTCGTGAATGCATTCGAAATAGGCCATCTCCGGCGCGTAGCCCGCCTCGCACAGGGTGTCGAAGCCCGCCTTCATCAATTCGACGACACCGCCGCACAGCACCGCCTGCTCACCGAACAGGTCGGTTTCGCATTCTTCCTTGAACGTGGTCTCGATGATGCCGGCGCGGCCGCCGCCGATCGCCGACGCGTAGCTCAGGCCTAGATCGTGGGCGTTGCCGGAGGCGTCCTTGTGGATCGCCACCAGGCAGGGCACGCCGGCGCCGCGCTGATATTCCGAGCGCACGGTATGGCCAGGGCCTTTCGGCGCGATCATCAGCACGTCGAGGTCGGCGCGCGGCTCGATCAGGTTGAAATGCACGTTGAGCCCGTGCGCGAACATCAGCGCCGCGCCGTTCTTCATGTTGGCGTGCAGGTGGTCGCGATAGATGTCGCTCTGCAATTCGTCGGGGGTGAGCATCATCATCACGTCGGCCCATTTGGCGGCTTCCGCCACCTCCATGACCTTGAACTTCTCGGCCTCGGCCTTCTTGACGCCGCCGGAGGACTTGCGCAGGGCGACCGCGACCTCCTTAACGCCGGAATCGCGCAGATTGAGCGCGTGGGCGTGGCCCTGGCTGCCATAGCCGATAATGGCGACCTTCTTGCCCTTGATCAGGTTCAGGTCGGCGTCGCGATCGTAATAAACACGCATGGTACTTGATCCTTCATTCGGCCAATGTTCGCTTGTCAGGTTGGAGAATTCCCGCCGCGGTGCTTCTAGGTCGCTCCGGCAGCCGGGGCAAGTCCCTCCGGCGGGTTACGTCAGTCCGCGCCGCGCTGCCGCTTGATCTGCCGCCTCCCGGCGTATAGCAGCGCAAAACCAAACAGCACGCAGCCGTATTTGATCGCCTCCGGCATGTGCGAGCCTGGCTCGAAGCAATAGCCGCCCTTGCCGGCGAAACCAATGGCGAAACAGCGCGCGGTATCCAGCGCATAGGGGCTGATCATTACGCCCAGGACGAGGAACGGGATCGCGAGGATCGTCAGAACCATCGTTACATCCCCTCCGGCCCGCGCGCGATGGCCGCGATGCCGGTGCGCGCGACCTCGACCAGGCCGAGCGGCAGCATCAGCACCACGAACTGCTCGATCTTGTCGCTCTTGCCGGTGATCTCGAACACGAAGCTCTCGGTGGTGGCGTCGATCACGCGGGCGCGGAAGGCATCGGCCAGCCGCAGCGCCTCGACCCGGTTGTCGCCCTTGCCGCGCACCTTGACCATGGCGAGTTCGCGCTCGATCGAGCGGCCGCTCAGCGTCATGTCGACCACGCGGTGCACCGGCACCAGGCGGTCGAGCTGGTTCTTGATCTGCTCGATCACCATCGGCGTGCCGGTGGTCACTAGCGTGATCAGGGAGAGATGCGCCTGATGCTCGGTCTCCGACACCGTCAGCGACTCGATATTGTAGCCGCGGCCGGAGAACAGGCCGATGACGCGCGCCAGCACGCCGGGCTCGTTGTCGACCAACACCGAGAGCGTGTGGGTCACGTCGCGCTGCGCGGTCGGCGCCGCCGGATAATGGCTTGTCGTAGATGTGGGAGCGTTCATCAGACCATCACCTTGCCTTCTTCGGTGATCGCGCTTTCAAGACTTTCCGCCGCGTCGCCGAGGATCATTTCATTATGCGCGCGTCCCGACGGGATCATCGGGAAGCAGTTCTCTTTCGGATCGACCACGCAATCGAACAGCACCGGCTTGTCGATGTCGATCATCTCACGGATGGCGTGGTCGAGATCGCCCGGCTTCGTGCAGCGGATGCCGTGAGCGTGGTAGGCCTCCGCCAGCTTGACGAAATCCGGCAGCGCCTCGGAATAACTATGCGAATAACGCCCGCCGTGCAGCAGTTCCTGCCACTGCCGCACCATGCCCATGTAGCTGTTGTTGAGGATGAAGATCTTGACCGGCAGCTCGTACTGCACCGCCGTCGAAATCTCCTGCATGGTCATCTGCACCGAGGCCTCGCCGGCGATGTCGATGACCAGCGATTTCGGATGCGCCAGTTGCACGCCGACCGAGGCCGGCAGGCCGTAGCCCATGGTGCCGAGCCCGCCGGAGGTCATCCAGCGGTTCGGCTCCTGGAAGCCGTAGAACTGCGCTGCCCACATCTGATGCTGGCCGACCTCGGTGGTGATGTAGGTGTCGCGATCCTTGGTCAGCTCATAGAGCCGCTGGATGGCGTATTGCGGCTTGATCACCTCGTTGGAATGCCGGTAGGCGAGCGACTTGCGCCCGCGCCACTTGTCGATCTGCGTCCACCACATCGACATGGCTTTTTTGTCGGAATGGATGGCGCCGGTGCGCCACAGCCGCACCATGTCTTCCAGCACATGGGCGCAGTCGCCGACGATCGGCACATCGACCTTGACGTTCTTGTTGATCGAGGACGCATCGATATCGACGTGGATCTTCTTCGAGCCGGGCGCGAAGGCGTCGAGCCGGCCGGTGATGCGGTCGTCGAAGCGCGCGCCGATGCAGATCATCACGTCGCAATCGTGCATCGCCATGTTGGATTCGAGCGTGCCGTGCATGCCGAGCATGCCGAGCCATTGCGGATCGGCGGCCGGAAACGCGCCGAGCCCCATCAGCGTCGAGGTGATCGGAAAGCCGGTGAGCTTGACCAGCTCGCGCAGCAGGTCGCTCGCCGCCTTGCCGGAATTGACCACGCCGCCGCCGGTGTAGAACAGCGGCCGCTTGGCATGCGCCATCAGCTCGATCGCCTGCTTGATCTTCTCGATGTCGCCTTTGACCTTGGGCTTGTAGCCGGTGTGCGGGAAATTCTTCGGCTTGGAATAGAGGCCCTTGGCGAACTGGATGTCCTTCGGGATATCGACCACCACCGGCCCCGGCCGTCCGGTCGAGGCGATGTGGAACGCCTCGTGCAGCACGCGCGGCAAATCCTCGATGCGCTTGACCAGGTAATTATACTTGGTGCACGGCCGCGTGATGCCGACGGTGTCGGCTTCCTGGAACGCGTCGTTGCCGATCAGATGGGTCGGCACCTGGCCGGTGATGCAGACGATCGGAATCGAGTCGCACAGCGCATCGGTGAGCCCGGTCACCGCATTGGTGGCGCCGGGACCGGAGGTGACCAGCACGCAGCCGACCTTGCCGGTCGAGCGCGCATAGCCTTCCGCCGCATGCACGGCGCCCTGTTCGTGCCGCACCAGGATGTGCTGCACTTTGTCCTGCGCGAAGATGGCGTCGTAGATCGGCAGCACCGCGCCGCCCGGATAGCCGAACAGATGCTTCACGCCCTGGTCGGCGAGCGCCTGGATCACCATTTCGGCGCCGCTCATTTCCCGTGTCATGATCGTCATCCTTGCTGTGCCCAGTCCTTTATCGCGCAATAAAAAAGGCCCGTAACGGGCCATGTCCGGACGCTACCCCCTAGGCTGGCCCACTCAGGGCTGCCCAGGCTGCGTCCGAACCTCTACGACTACGGTAATAAAATTGCGCAACATTGTGTCTGCCCGCACTTTCATTGCGCGGTTTTATAATAGGGCCCCGAGGCCCGGTCAAGCTCATTTTATGAGCGCCGATAGTCCTTTAGTCGACCGCGAGCTGCTTTTCGAGCGCTTTTTGCGCCGATTCCGGCGCTTCCCAGGGCCAATCCTTCATCTGGTTGCGGAACCAGGTGAGCTGGCGCTTGGCGTAGCGGCGAGTGTCCATGCGGGCGCCCGCGGACGCCTCGTCGAGCGAGATCTCGCCGTTGAGATGCCGGATCAGCCAGGGCACGCCATGCGCCTTCATGGCCGGCAGCAAGGGATCGAGCTGGCGCGCGGCAAGCGCCCTCACCTCATCCAAAGCGCCGGCTTCCAGCATGGCGGCAAAGCGCGCATCGATGCGGCGGACCAGTTCCTTGCGCTCGCAGGTGATGAAGACCTTGGCGGCTTGCACCGGATCGATCAGCGCCGGCAGCTCATCGCGATGCCAATCGGTGAGCGAGCGCCCGGTCGCCAGCACCACCTCCAGCGCGCGCGAAATGCGCGAGCGGTCGAGCGGCATCAGCCGGTGCGCCGTCGCGGGATCACGCTGCATCAACTCGGCATAGAGCGGCGCGACGCCTTCGCTCTGCAAACGCCCGCGCACTTGGGCGCGAATGTCGGCCGGGATCGGCGGCACCGCCGCCAGTCCGCTGGTCAGCGCCTTGAAATAGAGCCCGGTGCCGCCAACCAGGATCGGGACGCGGCCCAGCGCCGCGATCTCAGCCAGCACCGCGCCGACGTCGCGGCACCAGCGCCCGACCGAATAATTCTCGGCCGCATCGACATGGCCGTAGAGCCGGTGCGGCACGCGCGCCGCTTCCGCGTCCGTCGGCCGCGCGGTGATGATGCGCAGATCGCGATAGACTTGCATGGAATCGGCATTGACGATGACGCCGCCGAGCTTCTCGGCGAGCTCAAGCGCCAGCGCCGACTTGCCGCTGGCGGTCGGCCCGGCGATGAGGATGGCGGTGGGTTTGCTCACGGGGATTGAGCTTGACCAGCAGCGCCGGTGAAAGCAACCGCCGCGGTGCACCTGTCGCTTTGCTAGTTCAACCGCTGCGATGAGGGCCGCGCAATGGGCTCCTCGACCAGCGCGGCGATCGGGCTGGCCTGATGGTGGGTCATCCGCCACGCGCCATCGACGCGCTTGAACAAGTTGGTCGTGGCCAGCGCCGTCCCGCCGACGAATTCCACGCAAAACACGCGGGCCTCGTCGCCTGAGAACATCACCGCCTCGTTGCGAGGTTCGATCCGCTCTTGGTTCGGATTGCGCAGAATTTCGCGGTAGGATTCCAGGATCGTCTGCCGGCCGATGAGGACCGGCCATCCGGGGTGAATGCAGGACACGTTGTCATCCGCCCAGACGCGGCTCATCGCGGCGAAATCGGCGGTCGCGAAAGCACGGTAATAGGCCGCATTCGCGGCCAGAATTGCAGCTTCGTCGGTCATGCCCTGTGAGGTGCAGGAATTGCCGGCCGAAAGCAATCGGGAAAACGCTGCAGGCCGGCCCCAGCTTGCCGCTGGCGGTCGGGCCTGCAATAAGCACCGCCATCACCTGGCGCCACGGAGACAGTCTTGCCGCTCATTCAACCCTTTCGTGCCTTGCGGCCCGCGCCCGGACGCGCCGCCGAGGTGCTGGCGCCGCCCTATGACGTGCTCTCCAGCGCGGAGGCGCGCGCGCGCGCCCAGGGCAAGCCGTGGAGCTTCCTGCACATCTCGAAGCCGGAGATCGATCTCGATTCATCAATCGATCCGTACGACCGCGCGGTCTACGCCAAGGCGGCCGACAACCTCAAGCGCATGACCGCTGCCGGTGTCATCATGCGCGACCCCAAGCCTTGCTACTACGTCTACCGGCTTACCTGGGGCGACCGCACGCAGACCGGCTTAGCCTGCGTCGCCTCGCTCGCCGACTACGCGACCAACCGGATCCGCAAGCACGAGCTGACGACGCCGCTCAAGGAAGACGGCCGCGTGCGCCAGATCGAGGCGGTCAACGCGCAGACCGGCCCGGTGATGATCGGCTACCCGAACGCGCCAGAGATCGACGCCCTGCTGGCGACGGCGGCCGCGCCCGCGCCGCAAGTCGACGTCACCGCCGACGACGGCGTGCGCCATCAGTTCTGGGTGATCGCCGACGACGCCCTGATCGACAAGCTGACTGCCGCCTTCGATGCCCTGCCCGCGATCTACATTGCTGACGGCCATCACCGCTCGGCGGCGGCCGCGCGCGTCGCCGCCAAGCGTACAGGCGAAGGCTCGCACGACTATTTCCTGTCGGTGATTTTCCCCGAACGCGAAATGACCATCCTCGATTATAATCGCGTGGTGAAAGACTTGAACGGCCGCAGCGCGGAACAGTTGCTTGCCGAGCTCCGCAACAATTTCACGGTGACGGCGTCCGACCAGCCGGTGCGTCCGGCATCCTCGCATGACTATGGGATGTATCTGGCCGGCCATTGGTACCGGCTGACCATCCGCCCCGATCTCGTGCCAGCGAACGATCCGATCGGCCGACTGCCAATCACGCTCCTGACGCGCAATGTGATCGAGCCGCTGCTCGGCATCAAGGACCCGCGCACCGACAAGCGCATCGACTTCATCGGCGGCGCGCGCGGCTTGGCCGAGCTCGAGGCCCGCGTGAAATCGGGGGAGATGGCGGTGGCGTTCGCGCTCTATCCGACCCAGATGCGCGATCTGATGGCGGTGGCCGACGCCGGTGGCATCATGCCGCCGAAGTCCACCTGGTTCGAGCCCAAGCTCGCCGACGGCATGGTCAATCACGTGCTCGACTAGGGCGCGACCTCATCAATCGCGGTTGGCGGGCAACCACGGATCGATGTCCGCGTTGCCCCCAAAAGCGGACTCTCTATTGCCGTCGCGGAATGTCCGCTAAGTGTCAAAGGACTAAATCGCTCGCGCGATAGGGTGCTGCGGCGAGCGGCGCGGGCAACGGGGTATTGGGATGTGAGCGTCCTGTCTTGAAGATCG
>JGI20193J14888_1000431_pt1 | contig 12359 bp, 15 predicted proteins | sample NGESurdeep092012_5_FD_14888 | JGI IMG/M metagenome (IMG submission 14888)
CTATGGCATGAATGCAGATTGGCGGCGCCAGTGCCCTGAACGTCCCCCGAGCTTCTCCCACAATGTGAGGTCCTCGATCGCCGGTGGCGGATCGCTCCGTCGGCACGCACCGACGATGGTGAGCGCGGCCATCGTGCAGGCGGTGAGTGCCTCCATCTCGACCCCGGTACGTTCGACGGTCTCCGCTGTGGCGGACACGGCAACCTCACCGCTCGGTGATCGCCTCTCGGCTGACTCGGGCGGCGGCAGTGCCGACCGTGACCAACGTCGATGAGGCCGACTTCGGGGCGGTGCAAGCTTCAGGAGTCTCGCCGTTGACCGTGCTGGCTTTCGTGGTGAGCCGGTCGCTGTTGAAGCATCCCCGATGCAACATGCTGGCCCCGGAGGGGCGTCCGGTTCCCCAGGACTCGGTGCACCTGGGGATCGCCACCCAGACCGATACCGGGTTGGTGGTGCCGGTGGTCCGCCACGCCGAGTCCCTGGGAGTGGCTCAGTTGGGGGCAGCCATCAATGACGTGAGCGGGCGAGCCCGCACCGGCCACTTGCGGCCCGATGAGCTGGCCGGATCGACCTTCACCGTCACCAGCGCCGGGCGGATGGCCGGCCAATGGTCAACGCCGCTGCTCAACCTGCCCGAAGTGGTGATTCTCGGGCTCTACCGCATCGCCGAACGCCCGGTGGTGCGCGAGGGGGCAGTGGTGGTCCGCCCGATGGGCAACCTGTCGATCACCTTCGACCACCGCTACCTTGACGGCATGATCGCAGCAGCCTTTCTCCAGGAGGTCATCACCCAGCTCGAGTCGTGGGGGGGAATGGTCGTGATCAGCGAGCCGGAGACCTGAGAAGGAAGCAGACCATGATCCGCGTCCGGACAGCAATGGAGGCGGTTCCGGCCTATGTCGCCGGCCGCCAGGGTTCGGTTGCCGACGTCACCAACCAGGATCTCGCGCAGCTGGCCTCCAACGAGTCCCCGTTTCCACCGCTGCCATCGGTCCGAGCGGCCATGGCCCGGGCAGCAGCAGGAGTGAATCGTTACCCAGACATTGACGGGTTGCTCCTGCGTACACGCCTCGCCGATATGCACGGTGTGCACGTAGACCAGGTCGTTCTAGGGTGCGGCTCCATCGAGGTGTGCCGCCAGGCTGTGACTGCCGCCGAGCCGGGCAGCGAGGTAGTCCAGGCCTGGCCGACCTTCCCCGAGTACGCCACCATCACGGCGCTGGCTGGCGCCCGAGCGCGTCGGGTTCCCCTGACCGGAGCGCGTCACGACGTAGCCGCCATGGCAGAAGCGGTCACGGAGCAAACCCGGGTGGTCTTCGTCTGCAATCCGAATAATCCGACGGGCACCGCCCTTACGCGGGCCGAGTTGGCCTTCCTGCTCGACACCATTCCGTCGTGGTACCTTGTCGTGGTCGATGAGGCCTACGCAGAGTTCGCGGATCCCCCGGAGTTTGGCTCCGCGCTGGAGCTGCTTGGGGTACACGAGAACCTCCTTGTGCTGAGAACGTTCTCCAAGGCCTACGGCCTGGCCGGGCTGAGGGTGGGCTATGGCGTCACCGATGTTGAGGTGGCCTCGCTGCTTCGTCTGGTGAGAACCCCCTTCGGCGTCGGTAGCATCGCCCTGGCTGCAGCAGTCGCCTCCATCGACGCCGGTCCCGAGCTGGCCGCCCGGGTGGCGATGGTACAAGCGGAGCGCGACAGGGTCGCGACTCAGCTCACCGGGCTAGGATGGGAGATCCCTTCATCGCAGGCCAACTTCCTTTGGATCGCCGCGGGAGAGGCTCAAGCGACCGCAGCAGCGTGCCTCTGTGCCGAGAGCAAGGTCCTCGTCCGCCAGTTACCGGGCGGGCTGCGGGTCACCATTGGCACCGAGAAAGAGAACGCCCGGCTGCTCGATGCCCTGGGCTCTCCTGCTGATCTGCCGCCGACGCGCTCGGCGGCAGGGGGGTCGGCCAGCCGAGCTGACCCGTGTTCGAGCAGTCCGTTGATCAGTAGTTGACCACCGCCTGCAGTCCCGTCCCATCGAAGATATCAAAGGAGCACGACCATGAGGTGGAACCTCACATCTGACCGAGTGCCGCAGGCGTGGTTCAACGTCGCGCCACACCTTCCCGAGCCGCTGCAGCCGCCCCTCCACCCGGGGACGCGCAAGCCGATCGGGCCGGACGACCTCACGCCGCTGTTCCCGATGGCGCTCATCGGCCAGGAGATGTCGGCAGAGCCCTGGATCGACATCCCGGGTGAGGTGATGGATATCCTCCGGCTCTGGCGCCCAACGCCGCTCGTACGGGCGCGCCGGCTCGAGGAGGCGCTCGACACGCCCGCCCGGATCTACTACAAGGACGAGTCGGTCTCCCCGGCGGGCTCTCACAAGCCCAACACCGCGGTGCCGCAGGCGTTCTACAACAAGGCGGAAGGGATCGGGCGCCTCACCACCGAGACAGGTGCCGGACAGTGGGGGAGCGCGCTCTCGTTCGCGAGCGCGCTCTTCGGGCTCGAGTGCAAGGTCTACATGGTCCGTGCCTCTTACCAGCAAAAGCCCTACCGCCGGGTGATGATGGAGACCTGGGGCGGCAGCGTTGAACCCTCTCCGGTGGATGATCCGGACCAACCTGGCTCGCTCGGGTCCGCCATCAGTGACGCCGTCCGGGATGCCGTCTCCCGGGATGACTCCCACTATTCGCTCGGGTCTGTGCTCAATCACGTGCTGCTGCACCAGACTGTGATCGGCCTCGAGGCAAAGGAGCAACTAGCACTGGCTGGGGAGGAACGTCCCGACATCGTCATCGCGTGCTGTGGTGGAGGCTCGAACCTCGGGGGCCTCGCGTTCCCCTTCGTGCCCGACGCTGACGTCGAACTCCTCGCAGTCGAGCCGTCGTCGTGCCCAACGCTCACAGAGGGCCGGTTCGAGTACGACTTCGGCGACACGGCAGGCCTGACCCCACTCCTTGCCATGTATACCCTCGGTCACGACTTCATCCCGCCGAGCATCCACGCCGGGGGCCTCCGTTACCACGGCGTCTCCCCGATCATCTCCAACCTCGTGAAGGCAGGCCGCATGCGTGCCGTCGCCTATCCCCAGGGCAAGGTGTTCGACGCCGCGGTCCAGTTCGCCCGCACCCAGGGCACGATCCCGGCCCCGGAGACGAGCCACGCGATCCGGGCGACCATCGACGAAGCCCTGCGGGCGAAGGAGGAGGGGGTGGAGCGGGTGATCCTCTTCGGCTATTCCGGCCACGGGCTGCTCGATCTCAGCGCATACGATGACTACTTCCACGGCAGGCTGATCGAGTGACGGCGACCCATCAGTACGACGCGCTGCCTCCGCGTCCCGCCGGTGTCGCCGCCGGTCAGGAGGATCGCCGCCATTGCTGACGTAGTCGCCGACGCACCTGGGCACGCCGTGCCCGCGGCCAGCCAACGGGCCGGCCTCGCCTGCGAAAACCAGCCCTGCCCCGTGTTGGTCGGGTCAGCTTGTCGGGGCCTTGAGAGCCGTGCTGTCTGGTACAGGGGTACGTCTTTCCTGCTCGGCGCGTTGTGACTGGTCAGGGCAGGCATTCGAGCGGACGGGGGCCGATCGGGACCCGGTAGATGAGATACCCCGAAGATGTCCTCGAAATTGTCACTGTTCTCTGGCGGTGGCTATCCGTCGTGCGCGGGATACGTGTCGATCTGCGTGGCTTTCACCGAGGCCCACACCGGTGACCCTTCGGTCAGACCGAGCTCGGCCAGCGAGACGGCGGTGATCTCGGCGGTCACGGGGACCGGTTCGTCGACAAGCACCCGTACCCGATCGCCCATGAGGTGGATTTCGCTCACCCGGGTCGGCCACGTGTTCCGAGGGCTCCCCTCGGGTCGCCCCGGGTACAGGGCGATGCTCTGGGGTGCGATGACCACGAAGACCTCGCCGGTCGCCGGACTGGCCGCTTCCAGGGTGGCGCCGTTGGCCAGGGTGAGGGTCGTCCCACTGGCGCGGGCGCTGAGCAGGTTGAGGCCCATCAGACCAGCGATGTACGCGGTGCGGGGACGGGTCGTGATCTCCTTCAGGGTCCCTTGTTGGGCCAGCCTCCCGGCCTCGATGATGACGAGCCGATCGGCGATGGCGGCGGCGTCGAGGGGATCGTGGGTCACCAGCACGCACGACCCGGTGAACTCGGCGAGGTGGCGCCGCAGATGGTGGCGGACCGATCCGCGGGTGCCCACGTCCAGGGCAGCCATGGGCTCGTCGAGCAGGAGGAGCCGGGGGTCGGTGGCTAACGCCCGGGCCAACGCCACCCGCTGGGCCTGCCCACCCGAGAGCTGGCGGGGCTTCGACTGGGCCTTGTCGGCCAGCCCCATGCGACCGAGCCACTCGAGCGCCCGCTCGTCGGCGTCGGCGTTGCTCGCACCGCGGCTCCGGAGACCGAACGCGACGTTGGCCACGGCGGTGAGATGGGGGAAGAGGAGGTAGTCCTGGAAGAGCATCCCGCACTGGCGATGCTCAGGTGGGACCAGCACCTTGGCGTCAGGATCGTCGAGGACCTGGTCGTCCAGGACGATCCGGCCACCGCTCAGTGGCCGCAGCCCGGCCAGCGCCCGGAGCAGCGTGGACTTGCCGCTGCCGTTGGGCCCGAGCACCGCCACGACCTCGCCGTCAGCCACGTCGAGATGGAGGCGCTGCTCGAACGTACCCAGGGTGACGTGAATTTCGGCGTCGAGGCTCATGAGCGGGTGGCGCCCAGCCACCTGCCTCGCAACGAGACCAGGACGACGATGGAGACCGCCAGCAACGCCAGCGACAAGGCGATGGCCACGTGTTCGTTGTTCTGGAGTGCCAGGTACACGGCGAGCGGCAGCGTCTGCGTGCGTCCCTGGATATTGCCGGCGAAGGTGATCGTGGCACCGAACTCGCCGAGGGCTCGGGCCCAGGTCAGCGCCGTTCCTGCGATCAGCGAGGGAGCGATCATGGGGAGGGTCACCCGGCGGAAGGTCCTCCACCGGCCGGCACCGAGGTTGGCGGCGGCCTCTTCGTAGCGACCGTCCATCGAGCGCAGGGCTGCTTCCACCGTGATGATCAGAAACGGCATGGCCACGAACGTCTCGGCCAGTACCGCACCGGCGGTGGTGAACGGGAACTGGATGCCGAACAGGTTGTAGAGAGGCTTTCCCAGGAGCCCGTCCCGTCCGAAGGCCAGCAGGAGGGCCACGCCAGCGACGACCGGTGGGAGCACCATGGGCAGGGTGGCCAGCGCCCGGACCAGGTTGCGTCCGGGCAGTTGGGTCCGGGCGAGCACCCAGGCCAGAGGCACGCCGAGCACCAGCGAGAGCCCCGTGGCCCACAGCGAGCAGATCAGTGACAGTTTCAGGGCATCGAGCGCAACCGGGGTGGTGAGATCGTGCCACAGCGTGTTCCACGACGCCTCCGTCAGGAGCCCGATCAGGGGAATGGCCAGGAACGCGACCGTCAATGAGGCGGCGGCGAGGACGAAGAGGGGCGGCCGTCGCCTCCGTTGCGGAGCAGCCATTGGCAGGGGTCTCAACTGGGTGGGAGGAAGCCGGCGGCCCGCAGCACCTTCTGGCCCTCCGGACCGGCCACGTAGTCGATCCAGGCGCTGCCCAGCCCGGCGTTGGTGGTCCCCTTCACCAGCGCCATGGGGTAGCTGGTGATGATGTTCTGGGCCGCGGGGATCGGCACTCCCTGGCCGGCGTCGCCCACGGTCTTCGCATCGGTGACGTAGACGATGGCGGCATCGGCGCCACCGGAGGTGACCTGCTCCAGCGTGGACTTCGCGTCCGTGCCGAGGGTCACCTTCGACGTAGAGATGGAGATGCCGTTCTGCTGCAGGACGGTGTCGGCCGCTGCGCCGCACGGCGCGCTCGAGGCGCAGAGCGCCACCACGCTCGCCTTGTTCAGGTCGGCCAGGGAGGTGATGCCCAGCGGGTTGCCCGGCTTCACCACGATCTCCAGCGTGTTCCGGGCGAAGATCACCGGCTTCCCATCGATGTCGCCCGAGGACTGTGCCGTCGTCATGTCCTTGGTACTGGCCGAGGCGAACACGTCGGCCGGTGCTCCCTGTGTGATCTGGGTGACCAGCGCGCCCGACGACCCGAAGTTGAACGTGATGGTGGCCCCCGGGTGGGCCGACTGGAACTCGGTGCCGAGCTGGCCGAAGGTGCCAATCAGCGACGATGCCGCCGATACGATGATGGAGCCGGTGAGCTTGGGCTTCGTGGTGGTCGTCCCGACCGACGACGCCGACGAAGTGCTGCAGGCGGTGGCCGCTACGGCCACTGCGGTCATCGCGGCGAGCGCGATCAGGCGCCGATGCCGGTGGGCCCAGTGTGGGCGAGTGCTCATGCGGGTGCTACTTCCATGATGACATCGGTGGCCTTGACGACTGCGGTGGCTAGGTCGCCTTCCTCGAGCCGGAGGTCGTCGGCGGCCTCGCGGGTGAGGAGCGAGACAATCCGAAATCGTCCGGCCCGGAGCTCGATGACGGCGGTGAGCGTGTCCCGTTCGACGCGTGTCACCACGCCGGTGAAGCGGTTGCGCGCCGACTGGGAGAGGAGTAGCTCGGGCTCGTAGGCGTCCTGTTGCTCGCGGACGAACTTCGCGAGCGAGGTGCCGTCGACCATCCGGTGCCCGCCCTCGGAGCGTGTGGTCTCGAGGCGCCCCTCGTCGCACCAGCGACGCACTGTGTCGGTGCTGACCCCGAGGAGTTCTGCGAGCTGACCAGGTCGGTACTGCGCCACGGCTGGAGAAGCTAGTCCTCAACCTCGGTTATGTCCAGTGATCTCACGGATCGCGCCCGTATCTACGAGGAGGAACCCCCGTTAGCTACCGCGAAGCCGAGGTTTGATGCCTCATCTCGCCGCACTCCGACCGTTCCCACGTCCCGGAGCGGCCTCCGGACTTGTGCCAGAGCGTCAGCCCCTCGATGGATGTCTCCGGGTCGATGTCGACGAACGCCTGCAGCAGCACGAGTGCGGCGCCGGCCGGCCCCTTGCCGGCCCCGGACGGGTTCCCCGTGATGTTCACCCTCCGGAGACCGGTGGGATGATCGCCACCTCGTCCTCGTCGGTGACCAACGTCTCACGTGACGCGGACTCGCCGTTGAGCCAGACGCGAGAGATCGCCACGATATCGGCGAACGTTGCCCCATAGCGCTCCTCGGCAACGCCGAGGACCTCGGCGACGTTCTGTCCGGGCACGACTGCTCGGGCAACTCCCGCCGCTTCGCGGGCCGGCCCGAACAGCCGGAGGCTCGCCACCCCTAGCCCCCGATCATCGACATTGACCGCGCCGGGCGGAGGAACCCGGGTTCGTTGATGCCGTGACCCGGGAACTTCGCCCATACGGCCTGTCGCAGCATGCGGGCGAGCTCGGCGTCGGTGCCCCCGTCCCGCAGGACGTCGCGCACCGTGCGCTCGTCGTCGGAGAAGAGGCAGTTGCGGATCGCTCCGTCCGCGGTCAGTCGCAGCCGGTTGCAGGTGCCGCAGAAGGGTTGGGTGACGGTCGAGATCAGCCCGATCTCACCGCGCCCGTCGGCGAACCGGAACCGCTCGGCGGGCGCCGGCCCGGAGTGGTCGGCAGCGGGCTCGAGCGGCCAGACCTCCGAGATCCGCTCGAAGACCTCTCGGCCCGGCACGAGCTGTGCCCGGTCCCACTTGCCCTGGGCATCGAGGGGCATGACCTCGATGAACCGGACGATGCGGCCGGTGTCCCGTGCAAAGGCCGTGAAGTCCAGTATCTCGTCGTCGTTCTGTCCGCGAAGCAGCACGACGTTCACCTTCAGGGGCAACAGGCCGGCCGCTTCGGCCACGTCCATCGCGTGCAGCACGACACCGAGGTCTCCACGGCGGCGGATCGACTCGAACCGGACCGCCCGCAACGAGTCGCAGCTCACGTTCACCCGCCGCAGCCCGGCGGCAGCGAGCCGTTCAGCCATGCCGGCGAGCTGCATGCCGTTGGTGGTCATGGCCAGGTCCTCGAACCCGATCTCCGAGAGGCGGGACACGAGCTCGGGAAGGTCCTTTCGGACGAGGGGCTCACCGCCGGTGAGCCGGACCGAGGTCACGCCGAGATGGCGCGCCACCCGGGCCAGTCGGGCGATCTCCTCGTAGGTGAGCAGCGCCGACCTGGGTAGGAACGTCATGCCCACCTCGGGCATGCAGTACACGCATCGCAGGTTGCAGCGGTCGGTGACCGAGATGCGCAGATCGTCGTGGACCCGACCGTAGCGATCGACGAGCGGTCCTTCCAGGGGCATTGCCGGCGTCCGTGCCGCGGCGTCCGGTAGCGGGGGATCGGCGTCGGACCGGCTGCGATGCGGTCGTACCGAGATGGAGATGGGTACCGCGTTCACCATGGGTGGGACCTCACGCTCACGGACCCCGGAGCCATGGCGCCGGTGGCGGTGGCGGTGCCCATGACCTCAGCCTCCGTACCAAGCCGGTCGGGGTCGGTGAGGAGCACGTCGACGAGCTCGCCCACGGCCACGCCATCGCCGTCGGGCAGTACCGCCAGCGCGTTGGCATCGGCCATCGCCAAGAGCTGGTGCGAGTCCTGCCCGGCCATAGGAGTGACGTGCCACGCTCCCTGGCGGTCGAGGGCGACGATCGCCCGGACGAAGTGGATCTTCCCATCGGGGCGCCGGCGGAGGTCCGTCTCGGCCACCGCGGGGACCATGGTGCGATCGAGCCAGTGATGGCCGCCCATCCGCCGGAGAGCCGGTCGTACAAACAGCTCGAAGCTGACCATGGCCGAGACCGGGTTCCCCGGTAGTCCGAAGACCGGCGTCCCCGAACCGGCGAGGGTGCCGAAGGCGAACGGCTTCGCCGGCCGGATGGCCACCTGCATCCATCGCATCGTCCCGGCGCTCCGCTTCTCCAGGACCACCTTTACGACATCGAGGTCACCGACGCTCACCCCACCGCTGGTGACGATGGCGTCGCAGCTGGTGGTGCCCTGTTCGAGCACGTCGGTCAGCGCGTCCTCATCGTCACCGACGATACCGAGGTCGACCCAATCCCAACCCTCACGCCGCACCAGCGCCAGGAGGGTGTGGCGGTTCGCGTCGCGTATCTTGCCCGGCGCCAACGGGCCTGGGCCCGACGCCAGTTCGTCGCCGGTGGAGAGCACACCGACGCGCGGCCGGGGGTGGACCGCCACGGTCACCACCCCCTGGTTGGCTAGCACGCCGAGGTGGCCCGGCGTGAGCACCGTTCCTGCGGTGGCGACCACATCCCCGATCGCCACGTCCTCACCGGGCTGGCGCACGGACTCGCCCTCGGCCAACGGGTGCTCGATCACCACGATCCCGCCGTCGGCCTCGACCCGGCTGTCCTCCAGCATGCAGACGGCGTCCGCACCGGTCGGGATCGGTGCACCGGTCATGATGCGGGCAGCCTGGCCCGGACCGATCACCGCATCGAAGCGGGTCCCGGCCATGATCGAACCGACCACCTCCAGGCGCACCGGCCCGCGAGAGGAGTCGAGAGCCCGCGTATCGACGGCCCGCAACGCGTACCCGTCCTTCGACGAGTTCACGAAGGGGGGACAGGTTCGGTCGCGACGACGACGTCGCTCACGACGCAGCCCAACGCCTCGTCGACCGGGAGCGAGCGTGGAGCCAGGGGTTCGCACGCCGTCAGGACGAGCTCTCGGGCCTCATGCAGTGGGATCACGTGCGAGCGTCCTCGATCTCGTGGGCGCACTGGCTCCAGTCGGAGCCGCCGGCCCAGGTCTCACGCTTCCAGATCGGGACCGTGTGCTTCAGCGTGTCGATGCAGAAGTGGGCGGCCTCGAACGCATCACCGCGGTGGGGCGTCGACGCCACCACCACGACCGAGACTTCCCCGACCTCGAGCCGGCCGACTCGGTGCAGCAGCGCCAGGCGTCCAAGCATCGGCCAGTGCGCCCGGGCGGCCGACGCCACCTCGGCGAGGCGAGGGACCACATGCTCGGGGTAGGCCTCGTACTCGAGGGAGGTCACCCCCAGCCGACCGTCGGAGTGGTCACGAACCGTGCCGCAGAACGTGACGACACCTCCGCAGCCTGGGAGGGTCGCCCAGGCCAACGCCTCGCCAGCGGGGAGCACTTCGTCGGTAACGGCGATCCAGTCCGGGTCCTGCGGCGGCTCGAGCACTTAACCACCATAGGTTCTGGCTCTGCCGGTTCGAACGCTGCTGACTGCGGCGCCGGGTCGGCCGCCAGCGGTTCGATCCCGGGAGGCTGAGACCGGGATGTCGGTGCTCAGCTCCACTGGGCCAGGTCCTCCACGGTGTCGATGTCCAGAGGCTCCCCACAGCAAGGAACCTCGTGTACCAGGTCCGGGCGGGCCTGCATCAGCTCCCGGGCGCCGATGTCCCCTCGGTCGGGAGCAGCGGCCACACGGCACGTGCGAGCCGGACCGGTGGGGTGCGACGACCGCCGAAACTGGCCACGGCGATCGGGCTCTTGGTCCCAGCAACTGCCGACCACGCTGATGGGGGCACCAACGGCTGGTCGCCGAGCCCCACCACCACTACCTGGTGGCCGCGCCGCTCGGCCGTGGCGACGCCCGCGCATAGCGAGGATGCCTGGCCCGACGCCCACTCGGGGTTGTCGACGACGACGACCTCCGCTAAAAGCACCTCGGTGAGGTCGACCGAACCGACGACCACGATGGTCTCGTCGAGCTGGGCCTCGGCGACATGCTCGAGCGCCCACGCGACCAACGGCCGACCTCGAAACGGTGTCAAGAGCTTGTGCTGCTTCCCGGCGAAGCGGGTCGACCCCCCGGCGCAGAGGAGTACCGCCGCCGTCACGCGGGAACCTGGTGGATTGGGCCCGACCCGTCGCGCAGCGAGGAGACGGGGACGCCGGCCCGAAGCGAGATGATCTCGGCGCAGATGGCTACCGCCGTCTCCTCCGGAGTGCGGGCACCGATGTCGATGCCGATCGGCGCCATGATGTGCGCCAGCCTCGCGTCGTCGACCCCTTCGGCCCGCAGCCGCTCGACGCGGCCGGCATGGGTCCGGCGCGACCCCATGGCCCCGAGGTAGCCCACCCGGGTGTCGAGAGCTGCCACGATCGCCGGCACGTCGAACTTGTGGTCGTGGGTCAGCACGCATACGGCGTCGCGCGGTCCAAGGCGGTCGGCCACCTTCGCCAGGTAGCGGTGCGGCCAGTCCACGACCACCTCGTCGGCCTCGGGGAACCGAGCAGCGGTGGCGAACACCGGCCGAGCGTCGCACACTGTGACCCGGTAGCCGAGAACCTTGGCCACCCGGACGAGTGCGGCGGTGAAGTCGACCGCGCCGAAGATGACCATGCGGCGAGGCGGCGCGAACACCTCGAGGAACACCGTGAGATCGGTGTGCCGTGCCTCGCCGTGCGCGCCGTAGTGCCGAATGGCGTTGAGCCCAGTCTCCAGCGCGCCGAGCGCGTCCCGGACGACCGCCTGGTCCAGATCGGGCTCGCCGAGCGACCCCAGCGGGTCTGTGCCGGGCCGGACCACTACCTTCGCGCCGAGGACGGGCAGTGCCGCCGGGGGCACAGCCGCTCCCGCTCCCACTCCCGCCGTCGCCCCCGCCCCCCCTGCCCCCACGGCTCCCTGGGTCGCGGCCGGTGCCGGCCCCGAGCCGGAGAGCTCCACCACGGTGGCCAGCGCCACGGGCTCGCCTGCACGCAGGCAGTCCCGGACGATGCCGAAGGCGCCGATCATCCGGCGAGCCTTCGCATCAGTCGAGCGGTTCGACGAAGATCCGGATCGTGCCGCCGCACGTGAGGCCTACGGAAAAGGCCTCGTCGTCGGAGTAGCCGAAGGTGCACAACCGCGGTTCCCCCGACGCCAGCACCTCCAGCGCCTCGGAGACCACGGCCCCCTCGACGCAACCGCCGGACACCGAGCCGGCGACCTCGCCGTCCTCGTTCACTGCCATAGCGGCACCCGGATCACGTGGCCCCGACCCCACCACGCCCACTACGCGGGCGAGTGCGACCCGGTGGCCGCCGGCCTGCCAGCGTTCGATGTCGTCGAGCACCTCTCTCATGGCCACCACCTCTAATGGTTCGCGAGCGAACGCTGCGCCCACCCGCGGCACACAGCCTACTCAGTGGGCTCAGACAGATGCCCGGCACATAGGGGTTTCCTCAGGCCACCGTCCGCAACCGGCCGGAAGCCACTCGCCGAGCGCAGTGCCGAGGCTCGATCGCCCCACCAGTCCCTCGCCGTGCGCTCCGTGAACATCAATGGTGCCGGCGACGTCGCTCGCTGGTGTCCTCCATCTAAGGTGTCTTTTAAGGGCACTGTTGCATTGAGCGCGAACTTGCCTGGAACCGTTGGGGTTCGTGCCTCGGCCGTGAGTGAACGAGGCTGTTGGGGTGAAGCGTCGCC
>JGI20193J14888_1000443_pt1 | contig 12175 bp, 22 predicted proteins | sample NGESurdeep092012_5_FD_14888 | JGI IMG/M metagenome (IMG submission 14888)
GGGGATCTCCGAGCCGCTCCCCCGCGTGGCCATCGAGCGGAAGAAGACCTGAGCGGTGTCGATGGCATTCATGCGGATCCGGTCACCGAGCAGTGCGCCGCCGCTTCGCCGCTTGGTCGGATCGACGGCCAGGACGGCGATGCGGAGTTTGTCGCCCTGGTCAAGCCGGAACCGGCGGATCAACTCGTCGGTGAGCGAGGACTTCCCCGAGCCACCGGTCCCGGTGATACCGACCACGGGTGCCGTGTGCCGCCTGGCGGCAGCCACCAGTTCCGCACGGAACGATGGTTCGAGAGCCTCTGCCTCGATGGCGGTGATCACCCGGGCGAGAGCCCGGACGTCCCCGAGGACCAGGTCCTCGATGACGCCGGGTTGGTAGCCGGCCAGGTCGATGTCGCACTCCTCGATCAGGACATTGACCATCTTGTCGAGGCCGAGGCGCTGGCCGTCGGCGGGGGAGAAGATCCGGCGAACCCCGTAGGACTCGAGTTCGGCGATCTCGGAGAGGATGATGACCCCACCGCCACCGCCGTAGACCTTGATGTCGCCCCGGCCTTGGTCCTTGAGCCGATCGACCAGGTACTTGAAGTAGTCGATGTGACCACCCTGGTACGAGCTGATGGCCAACCCTTGGACGTCTTCAGCCACCGCCGCGGCCACCACTTCGTCGACCGATCGGTTGTGGCCCAGGTGGATGACCTCGGCGCCCTGGGCCTGGAGAAGGCGCCTCATGATGTTGATAGCGGCGTCGTGGCCGTCGAAGAGACTGGCCGCAGTGACGAACCTCACTGGGAACCGAGGGCGGTGGAAGCCGCTATCGGGCGCGCCTTGCAGTTTCACTGGCGCGTTCATACAACACACAATAGTCGGATATCCACTTAATGTCACGTGCATCAAATCGCCTCCCCCCGCCGGGCCGACGTGTGCCGCTGGTAGGGTCAGCCAGTCATAGGCCGCCGCCGTGGCGTCCCCGCGCGACTAAGGAAGCAATGTCGTGGCCCTCACGAAGCCCCTCACGTTCGATCCCATCGAAGAGGCCCGTCGCCAGTGGATTGAACACGGCTGGGGAGAGGCGGCGGACGGCATGGCCGTGGTCACGTCGGTCATGCGGGCCCAGCAGATCTATCTGGCCCGCATCGACGCCGTCCTGCGTCCCTTCGAGCTCACCTTCTCCCGGTTCGAGCTCTTGACCCTGCTCAGCTTCACCCGCGCCGGCGCGCTGCCCTTGAGCAAGGCGGGCGCCCGCCTGCAGGTCCACCCGACGAGCATCACCAACTCCGTGGACCGGCTCGAAGCCCAGGGGCTCGTCCGTCGCCTCCCACACGTGACGGATCGGCGTACCACACTGGTCGAGATCCTTCCCGCCGGGCGGCACGTCCTCGATCAGGTCACGGTCGCACTCAACGAGCAGGTGTTTACTACTCCCGGGGTGTCGGCCACGGATGCGGGCAAGATGTTCGTACTGCTGCGCAACCTCCGTGCCGCCGAGGGTGACTTCGAGACCTAAAACTCAGCGCGTGGCGAGGACGGCAGCCAGCCGCGCCACGGCACCTTCGGTGCGAGCGCCCCACCAGAACAGGTCCTTGCCGTCGACGAACACGGTGGGCGCCACCGACTCGAGCTCGGGAAGCTGGCGTTTCGTGAACGGGTAAGGCTCGCTGGGAGCCAACACCACATCAGGGCGGCGTGCGGCAGCGTCGTCGAGGTGGACCGTGAGGTAGGGACCCTCTGCGCCGAACTCCGCCGTGACACCGAGATGGGCCAGGAACGAGGCTCCGTAAGTCGGCATGTCGAGCGCCATCCACGGTCGCCGCCAGATCCGCACGAAGGCGCTCATGCGGGCGGGAACCGGCTCGGGGAGAACTGGCGCCATCCAGTGAGCTCCGACTCGATCTGCCAGGCCGGCCATAGCTGGGTCGACGGCTCCGAGCGAGCGGATGTGGAGCACATGGACCTTGAAGCCCCGGGAGACGAGGGCGTCGTTGTCCTCGTGTCGGTTCTCCTCGGCATCGACCACGACGAGATCCGGGCCGAGCTCGGTGATGCGATCGATGTCGGGGTTCTTGGTGCCGCCGGACGTGAAGGAGGTCGGGTCGCTCGCAAAAGCGCTTACAGGCGATCGGGGTGCGGTCCCACGCGGAGAGCGTCTCGGTAACCGAGGGAACCAGGCTGACGATTCTCACAGATTCGTTCCCTCTGAGTTTGTGTGATCCGCACCTGCGAACGACGCCTGATCCACCCTGGGTTCAACAGAGAATCGAGTGCCGTGAGTTACGCGGCCTCGCTGACCGCGACACGTTGACGGTAGTACGCCGTTTCGAACGCCGCCGGCGGGATGAAGTCCCACGTTGAAGGACCCTCACCATTCCACCCATCTGGCAGTGGCCAGTTCAACCTCGATGGCGCCGGCCCAGCGCCTCTGTCGACGGATGACCCCGGTCCCGCAGAGGCCACTGGCAGCTTCGGCCAGGGCATTGTTGAACGAGCCCCCATTGAGCCGACCGAAGCCGTTCCCTCCACCTCGCCGAGGCGCCGGCTATAGACAAGGGCCAGGTACTGGACACTCACTATTCGAATGGTGCACCAGCTCCGAGAGGTCTTCTCAGCGCCGCCAGATGACCATCTCCAGGGCGTCGAGGGCGAACTCGCCCCCCGAGCGCCGTGGCGATTCGCCATCTCACGATCTTGCGGGCGTACGCGTCGATGACAAAGGCCACGTGGCATACGGGGCTAAGGGGGCCCGTATCGAGATCGCCGCTATCAAGGTGGCGGCACCTACGATGGCCACCCAGGTCATCGACCGGGCCATCGAAGTGTTCGGGGGCCAGGGAGTCAGCGATGACACTCCACTGGCCTACTTGTACGCGTGGGCCCGGGCTCTCCGCATCGTGGATGGGCCCGATGCAGTCCACCGTGAGTCCATTGCCCGCCAGGAGCTGCGCAGGGAACGGCCCTATGTCGGCTAGCCGCAATACCGTTCGTAACTGTTCAGGTCCCCTGACCACCTGATCCACCACCAGGGGGAACACCGCGCGTACCGTGGGGAATTCCGACCCGCGATCCCTCCCCCGATGTTCCCTCCTACGAGCAAGTTGTGTCCGGGAACGCATTGCTGCGGGCCCAGGTGGCGATGCTCGAGTCGAAGCTGGCCGACTTGGAAGAACGCCTCGGTCGCAACCCTCGCAACTCGTCGATGCCGCGTTCTGCCGAAGGGTTCACCAAGCCTCCGGCACCGTCCCGTGCCGAACGTCGTGCAGCGGCCCCGCAAGCGGGGAAGCAACCCGGTGCCCCGGGCAAGCACCTGGCCCAGGTCTCAGAGCCCGACAAGGTGGTCAACCACGCGCCACCCTCGTGCACGTCGTGTGGATCTGACCTGGACGATGCCGAGGTAGTCGACACCGAGCACATAATCAGTGACCTGGAGCGCCTGCAAACCGAGATGGCCGGGTGGTGGCGGCGGGCTGAGGTCGCTGAAGCAGTTGCCATCGAACGCGAACGGACTATCGAGGTTCAATCAGTTGCCATGCGGATGCTCGATGTGGGTCAACCCACCCTGGAGTCATCACAGCAGAGCCATCGGTGATGGAACCGAGACCACAATCGGCGATAGCCACATCCGAGCCGATCCCCGCCACGTCGCCATCGAAGGATCCTGGGGTTTCACCGACCCGATAGCAAGTTGGTGCGCGCGCTTGATATCGGGCGATGCACAACCTGACGATGAGCCGTCCGGCTCAACGGTAGGAGCGTCGTCCAGCTCGCTCGGCGAAGTCGTCCAGCTCGGCCAGGACCTCCGGTGACCGCCACACCCGTCGTCCCCGGATCGCAGACCCCGAGGCGACCAGGATTCCGGCATCCTCGAACGGGCGAAGCACCCTGTTGACGTTGTTCTGGCCGACCCCCAGTTCGCGAGTGATGAGGTCGCTGGTTACGACCGGTTGTCGGATGAGCATGTCGGCCAGCCGCCACGCATCAGCCCCCTTACGGACCCGAAGACGCTTGTCCCAACCTTGACGCACCGAACGCAAGTCCGAGACCAGCTCCCGCCCGTTGGCGACGGCCCGGACGGTTGCCGACGAAATCATGGAGATGATGGGCTCCGCCTCCCCGGAGCGGTACCGGGTGAGCGCATCGAAGTAGGCGTCCGTGTCGGCAAGGAGGCCAGCCGAGACCGGAACCGTCGAGTTGACCGTCAACCCCCTATTCCGGAGGACGGCGTGGACCAGGGCACGGCCAGTGCGCCCGTTGCCATCGACGAATGGATGGATGGTCTCGAACTGGGCATGTGCCGCTGCGGCTAGGGCCAGCACAGGAAGGTCGGTCCGACGCATGAACGCGGTCAGGTTCTCCATCAGTTCGGGCACTCGATCGCTGGCAGGCGGAACGAAGTCGGCGATGCGAGGCCCAGCATGCCCCGGGCCAATCCAGACCTGCTGGTGTCGCCACTTTCCGGCGATGTCCGGTTCAGTCGCCATGAGGGTCCTGTGCATCGCCAGGACGGTATCGCCGTCGAGGGTCTCGGCCATGTCGATGGCCGCTTGCATGGTGCGGGTGTTGGCGACGATCTCGTTGGCGTTACTCGACGATGAGTCGACGCCGGTCTCGGCGGTTGCGATGGCGCGCGACGATGCGGTCAGGCGCTCGATCCGGGAGGACGCTGCCGACTCGGACCGGAGCAGCACAGCGCCATAAGGCTCCAACTCCGGCCCCATCTCTGCGTCGAAGCGGACGATCTCGTTGCTCGCCTCCTCGATCTCGGCGGCCAGGGTCGCTGAGATTTCCAGGTCGACGCCAGCGATGTGAGCCGGGACCGCTCGCTGGTAGGGGCCGGTCTGGATTTGGCGTTCTCTGTTGCTGTACTGGATACGGGAGTCGGGTACCCAATGGGCCTCTTCCCATCCCACCGCTGGCCAAGGGTCCTCGACCCCGACGGTCGTTAGCTCTAGGGCGATGGCCGACTCAGGGTTGGATTTTCCCGCGATCCGGCCACCGAGGGGCGATCCTGCCAGTTTCCGGTTCTGAGTGGCCATGACTCAACTATACCTCACTTACTGAGTAAGTGAGGTATAGCGGCTCCGGTACACGCACTAACCGGCGTCGAGCGGCGGGATGGCGCTCCTCGCTCAGATCAGATTCAGATGTGCGGGATCAGATCTGGCGGCAACACGAGAGCCCGGACATGCACCGCTTCCCAAGAGCCGGGCCGATGCCGAACCAGGCCCCCAGCCGCTAAGTCGGCATCCTCAGGATTGCCAGCGTCGTCCAGATCCAGGTCGAGATCCACGGCGGCCAAGCCGAGGGCGTAGGACAGGGCCTCGGGTAGGTTTCCGCCGAAGCGGATCCCGGTTCCCGCTTCAACCCCGGCAGCCTCGCAGACGGTCCAGACCCGGACGAGAGCGTTGGCGAGGTTCTTGAGGGCGTTGTCGTATGCGGCGGTTTGGGCGGAGGCGAGTTCATCCATCGCCGAACAGGAGTCTCTCGGTCTCGGCCGCTGCGAGCGCGTCTTGGGCAACTAAAACATGGCCGTAAGTGCCACTGGTCACCCTTGCCGATGAGTGACCCAACTGCCGGCTGACGACGTGGAGGGGTTGGCCGCCGACCGTCAGCTGCACGGTGGCGAAACTGTGCCGAAGGGTATGGAGCTTTCGGACAGGAACGCCTGCCGCTCGGCAGAGCCCAGCGAACTGTCGGCTAACGGCATCTGGGTCGAGGGGGGATCCGGACGCCGGGTTACAAAAGACCCAGCCCCGGTCATCCCAAACGCTGGCCGCTGCCCGAACCAACTGCTGGGTCGCCCGGTGGGCCGGGTGGTAGTTGGTCTCGCGGGCGATCTCGGCGATCGTCCAGCCCTGGCTTCTCATGCCAAGTACATCCATGTACTCCTCCTGGGTCAACATGGCAGTGGTCTCCTCCAGCTCTCGGTGGTTCGTCACCAAAGAGGCTGGAGGGGGCCACCACTGCCGTGGTGGATGCCCTTGGAGAAGTGCAACCGGTTCTAATCAACCGCGAAGTTCAGTGATCGCCGATCGCGAGTTTCGTTGATCGCCCACACGCCATTGGGGAATCGCCCAGCGGCGTCCAGGATCCGGCGCATTTCATCGACGGTGTAGGGCTCGGGCTCGTCTGGTGAATATCGAGGAGTCCGAGACAACGGGACCGGGTTGCGGGCGAGCAGCCCTGCTTTGACTGCGTCATTTAGGGCCGCCGACAATGTACGGCGGCAATGGTGGACGGTCGCCAGCAGATCGGCCGCAGCCATGGTGCGCCAAAGATGTTCGATGTGCGCCGGAGTCAGGTCCGAGAGACGCACACCACCGATTATTCGGTTCAGGTGCGGTTGGTCGGTCCGATATCCACGCAGAGTGCTAAGGGCCACGTAACGCTCCGCTTGTTTGTCAGCGATCCAGTCGGCCAGCCACTCGCCAACTGCTATTCGGTTCGAGCGGGCGGCAGGCTTGCCACTATCGCGCTCGGCCTCCAAAAGTTTCACCTTCTTGGTCACCAGTGACTTGTTTTTACCGGAGACATGCCCCGCGGACGGCGGTGCCGTTCATGTCCCGACCCATCGACACCTGACCGTGCCACCGGCTGCCTTTGTCTTCGTAGAGGGTCGAGCGTCCGTTGGCGGATCGGCCTGCCATCAACTTGCCTCGACGGCCATTCGGATATGTGCCTCCAAATCGACCCGAGCAACAAGCCGCCGACGGCCCTCGCAAAAACTGCGGAGGCTCCCGGACCGCAGCAGCGCAAATACGGTACTGCGGGACACCCGTAATTCGTGGGCACACTCCTCAACGGTCAGCACAGCCGTGGGAGCGGGCGTCCAAGCCTGTTGCACCACCAGACCCGCGAGTTCTCCGATCTCGTCATTGAGTTCGGAGCACCGCTGTCGGAGGTCGCTAGTTCGGGCGGCGAATGCGCCAGTTCCCAGAACCCAGGTCCACCTGAGTCCACCAGAGTCCACCGGGTGGAGACCAACTGCCACCAAACTGCCACCAGGATCTCGGAGCGGGGGTGGACCAAGGTACAAAAGTCCTGGTCAGGGGTGGGCGCTGAGGTGGGCGCTGAGGGACTCGAACCCACGGCCTGCTGCTTGTAAGGCAGAACGGTCTAAACGCTGTGCTCACCAGGGTTTATGCTGGTGGCCGATAAGCGAAAATGGTAAAGTTATCTGCTCTGAACACACCCGCCATACGACCCCTACGGGACCACCCGAAATGACGCTGGTCGGTCGCCGACCTTGACGGGCTCACGCTTCGGTGCAGGCGGTGGTCCCCCGCCAGGGCCATAGAGGAGGTCATCGCTTCAGTGCGTCTGGCCCGGCTCCGGTCCTAGTCCAAGGTGGTCATTGGTCGGGTCCGGGGGCTCCGATGGGGCCATCAGCGCAACCATGGCCGCCGTGCAGACCGTCCTCGCCTGTCGTTGATGGCGAGGACGGTCCGAACAGACGACGGACTTCTGAGTCGGCTGTGACTGACGCGCTCAGGACGTGGCGGTGGTCGTGGTTGCCCCGCTCGACGTGGTGGAAGACGTCGGCGCTGACCCGGTTGGGGTAGTCGGAGTCGATGGCGTCGACGGTGTGGTCGATCCGGAAGACGACGACGATCCCGAAGACGATGATCCCGAAGACGATGATCCCGAAGACGACGACGAGGATCCCGACGGGGTGGACGACCCGGACGGTGACGAGGATCCGGACGGTGACGAGGATCCGGACGGCGTGCTTGGATCGGTGGAGGTCGTCGGGGTCGGGGTCGAGGACGGCGTCGGTGTCGCCGGCGTGCTGGAGGTATCAGGCGTATCCGGCGTGACGATGGGAACGGTGACATCGAGCGTGTTGTCGGAGGCCACGTTCACGCTGTTGCCGGTGCCCGAGACGTGGATGTTGGTGATGGGTGCGTTGACGTTGACGTTCTGGAACTGCATGCCGATGTCGCCGAAGCCGCCATCGTTTCCTTGGGTCTGGTTATGGTTGCCGAGCACGCCCAAGATGTCGTCGCCTGATCCACTGGCCCGCGGGCCGGCGACGTTGGCGGGCACGGCGGGGGTGACGGGCACAACGGGTGCAGCAGCCACTGCGGCGGCAGGCTGTGGGCTTGGGCACTGAACGGGCGTCGAGGTCGTCGAGGCCAGGGCGGGCTGCGTACCTGCTCGATAGCCCATGGCCAGTACCAACATGATTGCGGCAGCCAAAACCAGGCTGAGACTTGCGGGGGTCTGCCAGCGCTTGAGAGTGGACATTGTGTTCCTCCGGTGCTTGGGCGTACCCCTCACCAGGAATGCGCACCGACGACAGTGCCGAATAGCTGCATGAGGTCTGATGAGCCACCGTGAAAGGACACGCGTGATTGCGCACACGCTACCGCTGACCTAAGCAGGGGACACGGATTGACGCCCCCCTTGAGTATCTGGCCAGACTGTCGCTAGACGAGCCGTGGTCCTGCGGGCAACGGCGGAGAACACGGGGGTCCCATGGACGCATTGACGGACGACGTGACACCGGCTCAGGCGTTCAGCCTGGCCGATCGGGTGGCCGTTCTGACCGGCGCGGCCAGTGGTATCGGGAAGGTGCGCCAATGGGGTCGACCCCATTGGCGCTCTACCGCTTGCGCCTGGTCCCTGATAACCCAAGCGCCCGGAGGAATGACCCCGTCGCGCTGTTCGTACGCCTGTAGGCGGCACGACGAGCATCCCGCTTCGCCAGACCCTTTACGCCGCCATCCTTGACGGCCTCGACATTCCCCATGTCTCGCGCCGCTCTATAAAGCTGGCTCCGAAGTGACTTCTTACGCGCCATCGGTGGTCCCCCGCCTTCGCCGTAGAGCAGGTCGTCGAACTCGGTCAGGTCGGCCTCGGCCATTGGAGCGAAGGCGGCGTCGATGCGTTTGCGAGAGGATTCCGCCGGCCTGTTGCGGTGGCCGTCCTTCCAAAGCCTCGCAAGCTGACAGGCTTTCGGTGGGCATGGCACGACGGTAGTGCTCCCTCGGCCCGTGACAGCGGATGGCCCTACGCCACCCGGCGGTATCCCCGCTTCGGTCGCATCGCCCGACGTTCCACCGGCGTCGTTCCGGCGAAGAACCCGATGTCCTCCGGGTCGGCCAGGGCGTGGGCCAGGCACTCGGTACGGACCTCGCAGCGGCCGCACAGCTCGCGGGCCCGGGCGTATCCGGTCGGATCTCCTAGTTCAAGGAAGAACGTCCCCGGTGGCTCCCCCTTGCACACTGCCCGTGCCATCCACGCCGGGCGACCGAGGAAGGCGGCGAGTTGGGCCTCGATGTCTTGGGTGTCGCTGGACATCATCCACTCCACGGCGGGGTTCACGTTGTCACGGTATCTGGAAGGTGCGCCAATGTGGTCGACCCCGCTGAATCCCTGCCACTCCGCCCACGCTTGCCCCTAAGCCCCGCAAGCGGTTCGGGCGGTGGTGAGTACCCCTCAGAATGGGTGGTGGTTGACTCTGAGCGCCCGATCCCGCAAGATGAGGACAGAAAGAGCCCCCCGCGACCGCGACTAACGATCCGGGGGGCAGGCCGACACCGGGTTAGCGGTGCCTGCGACGGTGACCATAGCAAGGTCGCCAGCGTGGGCGGTGTTCCCTCGGGGTCACAACGAGAGGGAGACACATATGACAACGAAAGCGATGCAGGTGACGGCCCTGGTTTTAGAGGGCAAGATTGACGAGGCCGTTGAGATTGCAAGAAGGTCCGACGCCGCCAGCCAAGCCCTGCGTGATGCGGGATACACAGAGTACGGCCTGCCGGTGCGGCCCCCTTGCCCGTGTTGGTTCTACGAGAGAGCTCCGTCGGCCCACGACCGATTCTTAGATATGCCGGACATGCGAGACGGGCTTAAGTGGTCGGTGATTCTCAATGCCCTGTATCTCGACGACGGGTACTACCGGATCGGAGATGACCCCCACTTCCTGTTTAGCGTTCCGGAAGAGATCAAGACTTTCTTCAACATCCACAAGTGGAAGGACACCTCTGATGTCAGCTACCTCTGCCAGCAGCTTCCCCGCCTCGCCGAGCAAGCCCGCTGGGGACGCATGAGCGGCCGGAAGTTGGCGATGGTCCACGGAGTTCCCGGGTTGGACCCCGACTACCGAAACCCCTTCGCCAGCGAGGTGGCGTCATGACGGCCACCATCGCGAAGACGAGCGGGCCAAAGAACACGGAGCGTAATGCCGAGATGACCGCGTTGCTGACGGAATTGGCAAGGGTGGCCGCGCTCATGGCCGAGCTTTTGGCCAAGGAGGAGGTGTCATGACCGACACGCTCTCCCGCCTGCAGGCCGCCTTGCTCGCCCAAACCGTGCACCACCTCGAGGAGCTGATCGAAGACATCAACGACATGCTGACCGAGGCCGACATCGAGGGCGAGGAGATCGACGGCGAGGGAAACAAACTCCCACCGACCTGACCCGTACAACTCGCCCGACGCAGGCCCCCGGTGCATTCACGGCCGGGGGTCAGTCGCGTCAGTAGGCCGTTTCGCCTTCTACCCGCTTGGCGCAGATGGTCGACCAAATCTGGGTTACGCGGTCATGAAACTCCGGGTGGAACCCCTGCCCGGCGATAGCCGTTTGCCAGTCCTCCGAGTTCACCAACGCTGCGGCCGCAACGCCAACTGCACTGGTGCAGAGCGTCCCAAGTTCGACCAGCAGGTCCACCGCGAATTCCAAGGCGTCGTCCTGGGACAGCCTCTCTTGGATCTCGGCGGTGGAGACGTAACGCTCGCCTTCGTTTGTTGCGTGGATGATGTTGGTTACCAGCGTCCGGGCCATTTCGTTCGCCTGGAGTGCCCTCGGCGAGCCCGGGGTGGTTTCGCCTTCTGTCATCGTTCCAACCTATCCTTCCGAGTCGGCCAGCAACCGGGCGAAGGTGTCGGGTAGTGGGTCAGTTTGAAATAGATGAGCCTGTGATCCGCTGACCATGTTTGGTCAGTGTGGGAGATCGCCGGGCTGCTGGACTAGTGGTCGTAGACATCGCCGAAGGTCTTCTCAATCCAGAGGATATGGAAGACCTTCCCAGCACGCACGCCCACCATCGCCCGGTTGTTCCCCGTGTATCGGAGAACGTGGAAGCGATCCTCATCAGAGAACCGCTCGGGAATCTGCTTCTTTATCGCCCTTCTCGGAAGCGTCGCCACCCCATGCGAGTGCTTCCTGTTGAGGGTCAGTTCCTTCCAGGTAAATCTCGCTTTGTCCTGGAGTGCCACTGCAAAGTCCGCTTGCTGACTTTCCGGAAGACGTTTCACGTCGCACGATGGCTGGATAAATCCCAAGCAGAAGACCGGGGTCGCGGTGTTGTTGTCTTCCGGTGCGAGCGGTGTTGCTAAGGAGTTCACCGCCTTGCGGTTGGGCTTACCGCCCTGCCGGTTTGCCAATGGCTCGTCGGTTAGACGATGGCCCGGAAACCGCGCTGTATGGCCGCTGGGGTGATCTCGATATAGCTCTCGTCGGGTCGGAACGCTTCTTTCCAGGGACGCTCGTCGTGCGACATCTCCCGTAGTCGCCATGCTGCGTAGATCCCGTAGGTACCCCACACGTCCATCAGCAGGTCGGCCGTCTCATCGTCCACCGACGACCACCGAAATGATTTCGGATCGGGAAGGTCGATGTCGTCAGAGCCCGCATCCTTGAACTTCCGGTAGACCGTGGGGACGACCGGGCCATGGGACCAAGCTTCCATCCGGTCAGCGAATAGCGGATTGTCGTGCTTGGCAAGATAATGACCCTGAGCGTAATAGAGAAGCTTTTGGAGCTTCATGTTCGAGAGTGGGGCGTTCTCAGAGTGCGCCCAAGCAATGAGCCACTTGGCAACTACCAATGCGCCGTACTTGCCCTTTTCCATCGCTTCCCCCTTTCGGCTGATCCTATCCATCCATAGTGGACTAGGGGTGTGACTGTGTGTTCGCTGAATACTTGCTCGCGCAAACTTTAGCAAGCACTACGGCTGGATTCAAACTGACCCACTACCCGCTATCGAGTAGTCGGCGGGAGCCGGGGCGGGAGCCGGTGCGGGCGACCGGGCGGCGGCGGCGGCGGCGATGCGGGCGGGTCCGAGGCCGATCGAGCTGAACTGGGCGGCGGCGGCGGCGGCGATGCGGGCGGGTCCGAGGCCGATCGAGCTGAACTGGGCGGCGGCGGCGGCGATGCGGGCGGGTCCGAGGCCGAT
>JGI20193J14888_1000446_pt1 | contig 12131 bp, 10 predicted proteins | sample NGESurdeep092012_5_FD_14888 | JGI IMG/M metagenome (IMG submission 14888)
ATGCAGCACCGCCGCGAGCAGATCCAGATCGAGACGCGGACCGATGACCGCGGCGCTGCGCAGCGTGGCCGCGGCCGGCTCGCCCAGCTCGTCGCACCGGGCCGACACGATCTCCACCAGCGACTCCGGCAGCTCCGTCGCGCTCTCGCCCGCGGCCAGCTCGGCGAGAAAGAGCGGGTGACCATGGGACAGCTCATACAGCGCGTCGACCCGTGACGCACCGACGAGAGCGGTCGCCGCCCGATCCAGCGGCCCCAGCTCGATCGACTCGTTCGCCGGCAACCGTTCCCCCTCACCGGGCCGGACGCTGACGACTACCACCATCGCGGTGCCCCGCTGACGCACGAAGCCAAGCCACTCGGCGAACGCTGGCCCGGCCAGGTGGACGTCGTCGAGCACAACGACGAGCGGCGCATGCTCGGCCAGGCGCTGCAGCACGCGCAGCAACGCTGCGAATAGCACCGCCGGCCCGGCCGGCCCGTCGGTGAGCACCCGCGCCGGCGCGGCTCCGTCGGACAACCCGAGCATCGGCGCCAGTAACCCGGCGTCGCCAGCAAGGACTTCAACCGTGCGCGACGAACCGGCGGCGTGCAGATGCGTCCCGATCGCCACCATCAGCGCGTCCAGCGGCACGGCGCGGTCGAGCGCACCGCAGGCCGCCGTAAGCACGACCTCGCCGATCGCGGTCCGCTGCACAGACCACGCCCGCAGTAGGCTGGTCTTGCCGATCCCGGCCTCGCCCGCGACGACGACGATCTCCAGCGATCCTGTGTGCGAGCGGGCCGCGATCACGTCCATCCGATCGAGTTCGGCCTCCAGCCCATACATCGGCCTCCCGCCCATACAGGCGCGGCGAAGGAGCGGACGGGCGCGCGGCCGGCAACTTGCTGAACCGCCTCGATCAACCCGAACATCCGTCCGACCAACGCGGCGTGACCCCCCACGGATTAACGGTGCGGACCACTTAGTTCACCGGGGGTGCACCCGGGTCGGCCCGGTGTTCGCTGCCCGAGCTGATCACATCCATCGCCCAGGCGGCGNCGATGAGCTGCGCGTCGGGCGTCTGCGCCCGCGGGAGCAGCACGGTCACCGCGGTACGCCCGGGCCCGGACTCGATGTGGACCGAACCGCCGTGGGCGGCAACCACGGCGGCCACGATCGACAGCCCGGGGCCGGTCCCGCCACCGTCCCGGGACCGTTGAGGCGACAACGAGGAGGTAACCGCGTGATCGAGGTCATGAACCTGTCCAAGCGGTACGGCGACACGCTCGCCGTGGACGCCCTGACGTTTAGCATCCAGCCCGGCAAGGTGACCGGATTCCTGGGACCGAACGGCGCCGGCAAGTCGACCACGATGCGGGCGATTGTGGGGCTGGACCATCCCTCGACGGGCACGGTGACCATCGCCGGCCGCAGGTACGCCGAGCGGCGGGCGCCGCTGACCGAGGTCGGGGCGCTGCTGGAGGCCAAGGCTGTGCACCCTGGCCGGCCGGCGTACGACCATCTGCTGTTTCTGGCGCGGTCCAACGGCATCCCGCGGCGGCGGGTGACCGAGGTCCTCACCCTGGTGGGCTTGGACTCGGTGGCGCGCAAGCGGTCCGGCGGCTTCTCGCTCGGGATGGGGCAGCGGCTGGGCATTGCCGCCGCGCTGCTCGGTGACCCGGCGACGCTGCTGTTCGACGAGCCGGTCAACGGCCTCGACCCCGAGGGCATCATCTGGGTCCGGACCCTGCTGCGCTCGCTGGCCGCCGAGGGTCGGACCGTGTTCGTGTCCAGCCACCTGATGGCGGAGATGGCGCTGACGGCGGACCATCTCATCGTGATCGGCAAAGGCCGGCTGATCGCGGACACCACCATCCCGGAGTTCCTGGCGCGGGCGTCGGCGCGGGAGGTGTTGGTGCGGACTCCGCAGCCGGACCGGCTGCGGTCGGCTCTGCTCGCCCGCGGCGCCGCGGTGACGTCGGTGCCGGATGGTGGGCTGCACGTCACCGGGATGGAGGCGGCCCAGGTGGGGCAGGCAGCGGCGGACACCGGCGCCGTGCTGCACGAGCTGACGCCCCAACAGGTCTCCCTGGAGGAGGCCTTCATGGAGCTGACCCGGGACAGCGTGGACTACCACGGTGGCCCGCTCCCGACGCAGGTCGGTCCGGGTGCCGCGCCGATGGGTGCGACCTCGATGGGTGCGACCTCGATGAAGCTGGAGGTCTGACATGGCGCTGGACACGGCCACGATCGTGGCTCCGGGCACGACCCCCGGCTCGCACGCAGCCGAGCCGTCGCTGGGCACGCTGTTCCGACGGATCCTCGCGGCGGAGTGGACCAAGCTGCGCTCGGTGCGCTCGACGACGATCACGCTAGCGGTCACCGTCCTGGTTTGCGTCGGCCTGGGCGCATTGTTCTGCTACGGCATGGTCAGCCGCTGGGATCAGCAGACGCCGCAAGAGCGGTCGCTGTTCGATCCGGCGTCCTTCAGCCTGAACGCGCTGTTCCTCGGGCAGCTGATCATCGGGGCGCTCGGCGTCCTGGTCATCTCCGCCGAGTACTCCACCGGCACGATCAGGGCGACTCTCGGTGCCGTCCCGCAGCGGCGCGCCATGCTCGCCGGCAAGGCGGTGGTGTTTGCGGGGGTGGCCCTGCTGTTCTCCCTGGTGACGTGCTTCGCGGCCTTCCTCCTCGGCCAGGCAATCCTGCACGGCAAGGGAATCGGGACCAGCCTGAGCCAACCCGGCGTGCTTCGCGTGGTCATCGGCGGAGCCCTGTACCTGACCGTTGTCGGACTGCTCGGCTTGGGTTTGGGGACGCTGCTGCGCAACAGCGCGGCCGGTATCTCGGCCGTGGTCGGCTTGCTGTTCGTGCTGCCGATCCTCAGCAACTTCCTGCCCAGTGACATTCGCAGCCACGTCGCGAAGTACCTGCCGGCCGAGGCTGGCGCGGCAATCTGGACGCTGCATCCGCGAGCCAGCGAGTCACTTTCGCCGTGGGTCGGCTTCGGCGTGCTCTGCGCGTACGCGCTGGCAGCGTTGGTCGCCGGGTCGGTGGTGCTGGCGCGGCGGGATGCTTGATCAGCAGGTCCTGATCAAGCCGCGCCCGTGGCTGACCGGCTGGCGCCCCGTTGCAGTCGACGGGGCGTTGGTCGCCTGCCTGCTCGCCCTGAGCGCGCCGGTAATCATCACCGGCACGCTCGCCGCCCGAGCGCTCCAGGTTGCTGTCGCCCTGGCGACGACCCTCCCCTTGGTGGTTCGGCGGCGCTGGCCGCTGACGGTCTTCGCCGCGGTCGCGCTGGCGGCCTTCGGGCAATGGCTCGGGCGGATCACCCTGCGGCCGCACGACCTGGCCGTCCTGGTGGCCCTATACACCGTCGCGGCCTACCACACCCGGAGATGGGCGGTGGCGGCGCTCGGCGTCTGCGTGTTCGGCGCGGTCCTGGAGTGGTGGCAGGTCGCGCCCCGTACCGACTACAACCCGGCCGGCCTGCTCGCGCCGCTCGTCGTCGTGACCGCCACCTGGGTGCTGGGCAGCACGTTACGGACCCGGCGCGCCTGCCTGGTCGAGCTGGAGGAGCGGGCCGTCCGGCTGGAGCGCGAGCGGGACGCACAGGCCCGGGCGGCGGTGGCCGAGGAGCGGGCGCGGATCGCCCGCGAGATGCACGACATGGTCGCCCATCGGGTCGGAGTGATCGTCGCGCAGGCCGACGGCGCGACGTATGTCTTCGACACCGCCCCGGACCAGGCCCGCGCCGCGCTGAAGGTCATTGCCGACTCCGCCCGGGCCGCCCTGACCGAGATGCGGCGGCTGCTCGGCGTACTGCGCGACGACCAGGAGCAGGCCATCGCGCCGCAGCCGGGAATCGCCGACATCGACCGGCTGGTGTCCGACCTGCGGACGTCCGGCCTGCCGGTGCGTTACACCGTGGACGGCGCCACCTCCGAACTGGAGCCCGGACTGGCGCTGACGGTCTATCGGGTGGTGCAGGAGTCATTGACGAACACGTTGAAGCACGCCGGCCCAGCCACTCCGACGGCGGTCGTGGTCCGGCAGCGACCCGATGCCGTCGAGGTGCAGGTGGCCGACGAGGGGCCCTCGGCGGAAGCCAGCTCCACGGGCTCGCCGGTGCCGGTGAGCAACGGACACGGTCTGGTCGGCATGGCGGAGCGCGTCGCCATGTACGGCGGGACCCTGCACGCCGCCCCGCGGGCCGGCGGGGGATGGCGGGTGGATGTGGTCGTGCCGACCGGAGGTGTGGTCGGAGATGGGCACCGGTGAGTGCGCCGATCAGCATCCTGCTCGTCGACGACCAGGAGTTGCTGCGAATGGGGTTCCGGATGGTGCTCGACGCCCAGCCGGACATGCGCGTCGTCGGTGAAGCCGACAACGGACTGGCAGCGGTCCAGCAGGCCCAGCAGCTCCAGCCCGACGTGGTGCTGATGGACGTCCGCATGCCCGAACTCGATGGCGTCGAGGCGACCCGCCGGATCAGCGCGGCGTCGCCGGCCACCCGCGTGCTCATCCTGACCACCTTCGACTTGGACGAGTACGTCATGGCCGGTTTGCGCGCCGGCGCCAGCGGTTTTCTGCTCAAAGACGTGGGTCCGCCCGACCTGCTCTCCGCCATCCGCGCGGTCGCGGCCGGAGACGCCGTTGTTGCTCCCGCGGTGACCCGCCGGCTGCTCGACCGGTACGTGCACGGGGAGGGGGCTCCCCCTCGCCCCGCCGATGCCGCCCTGGACGCGCTCACGCCCCGCGAGCACGAGGTCTTCGAGCTGGTCGCCCGAGCATTGTCCAACACCGAGATCGCCCAACGGCTGTTTCTGTCCGAGGCCACGGTCAAGACCCACGTCGCGCGCATCCTGGCCAAGCTCGGGCTGCGGGACCGCGTGCAGGCGGTCGTGCGGGCCTACGAGTCCGGCGTCATCCGACCCGGCGACACCTGAGCGCGGACCGCCGAAGGCCCCGACGCCGTCCAGGCAGGAGCCACTCGCCCTTCGTCGCGGGCCTGCCGGCGCGGGCCTTTCGTCGCGGGCCTGCCGCCGCGATCGTGGTGCGCTCAGGGTACGGTCAGACGGCGTGTCGCGGACACCAGCCGCACCACGATCACCACGGGGGCACCGCATGCTTGGGGTGCTGCGCACATCCCCCTTGTGCACCCGAGCGTGCGTTAACACCCTAGGTGCCCGTCCGGGCCAAACGCCCGGAGAGCGGCCTGGCCGTTCCGGCTGCTCGCCGTACCGAGCGTTCTGATCTGGGGCGAGGCCGTCACCGCGCACAACCTCCTGCGCGGGGTCAAGCGGCGGGCCGAATCGAGCGAGCAGACCTGGTGGTGACGACACGCCTTTGCCACCGCCAGACACCGCCTCGCACCGCAAGCACCCCCATCAGCTCCGGCCAACGGGGCGGCCGTCGACCGGTCGCGCGACCATGCGCGCAGCGGCGAAGGTTTAGCCGCCCCCAGAACTGACCGTCGAAATCGCACCCTCATGGCAGATCCGGCTGTGGCGTGGAGCCCACATTGGCCCTGTCTCCTGGTCGAGGCTGAGTTGGGCCGGGCCGCGGGTCCAGGGTGGCCGAAAGCCATCACACAGTAGCTCAGCGCGCCGTTGCGGGCGCGCATCACCAGGGGACAGCCGCCCGGCGTACGGCGCCAGAAGCCGAAGCAAGCGGGTGCTGTCGATCTGGTAGCGGGTTCCCTCGGATGCCCAGCCGGAAGTCAAGACAGGGTGTTGACTCAACGGGTGACGCCTGCGGGAGCTCCGGTTGGGCGGCGCGTCGTGCTCGCCATGCTGGGGCTCGGCGCGGCCGGCATCGTGACCGGCGGCAGCCTGGCGGACCGGCTGGGCCGCGTCCTCGCCCCGGTGCAGAGCCGCGATCCCACCGGGCTGACGGGGCTGCTGCCCGCAGGGGGCGGCTTCCGGTACTACTCGGTGACCGCCAGCGTGCCGGTGCGGACGGCGGCTGACTACCGGCTGACGGTTACCGGGCTGGTCGAGCGACCGCTGTCGCTGACGCTCGGTGACCTGGCCGGCATGCCGCAGACCTCGCTGGTTCGAGACTTCCAGTGCGTTACCGGATGGCGGGTCCGCAACGTGGCATGGTCCGGAGTCAGGGTGGCCCAGCTGCTGGAAACCGCGGGGGTGCTGCCGCGGGCGAGCGCTGTCGCGTTCGGCTCGTTAGACGGCACCTACACCGAGAGTCTCACGCTCGACCAGGCCCGCCGCCCGGACGTAATCGCCGCCGGCTCCATGCAGGGCGGTCCGGTCACCGTCGAGCACGGCGGTCCGGTGCGGCTCTACGTCGCCCCGATGTACGGGTACAAGTCGCTGAAGTGGCTGGACCGGATCGAGCTGACCGCGGCCGTGCAGCCGGGTTACTGGGAGCGGCGAGACTACGACGTCGATGCCTGGGTGGGCCGGTCGAACGGGCGCCAGGATGACCGCACCGGCTGAGCTGCTGTGCCGGTTCAGCCGGGCGGAGCGCTGGGTGCATCGCGCCACTGCGGCGCTGATGGCGGTCTGCCTGGTCACCGCCGCCGCCCTCTACGTCGGGCCGTTCGCCGTGCTGGTCGGCCGACGGGCGTTCGTCGGCCGGCTGCACGTCGCCGCGGGTCTCGGCCTGCCGGTGCCGATGCTGGTTGGTTGGCTGTCTTCGGCGTACCGCCGGGATCTTGCTCGGCTGAACCGGTTCTCCGCCGACGACTGGCGCTGGCTGCGTAGTGCCGACCGGCGCAGCGGCCGGATCCCGGTCGGGAAGTTCAACGCCGGGCAGAAGCTCAATGCTGCCTTCACCGCCGGCGCGATGCTGGTCATGCTGGCGACCGGCGTGGTGATGCGGTACGGCGGGGCGTGGCCGCTGTCCTGGCGCACTGGCGGCACCTTCGTGCACGACTGGCTGGCCACCGCGATCGTCGTCGTGCTGCTCGGCCACCTGTGGTTCGCCGCTGCCGATCCGGTGGCGCGGGCGGGGATGCGCACCGGCATGGTGTCGCGGGACTGGGCGGCGCGTGAGCACGGGGCGTGGGTCAGCGCCGATCGACCTGATTCCCGCGGCGGCTGAGCAGCCGCCGACCAGCGTGGGGTCAGGCGCGCGCCAGTGCCTGCGCCCGCCGCTCGTCGTACCGCCGGGCCATTCCGTCCAGGGCCTCGAGGAAGCCGGCGACCTGTGTGCGCGCCTGCTCGGCCTCGGCGTGCAGATCCGGTACGTCGAAGAAGCCCCAGTGGCGTCGGGACGTGGGACCCCTTGGCCGGTGGCCCGGCGAGGCTACCGGCGAGGCTACCGGCGGCACCGGGCCGGGCTGGTCGGCGGGCGGACGGAGCGATGGCCGTGTTCTAGCTCAACCGGTCAGCCGGTCAGCCGGACCGGCGCAGCGTCGAGCACGGCCATGAGCACATCGTGGCGGCGTCGCCGGGGCACCCAGCTCGCTGTCCACAGCCGGTTGGCCTCTGCGCCGAGATGTGGACGAAACTTGTGCTGCAGAACGAGCCGCCCGCGGCTCGTTTCGACGCACAAGTGCACGAAGACCGGAATCTTCGCGGTCGGTCTTGCGCTGGTGGTCGGCATGGTGGGGAAACGCCGCGTCGGCGCGTTCCCACCAGGCGGTGCGCTCCTCGCCGGTGACAATGCGGGCCCGCGTGTCCCGGCGCACCGGGCCGTCCTGCAATTCAACCAGCGGCTCCGCGACGAGGTTGTTCTAGCAAGTCGGGTGCTCGGGAGCGCCGCCCTTGGATGCGACGGCCGCATACTGCCCATCGTGCTCGACTCGCATCACCGGGGATTCGTTTGACACGCCAACAACTTGTGGCGCGCAATCAAACTCTTGCCTAGGGCGGAGACCAATGGCCCTGCCGAGCCGAGCGCTCCAGGTCGGAGAATTGTCCGGGCAGCGGTGCGTTCGGAGAGCAGGCTGGGCTCCGGACCGACTCGAAGGAGGTCGGACGCGTGACCCGGGACAGCCACCGTGCGACGATCTTCGGCCCGCACCCGATCCTCACCGTGACCGTCGAGGCGAGTGCGGACGGCGCGCAAGATGAGGTGCACCTGCATGCCGGCGGTCAGGGGGTCTGGGTCGGCCGGATGGTTGCCGAGATGGGCGTCGAGCCGGTGCTGTGCGGGTTCCTGGGCGGAGAGGTCGGCGCCAGTCTCGGTCCGCTGCTGACCGCGCTGCCGGGCCGGCGCCGGCTCGTCCCGGCAGCCGGGAACAGCGGCTGCTGCGTCATGGACCGGCGCAGCGGCGAGCGGCAGGCCGTCGCCGTGGCGTGGACTGCTCCTGCCTCCCGGCACGAGATCGACGATCTGTTCTCGATCACGTGCGCGGAGGCGCTGCTCAGCGACGTACTCGTGGTCTGCAACCCGATGTCGGGAAACGCGCTGCCGCGCGGCATCTACGGCGACCTGATCGCCGATGTCCGGGCCAACGGCACGCCGGTTGTGGTCGACCTGTCCAGCCCACGGCTCGACTCGGCGCTTGCCGGTGGTCCGGACCTCGTCAAGGTCAACGACTGGGAGCTGGCCGAGTTCGTCCGCGGCCCGGTCGGTGAGCCGCCGCAGCGGCGCGCCGCCGTCGAGAAGCTGCGCGCCGCCGGTGCGCGCTCGGTGATCGTGACCCGGGCCGCGGAGCCGGCGTATGCCGTGCGTGCGGACGGCGAGGAGTTCGAGCTCGTCCCGCCGCGCTTCGACCGGGGAGCGCGAGAAGGGTGTGGCGACGCGATGACCGGCGCGATGGCAGCGGGCTGGGCGCTCGGCCTCGAGTGGCTGGACGTGCTCATCCTAGGTACGGCGGCGGGCTCGGCCAACTTCCTACGGCACGGGTTGGGGACCGGCTCCAAGGCCGTGGTCGACGAGCTGGTCGGCCAAGTGCACGTGCGCTCCGCGCAAGCCTGACCTGGCCGGCTGAATGGCCGCGGTGGCCGGGTCAGGTGAGTGGTCGATAGGGAGGCTCGACGTCGTCGCCTCGAACGATGGCCGCCGGCGCCTGGTGCACGATCCACTCGATGTGCGGGGTCAAGAAGTCCACCTCCCACAGCGGTTCCAGCCCGATGGCGATGTCGACGGGGCGACCGATCTTTGCCGAGTGTGCGTCACTGCCCAGCACGTGCACCACGCCGGCGCGGGCCAGCTGGAGCATGCCAACGGCCGCGGCGTGATCGACCATCGTGGCCGCCGTCACCTGCACCAGGGCGCCTGCGCGGGTGAGCGCTCCCAGGCGTTCAAACAGGTCGAGCCCGAGATGCCGCTCGGGGTGAGCGATCAGACTCCGGAAGCCGCGCCGCTCCAGCCCGCGGACCGCAGCGCCGAGACCGTCGGAGAGCGGCCCGGGCGCCGGCTCGAGCAGGACCCAGCGGCCGCCGCCACCCAGCGACACGGCCCGCAGTTCACTGTCGTCGAGATGCTCGACGATGGACTCCGCCACTTCACCGCCGGTCAGGATTCGGGTCTGCCGTCCTAAATTCGCCAGCGCGGCGTTGAGCGCGTCGACCCGGTCTGCGATCTCGGCGATGCGAACGTCGTGGTCGTGCCGGATGTGCGGGGTAGCGCAGATCTGAGTCACCCCGTTGAGCTCGGCCTGCTCGGCCATGGCTGCGCTGTCGTCCAGGTCCGACGCGCCATCGTCGAGGCCGGGCAAGATGTGGCAGTGCAAGTCGATCACATGTGCCGCCGATCAACAGGTGCCGTCATTTCGGGCGTCCCAAGCTGGTCGCTTCACCGGGTTCACTCAGCGTTGAGCCCGCGGTAAGCGGTAGACAGGGCCGAAGGACTCCACTTTCTCCATGACGTACGGCGTAAACACAGCGCGCGTTGCCAGTCCTCGCGGGGAGAGCCGCCCGGCCGCCCGGCCGGCTGGCCGTCGCGCCCGGCCCGCACCCGCGCCACCAGGGCACCGCTCGATGCCGGCGTCAGCAATGCACGCAGTCGGATGCAGTCGCATGACGGGCACCCGAGAATGCCGGTCGCGGGTGCTGTGTCGACCGCCGCGCTGGCCAAGGAGCTCGCCGGCCCGGGCGCTGGTGCGGTCATGGGCACCAGGCCAGCAGGTTCATGGGGAAAGTCCCCGTTTGGTCGGATGGGTCGACTACACTATCGAACATGTGTTCGAGTGCAGGGAGCGGTGCCGCCGGTAGCTAGCTAGGCGCAGCTCGGCAGACCTACCGGGACTACCGGGTCAGAAAGGGGCCGCGACCGACGCCGGCGGCCGGTTCGGGCGGCGGCACGGCCGCGGCCGATACTGTCGCGGTCCCTGGTGTCGATCAGCGTTGACGAGGAGCCCGTCGTGGTGATGCGGATGTCGACGCTGTTCCTCCGCACGCTGCGGGAGGATCCGGCGGACGCCGAGGTCCCGAGCCACAAGCTGCTGGTCCGGGCTGGCTACATCCGCCGGATTGCCGCCGGCATCTACTCCTGGCTGCCGCTCGGCAAGCTGGTCCTGGACAACGTGGCAGCGATTGTGCGAGCCGAGATGGACGCGATCGGCGGCCAGGAGGTCCTGTTACCCGCGTTGCTGCCTCGGGAGCCTTACGAGCTGAGCCGGCGCTGGTATGACTACGGCCCGGAGATGTTCCGGCTCCAGGACCGGCGCGGCGCCGACTACTGCCTCGGCCCAACCCACGAAGAGATGATGACCCTGCTGGTCAAGGGGGAGTACTCCTCCTACAAGGATCTGCCGCTCACCCTCTACCAGATCCAGACGAAGTACCGGGACGAACGGCGACCCCGATCCGGGATCATCCGGGGTCGGGAGTTCGTGATGAAGGACTCCTACTCGTTCAACCTCGACGACGCCGACCAGCAGCGCTCCTACGACGACCACCGGCGCGCCTACGCCCGGATCTTCGACCGGCTGGGGCTGGACTACCGGATCGTCGCGGCGATGTCCGGGGCGATGGGCGGCAGTCGCAGCGAGGAGTTCCTGGCCCCGGCGGCGGCGGGGGAGGACACCTTCGTTAGCTGTCCCAACGGTGACTACGCCGCCAACGTGGAGGCCGCCGAGGCGGCCCCGCCAAGCCCGCGCGACCAGGCCGACTCCGCGGACCCGGTGGCGGACGCGCCGCCGATGGAGGACTTGCACACTCCCGGCGTACCGGGCATCGACGCCGTGGTCGAGCATCTCAATACCCGGTCCGGCGGGGCCATGTCGGCCGCGGACATGCTCAAGACGATCTTGGTCAAGGTCGATGGCGCGCCGGTCGCGGTCCTGGTCCCGGGCGACCGCGATGTGCACGAGGAGCGGTTCGCGGCGGCGCTCACCCCGGCGGTGGTCGAGCTCTTCGACGAAGCGGACTTCGCCGCCCGGCCCGACCTGGTCCGGGGCTACGCCGGTCCGCAGGGGATGGCCGGCCGTGGCGTGCGGGTGCTCGCCGACGTCCGGGTTGCCCCTGGCTCGGCTTGGGTCACCGGCGCCAACGTCGCTGACCACCACGTCCGGTACGCCGTGGCCGGCCGGGACTTCGTGGCCGACGGCACCGTCGACGTGGCCACGGTGGCCGCCGGTGACCCGTGCCCACGCTGCGGTGCGCCGCTGGAGTTCGGCCGAGCCATCGAGATCGGCCACATCTTCCAGCTGGGACGCAAGTACACCACCGCGCTCGACCTGCGGGTCAGCGGTGCAGACGGCACGTTGACCACGGTGACCATGGGCAGCTACGGCGTCGGGGTCAGCCGCGCGATCGCGGCGGTGGCCGAACAGACCGCCGACGCCGCTGGGCTGTGCTGGCCGGCGGCCATCGCGCCGGCGGACGTGCACGTCGTCGCGGTCGGCAAGAAGGAGCAGCCGGCGGCGGCCGAGCGGCTCGCTGCCGAGCTGGAGGCCGCCGGGGTCCGGGTGCTGCTCGACGACCGCGGCCTGTCCGCCGGGGTGGCCTTCGCCGACGCGGACCTGATCGGCGTACCGACGATCGTCATCGTGGGCAAGGCCCTGGTCGACGGCGAGGTCGAGGTCAAGGACCGGCGCAGCGGGGACCGCCGCCGGGTGCCGCTGGCCGACGCGGTGGCCGAGCTCAGCTCCGTGGGGGAGCCGGGGCGGAGGTGAGGCTGGCCGAGGCCGGAGTCGGGGAAGCCGAGGGTGGCTCACCAGGGAAAGCCTCACCGGGAAAGGGCCTGGTGGCCGGCGCCGTTGGAGCGAGCAGCAGGCGCCAGCGGACGGCCCG
>JGI20193J14888_1000459_pt1 | contig 11931 bp, 11 predicted proteins | sample NGESurdeep092012_5_FD_14888 | JGI IMG/M metagenome (IMG submission 14888)
CAGACGACGGACTCGTGGGCGTATGTCTGTTCATGAGACAGATGGCAGAGACGACTACTCGGCCGGCGTCGTGGATTTTTCCACTCAGGGCCCTTTAAGGTCAATACCGTTCAGTTAGTGTGATGGTCGTGTAGGGTTCGTGACATGCCTCGCGCTGGGTGGGTCAAGCCGGTCTCGGATCGTCGGTTGTCGGATTTGGTGTCGGTGGGGGTGTTGACGCGGGTGTTCCCGCCGGCGCTGGTCGATGAGGTCATCGCGGAGGCGGGCCGGACCGAGCTGCGCAGTCGGACGTTGCCGGCGCGGGTGATGGCGTACTTCGCGATCGGGATGGGGCTGTACTCGCAGGGTTCGTACGAGGATGTGCTCAGTCAACTGACCGATGGTCTGTCGTGGGCCTCAGGCTGGGAGGACACGTTCACGCTGCCCTCGAAGTCGGCGATCTTCCAGGCCCGGGCGCGACTGGGGGCCAAGCCGTTGGCGGCGTTGTTCAAGCGGGTCGCCAAGCCGATCGGGGCCCCCGGGACGCCCGGGGTGTGGTTGGCGGGGCGGCGCATGGTGGCGATCGACGGGACGGTCCTGGATCTGGCGGACACCGTGGAGAACGAGGAGTTCTTCGGTCGCCCAGGGGTGAACAAGGGTGAGAAGGCGGCGTTCCCCCAGGCCCGGATCGTGGCACTGGCCGGGTGCGGCACGCACGCGATGTTCGACGTCGAGGTCGGTGGGTGCTCGACGTCGGAGATGGCACTGGCCGAGCCGCTGCTCGACCGGTTGGAACCGGGCATGGTGCTCCTGGCCGACCGGGGCTTCTACTCCTACGCGATGTGGCGCCGCGCGGCCGCGGCCGGAGCGGACCTGCTCTGGCGAGCCAAGACGGGCCTGCGCCCCACGTATCTGGAGACCCTCCAGGACGGTTCGTGGCTGGCCCAGATCCGACCGTCGAACGACAAGAACGCCGAGCCGATCACGGTACGGGTGCTCGACTACACCGTGGACGACGGCCGCAAGAACGCCGGGTCCTACCGGCTGTTCACCACGATCCTGGATCCCAGCGAGGCCTCGGCCACGGACCTCGCCGCGGCCTACGGCGAACGTTGGGAGATCGAGCTGGCCTTCGACGAGCTCAAGACCCACCAACGCGGACCACGCGCGGTACTGCGCTCCAAAGCCCCTGACCTGGTACTACAGGAGATATGGGGGTACCTGTGCTGCCACTACGCCATCCGGACCCTGATGACCGACGCCGCCCAGGAGGGCAGCCACGACTCGGACCGAGTCAGCTTCGTCGCAGCAATCCGGATCACCCGCCAGACCATCGCCCACCAGGGCGATTTTTCCCCCTGACGACCCAACCCTCGCCCACCGCCTGTGGTCGTCCTTCAAGAAACGGGTCCTCGCGCGCCTCAACCCTGCCCGACGAAAACGAGCCGCACCACGAGTCGTCAAACGCAAGATGGTCAAGTGGCACGTCAAACGCTCCCACCACGCCAACCACCCCCAACCCCAGCACGCACCCCTCTACACCGCCCACGCACCTAACTGAACGGTATTGCCTTTAAGGTTGCTCGCTTGCCGAGTGACGCCGGATCAGCGGCGACCGCGAACGTGACTTTGACGAATGATCGGGAAAGTCACGATGCTCTACTGCCCTGCCTCTGACGAGGGGTCAGCGTCGGTCTGGGTCACCTTGTTGAGCCCGCGGGGTGCGTCAGGGTTGAGCCCGAGCGCCCGGGCCAAGCCCTCGACGACCAGCTGACCAGCGACCACCAAGGCGATGGGTGCGACCATCTCAGGCAGGTCCGGCCCAGCCACGCTCACGTCGGCTGCAGCGGCGAACCCGCTGTCGCCACCGATACCTATGGTGAGCGCGCCGCGCGAACGGAGGTCCCCGAGCAGCTCGGTGAGCCCCTCGAGCATGGGTCCGTCCTGGGCGGCCACGACGATGGAGACCAGCTGGGGGTCGACGATCGCGATGGGGCCGTGTTTGAGATCCGCGTAGGACAGCCCGCGGACCGGCCGAAGGCAGGTCTCCTCCAGCTTGAGCGCGGTCTCGACGGCTGCGGCGTACGCCAGCCCGCGTCCGTTGACCAGCACCTCGTTGGTGCGTGCGAGCAGTGTCACGGCCTCGTGGACACCCGCGCGATTGGCGATCAGTTTCTTGACCTCCGCCGGTACTCGGTCCAGGTCTGCGTCCAGCCCGCGCGGGTCGGGTGCCAGCGCCGTGGCCAGCACCGCCATTGCGGCCAGCTGGGTGGTGAAGGTCTTGGTCGCCGGGACCGCCCGCTCGCGGCCGGCCAGGGTGAGCAGTGCCAGGTCCGCGGCCTGCGCAAGGGGGCTGCCCGGCACGTTGGTGACCGCGATCGTGGCGGCTCCGCAATGCCTGGCCCAGTCCTGGGTCTGGACGATCTCCTCGGTCTGGCCGGACTGGGAGATGCAGACCACCAGGGCGCCGGTCAGGTCGAGCTCGCGCCGGTAGTGCGTCGCCACGCTCGGCGCAGCCATGGATGCAGTACGTCCCGCATGCACCTCCAGCAGGTAGCGACCGTAAATGGCGGCGTTGTCCGACGAGCCGCGGGCGACGAAGAGGATCTGCTGACGGTTTCGGGCGAGCTGCGCTATCTGTGCCCGCAAGGGACGCAGCGCCGCCAGAGTTGCCGCGATGGCGGCCGGTTGCTCGGCGATCTCCTGAGCCATGATCGTCTCCACGGACTGCTCCTTCGACTGATCGAATCTGAAAGATTCTGCCTTGACTCAATCAGATTACGTCAACGAGTAAGCCATACACCGCGGCGGAGCACAGCCTGCAGTGACAGCTCGTCGTCGACGACCACGACGTCGGCAACGTGGCCTGCCTGCAGGCTACCGATTCCGGGCAGCGCGAGAGCCTGGCTGGGTGTGGACGAGGCCGCGGTGACGGCGTCGAGCAACGGGATGCCCGCAGACTGCACACACCAGCGGACGACGTCGAGCAAGGTGGCCACCCCTCCGGCGATCGAGTTGCCACGGGCAAGTCTGGCGGTGCGCCCCGAGACGATCACGTCCTGGCCTCCCAGGGTGTACGTGCCGTCGGGCATCCCGCTGGCCGCCGTGGCGTCGGTGATCAGGCAGATCCCTTGCGCGCCCACGAGATCGAAGAGCATTCGCACCGTGGCCGGGGCCAGATGGACGCCGTCACCGATCACCTCCAGGATGGCCTCACCACGGCCTGCTGCGGCCAGGGCGGCGCTGACCGGGCCCGGGGCCCGGTGGTGCAGGGGCGCCATACCGTTGAAGACGTGGGTGACCAGCGGTCGTCCACCACGTGGCGCCGCGTCCAGGCCGGCGCGAAGTGCAGCCCAGGCGGTCTCGGCGTCACAGTCGGTGTGGCCCACGGCGGCCAGGACGCCGTGGGAGCCCAGTAGCGCGGGAAGGCCCGTCGCACCGGGACGTTCGGGTGCGAAGGTCATCTGGGCAAGGGCGGCCGGTGCGCCCGCGGTGGTGGCTGTCGCGGCCAAGGCTTCCAGCAGTCCGGCGTCGACATCGCACAGCGCCGCCGGGTTCTGGGCACCACGGCGCTCCATTGACAGGAACGGGCCTTCCAGATGTATGCCGGCCAGGTCGCCTGCTGCGACCAGCGCGGCGCAGGTCGTCACCCCGCCGACCAGGGCGTCGTGGCTGTTGGAGACCAGGCTGCCCAGCAGCGATGTGGTGCCGCTTCGGTGGTGGTGGTCGACGGCCAAAGCGGCGGACGCGGCATCTGCGCCGAACTCGCCCCCGGCACCGCCGTGGCAGTGTGCGTCGACCAGCCCGGGCAGCAGAGTGTGCCGCCCGGACCAGCCCACAGGTGGCTGCACATTCCGCCACCGCTGCGGCAGCTCGGACGCCTTACCGGCAAACGCGATCCGGTCTCCGTCGATGAGCACAGCCCCGTCGGGGACGACCGCCTGCCCCGTGACGAGGCGACCGGTCAGCAGGGCGGGTCCGTTAGTGCTCACGTGAGAATCATTCACCGCGCCAGATGTCGGAGGCAGTCGGGGTCGACATCGGCCGGGTACGCCTTGACCACTGACGCGGTGAACATGCCGACCTCGGCCATCGCGGCTGCCTGTCGCGCGGATTCTGAGGGGTTGCTGACGTAGTCTGAGTGGATCGGGGACCATATGAGCCCACACGGTCAGTGGGCGGTCACAGGAAAGAGGAGCCACGCACATGAGCGCATCCCAGACCCCCGCAGATGCCAAGGACCGAGGGCAGCGCTGGAGTGCCCTGCTTGGTCTGCTGGCCGAGCACGGACGCCTGTCGGTGTCCCAGGTCTGCGCCGAGCTGGACGTCTCGGAAGCCACGGTCCGTCGGGACTTTCGCGAGCTCGCCGCCCAACAGCTGGTCACCCGCACCCATGGTGGCGTCGTCGCGACGTCGGTCGCCTATGAGCTGCCGGCGCGCTACAAGAGCGCGTTGGCCGACGACGACAAAGAGCGCATCGCGCGCGTCGCCGCACTCCTGGTCGCTCCCGGAACGGTGGTCGGCTTCAACGGCGGGACGACCACCAGTGCCACAGCGCGGAAGCTGGCCGCCCGGGATGATCTGGCCAGGTCCTCCGATCACCCCGCGATCACGGTGGTCAGCAACGCTCTCAACATCGCCGCCCAGATGGTCCTGCGACCGTTCATCCGGTGCGTCAGCCTCGGGGGCGTTGCGCGACCCGAGTCCTACGAGCTGTCGGGTCCGCTGGCGGCGATGGTCCTCGAACAGCTCTGGCTGGACACGCTGATTCTGGGGGTGCAGGCCGTTTCGGCCCGGGACGGCGCCAGCTGCCACCACGACGGTGAGGCAGGCATCAACTCGCTCATGGTCCGTCGGGCCGACCGCGTCATCGTCGTGGCGACCGGGGACAAGGTGGGCACAAGGTCGTTCGCCCGAATCTGTGAGAGCTCGGCGATCGATGTCCTGGTCACCGACCAGAGCGCCGCCGGGTCCGAGCTCGAGGCGTTGCGGGCCCTTGACGTTGAGATCGTCATCGCCTGAGGCGCTTGGAGCTCTCGTCGACCAGGTCGCGGGCACGAAGCGCCGCGCCGATCACGCCGGCGTTCTCACCGATGCTCGCAGGCAGCAGCCTTGGGCGGCGGTGGAAGGTGAGGATCGCGTCCAGGCGCCGCTCGAGTGGCTCGAAGAGGGCCCACCCGGCCTGAGACAGCCCACCGCCGATCACGATCGCCTCGGGCGCCAGCAGGGCGACGGTGTGCGAGAGGTCGAGCGCGAGTGCATCCAGAGCGCTCTCCCAGATATCCCTGGCGTGCAGGTCGCCATGGTCCGCCCGGTCCAGGACGTCCTTCGCGCCGGAGACGACCTGGCCTGTCGCCTCCGTGTAGCGCCTGGCGATGGCGCCGGCTGAGGCAACGGCCTCAAGGCAACCGTTTCCGCCGCAGGCACACTGCGGGCCGTCCGCGACTTTCGAGTGCCCGATCTCCCCGGCCATGCCGTGACCTGTGTAGAGCGCTCCCTGAATGAAGATGGCGCCCGCAATCCCCGTGCCGATAGCCATCACGACCACGTCTCGGAACGGCGCTGCGGCGCCCAGGCGGTACTCGGCCTCTCCCGCCCCTCGCACGTCGTGGCTGAAGGACACCGGCATGTCGAGCGTGTCCCTGGCCCGGTCACGGAAAGGGTAGTTGCGCCAGCCCAGGTTCTCCGAGAAGACGCCGACGCCGCTCTCGTCGTCGACGTGGCCGGGCACCAGGAGCCCAGCCGATTGCGGGTGGACGTCCGGGTGGTCAATGAGAAGCTCTCGGGCGAGCTCGCCGATCCGGGTGACCACGGCGTCGGCGGTCCTCTCGCCGTCGAGCGGTGTGGGAACCCGCACGACGTCGCGGATACTGCCGTGCTCATCGACCAGGGCCGCCTTCATGTCCGTGCCGCCCACGTCGAAGGCGAGCACGGCACTTCCGGCGCCGAGCGACGGCGTCCGGTGCCCGGCGGCCGGCGAGCTCACGAGCTCACGACCTCATGAGTCGAGGATCACGGAACGGGTGAGGTTGCGCGGCTGGTCGGGGTCGAGCCCGGCCCGGCGCGCACGCTCGAGGGCCACCCGCTGCGCCCGGATCAGGTCAGCCATGGCATCGACGGGACGGTTCTCGTAGTACGCGCCCGTTGCAGCGATGTCGGCNGAAAGGCCCTCCGGNGCTGTGCCGAACATCCAGGTGACCCTGCCGGGCGCAGCGATTGCAATCGGACCGTGGCGATACTCCTTGGCCGGATACGACTCGGTCCACGACTGGGCCGCCTCGCGCATCTTGAGCGCGGCCTCGTGGGCGAGGCCGACCGTCCAGCCCGAGCCCAGGAAGGAGTACTGCGTTGCTGTGACGAGCTTCTCGGCCAGCTCGGCTGCCACGGCCTCGCGTGCATCCGCGATGGCGCCGGTGATGTCCTCACCAAGCGAGGTTCGAAGGAAGGCGAGCGCGGTCGTGGCGAAACGCGTCTGCACGACGGACCTCTCGTCGGCGAAGGAAAGCTTCACGACGTCGTCCACGAGATCGACCAGGGGCGTGTTCGGGTCCCCCACGAGGCCGACCGTGCGGATGCGGCCTCGCACTCCCTCCAGGAGCTCCAGCACCTCGGTGGTGGTGCCCGAGCGGGTGATTGCCACGATGGCGTCATAGCCGCGATCGACGAACGCCTCCGATGCCGCGAACGCATCCGTGACGCCGTGACCGGTGGACTCGCGCGCCGCCGCATACGACTGCGCCATGAACCAGCTGGTACCGCAGCCGACGACCGCGATGCGCTCGCCGGAGGCCGGCAGGAGCGCTCGCTCGGCGGTGAGCCCCACCGCCCGCTCCCACGCGTCCGGCTGGGCGGCGAGCTCGGCCGCCATGTACTCACCGGCGTGCCCCGTGCCTGCCTGCGTGTCCGTCATGAGCGTGGTCTCCTCATCTGCTGGCGACCTCGAAGGTCCCCGTGGCTGCTACTTGATGGAGCCGGCGGTCAGGCCGCCGACGAGGTGTTTCTCGATGAAGGCGAAGAGGATCACGACAGGGATGATCGCAATGATGGAGGCGGCGAACAGCTGGTCCCAGTGCTGCTCATAGCCCGTGACGTACGAGGTGATGCCCACGGTGAGCGGCTTCTTGGCATCGTCGAGCATCAGGGTCAGGGCAACGACGTACTCGTTCCAGGCGGCAATGAAGGTGAAGATCACGGCAGTCACGACACCGGGCAGGCTCAGGGGCAGCATGATCCGGATCAGGGTCCCGAAGCGGCCGCAGCCGTCGAGGTGGGCTGATTCTTCGACTTCCTTGGGGATGGAGGAGAAGAAGCCGTGCAGGATCCAGATCGCGAACGCGAGGTTGAAGGCGGAGTTGGTCAAGATGAGCGCCAGATAGGTGTTGACCAGGTTGAGCTCGAAGAACTCGCGGTAGAGGCCGACGACCAGGGAGGTCGGGGCGAACATCTGGGTGATCAGGACCAGGAACAGGAACGCGATGCGGCCGGGGAAGCGGAACCGGGCGGTGAAGTAGGCCGCTGGGATCGCGGCCAGCACCACGATGATGGTCGAGGAGGTCGCGACCAGCAGCGAGGTCTTGAGCCAGTTCAGGAATCGTTGGTCGCCGAGAACCTGACTGAAGGTCGACCACTGCCAAGTGCGCGGCAAGAATGTCGGTGGGGTCTGGACCACGTCACTACTGGGGCGTAACGAGTTCAGCACCATCACGATGTAGGGGCCCAGGAAGGCCAGCGCCACGGCCAGGCCGACCAGCGGCAGGACGTACCTGCGGGCCCGTGCCCAGCCGACCTTGCGTCGGGTGACCAGGGGAGGCGGGGCGGTGTGGGTCACGGTGGCCATCAGTCCTCCTGTTCCTGCCACTTGAGCGTGCGCAGGTAGATCGCGATCACGATCAGGATCAGGATGACATTGAAGATGCCGGCCGCGGCGGACATGCCCACATCCTTCTCTGCGCTCTTGAACGCCAGCTTGTACATGAAGGTGATGGTGGTGTCGTGAAGGTACCCGGGGTTGCGGTCGTTGAGGGTGTAGATGATCGGGAAGGAGTTGAACACGTAGATGATGTTCAACACGCTGGCCACCACCAGCGCAGGACGTAGCAACGGCAACGTGATCCGCCAGTACGTCTGCCACGGTCTGGCGCCGTCGATCTTGGCTGCTTCGTAGACGTCCCCGGGGATCGCGTTCAGTCCGGCCACGAAGACGTACGCCGTGAACGGCACCGACACGAAGATCCCGACCATGATCATCGAGGGCATGGTCCAGCGGTCATCGCCCAGGAAGTCGATCGGCCCACTGGTGATGTGCAGCGTCTGCAGAATCATGTTGAGCGTGCCGTAGTAGTAGTCGTAGATCAGCGTGAACAGCTTGGCGGTGATCACCAGGGACGCCGCCCACGGCACGATGATCGCCCAGCGCACGACCTTGCGACCGAAGAAGTCCTTGGCCAGGAACTGGGCGAGGGCCAGGCTGACCAGGACTGTCAGCGCCACGACCACCACGACCCAGATCACCGTGTTGGTCAACACCGTGATCAAGTCCGGGTGGTCCAGGACGTTCTTGAAGTTCGTGGTCCCCGCATCACCGAGGCGCAAGCCCGTTATCGAGTACCTGCTGAACGCCGCCTTGACCAGCTCATAAGCCGGGAAGACCACGACGCCCAAGATCAGCAACAACGCCGGGCCCAGCCACAGCAGGGCCACCCCTATCGGCGTGTCGCCTCCGCGCGAGCGGCGCCGGCGCCGGGGCGCGGTGGCAGGAACCGGCATACGGCCTGGTTCTGCCACCGCGTCCGAGAGAGGGTCGGCCACCGATTAGCCGCCGTTCTCGGCAGCCTTCTGCAGAGCGGTCAGCACCGCCTGGGGGTCACCGTTGGCACTCACACCGGCACCGATGTTCTGCTGCACGGCGAGCTTGACCTTGTCCCAGGTCGGGTCGTCTGTGGGAGTCAGGTGAATGTTGGGCAGGGTGGCCAGATAGACCTTGAGCTTGGGGTCGGAGGCGAAGATCTCGAGCCCGGACTTGGTGACGGGCAGGAAGCCCTCGGCCTTGATGAACTGGTTGACCTGGTCCTTCTGGTAGTACAGGTCATAGAATGCCTTGACTGCGGCCTGGTTGCCCGGCTTCTTGAAGGACATCAGGTAGTCGGTCACGCCGAAGGTCTGCGGGGTGCCACCGGCCTCCTTGGTCGGCATCGGCGCGACGGCGTAGTTGACCTTCTTGTCCGCGTCCAACGCACCAGCCAGCGGTGAGAAGCCGACAACCATGCCCGCCTTGCCGGACTTGAACAGGTCGAACGCCTGCGCGCGGTTGGTCTTGCCCGGGTTGTTCTGGGTGACCTTGTCCGTCACGGAAAGCTTCTTCAGGAAGGTCAGGGTGTCGACGTTCTTGGGGGAGTTGATGGACCACTTGCCAGCGGTCTTCCAGTCGCCACCGTTGTTGAAGGTCCAGATGGAGAACTCGCCCTGGGACTCCTCCGGGCCCAACGGCATCGCGTAACCGATGTTGCCGCTGCCCAGAGCCTGGATCTTCTTGGCGTCAGCCTCGAACTCGTCCCATGTCTTGGGCGGATTCGCGATCCCGGCCTTGGTGAACAGGTCCTTGTTGTAGAACAGGGCCCGAGCCGAGGACAGGTCCGGCATGCCGTACATCTTGCCCTGGTAGGTCCCGCTCTTGACGAAGGCATCCAGCACGTCTGCCTTGATCGCCGGGGCGAGCACCTCATCAGCGGAGTACAAAAGCTTGTCCTTGGCGTAGCTCGCGTACACGTTCAGGTTCAACAGGTCCGGAGCGTTGTTGTTCTGGATCATCGTCGAACTCTGCTGGTCGATGCTGTCCCAGCTGACCACCTGCACATCAAGGGTGATGCCGGTCTTGGCCTTGTACTTGTCCGCGAACTGCTTCCAGAACGCGGCCGTGTGGTCCTTAGAGTACTCCGCAGCCACCAGCTTGATCGAGGTCACCTTCGCCGCGCCGCTGCTAGATCCACCCCCGGCCGTGCCGCTGCCACTACCGCCGCTGCAAGCGGAGAGCACCAACGCCGCAGCGCCGGCTCCCGCGATCAATGCGGTCATTTTCCGAGCCATTGAGTCCTCCAGAGCCAAGAAGCGTTCATGATCGTACGTGATTGAAAACTAGGCACTACAGTCACATATGGCGACCCTACTCCCTTAGGTTGTGGGGCCGCACGCCCGCGCGTAAGCACGCAGTACGTCGCGGACATGGTCGATGACGAGTGCCTGAGGTTGTGCGGTGAGCTCAGCACGGCGGATGCGGGTGTACTGGTCGGGCAGGTACTGGCTGATCAGGGGAAGCGGAAGCTCGATCGCAGCGAGATTTGCCAGGAGCCGGTCCTGCGCGGCATGCACCTGCGGGTCCGGCCAGTAGTAGCGCAGCCGGTCGCTGTAGCTGTACCGGCGGGCCAGACGCTGCTCGTCAGCATTGCCGGGGTAGTAGGCCTCCCACTGGCTCGGGTCAGCCAGCATCCGTCGCTCCAGAACCTCCGGTAGGTGGGACTGGTCGGCAGCGGTGATGAGTTCCTCTTCGATGGCGGCAAGGGCGAACAGCGCCTCGCGCAACGCGAAGGTGAGTGCAGGGCCGACCTTGAGGACGGCCCAGTGGTCCTGCACGAGGGCGGTGAGCCCCTCGACGGTCTGGTAGTCGGTCGAGTGGGCCTCGAATACCATGTTCGGCTCGTCCTGAAGTACTTGGCGCAGCTCCGTGGTTCGCTCCCGCTGGTAGTCCACGACGCGCAGGTGGTCGAACTCCACACCCGGCTGCACCACCAGGGCCATGATGCGTGGCCACACGTGGTCGATCCCGTACTCAGCGACCGCCTCGTGGTGGCGACGCAACGTGGCACGAGCGGCCCCTGCGGTGGTCGGTTGGAGCTCCTCGAGCGTCTCGTGGGCGCCGCCGGGCACGGGGACCTCGGTGCCGATGACGTAGCGAAGCTCGCTGACCAAGCCCTCTGAAGTGGCGGTCTGCTCCGCGACCCGCATCAACCGGGCAGCTCGGTCAGCGGCCAGGTCGTCGGTCACCGGCGTCGGATCGTCCGCGCAGCTGAAGGTGCAGTCAAGGTGGATCTTGGTGAACCCGGCGGCGACGTAGGCCTCCACCAGGACTTCGGCATGCTGCATCGCCTGCTCTGCCGGCAGGTTCCGCCACCGGTTGGGCCCGAGGTGATCGCCGCCGAGCACCACCCGGTCCAGTGGCAGACCACACCGGCCGGCGATGCCGTGCACGAGCTCTCGGAAGTCGTTGGGGCGCATGCCGGTGTATCCGCCGGTCTGGTCCACCTGGTTCGACGTGGCCTCGACCAGGACATAGCCTCCCGTATCCCGGGCCTGCAGGACAGCAGCCTCCAGAACCAGCGGGTGGGCGGAGCACACGGACGTCAGGCCCACCGGCTCTCCCCGCTTCTGGCGCTGGACCGTTTCAAGGAGTGGGCGCGGCCCGCTCATCGGGCCGACATGGGCGCCATGGCCAGCCAGAGCGTGCGCATACGAGTAGGTGTCAAGGGCTCTCCCGATCACTGATGGGCCTCGGCTGACCCGGGAACGGGGCAGGAGAATAGGCCGGGCGCTGCGTAGTTGACAGTAACGTGCAGACAGATCCACGAGCAGCGGCGGCGCGCCAACGCGGCTCTCCGATCGGCACTGCGCCAAACCACAGGGGAGCGCCCCGCCCAGCAGCCAACATCAGCTACATCACCGACCCGTGTCGGGACCGGGGGAGACCTGCCTAGTGACCTCGGCGATGAGGCGATGCTCGCCGCGGGTGCGGACGACGTCGGCCAGCTGATGCAGGACGAATGGTTCGATGCCGGAGTCGCATTCGCGTTGAGAGCATTGGGTGGACTTTCGCACTCTTGAGCTCGTGACTGCGCCGAGCTGAGCGGTTTATGAGTCCCGCGGGCATGGCGCGGGGGACACGCCTGTACGGATCCCTGGATG
>JGI20193J14888_1000462_pt1 | contig 11927 bp, 9 predicted proteins | sample NGESurdeep092012_5_FD_14888 | JGI IMG/M metagenome (IMG submission 14888)
CGCCTCGTCGATCACCACGACGTCGACGGGATCCATCAGTGACCGCGACTGCACCGCCTTCTGCACGGTCGTGCCCAACACCTGGCACCGGGCCCGCACCGTGTTCGCGACCTCGCGCCGCGTCTTCTCCGCCTGCGCCAGGTCTTCTCCCAGCCGCCGCTCCCGATCGCGGAGGCGGTTCAGCGGCTCGGCCCCGGTCAACTGGTGACGGCAGCGGCGCACCTCCTCGGTGGCGGACTGCTGCTCCACGCGACGAGCAAGGAGCTCGGCCAGCGCGCGGTCCCGGTCCGCGCGGTACCGGCCGGCGGCCACGCGGCAAGCCCGGTGTCGGCCTCCAGCGCTTCGATCCGCCGTTGCTTACGGTGGGCGAAGAGTCCACCCGGCGGCCCGAGCCCGTCCCGCTCCTGTTGTTGGGACTGCGCCCACTTGCTCGATCGACCCAGGGCGGCGTCCGCGTCCGCGGCGCATCGCTCCAGGGCGTCGCGACCGGCGGTGAGCTCTTGGAGCCGCCGCTCCGCAGCCGCGGCCCGGCGGTGCAGCGCGATGTCCGCCCGCACGGCGTCGAGATGCGCGCTCAGTTGAGTGGACCGCCGGGCGAGCTCCTCGGCCGCGCGTTCCACGATCCGATCCGGGCTGATCGCCGCGCCGAACCGGCGCTGCAGCGACGGCAAACTGATGTCACCCGCGCGCTGGACGAGCCCCAGCTCGAACCCGTCCTCCCGCTCCAGGAGCGCGCAGATTCGCTCGACGGCCTGGTCGACGGCCACAGGGGTCGGCGAGAGGAACAGCACCCGCAGGCCCTGCCGGACGCATCCCTCGACGATCCGGCCGACCACCTCCGTCTTGCCCGTGCCGGGTGGACCCCAGATGAACGTGATGTCGCAGGCCAGGGCTCGTTCGATGGCGTCCCGCTGGCGGTCGTTGAGCGCGAGGTCGCGGTACCGGTCGACGAGCCGCTCGACGTCGGGCCACATGGCCATGCGCGGTGCACCGTCGCCGAGAACGAAGCCCGCGGTGGCGAGGTTCACCCCACCCGGGCGACCCGCGGCGGAGATCCGTTCAGCGAGCTGCTCCGGCGGGACGGTAGCGTCCTCGCGCAGCTGCGCGTTAGTTAGCCGACTCGCGGCCGAGGTCAGCCGGGGTCGTGACGCGAACCTTGCCGTCCGGCAGGACCGCAGCCGTCGCCCGCTCCCATCGGCCCCTTGTGGTGGACGAACGGATCAGGGACCGTCGAGCGACGTCCGGCTTCGACCGAGCCTGGAAGACGTACTCGAAGTCGTCCCCGTCCTTACCGGTCCGGGTGCCCTGGCGGAGCGGGATCACATCCGTGGCCGATCCCATGAGGATCGCCTCGATCTCAAGGTCGATGGCTCGGAGGAACGCGTCCGTCGCCTCTGCCCCGCGGCCCGTAGTGATTCCCCCGCTCCGCTGCTTTGTCGACGAATCCGTCCCGGTTCATCGACGCATCCCGGCCACACCCACCACAACCGCCACTCCGGCGGGCGAGGCTCGTCACGGCGATCCCGACCGCCGGTGATCCGTTAGCCTGCCATCCCATGCGGTCGGCCCACTGGGGCACCTGCGAAGCGAAACCGGGAGCCACCGCGCTGACGCGTGCGGCAGCGCGATCGTCAGCCAATCTGCCCGCCGCCGTGTCCAGCTCGGAGCGGCAGCTCTCGATCACGTCCGGCCTCGAGTGGTACCATCAGTCGGTACGGGTGGAGGTGATGACGATGGCGATGTCCGCGAGCGAAGCCCGCAAACGCCTGTTCCCACTCATCGAGCAAGTCAACGATGACCAGGAGCCGGTAGAGATCGTCTCCAAGGGCGGCACCGCCTACCTGGTTTCCGCTGACCAATGGCGCTCACTCATGGAGACCGCGCACCTCCTCCGCTCTCCCGCCAACGCGGAGCGGCTACTGCGCAGCATCGCTGACGCCGAGGCAGGCCGCACCGAGGTCCAAGAGTTGATCGATCCCCAGCACGACGTCGCGTGAAGATCAGCTTTACCCGCGACGGTTGGGCGGACTACACCTCCTGGGCGAACGAGCGGTCGGTCCTCAAGCGGATCAACCGTATGATCGAGGAAGCGGCTCGCGATCCCGCCACAGGCATCGGCAAGCCCGAGCGCCTGTCCCACAACCTGTCCGGCTACTGGTCCCGCCGCATCACCGACGAACACCGACTCGTCTACCAGCTACGCGACGAAGAACTCATCATCGTGCAAGCCCGGTATCACTACTGACGACGCTCCACAGCCGAGTCGGCCACCCACCACAGAGTGGTTGAGCGCCCCGGCCGTTTGGTCAGGGGCGCTCGCTGCTTCCAACCTGGACGGGGGCTCACTCGGGGCCAGGTGAATCCAAGGTCGAGGTGGTGGAAAGTGGGCGGTCCGCCGCCGAGCGCCGCCATCTTCGACGCGAACTCGGCTGTCTCGGGGCGGTTGCCGTCTTGCATGGGGCCGACTCCGTGGGAGTCAAACTCACCCGCGCGGAGTATGTCTTCGAGCTGCACGGCGACATCGCCAGCGCGACAGCGGTGATGCGGCGGGCACTCGAGGACTCGACCAGTTCTGCAGACCAGGCGTTCGCGCACTACGTCGGCGAGCTGGCCTTCAACGCGGGGAACCCGTCCGCCGCGCTCGCGGAGAACGAAGCCGGTCCGCAGGCCGACCCCGGCTACGCAGCGCTTCGGCAGGGCAAGGCCCGAGCGGAGGTGACGCTCGGGGTGACCGACGCCGCGGTCCGCGACTACGCCACGGTGGTCAGCGAGGTCCCCCAACCGCAGTATCTCGTCGAGTTCGGTGAGCTGCTGGCGTCGCTCGGGCGCGACCAGGAGGCGCAGGCGCAGTACGCCGTGTTGGCACCGAGGTGGCCCTGTTCCAGGCCAAGGGCGTCACGCTCGACACCGACCCGACCCTCTTCTACGCCGATCACGGTGACCCGGCCAAGGCACTCGCGTTCGGCGAAGCCGGCCTGAAGATCTGGCCCTTCATCGAGATGGAGGACGCCCACGCCTGGGCGCTGCACGTCAACGGCCGCGACGGTGAGGCGTTGGCGCATGAGCGGCAGGTGATGCTGCTCGGCACCCGCAACGCCCTGTTCTTCTTCCGAAAACAGGCTCACCAACGGCTCAGGAAGGTCCAGGTTCGGTAGTTCGGAAACGCCGTCGAGCATCAACCCGAACATCTGAATCCGAGCACTCCGGCGACAGGCGGTCAGCGAGTCGCCATCGTCGGAGGCCGTCCACCCGCTGACCGGGGACACGAACTTGCGGGCACCCCTGGCAGGCCGGATCCGTTGCGGTCAACGACATACGACCGCCTCCCGGCCGGCGCCACCCGGCCCGTCAGAGCCGCCCCGGACTCCAACTCCCGCCACCCTTTCGCGACCTGGTTCGGCGACACCCCGGCGGCCCGGGCGACCAGCGTGACCCCACCACGCCCGAACTCGCGAGACTCTGCCGCGAGCACGAGTAGCCCATCCGGTGACGTCTTCGACTTGGCACACCCACCGGTCCTCTTGACCGTCGGCGGTGCCGGTCGGGGCCATCCGGATCCGAACCCACAGGTCGTGCCCGTCGGCGTGGACCCACCGCCGGACAAGTTCGTACGGCTCAGCACCATCGCGGAGTCCCGGTTCGGCCGAGCCCTCGCCAGCGGTGGGCTGATCGGGATGCGCGAGGTCGTCCAAGCCGAGGTCGAGGAGCGTCAACAGCGGGTAACCAGTGAGTCGGGACAGGGCTGGGTTCACCCGCAGGAACCTGGCCGGTTGGTCGTCGACGACCGAGACGACCAGCATGGCCGCCGGTGCGCTGGCGAAGACCGCCTCGAACTCTCCCTCCTCCGCGCGGAGCGCGGCCTCTATCCGCCGGGCCAACGAGATATCGCGCCACAGCCCGTGCTCGGCAGGACCGGCCAAACTGACCCCGTCTCGGAAGGGTCCCAGGAGAACCTGGCCATGACTGGAGTTTGCCAGCAGTACCGCCCACTCGGCGTTCACGGCCTCATGTGCCCCATAGTCCGGGCCGCGCCGGTCGGGTTCGGTATCCAGCCTGTTCCCCATCGTCGTCCCGCCGGCTTCGGCCGCTGTGTGACCCGCTGTGGCAGGAACCCTGGCCGCGGTAGTGGCCGCGGCATCAAGTGTCGCCTCCGCGGTCGCCGACGCGGCATCAAGTGTCGCCTCCGCGGTCGCCGACGCGGCATCAAGTGTCGCCTCCGCGGTCGCCGACGCGGCATCAAGTGTCGCCTCCGCGGCAGTGGCGGCTTCCGCGACGACCGCCGCGGCTGCCTCGGCGGCGAACTTGGCGGCAACCTCGATCGTGTGTCTGGCTCTGACGGCAGCCGCGGCAGCAGCAGTGGAGGCGGCAATCACCGTTGCCGATGCGGTGGCGGCAGCTTCCGCGACGGCCGCCGCGGCTGCCTCAGCGGCGATCGCTTGCGCGACGGTGCGCCTCGCTTCGGCAGCTGTCCTGGCTGCAGACGTCGAAGCGGCGTCGGCCACGGCCTCCGCCGCGGCGGCTTCAGCCATGACATCAAGATCAGCTCCTGCGTCGACCTTGACAGCCAACTCTGCGGTGGCCTTGGCGGCGATCGCAGCGGCAACCTCCGCGGTTTGCCGTGCCCGGACAGCGGCCTCAGCCGCGGCAACCGTCGCGGCCCTGACCATCACCGCCGCGGCCGCGGCGGCCTCCGCGGCAACGCCGGCGGCGGCCTCGGCGGCGATCGCTTCCGCGGCGGCGACAGCGGCTTCTTCAGCGACAGACACTGCTCCAGCCCTGCGTACAGGAACCCCAGCGGAGACGAGTTCACTGACCGGCTGCAGGACATGTGACATGAACTACCTCCCCGAGAGAGAATTCCTGTCGTGATCTATCGCCCTAGCCGAAGCAACACTTGAGCTTGGGTGCACCGCGCAACGTTTGATCTTGTCTGGCTCAGCGTTGCTGGGCCGGTCTGCCCGGCTTTTCCACTTCGGTTCCGGTTGGGCCTGTCGGCGGGTGGTCGGGTCAGGCCGGTCGGGGTGCGGAGTGGCCCCAGAACTCCTGACATGGCGGGTTAGATCATGGGGTGTCGGGCTGGCCTTTGACGCTGTAGCTGATGGTCAGGTTGGTGTCGGGGTAGCGGGTTCCGGTCTCGGTGAGCTGCTGGCACAGGGCGTGGAGGGCGCGGCTGCGGCGGGGTGCGGTGGCGGGATCGAGCCGGACGTGCAGGGTGTCCCCGGTGATGTGCAGGTCGCCGGAGAGGGTGAACGCCTCCCGGAGCAGGGCGCGGGCTTCGTCGTCGGCCCGGGGAGTAGTGCGGGCGCAGCATCCGGGCCAGGGTGGACTCGGCGTTGTAGGCGGCCATCGCCGATAGCGTGGGTGAGCAGCTGGCGTTCCTCGTCGAGCAGCCGGGCGTCCGGGCGGACCTGGTGCAGGGGCAGGTGGCTGGGGGTGGCGCGGCTGGTGTCGGTGGCGACGGGTGAGTTCATCGCGGGCGGCGGCGAGCGCCGTGCCGGCGGCCGGGTCGACGGTGGCGGTGGCACCGCTGCCGGGCCGGCGGGCGCGGCCGGCGGCGTCGTCGATCGCCTCGGACAGCGCGGCGTCCTGCTCGTTGCCGGCGGCGATTTCGCCGGCGGCGCGCGCGAGCTGCTGGGCTACGCCGAGCTTGTCGCGGCCGCTGATCCAGCAGCTGCCGAGCGCGCCCGCGAGCAGGCGGGAGCAGCGCGGGCGCGGCTGAACTGATCGCGTTGCCGGACCAGGCCGGGACGCCGCCGAGTGGGCGAACGCGTCGTACGGTCCTACCGTTGGCACATGTGTCGAAGCATCAAGACGTTGCGGCCCCCGTACACCGACGAGGCCTCGCCAGCTGACGTCCATGCGGCCGCATTGCAGTACGTCCGCAAGGTCGTCGGGATGCGGCAGCCATCGACGCGCAACCAGGCCGCGTTCGAGACGGCGGTGGCAGCGGTGGCGGCGACGACGCAGGATCTCCTTCGCGATGTGGTCGTCCGGCCGGCTGCCGCCACCCCTTCCCGCCCGGCGCGCCGGGATTGAGGAGTTCGTAACACAGCCGTCCCGACTGGCTTACCACATGGAAACGCGGCGCGGTAATGCTAGTCGAGCCCGATCACCTATGCCCGAAGGGCTCATCCCATGGCATCAGCCTGGGTCTTGCTGCAGACCGACGATGGCCGCGCCGACGAGGTGGCGACTTCGGTACGCCAAGTCGAAGATGTGATCTACGCCGCTGTCGTGCAGGGGGCCTACGACGTCGTCGTCGCCGTGGCCGACGACCCCGAGCGGTACGACGGTGGAGCTCGCCGGGTCGCGACCCTGGCCCAGCGGCTGGCGCCGGTACGGCGAGCGGTCGTCTGCCAGGCGGTTCGACATCCAATGGACCATTCGATAGACCACTCAATGGACCACTCAATGGACGCAGCGGATCGCCAGCCCGTCCTCGCACCTTGACCACGGCAGCGGTGGACAGGCGGTAGGGCCATCAATCGCAGTTACGCCCGGGCGGACGCCGGAACGCGCGGCGGTGAATCGTCCCGGGATGCATCGTCCCGGGATGCACTGAGCGTTGCCGTCGCCGACGACCCGGGTGAGGCCACCAACCTGGGCGCAGAGGAGGAGTTCCACGTCGTCGACCTGGCGACCCGGGAGCTGGTGGCCCGGGGTCCACACCTGCTGCACCAGCTGCCGGCCGAGGGGTTCTGCGCCGAGCTGCACCGCAGCGTCGTGGAGAGCAACACCCCGGTCTGCGGCGGCCTCGCCGAGCTGCGCAGCGCGCTGGTCCGATCCCGGCAGGTGCTCGCCACCGTCGCCCAGGCCGAGGGCCTCGGGGTGGTGGCAGCGGGCACCGTCCCGCTGGTCGACCCGCTGCGGCTGGCGATCACGTCCTCGTCCCGGTACGAGCGGATGCTGGAGGACTACCAGCTGTTGGTGCGCGAGCAGCTGATCTGCGGCGCTCAGGTGCACGTCCAGCTCTCTGATCGCGACGTCGCGGTTGCGGTGGCCCAGCGGCTGTCGGTGTACTTGCCCGTGCTGTTGGCCCTGTCGGCCAGTTCGCCGTTCTGGATGGCGGAGGACAGCGGCTACGCGAGCATGCGGTCGCTGGTCTGGCAGCGGTGGCCGACGGCCGGGCTCGGGGGCGAGGTCTCCTCGGCGGCCGAGCATGACGCCCTGGTGGCCGACCTGGTGACGTCGGGGACGATCAGTGACGCGGGGATGGTGTACTTCGACATCCGCCCGTCAGTCCGGGTGCCCACCCTGGAACTGCGGGTCACCGACTCCTGTCCCGACGTCGACACGGTCATCTTGATCGCCGGACTGTTCCGCGCCCTGGTCCGCCGGGGGCGCGACGACGTGCTTGCCGGTGTCCCGGCGATCCGGCGGCCGGCCCCGCTGCTGCGGGCGGCGATGTGGCGCGCGGCCCGTTCGGGGCTGGAGGGCGAGCTGCTCGACCTACCCCGCTCGCCCCGGCCCGTGCCGGCGGCCACCGCCGTGCGCAGCCTGCTCGACGAGATCCGGCCTTACCTCGCCGCGATCGGCGACTGGGACGAGGCCAGCACCCTGGCGGAGGGCGCGCTGGCGCGCGGCAGCTCGGCCGCCGAGCAGCGCCGGGCCTACCAGCGCCGCGGTCGCCTCGCCGACGTCGTCGACCTGCTGCTGGAACGCACCCGCGCCGGCGGAACGCCGCCGGTGGCGGTGGGCACCGCGGCGGCCGCTTCGACGCCGTACCCGCTGCGGCAGGCCTATGCCGCGGCTGGCGACGAGGTCCTCCGCTCGGCCGGGCCGGCGGCGGCGTACGACGAGGTGCTCACCGTCCTGGACCGCCTCGGCGCCGGCACGCTGCGCCACCGCGAGATCGTGCGCGACGAGGAGCAGCGCTCGCACGGGGTGACGTTCGGCGTTCCCGGTGAGGCCAGCACCCGGCTGTTCCCGGTCGACCTGCTGCCCCGGATCGTCTCGGCCGTCGACTGGTCGGCCCTGCGGGCAGGCGTGCAGCAGCGGGCCCGTGCCCTGGACGCGTTCCTGCACGATGTCTACGCCGACCGGGAGGTGGTGGCCGACGGCGTCGTGCCGGCGTGGGTCATCGAGGGAGCACCTGGACTGCGGCCCAGCGGCGTGCTGATGCACCGGCAGACAGTCCGCGCCCACGTCTGCGGCATGGACCTCGTGCGCGACGGGTCCGGTCGGTGGTTCGTGCTGGAGGACAACGTCCGGGTGCCCTCCGGCCTCGGCTACGCGGTCCAGAACCGCCGGCTGACCAGCGCCGTGATGCCCGATCTGCCTCGCCCCGGCGGCCTGCTCGACGTCGAGGCGGCGCCCGGCATGTTGCGCGATGCGCTGGTGGCCAGCGCACCGCCGGCCGCGGCTGACTCCCCGCGCGTCGTCCTGCTCAGTGAGGGAGCGACCGGGCCGGCGTGGTTCGAGCACAGGATGCTGGGCGAGGAGATGGGGGTCTCCGTCGCCGCCAGCAATGACCTGCTGGTCGAGGACGACCGGGTCTTCCTGGTCCGCCAGGGCGCGCGGCTCCGGGTCGACGTGGTGTACCTGCGCATTGACGAGGACGCCCTCGTGCACGCCTCGGGGGCGGACGGCCGACCGCTGGGGGCGCGGGTGCTGCGCGCGGTGGATGCCGGCGCGGTCACATTGGCGAACGCGCCCGGCAACGGGGTCGGCGACGACAAGGCGATCTACTCGTTCGTGCCGCGGCTGGTGGAGTACTACCTCGGCGAGCAACCGCTGCTCGCCACCGTGCCGACGTACCTGTGCGGTGTCCCGGACCAGCTGGCGATGGTGCTGGGGCGGCTGCCGGAGCTGGTCTGCAAGCCGGTCGACGGGTACGGCGGCGAAGGCGTGCTGATCGGCCCGCTGGCCTCAGCGGAGGACCTGGCGGCGACCCGGCGGCAGATCTTGGCGGCGCCGCATCGCTGGATCGCCCAGGAGACGGTGGACCTGTCCACCCACCCGTCCTTCGACGGGGAGCGCCTGGTGCCGCGCCATGTCGACCTGCGGGCGTTCGTGTTCCTTTCTGACGAACCGAGGGTGGCCCCCGCCGCGCTCACCCGAGTCGCCCCACCGGGCAGCATGGTCGTCAATTCCTCCCGCGGCGGCGGTTCCAAGGACACCTGGCTGCTCGGCCCCCAATCGTCCAGCGAGCGCACTGACGACAAAGCCGACAAGGGAGGCGACTATGTGCGGCTTGGCCGGTGAGCTGCGCCTCGACGGCCGGCCGGCCGACGAGGCGGCGGTCGCCCGGATGTCGCCCTGCCTGCGACCGCGGGGACCCGACAGCGAGGGCACCTGGACCGACGGCCGACTCGCGCTGCTGCACCACCGGCTGAAGATCATCGACCTGTCGGTGGCCGGCGCGCAACCGATGATCGACGACGAGCTGGGCCTGGTGCTGGTCTTCAACGGCTGCATCTACAACCACCAGCAGCTGCGGGCCGAGCTGGCGGGTGTCGGCTACCAGTTCCGGTCCCGGTCCGACACCGAGGTGATCCTTAAGGCCTATCACCGCTGGGGGCCCCGGTGCGTGCAGCGCTTCGCCGGGATGTTCGCCTTCGCGGTCTACGAGCGCGACAGCGGCCGGTTGGTGCTCGCCCGCGACCGGCTCGGCATCAAGCCGCTGTACGTCGCCGAGCTCCCCGGTGCGTTACGGTTCGCCTCCACCCTGCCCGCCCTGGTGGCGGCGGGCGACGTCGATACCACTGTCGACCCGGTCGCCCTGCACCACTACATGTCCTGGCACTCGGTGGTGCCGCCGCCGCGGACCATCCTGACCGGGGTCCGCAAGCTGCCGCCGGCCACCGTGCGCACCATCTCCCCGGACGGCGGCAGCCGGGACCTGTGCTACTGGAACCCGCCGTACACCCGACCGACCGGTCGGGTGCGCTCGGCGCAGGACTGGCAGGACGAGATCCTCGCGGCGTTGCGGACCGCCGTCGAGCGGCGGATGGTGGCCGACGTACCGGTTGGGGTCCTGCTCTCCGGCGGCCTGGACTCGAGCCTGATCGTCGCTCTACTGGCGGAGTCCGGGAATTCCGACCTGTCCACCTTCAGCATCGGCTTCGCCGCCGCCGGTGGGGAGCGCGGGGACGAATTCGAGTACTCCGACCTGGTGGTCGATCGCTTCGCCACCAAACACCACCGGATCTGGATCGACGACAGCCGGCTGGTGCCGGCCATCGACGCCACGGTGGCGGCGATGAGCGAGCCCATGGTCAGCCACGACTGCGTCGCCTTCTACCTGCTGTCGGAGGAGGTCTCCCGCGAGGTCAAGGTCGTGCAGTCCGGCCAGGGGGCCGACGAGGTCTTCGCCGGCTACGACTGGTACCCGCCGCTGGCGGACGTGCCGCGCACCGAGGCGGCCTGGGCCTACTCCCGGGCCTTTGTCGACCGGTCGGCCGCGGTGATGGCCGACCTGGTCTCGCCGCGGTGGCTGGCCGACGGCGACCCGAGCGCGGGCTACCTGCGGGGACACTTCGCCGCCCCGGGGGCCGAGACGACGCTGGACGCGGCGTTGCGACTGGACTCGCGCGTCATGCTGGTGGACGACCCGGTCAAGCGGGTGGACAACATGACCATGGCGTGGGGACTGGAAGCCCGGGTGCCCTTCCTCGACCACGAGCTGGTGGAGATCGCGGCCCGCTGTCCCCCGGAGCTCAAACTGGCGGCCGGCGGCAAGGGGGTGCTGAAGGCGGCAAGTCGCGGCATCGTCCCGGATGCCGTCATCGACCGGCCGAAGGGCTACTTCCCGGTGCCCGGTGTCCGGCACTTGCACGGCCCGATGCTCGAGCGGGTGCGGGACGCACTGACTTCCGCGCCGGCGCGGGATCGCGGGCTCTTCCGCCCCGAGGCGGTTGAGGCGCTGCTGGCCGACCCGAACACCAAACGCACCACCCTGGGCAGTAACGTCACCTGGCAGCTCGGCCTGCTTGAGATGTGGTTGCAGCGGATGGGGGTGTAGTGCCCGCGGAGCAGACGAGCGCGGCGGCCGACCACCAGCACGTCGGTGACCACCAGCACGTCGAGGCCGTCCCCGAGGACGTCTACGCCAGCTGGTCGGCGGCCCCCTCCCCGCACGGGCACCACATGGCCTTTGTCTCCGACCGCGGGGGCGAGCCGGCGGTCTGGATCCAGGGGCCGGAGCCGGCGCACTGGACGCCGCTGCGCACGGCGCTTCGCCGGGTGGTGACGGTCAGCTGGTCGCCGGACGGGGCCTGGCTTGCTTGCGTCACCACCGCCGCCACGGCATCGCGGCACGAGGTGTGGCTGGTGCGTCCGGACGGCTCGGACCTGCACCTGGCCGCCGGGGCCGGCGGCGCGACGGCCGTGATCGGCGCCGGCCCATGGCACGGCTGGTCGGCCGACGGTCGACTGCTGGTGACCGAGGCCGACGGCTCGTCGTACGACGGGTTCTCGACCGCCCTGCTGGTCACCCCGCTGACGGGTGCGCGCCAGACCCTGGCTGCCGGACCGCTGTTCACCCTGCTCGACATCAGCCGCGACGGCCGCTGGGTGCTGCTGCGCCGTGGCCCGCGCGGCGTCCGGTCGCTGGTGGTGGTGGACGTGGACACCGGCGTCGAGACAGCAGTGAGCGCCGGCACCGGCCCCGGCTGCACGGACAAGGGCTGCCTGTCCGCGGACGGGGCCGTGGTTTACGCCCGCACGGACGTGGGCCGCGAGCTGGCCGCCCTGGTCGCCGTCCGGGTCGAGGGCACGGCGCCGCCCACCTTGCTGGCCGAGCGCGACCAAGCCGAGCTCCAAGACGTCGTCCTCGCCGCCGACGGCCGGCGGGCCATCCTGGCGTGGAACGTGCTCGGTGGCCGCAGCGCGTTAAGCCTGCTCGACCTGACCACCGGGACCGACCGCCCGGTCGAGCCGCTCCCCCGCGACGTGGTCGACGAGTGCCGGTTCTTCCCGACCGGCTC
>JGI20193J14888_1000482_pt1 | contig 11686 bp, 8 predicted proteins | sample NGESurdeep092012_5_FD_14888 | JGI IMG/M metagenome (IMG submission 14888)
CTTGATAGCTGGGGCGTTCGCTCCAGCGGGGCAGCCGCCAAGTCACGTACGCCCACTGCTGGTCTATCTGATGCGGACGGCTTGGACAACCCAGATTACCCCAATCAGGGATCCCCTTACGAGAACGGCCGACCCCACGCACCCGACCGATCGCGCCACATAGCGCTGAAGAAACCATGCCACTTACCGCTGAAGGTCACAGGTTTGGCCCACGGGATCTCGGGCGCGTCAACATCGGCGAGGAAGTTGTCGGGCGTGACTGCGCTCAAGATAGGTCCCCCTACGGGCGATTGGTGGTTCCTCTAGCGCATCTTGCCTGATGCGGGCGCTACTTCGTGGCGTCTCGCCCTTCGAGCTTCCACCACATGCCCCACGCGACGCGTTCCGTTCAGCGTTCTCACTTGTCGGTCGGCGCCCTGCTCGCAGGCGGCCTCGGCCTCCGACCCACCATGTGAGTCATGGCCGTCGGCCTCATTCTCGCCAGCCTCGTTCTCCTGACCGGTCCCATCAGACACCNCCGCGACCTGCCCATCGCCCCAGCGCCTCGTTGAACCATCTCCCCCTGCGGTGGATCCAGCCTCGCTGGTAGCGCGGTCGGTAAAGGGTCGCCGACCGGGACGCGTTGAGTCGTGGCCGAGGCAAGGTCGGTGCGAGCCGAGTCTGCGCGCAGGAATACGGTCACGAGTCGCAGTAGACGACGAGTGATGCGTTGGCCCTTGAGCGCAAGTAGGCCGCGGCGCCTGCGAGGAGTTGGAGCTGGTCGTCCGTCACACGTCCGGCCGAAAGTCCCGGCTGTGCGATGACAACGCGGAATCGCGGGCGCAGCTGAGGCGCGACCTCGCGTACGCGGAACAGGGCCGCGACGTCCCCTACCTCGAACGGGCTCTCGCCTGTGCGCCCGGCCTTCTGGCGCGCCCTGCGGTCGAGGTTCGTGAGCAGTGGCTTGGAGACCGTTTTGGCGCCACTTCGCGCTGCGCATCGCCTGCCCGCAGACCTCGTAGAGGTCCTGTAGCCGGGCGCCGGCCGTCGCCGCCGCCGAGTACTTGCAGTGGACCAGCGTGACCAAGAGTTCGCCACCTTCAATGGTCAGGCCGACGAGATCTGCAACCTCGCCGCTGCCGTCGTCGTCCAGCAGCACCGTGAAGTCCCCAATCTCCTGAAGGTGCCGCGACATGAACGCCTGGATCGAGTCGGGCCGCCGTTCACGGCCCTGGGCCTCGACCCTGCGATCCACGCCGTTCCAGCCGATGATCTCGAGGCCGCTCCTTGCGTATGGCGCTAGACCTGCCCTGCGAGCGAGCAGGCGGTCGCCGCCACCAATGACCCTGTCGCCCTCCAACACGAGCGTCGGCTTGTTCGCGTTGAGCCAATCGCTCAACGGCACCGAAGTTCCGGACATCACGACGTCGGCGTCCGCACCGACAGCGGCGTACGTCAAACCTCGCTCGTCGACACTGGCCTCGTAGTGGAGCCGCCATGCGGAGGTCGACACAGCTATCCCGAATGGCCCTGAGGTGCCGTGGTCGGTGACATCCAGCTGCACGTCCGGTAGCAGGTACCTCGCCCCATCGTGTTCAACGCTCGGGGTCGATCGAGTGCCGAGGTAGACCTGCCACGGCCACTCGGCCGCGAGAAGAACGAATGGCGGCCGTTCGGTGACGTCCTGCGGGATGACGAAGCTGTCGAGCACGTCTTCTAGGCGAATTGACTCGTCGAGGAGCTTCCCGCCCTGCTTGTCACACCAGTCGACCCACTCCTTGAGGTTGCGAGCGGACCGGGCCGACCAGAATCGCCCCGACAAAGCGGCGCTGATCGAGACGCGTTCCCCATCGTCGAAGCCGCTGGTCGCGATGTGCGTCTGGGACTTGGTGTGCGTTTCGGACTCCTCGAACGCCTCCATGACGTCCGGCCCAACATGCATCGAGAACCGGCGGAACTGGTTTACGACGTCAAGCAGGCCGACGTTCGTCGGCACAAGGCGCTCAAGGCCGTGCAGGACACGGTAGGTCGACGGCCCGGAAACAATGCGCGCGCCGTCGCCCAGGACTGCACGGGCGAGGTCGCTGAAGTCGCTCGAGTTTGCCGAACTGTTGACGTAGAGAATGCGATGCGCGCTGTCGAAATACATGATGACCAGTTCGAAGGACGTCTCGATCAATCCGTGCACGTCGCCCCAGCGGATCCCGCCTGTGCGCTCGACGACGAACCACGCGACGGCGCCGCCCGAGCCGATGGCGACCCGCGATCCCAGCAGCACCTCCCTAGGGAAGACATCCTCGGTGTTGAGCGGGTTCCACTCGGGCGACGGAGCGCGGTGCGCAATCGCGCTCATCTTCGGCACGAGTGACGTGACCGCGACCTCGCCCGGTCCGTCGATGAAGGATGCCTCGAAAGCACTGAGGTCTTCGACCGCGGCGGTGGTTCGGTCGGTGATGTCGCGGAGCAGTAGGTTCCAGTCGGCGTCCTCGGCCAGCAGGTCGCGCAGCGGGGACAGCGCCGCCTCCGGATCACGCGCCACGAACACCGATGCGGTGCCAAGCGTGTGGTCGGCGGACGTGCGAGAGAAACGGCCAATGAACTGGATCATCGGCCCCAGGCTTTTCTTGGCATTGTGGATTGCGGCGATCTTCAGCGCGGGCAGGTCGAAGCCCTCGCCGAGCATGTCGACGCAGATGACGATGCGGCAGGCCCGTGTGCCCAGGTTCTTCATCGCGGCCGCACGTCGCTTCGGTTGCTGCGCGCTGTATATAGCGGCCGGGCCCAGGTCGGGCGCCTGCTCCTCGTACAGCCCGACAACCGCCTTCGCTCGATCCACACTGGACACGCGTGCCATCAGCACGTGGTCGAAACCTTGCGCCAGGTCAGCCCGGAGGCGGGCCACTGCCTCCTGCGCAAGTTGCCGGTCGGTGTCCACGAGGCTCAGGACGGCCTTGTAGTCGATCGTCGTGAAGTAGCCGTCTTGCTGCGCCTCGCGCAGAGGGAAGCGGTAAATGAGCCGTCCCGGCAGCGACCTTCCGTCCTCACGGAACGGTGTGGCCGTGAACAGCAAGACGGGCCGCCCGGCGAAGGCGCCAATCGCCTGGGCCCAACTTGCCGCCGGCGCATGGTGCGCCTCGTCGACGACCAGGTGCGTGAACGAGGCCAGCAACCGCTCCCGCGCTTCCGGAGTGCACGCATCCAGAGCCGGCGGCGTGGCCACGATGACATTCGACAGCTCGCCCAGCTCGTCCGCATCAGCGGCTGTGCCAAGGCCGTGCTCTAGGCGGCCGACGCTGGGGCGCAGCGCACCAGCCGCAACGATCCCTTCTCGCTGTAGAACACCGAGCGTCTCGAACTTCGCTGCGAGCTGGCTGCGCAGCGCCGCGGTGGGCACGAGCACCAACAGCCGCTGCGGTCTCGCGGCCACCATCACTGCGATCATGGTCTCGGTCTTGCCGGTCCCCGTCGGCATGACGACGATGCCCGGTTCGGGCAACGCAGACGTCCAATAGCCGACAACTGCATGCAGAGCCCCGATCTGGGGCCGCCGGAGCGCGCCGGGCTCGTCCGGCCTGCGGAAGCCAATCGCACCCTTATACGAACGGAGCACCTCGCCAGGCGGGCGCGCTTCGCGGCTGCCGAGCCAGGTCGCGAGCGTTTCCCGCGACATCATTGGCGACACCTGCAGCGCCAGAGGAGCGTCAGCTGCGAGCCCGGGCGCCGCAATAGGCCAGACGCCGAAGGCGTTGGAGGCTGTGCCCTCCGTGGAAGCGCCACCCAGTGCCAGCTCGCCTGCGGGCACTAGCAACTGGCGGACGGGGTTGCCCGCGACCTCCCGAGACGACGCCCACACGTTGCTAGTGCGGATTGAGGTCACCGCGACATAGCACCGCCTCTTGTTGAAGCACCAGATCAGATGCAAGATCATCGTCGCGCATGCCCTTGCCTCTTGGCGGCCGACCCGCCGACCTGAGCCCTGCGGGGGGATGCGGCCCCGGGCTCAGAGCCGGTCGTTGGGTTCTTGGCGAATGCGGAACTGGTCGCTTCAGCCAGCCTCACTTCAAGTCCATCGAGAACTGCGCCGACGTTCGACGAGTCGAAGTGCTTCGGGATGCCCGGCCGACAGGTTCGCCGAGTTGTAAACGATGGGGTCTGACATGCAGCGGAACAGTGGTTGGCGGTAAGCGCCGGTTCGCCGTGCCGGGGCGTTGCTGGTAGTGACCGTTAATCAAGTGGTCTGTCCCCCCTGTTCCGATGTTTCTCGTGCCCGCAGCCGCTTCTGCTGGGNGCTGGTGGGCTGGTCAGGGCCCGAGCAGGGCGAGCGGGATTACCGCGATACCGTCCGTTCGCCGNTAGGCGTGCTGGCCGGTGGTCACAACGGCGGCATCGAGTAGATCGGAGCCCAGACGCTGCGCCAGCCAGCGCAGATGAACCGTGTCCTTGTCGCTGACCGTGCCAGCGAGCTTTGCTTCCAGAGCCACCACCTTGTGGTCGGAACGTTGCAGGATGAAGTCCACTTCGTGATCGCCGTTGCCGGTGCGCAGATGCCACGTGCTCGCTTCGGCGTTCTGGGCCGCGACCCGCACGCTCAGGGCCACCAGCGACTCGAACAGCGCGCCGAGCAGGGTCCCGTCCCGAGGTGACAGCGGCAGGGAGTCGCCGGAGAGCAGGGAGTCATGGGTCGCGCCGAGCAGGCGGGCGGCCAGTGCCGGGTCAGCCAAGTGGTGCTTGGGTGCTTCCTGCAGGCGGGCCAGGGCCGAGCGTGACGGGCTCCACCCCGGGACCGGGTCCAGGAGCCACAGACCGGTGAGCACGTCGCGGTAGCCGATAACGGTGGTCTTGGCTGGTTTGTCCCCTTCGCCGGGGGTGGCCGCGTTCAGGATGGTGTTGTAGCTGGCGGTGGTGGCGGTGGCTGCGGCGTACGCCGCTAGCCAGGCTCGCAGGCTCGCGGGCCGCCGGACCGGGTGTCCTTGCTCGGGGAAGTCGCGGTCGACGACCCGGGCGAGGTACCCGTCGAGCTGGGCCCGGCGGGCGCGCTCGGGCAGCGCCCTGATGCCCGGAAAGCCAGACGCGAGAATCTCCTGGACGTAGTCCGGCAAGGTCAACGAGCTGTCGCCGTCGATGGCTGGACGGCCCCCGCTGAGCAGGTCGGCCACGCTGACGGTTGTGGGGCAGAGCCCACGTTCGGCAAAGCTAAGAGGCCGCATCCGAACCTGCACGATCCGCCCGGCACCGGAGTGCACTGGCGCGTCACGGCTCGGGGTGGCACTGCCGGTCAGGAGGTACTGGCCCGGGCTTGGGTCGGCGTCAACGCCGCGCCGGACCATGTCCCACACGGGCGGGAACCGCTGCCATTCGTCCACCAGGACAGGTCGGGGCGCCCGGGCAAGACGGCCGGGGTCTGCGGCCAGCAGGTCTCGTTGGCCAGCGTCGTCCAGGGCGAACACGGTGGCTGCGCGACGTGTTGCGGTGGCGGTCTTACCCACCCCCTTGGCGCCGTCCAAGGTCAGCGCCGCAAGGCCGGGCAGCAGGGCATCGAGCTCTTCGTCCACCACTCGCGACAGGTACACCATGCTGGCTACCCTACCGCTAGCAGGCCGCGAACACTACCATTAGCACGATTTCTACGCTGCTGTTACCCGGAGTTCTTGGCTGCCGACCGCAGAAGCGGCGGGCGCCCCCTTCATCTGTCCGGGATGAAATGAGGCCGTTCTTCATCATCGCCCGACCTGGAACGGGTCCCACTGGTGGCCGCCGTCCCACTCCGGCTGCTACCCGGGCCCAGCCGGCCAGCAGCGCGGTGCTCCACCAAGTAGCCCCCGTCGGTGCAGGCCATCACCTGGGCGTAGGTCTGCCCGCTGCGGTCGGCCACCCGCTCCAGAATCAACCAGCTGTCGTAGCTGTCGGGTTCAAGGGCCGCGACCAGGGCCAGGGCGGCCGGTAGGAGGGATGTCGTTGACGACACGCACCGCTCGGCGCCCTGTCGCAAGTGGATTTCATCTGATGAACGATTCCTTCATCTGACGTCAGTCGCATAAAGAGATGGTCTGGTCTGGTGTGTCAGCGTCTACCGCCACCTCACCGATGCCACCCAAGACCAGCCGTAGCGCCTCGTGCCGTTGAGTTTGCGGCGCCCAACCCTGCGCGGCGAATCGGCGCTTGCCGCCAACCACTGTTCCTCTGCATGTCAGGCCCCGAGTAGACTAACCCAAACACTGGCGCCGACGGATGCGCAAGGTCCGGAACTCGATCAGGAGACATCCGTTGGATACCCAGAGCCACTTCTACGGGCACACAGCCGCGCTCGCGGCATACGCAGGACTCTCGCGGCCGCGGCACGTCGCAGGCCTGATCCAGCACGGCTGGACCACCGTCCCCCCCATCCCGGTCAACTTCGGAGATTTCCCCGACATCGAGAAGGACGGCAGGCGCAAGCTGTTCGTCTGGTCCCATGGCTCGCGTGCCTGGGATCCTGCGCGGTCGCCCCGGGTGAGCTTCGCACTGGGCGCGCCGTGGGCCTACCTCGTCTCGACGGGGCCGGTGCGCGACCAGCTCGTGGGCAACAAGGGCTCGGGCGTGCTGATCATGCCGTTGCACAGCACCCGGATCATCGAGGTCAGGGGGGACCAGGGCAGCCTGGCCCGGGCGTACCTGCGCACGGAGGGCCCCTCGACGGTGTGTCTGCACTCAGAGGACATCCACAAGCCCGAGATCGTCGGATCCTGGCTGGATGCCGGCCACCGAGTCGTGACGGCAGGGCCCCGACACGACCCGGACTTCCTCTCGCGCATCCTCGCGCTGGTGCTCGCCTCGGAGCGCGTCGTTTCCAACCGGTTGATGACGCCCGTGCTGTATGCCGCGTCGCTGGGCCGCGACGTGGGCGTCTACGGCGACCCGTTGTCGATCTCCACGGCCGAGATCCACGGACAGGACGCCATTCGTTCGCTCTGGCCGGAGCTGCACGGTCAGTCTCTCGACCGTGGCGTGACCACTGACCTGGCGCGTGCCGAGCTGGGCTTCCAGCATCTTCTCGAGCCGGCTGAGCTGCGATCGACGCTCGGTTGGTCCCGGCGCTCGGCAGGACCAGTCATGCAGTACTGGGCGGGCGCGCCGCTGCACAAGACGATGAACGTCCTTGGCCTTGGCGAGCGCGATCCCGGCTCGACCGAAAAACAGGTCGGTGCCAGCCCCATGGCTTGGCTCAAGCATCCGATGTCGCATCTGCCCCGGCCGCTGCCGGCTCATGCCGCGGCCCTCGAGCCGCTGCCGGCGCCCATCCCGCTGACGATGCCGGTGATGAGGGCCGGGGCCGAAAGCCGGTAGGCGTGAGCCGTCCGGCTTCTGTTCCCTGTCAGGAACCGGCCTTCTCCATCAGGAACCAGGTCGAGTCATCGAGCGGGTGCCTGGGGTCGCGGTGGTAGGTGAACCCATAGTCCACCAGCCGGAGCTGGGGGTGCGCGTCCATGATCTCGCTGGCGAAGTCGCGCTTGAACAGCGCCTGCTCGTGGCCTCGGTAGCTCACTTCCACGGGAGTCGGGTTGTAGTACTCGCAGACCATGACGTATCTCGACGAGGCCGCCACGAGCTTGTCGTAGATGTCCGGAAGCGCTTGCGGTGGCAGGTGGATCAGGACCCCCTTGGTGAACGAGAGATCCCACTGACGCGAGGGCACGAAGTCCAGTAGGGAGGCGACCTCCACGGTGGCACCCCCCCAGGTCTCGATCTCCGCCGCCGCGGTCGCGTTGATCTCCACCGAGTGCAGCTCGATCGCCGGCCTCAGGTCACGAAGGGCGCGCAGGTTGTTGCCGATGTTGGCGCCGAACTCGATCGCCGAGGTCACCCCCTGCGTGTGCGACAGGATCTTGTCGAACAGCGCGCGGTTTTGGTCCAGCAGGGCGCTGTCGCGGTTTCGCACGATGTAGTCATTGCCGAACTCGCCGGCCCAGAGCTGTTCCTGGGAGGTGCGGTCGGACGAGGTCGCTGAACTCATGGGCCTCACTGTACGACACGGCGGGCGAGTCGCAGTGTCCCGAGTCCGGCCAGTGCGGCCACGGAAACCCGGACCAGCGAGGCCGTCCCGGAGTTGGGCAGTACGCCACCAAGCACGCAGAGGGCGACCCCGAGGCCAGTGGGCGGCAGCAGTGCCGTCTCGCTCCAGGACACCGCGTGGACGTGACGACGCAGCCAAGCGGTACACACGACGAGCACTGTGTAGGTGGCCGGGAAACCGACGGCGAGGAGCACCCAGTCTTGCCGGCCGGCCAGGTAGGCACAGGAGAGGCCGGCCAGGAGGCTGAGTGGGGTGACCACCGAGAGCCAGAGCGAGCGGCCTGCGGCAAAGATGAGGTGCACGTTGGCCAGATAGGCCACCGACAGGACGCAGCCGAATGTGATGATCGCCACCGCAGGCACGAGCTCCAGTGGCTTGTAGTCAGGTGGGGCCACGAATTGCATCAGCCACGGCGACAGCAGAGCGACGCCGCCGGAGATGAGCGCGGCCAGGGTCGCGATGTCGCGGGCGGTGTGCGTCAGCACGGTGCCGCGTTCGTGCTCGGGAGCGCGGTAGACGATGGGTGCCCAGGAGTTGTTCAGGGCTGAGGTGATGACTGCGGGCGAGCTGCCCACCAGGAGCGCGAGCTGGATGCGGCCGGAGAGGGGGACGCCATACAGACGAGCCGCCAGGAATACGAGGGCGCCGTTGGCCAGGTACAGGGCAACCAGATGCGGTATGACGGGCAGTCCCATGCGCAGGGCCGCGCGGGTGTCGCCGCGGTCGCGTTGCGGACGACCACCTCGCAGGCACATGACGAGCCCCACTACCGCCGCGGCGGCGTACCCCGCGGTGAGCCCGACCAGGTAGGCCTCAGGGGAGCGATGCCGGGCCAGCAGGGTGAGCCCCAGCAGGGGGCCGCCCAGGGTGGCGGTCAACGACAACGCGACGAAGGCGCCCGGGCGATCGAGCACCCGCAGGAGAGCCTGGGAGTTCTCGACCACGACGAAGAAGGCGCTCGCGGCCAGGGCCAGCAGGATCGCGTTGCGCAGTGAAGCCCGCACCAGCGGGTCCCACAGCGGCGCGGTCAGGATGACCGCGGTCATCAGCCCGGCCGTCATCAGTGACCCGCGAACGAGCAGCGCGCGCGCACCGGCGACTCCGGACCGCGCGAGGATGCCCTGGCGGGTGATGACCGAAGGCATCCCGAAGCTCCCGGCCATCATGGCGACCCACATGATGGTGATGGCGATTGCCACGACGCCGTACGCCTCCTTGCCCAGCAGCCGGGTGACGATGGGCACGACCGCGACGTTGGCCAGGATCGGCGCAACGGTCCCCAGGGTGTAGATGGACCCGCGGCCGAGCACGCCCTTGCTGGCTGTTGCGCCGGCGGACCGGGCAGGGCCGGCAGGCTCAGCCGGCGGGTCGGACTCGGCCGGGACACCGGACTCGGGGCTCATCACCGGGTCGCGATCAGGCGCCGACGAATCCGCGGATCAGCTCGATCACGCGGTCGACGTCAGCATCGGTGAGGCCGGGGAACAACGGTAGCGAGATCTCCTGCTCGTAGTAGTCCTCGGCTACCGGGCACATCCCGCGCTGGTAGCCCAGGTCGGCATAGACGGGATGCCGGTAGACGGGGAGGTAGTTGACCTGGACGCCGATGTCGTTGGCCCGGAGGTGCTCGAACAGCGCGCGCCGGCGACCGTCGCGGATGCGCAGGGGGTAGAGGTGCCACATCGGGTCGGCGCCCTCGCGGCAAGCAGGCAGCCGCAGCTCGTCGATACCCGCCAGGCCCTGGTTGTATCGAGCCGTGATCGCGTCACGGCGAGCCTTGAAGGCGGGCAGTCGCAACAGCTGGCTCGAGCCGAGAGCGCTGAGCACGTCCGGCAGGCGGTAGTTGAGGCCGAACTCGTGGACCTCCTGGTGCCAGGGGCCTTCGCCCGGGAAGCGCAGGACGGCGGGATCGCGGACCAGCCCGATGCTGCGATAGCGCCGGGCACGGTCAACAGTGGCGCCCAGCAGGCTGACGACGGCACCCCCCTCGGCGGTGGTGAGGTTCTTGGTCGGGAAGAACGAGAACGTCGTGACGTCTGCCAGCGACCCAACCGGCCGCCCGTCCAGCGAGCCCCCGATGGAGTGAGCGGCATCCTCGAGCAGGGTGGCGTTGCCGCGATGAGCGATCTCGCTCAGTGCCGGGGCGTCGATCGGGTGTCCCGCGAAGTCGACCCCGGCGACAACCCTGGTGCGCGAGGTCATGGCGGCTGAGACCGCCTGCGGGTCGAGATTGCCGGTGTCCTGGCAGACGTCGGCGAACACGACCGTCGCACCCAGGACGGAGGCACAGCTGGCGGTCGCCACGAAGGTCAGCGGAGTGGTGACCACCTCGTCGCCGGCGCCGACACCCAGGGCCGCGTAGGCCACGTGCAGGGCGGCGGTCCCGGAGGTGACCGACACCGCGCTGGAAACGTCACAGAGGCGGGCCAGGTCTTCCTCAAAGGCGGTTACTGACGGGCCGGTGGTCAGCCAGTTGCCGCGCAGGACCTTCGCCACGGCCTCGATGTCGGACTCGTCGATGGACTGATGCCCATAGGGGAGCAAGGCTCAGCAGTCCTCTTCGAGGATCTTGGTGATCTCCCCGATTGTGAACCACTGGTCGTTGGTGTCCGAGGTGTAGTGGAAGCCGTCGGCCACCGGCTCGCCGTCGGCCGGCGGCTGGTAACCCCAGGCCGCGAGGTCCGGCTGCAGGACGTACCGGTTGCCCAGGCGCAGGGCACGGCGGCCCTCCTCGGCGGAGATCATCTCCTCGTGCAGCTTCTCTCCGGGGCGCAGGCCCATGTTGTGCATCGCCGCACCGGGAGCGATCGCCTGGGCCAGGTCGGTGATCTTCATGGAGGGGATGCGGGGCACATACAGCTCGCCACCGTTCATCAGCTCGAAGGAGTCCACCACGAACTTCACGGCCTGGGGCAAGGTGATGAAGAAGCGGGTCATTCGCAGGTCGGTGATGGGCAGGGACTCACCCGCCTCGCCGAGCTTGCGGAAGAACGGGATGACCGAGCCGCGGCTGCCCATGACGTTCCCGTAGCGCACGACAGCGAATCGTGTCGGGTAGGCGGCCGCGTAGTGGTTGCCCGTGATGAACAGCTTGTCGGCGGTCAGCTTCGTGGCGCCGTACAGGTTGATCGGACTTGACGCCTTGTCGGTGGACAGGGCGATAACCCTCTTGACGCCGGCGTCAATGCACGCCTCGATGACGTTCTGCGAGCCGACGATGTTCGTCTGGACGAATTCCCACGGGTTGTACTCCGCGGTGTCGACCTGCTTGAGCGCTGCCGCGTGAACGACGTACTCGACGCCGTGCATGGCGCGGTGGAGGCGGTGCTGGTCGCGGATGTCTCCGATGAACCACCGCAGACGCAAGTCGTCGTTGAAGAGCTGGCGGCACTCGTACTGCTTGAGCTCATCCCGGCTGTAGATGACCACGCGACGCGGGTCATGCTTGTCGAGCAGCTCCCGGATGAAGGCCTTGCCGAAGGATCCAGTCCCGCCCGTGACGAGGATCGAGGAACCGGACAGGACCGACATTTGTGCCTCCAAGGCGTGACATTCGTTTAAGGCATGATGTCACGGTCAGACCTTGCACAAGGATGCGCGCCACCTGAGGCGCGGGAACTGAGGACACCATGACGCAGCAGAGCGGGCAAGCCGGCG
>JGI20193J14888_1000486_pt1 | contig 11638 bp, 9 predicted proteins | sample NGESurdeep092012_5_FD_14888 | JGI IMG/M metagenome (IMG submission 14888)
CGCCCTCGCGGCCGCCCGAGGTCGCGCCCGTCGCTGACCGCGTCCCGACCGCCGCTAGCTGATCGGCCCGCGGCCGCGGCCCTGCTCGGGTCCGGGCTGGCCGCGCCGGGCCGGATCGTCGTCCGGCCTGGTCCGGCCCGCAGGCGGGGGGTCAGCAGGGCAGTGGCATAAAGCGCGGTCGCCACCGCGATGATCGCGAAGCTGGCCGGGATCCGGGGGGCGGCGTAGGTGATGGTCACTCCGGCCCAGACCGAGGTGACGGCCAGACCGGCGGACAGCCACAGTCCCGTCCAGGGCCGGTCGGTGAGGTGCTGGGCGGCGGCGGCGGGCGCGGCGAGCAGCCCCAGCAGCAGGAGCGCGCCGATGACCTGGGTGGCTTCGGCGGCGGTGGCGCCGACGAGGGCGAGGAAAAGCGGGCCGAGCAGTCGGACCGGCACTCCGGCGGCGACGGCGACGGCGGGGTCGAGGGTGGCGAACATCAGCGGCCGGCCGATCAGCAGCAGGAGCGCGGTCAGCCCGACGGCGATGAGGGCGGCGGTGGCTGCGGCGCCCGCGCTGAGGCCGAAGATGCTGCCGAACAGCACGGTGACGTTGGCGGTGCTGTTGCCGGTGCTGGCATGGGTGGTGTAGTAGGCGAGGAAGAACACCCCGAGCCCGAGCACCCACGCGAAGATGGTGCCGATCGCGACGTCGTTGGCGGCGCCGCGGCCGCCGAGCAGGCCGAGGCCGAACCCGATGGCGATGGTGGCCGCGAACAGTCCCAGGCGCGGGTCGATGCCGGCGGCGAGGGCGGCGAGGGCGCCGGTGTAGGCGACGTGGCCGAGCGCGTCACCGGCGAAGACCTGCCCGCGCAACACCACGAAGTAGCCGGCCAGCCCGCAGACCGCGGCGACGGCCGTCCCGGCGACCAGTGCGTGCACGATGAACGGGTGGCTGAGCATGTGCGCCAGCCCGCTGGCCGGGTCGTGCCCGCCGGTCCGGAGGACACCGAGTGCCGCGAGGCCGCTCATGCCGGCATCCCTCGCGCGGCGGCGGAGGCCACGGCCGACCCCGGGCGGCGCCGCTGGCCGACGCGGTCGGCGGCGAGGCGCCATCCGGTGGCCAGCAGGTAGCCGGCGAAGGTGACGGTGGTGACCCAGAACCCGATCGGGTACGGGGAGTAGAACGCGACGGTCATCCCGACCCAGCTCGCGACCAGTGCGAACCCGACCGACAACCCGACGCCGAGGGCTGGGCGGGCGGTGAGCCGGTGCGCGGTGGCGGCCGGGGTGACCAGCAACGCGAAGACCAGCAGGCTGCCGGTGATCTGGCTGGTGCCGGCGGCGGCGACGGCGAGCATGAGCAGGAACAGCGCCCCGACCAGCCGGACCGGGACGCCCCGTGCGCCGGCAAGGTCCGGGTCGATCGAGGCGAACAGCAGCGGCCGGCCCAGGACCGCCAGCACGACCAGGCACGGCAGGGCGGCCAGCAGCAGGACCTGGACCTGGGTGCCGGTGACCCCGGAGATCGTGCCGAACAGCAGGTTGGTCAGCCCGGACAGGAACCCGTGGTAGAGGGAGACGAACAGGAACCCGCAGGCCAGCGCGAAGGCCTGCACGGTGCCGATCAGTGCGGACTCCTCGCCGAACCCGCCGAGCCCGCCGCGACGGGCCGAGGGCGGCAGTGCCGCGATCACCAGCGCGCTGGCGATGCAGGCCCCGTAGTAGCCCCAGCCGGTGGCGACCCCGAGCCAGATCGCAGCCGCCGCGCCGGGGAACCCGACCACGGCGAGGGTGTGGCCGGCGAAGCTCTGCCGGCGCAGCACCATCACCCAGCCGATCGCCCCGGCGACCACCGCAACCAGGGTGCCCGCCCGCAGCGCGTTGACCATGAACGGGAACGCCAGCATCTGCCGCACGTCTTCGACCAGGTCCCAGCTCAGGTGCGGCTGCATCAGCGCTCCCCGGTCCGGCTCACCGGCCCGGGCCGGGGTGATGGGCCGGGGCGTCGGGCTGGCCGACGACTACCAGCCGCCCGGCTCGGTCGCGCAGCACGTCGACCGGGGTGCCGTAGAGCGTGGTCAGCGTGTCGGAGGTGATCACCTCGGCGGGGCGGCCCATCACCGCTCCCCCGCGGGCGAGGTAGATGACCTGGTCGAGGTAGGGCAGGATCGGGTTCACGTCGTGGGCGACCATGAGCACCGCAACCCGCTGGGTGCGGCAGATGTCTTGGATCAGGGCGCTGATACCGGCCTGGCTGGGCACGTCCAGACTGTCGAGGGGCTCGTCGAGGATGAGCAGCTCGGGGCGGCGGATCAGGGCCTGGGCGATCAGTAGCCGTTGCTGCTCGCCGCCGGAGCACTGCCCGATCGGGCGCCGCGCGTAGGCGCCGGCCCCGACGAGGTCGATCACCTCGGCCAGCCGCTGGCCGGCTTGGCGGTGGTGGGCGGGCCGCAGCAGGCGGGACAGCAGCGGGACCGGGGTGCCCCACCGGTGCCCGTCGAGGCCGAGCCGGACGATGTCGATCCCGCGGATGCGGGTGTCGGCGTCGAAGGCGTGGCGCTGCGGCAGGTACCCGATCGCCCGGTTGCGCCGCCCGGCCGGCGCCCCCAGCACCGTCACCGTTCCCGTGGTGTGGCCGACCAACCCGAGGATCACCTTCAGCAGGGTCGACTTCCCGGCACCGTTGGGGCCGAGCAGGGCGACGAACTCACCCGGCCGCACCGTCAGCGTGACGTAGGAGAACACGCGATGCCCTCCCAGCCGCGCGGCGACGTCGGTCAACTCCACCGCCGGTGCGGGCAGCGCCGCGGCGGAGTCCGACACCGGCCCGACCGCGTCCACCCGGAGCTGCCCGGGGTTGCCGCTCATCTGCCGGTGGCCTGGTGCAGCGCGGCCTGCAGGGTGACCAGCTGCGCGGACTGCCAGTCCTGGAAGCTGGCCGTGGCCGGGGTCAGCGTCTCGGTGAGCGCGCTGACCGGGATGCCACGCTGCTTTGCGTCCGTGACCTGGGCGGCCACGTCCGGGGTGCTGTTCTGGCTGTTGAACACGTACACCTTGATGGCCCCGGTCGCGATCTGCTGGTCGATCGTCGCCTTGTCCGCGGGGGAGACGTCGGTGCCCTCGCTGATGGCCTTCAGGAAGCTCGGCGGGGTGATCAGGCTCAGCCCGAGCGCCGCCGCGAGCGGGGAGAAGATCGACTCGCTGGCCCCGACCGGCGTGCCCGCGTAGGTGGCCTTGATGTCGGAGATCAGCTGGTTGTAGCGCGCCAACCCCTGGGTGAGGAAGGTCTGCTTCTGGGCGTCGAAGTAGGCTGCGTCGGCCGGGCCGGCGGCCGTGTAGTCGGCGGTGATCTGATCAGCCACCGTGCGGACGTCGGGCGGGGAGTACCAGCGGTGCGGGTTGCCGCCGTCGGGCACGTGGACCAACTCGCCGACGTCGAGCACAACCCGGCCGGGGACCGGGTTGGCGGCCAGCAGCTTGTCCGCCCACGGGTCGTACCCGACGCCGTTTTTCACCACTACCTGCGCCCCGGCGATGGTGCGCGCGTCGGCCGGGGTGGGCTCGTAGTCGTGCGGGTCGGTGTCCGGGTTCGTGATCAGCGAGGTCTCTCGGNCGTGCGTGCCGCCCAGCTGGGCGGCGATGCTGCCCCACGCGTTGGTCGTCGCCACGACGGTGATCACTGTGCCGCCGCTCGGCCGCCCGGAACCCGGTCTCGCCCCCGAGGACGTGGCGCAGGCGGTCAGTGCCAGCACCCCCGCCGACGTGGCGGCGACCGCCCCGACAACGAAGCGCCGCCGGGCGCGCCGCGGTCCCCGCGCCATCAAGCCGTTGGTCATCGCCAGTCCCCCTTGGGTTGAGCGCACTGCAGTGCGGCGAGGGGTCCGACCGTCGGGACGTCGCTGACGAGCCAGGGCCGGCAGGCGCTGGTGTCGACCGAGTAGGCGACATCGACGACGCCAACAGGCAGCCCGCCCGGGAAGGTGGCGGGCACGAGCCGTGCGAAGCCGGATCCGACCCGGTACGGCTCCGGTACCGGAGCTCGCCGGCTTGCTACCAGCAGTCCCACAGGCCGATACGATCAACAGGGCAGCGAGTACCCCGATCCACCACCACCCCGTCTGCCTTTTGATCATGCCTGATCCTTCTCGTCGCCGTTAGTTCGACCACGAGTGGAGACCGTTGTGATCTCTATTGTCTAATGCGCATCTGTGCATGGAGGTCCCCATGGTCAGCGTCGAACCCGTCGAACCGCACGAGGATGTCGCCGCACACGATGCCGTTTCGGTCGACGACTACCAGCCCGCCAGCAACCTCCTGAGAGCACTGACGGCTCCTGTTCGACTCGCCTTAATCGACGTGCTGGCGGACGGGCCACGCTGCGTCCACGACCTTGTCGACACGCTCGGGATCGCTCAACCGCTCGTCAGCCAACACCTGAAAGTGCTGCGGGCGGCACGACTAGTCGGCACCAAGAGCCGAGGCCGTGAGGTCGTCTATCTACTCACCGACGCTCACGTCGCCCACATCGTCAGAGACGCCCTCCACCACGCCGCCGAGGAGAAGTAGATCCGGGTCGCTGTCAGCAAGGGTCGGGGCTTGAGCAACAACCGAACGGCCAGTGGCGTTAGCGGGCCGACGCGGGCGGAGTTACCGCCATCCACCGTTCCGATGCGGGTCAGCGGGGTTTGCGGCGGGCGGCGGGGTCGGCGTTGGCGGTGACCTGTGCGGAGGTCTGTTCGCCAAGCTGGACGTAGCGGCCGAGGCTGGCGAGGTGGGCGTGCCGGGATTTGGCCTGGAGTTCGGGGGCGGACCTGGCCAGCGCCGATGCTCGCGCGGTCCTTGCCGTCGCGGCCACCCTGCGGTCGCCGCGTCGGTATCGGCGGCGCGGATCGCGACGACGCTGCGCCGAGGGCATCGGGTCGGCCGCACGGGACGGCTGCGGGCAACCGATCAAGATGGCGGCCGCCGGCGCAAGCGACACCGCATGATGCGGCCTGTCCCTACGGCTCAAAGCGGTAACCCATCCCGGACTCGGTGACCAGATGGCGCGGTCGGGCCGGATTGGGTTCCAGCTTGCGACGCAGCTGGGTCATGTACAGCCGCAGGTAGTGCGTCTCGGTGGTGTACGCCGGGCCCCAAACCTCCGCCAGCAGTTGGCGCTGCGTCACGAGCTTGCCGGGGTAGCGCAGCAGCACCTTGAGCAGCCGCCACTCTGTCGGGGTGAGCCGGACGTCGGTCTCGGTGTCGCCGTCGTGCCGGGTCACCCGGGATGCGGCCAGGTCGACGCTGACGTTGCCGAGGTCGACCCGCGGCGTCTCCTCTCCGGTCTCGGCGCGTCGGGACACCGCCCGCAGCCGGGCCAGCAGCTCGTCGATGCCGAACGGCTTGGTCACGTAGTCGTCGGCCCCGGCGTCCAGCGCCTCCACCTTGTCCTGGCTGCCGCTGCGCCCGGACAGCACGATGATCGGCACGCTGGTCCAGCTGCGCAGCTCGCGGATGACCGTGACGCCATCCATGTCCGGCAGTCCGAGGTCGAGGACGACGATGTCCGGCGGCTGCGCAGCCGCGGCGGCGAGCGCCTCGGCGCCGGAGCCGGCAGTGGTCACCGCGTGCTGGCGGGCGTGCAGGTTCACTCGCAGCGCCCGCAGGATCTGCGGTTCGTCGTCGACGACCAGCACGCGGCTCACCGGCGCAGGCCCTCGGCCGGCGCGGTCTCGGAGTGCGATGGCCCGGCGCCCTCGACGTCGGCCGGGACCTCCGGCAACTCCGGCTCGGGCTGCGTCGGTTGCGGCGCCGCCGGCAGCGACACCACCATCGTCAAGCCGCCGCCGGGCGTGTCCTCGGGGTGCAAGGCCCCATTCATCGCCTCGACCAGCCCGCGGGACAGTGCCAGTCCGAGTCCAACGCCGGTGGAGTTGTCGCGGTCCCCCAGTCGCTGGAACGGCGCGAATACGCGGTCCCGGTTCTCCGCCGGGATGCCGGGGCCGCGGTCGGCGACCCGCAACTCGACCCGCGACCCCAGCGCGCTGGCGGCCACCCGCGGCGGCCGGCCGGGCGGGGAGAAGCGGACCGCGTTGGCCACCAGGTTGGCGATGACCCGCTCCAGCAGACCAGGGTCGGCCAGCACCTCGGGCAAGGTCGCCGGTACGTCGACACTGATGTCCTCGCCGTCGGCCCCCAGCTCGTCCAGCGCCAGCGGCACGATCTCATCCAGGCCCACCGCGCGGGGGAAGACGCTGAGCGCGCCGGCCCGCAGCCGGCTCATGTCCAACAGGTTCGCCNCCNGCCGGGCGAGCTTGTCCAGCGACTCTTCGGCGGTGGCCAGCAGTTCGTCGCGTTCCTCGGTGGTCCAGCGCACCTCGGTGCTGCGCAGGCCGCTGACGGCGGCCTTGGCCGAAGCCAGCGGCGTGCGCAGGTCGTGGCTGGCGGCGGCCAGCAGCGCCGTCCGGAACCGGTCGGCCTCGGCCAGTGGCTCCGCCTCCGCCGCCGCCTCCGCCAGCCGCTGGCGCTCCAGCGCCGCGGCCGCCTGCACGGCGAACACGGTGAGCACGCGCTCGTCCTCGGCACGCAGCAGTCGGCCGCGAAGCACTAGGGCCAGGCCCTCGCCGGCGGCCACGACCACGTCGGCGTCGTCAGGATGGTGGCAGCCGACACCGGCGGAGGCGACGACCTCCCAGTGATCCTCCGGGTGCTCGGCACGTCGTTCCAGCAGCGTCACCCCGGACATGGCGAAGGTCGAGCGCACCCGATCCAGCAGCGCCGGCAGGGCGGTTTCGCCCCGCAGCACGCTGCCGGCGGCGGTGGACAGGATGACCGCCTCTCTGGACAGCCGGGCGGCCTGCCGGGTCCGGCGGGCCGCCAGGTCGACGACGGAGCTCACGGCGGCGCCCACGGTGAGGAAGACCACGAGCGCCAGCACGTTGTTGGGCTCGGCGATGGTGAAGGTGTGCAGCGGCGGCACGAAGAAGTAGTTGAGCAGCAGGCTGCCCGCGACGGCGGCCGCCAGCGCCGGGTAGACGCCGCCGACGAAGGCGACGGCCACGACCGTGAGCAGGTACAGCAAGATCTGGCTGGGCAGGGTCAGCGCGGGCCGGAGCCCGACCAGCGCGAGGGTGAGCACCGGCAGGGCGACGACCGCCATGACGGCGCCGGCGAGGCGGCGCGCCGGCGTCAGCCCGCCGCCCAGCGAAGGCAGTACCAGGCCTCCACCCGAGGCGGCGTGCTCATGGCTGACCATGTGCACATCGATGTCGCCGGAGAGCCGGGTCACGGCGGCGCCGATGCCCGGACCGGTGAGGAACGTCGCCAGCCGGCCGCGGCGACTGGCGCCGAGGACGAGCTGGGTGGCGTTCTCCGCCCGGGCGTAGTCCAGCAGCGCGACCGGCACGCTGTCGCCGACCACCGTGTGGTAGCTGCCNCCGAGGGATTCGACGAGGACCCGCTGCCGGGCCAGCGCCTGCGGGTCGGTCCCGGCCAGCCCGTCCGAGCTNGTGACGTGNACGGCGAGCAGGTNACCNCCGTGCGCCCGGGCGGCGATGCGGGCGGCACGCCNTACCAGGGTCTCGCCTTCTGGGCCGCCGGTGAGCGCGACGACGACGCGTTCCCGGGCCTCCCAAGTCGCGGTGATCCCGTGCTCGGCGCGGTAGCGGTCGAGCTGCTCGTCCACCTTGTCGGCGAGCCAGAGCAGCGCCAGCTCGCGCAGCGCGGTGAGGTTGCCGACCCGGAAGTAGTTGCTCAGCGCGGCGTCGGTCTTCTCGGCGGCGTAGATGTTGCCGTGCGCCATCCGCCGGCGCAGCGCCTCCGGCGACATGTCGACGAGTTCGATCTGGTCGGCCCGGCGGACGACGTCGTCCGGAATCGTCTCTCGCTGCGGCACTCCGGTGATCTTCTCGACCACGTCGTTGAGCGACTCCAGGTGCTGGATGTTCACCGTGGAGATGACCTCGATGCCGGCGGCCAGCAGTTCCTCGACGTCCTGCCAACGCTTCTCGTGCCGGGACCCGGGCACGTTGGTGTGCGCCAGCTCGTCGATGAGCGCCACCTCAGGGTGGCGGGCGAGCACCGCGTCGACGTCCATCTCGGTGAACGTCGTCCCCCGGTAGGCGATCGTGCGCCGCGGGAGGATCTCCAGCCCGGCGACGGCCTCGGCCGTGCGAGCCCGACCGTGGGTCTCGACGAAGGCCACCACGGCGTCCGTTCCGCGCTCCCGCCGCCGGCGACCCTCGTTGAGCATGGCGAAGGTCTTGCCGACTCCGGGCGCGGCACCGAGGTACACGCGCAGCTTGCCGCGACCCATGGCCGTCAGCCTCCCATGCGGGCCAGGACCAGGTTGAGTTCCAGGACGTTGACCCGCGGCTGGCCGAGGAAGCCGAGGAGGCGGCCCCGGCGCGGCTATGGGCAACGCCGGCCACGACCCCGAGGCGGGCGATTCGCAGCAGCCGCAGGCACGCAGCGGCCGAAGGAACGGGACGACAAGCACGAGCAGGTCGAGCAGGTGGGACCGGACGAAGCGCCATCGAGCCGGCGCCAGGTAGAGGCGGGCGACGTAGTCGACCGCGAAGGCCGCCCAGATCGCGACGTCGGCGACGGTGAACTGATCCGCCGCTATCGGACCCGGCGGGGCAGGGCCAGCTGATGGGTTCCTCTGCGCGGCCCACGGCAGCCATGTCACAGCACGGCGGGCCGATCAGGCAGGCCAACACGGCGAGTCAACCGCGGAGCAGGTCGGCCAGCACCACGGCCTCGCTGATGTCGGCGTGCTTCGTGGCGGTGAGCAGCGTCAAGGTGCCGTGCGTGGCCAGGTCGCGCAGGTGCCGAAGGGCCTCGGCACGCTCGGGCTCTTCAAGCTCGGCCCGGTAGCGGCGACCGAACTCCTCGAAGCGCTCCGGATTGTGGCCGTACCATTTGCGTAGCGTCGTCGACGGCGCGACCGGCTTGCACCACTCGTCGAGGTCGGCTCTCTCCTTGCTCAGTCCCCGGGGCCAGATGCGGTCGACCAGCACCCGGGCGCCATCTGTCCGCACCGGCTCGTCGTAGGCCCGGCGGACCCTCACCTCATGCTTGCTCGCCATGGTCCCCTCTCTCGCTGCCACCGGTCCCGCAGGTCTCGGCGTACGGTCAGGCCGCCCCCCTGGAAGATCTGGGGACGCAGGATCAAGTCGAGGCGACGCGCGCTCCTCGTCCACGACCTAGACATCCCACGGTTCGATGTGTCAACCAAGCTGCGCGCCTAGGCAGCAGGGGGAGCACGCGGTGGCCCAAGCATCGGCGCGCAGAGTGAAGCTGCATCGGGCGGCACCCCGCCCAGCTTTGGCGGCCGCCGATGCCGGCTCCCCGCCGGTGAGCTCGCGCTCGCCGCAACCGCGCTCGCCGCAACCGCTGTTCGATGGAGTCGGTTGCCTCCCGCCGGCTCTGAGTCACGGCGTGGGCGATGACGGCCGGGGACACCTCCAGGGCCGCGGCGAGCTCCCGGTGCGACCAGCCCGGCGGCGTGCAGCCGGGTGATGAGCTCTTGCCGGCCCCGGGCCCCCAGGCCGAAGCGCACATCGCCGCCGGACAGCCGGTGATCAGCGTGGACGGCAAGAAGAAGGAGCTCGTCGGCAACTTCAGCAACGGTGGCCGGGACTACCGGCCGGTCGGTGAGCCCGTGCAGACCAACATCTACGACTTCAAAGGTGAACTCGGGAAGGTCACCCCCTACGGCGTGTACGACATGGCCGCCAACACCGGCTGGGTATCGGTGGGGTCCGACCACGACACCGGCCAGTTCGCGGTCGAGTCGATCCGCAGCTGGTGGGACAAGGTCGGGCGCCTCGCCTACCCCACTGCCGACCGGCTGCTGATCACCGCCGACGGTGGCGGAGATTCGGCGCGCCGGCCGCGGCGAGCATCACGGCCGGAACGGCGGTGAATCAGCAGCAGCTCGATCGCGGTTTGGTCAGCGCCAGGTGGCCGCGCACGACGCGCGGAAGCGAGCGCCGCTCGCCCGCCCGCGCCCCGGCGATGGCACACCGCCGCCGGTCCCGCCCGGGCAGAGCCGGGGCGCGGGACATCCCCGGTCCGCGCGGGTACCCACCTCAGCCCCCGGGTCGGGTCCGGGCCAGCACCAGCCCGATCGGGATACTGATGAGCAGGACGGCGGCAAGGAGCCGGAACGCCCACAGCAGCCAGGTCCGCGGCTCCCTGCCGGTGCGGACGCCGCGCAGCAGCAGCAGCGCCACCACCAGCAAGGCCCCGCCGGTGTCGACGAGCGTGGTGATGCCGGCCAGGGTGCCGGTCAGGACCGCGGCGTTCCCGAGATTCCAGGCGGTGAACTGCACCGCGACGTTTCGCCGCGACGGTACGCGGAGGGCGAGCAGCGCCTGACCGACGCCCAGCGCCGCCTGCGCCGCCCCGACGACGAGGACGAGGTAGGCGGCGGCCCAGGAGGCGTGCTCGGACGGTGCCGGTGCGCTGACAGCGGCGAAGGGCAGCGCCGCGGAGCGTCGGGCGGGGACCTCAATCACGGTCGCCGCGCAGGCGCCGGTACGTCCGATGCCAGCGAACGTCGCCGGTGGCGATGCCGTCCTCCGACGCGCTGGCCAAACCAGGCGCTGCGAATGCCGACGGTCATGGCGGCCGCTCCTGCCGGCAGAACTCAAGAGCGGCCCTTTCCTTGTCCGCAACCCCGCCCGGGCAGTATAAAGGGCCGCTATGCTCCAAACTACGGGCAACCGGCGGCAGCGGTACGGGCCCAGGTAACCCCGCGCCGATGCCACCGTTCCTTACCCACCACAGTCCTCCCCCACCGCAAGTCCTTACCCACCACAGCCGCGGAGGGACGCCACCTTGACGAGCACCCGGCCGCGCAGGGAGACGGTGGCCAGCGGCCGCGCACCTGACCCACTCCGCGGGACAGCCGCGCTCCGCGGGACAGCCGCGCTGTGGTCAATGACCTCGGCCGACCCGTGGGAGATCGACTTCGGCCTCCTCTGCCTGTGTCCCGGGGCACGCGGGGGAAGCCGGTGCGCCCGGGGCCGTGGCTGCCGGCCGCGCCGGTGCGAAAGCAGTCTCAAGTCCCGCCGGCATAGTCAGGAGCGCAGATGACCCTCACGTCGGACCCACGGGAGCGCCACGTCGCGGCCCCACCGCCCAGCGACCGGCGCACCCGCAGCCCGATCTGGAAGCTGCTGACGACGACCGACCACAAGACGATCGGGCTGATGTACATCGTCACCTCGTTCGCATTCTTCATGCTGGGCGGGGTGCTGGCGCTGCTGATGCGGGCGGAGCTGGCCCGGCCGGGGCTGCAGTTCTTCTCCAACGAGCAGTACAACCAGCTGTTCACCATGCACGGCACGATCATGCTGTTGATGTTCGCCACCCCGATCGTGTTCGGGTTCGCGAACTACATCATGCCGCTGCAGATCGGCTCTCCGGACGTCTCCTTCCCTCGCCTGAACGCCCTGAGCTACTGGCTCTACCTGTTCGGCGGCCTCATCACCATCGGCGGCTTCCTCACCCCCGACGGGGCCGCCGACTTCGGCTGGTTTGCCTACGCCCCGCTCAACAGCGTCATCCACTCCCCGAACGTGGGCGGTGACCTGTGGGTCGTCGGGCTGACGATCTCCGGCCTCGGCACCATCCTGGCCGCGGTCAACATGATCACTACGATCCTG
>JGI20193J14888_1000492_pt1 | contig 11525 bp, 10 predicted proteins | sample NGESurdeep092012_5_FD_14888 | JGI IMG/M metagenome (IMG submission 14888)
CTTGGCGGTCCGCTTCACTTCCTACCTCAGCTCCGGGCAGCGTTCGCGCGGTCGCTGGGAGACCGAGTGAGCTCGTTCGTCGTCCCTCCCGACGCGCAGCTCACCGTTGCGCACGGCGCCGCGCTGCTGGCCACCGGTGACGCGGTTGACCTCGCCGAACTCGCGGCGCGCGCGCGTGATCGTTGTCCTGACACTGACTCCGGTCCGCGCCTGCCACCCCTCTTCGCAGACGACGAGGCGAGGGCGGAGTTCGACGCACGGCACGCGAGGACGAGAGTCCCGCGCGTGGAGACCGCCCGGGCGAGCGGGGCGTGCTTCCTCGGCATCGACGCCGGCTCGACGACGATCAAGGCGGTGCTCATCGACGACGAGCGGCGCATCGTCTGGTCCCACTACGAGGCCAACGGTGGCGACCCGGTCGGAGCAGCGGCGGAGATCGTCCGCCGGGTCCGCCGGGCACTGCCCGGCACGGCAGTGCTGGCCCGTGCCTGCGCCACGGGATACGGCGAGGGTCTGGTCAGAGCCGCACTTCACGTCGACGACGGAGAGGTCGAGACGATCGCCCACTATCGCGCGGCCGAGCACGTCGCCCCAGGGGTCACGTCTGTGATCGACATCGGCGGGCAGGACATGAAGTACCTCCGGGTGCGCGACGACGTCATCGACTCGATCACTGTTAACGAGGCCTGCTCGTCGGGCTGCGGCTCGTTCCTGCAGACGTTCGCCGCGACAATGGGTCTGGACCTCGAGCGGTTCACCGACGCCGCTCTCGCATCGTTCGCACCCGTCGACCTGGGCTCACGCTGCACGGTCTTCATGAACTCGTCGGTCAAGCAGGCGCAGAAGCAGGGTGCAAGCGTGGGCGACATCTCCGCTGGGCTCGCCTACGCCGTCGTCCGCAACGCCCTGTTCAAGGTGATTAGGCTCAAGGACGCCTCGCAGCTCGGGGAGACGGTCGTCGTGCAGGGCGGCACCTTCTGCAACGACGCAGTGCTGCGGGCGTTCGAGCTGCTCACGGGTGTCCAGGTGGTACGACCTGACATCGCTGCACTCATGGGTGCGTTCGGCGCTGCCCTGATTGCGCGCTCGAACTTCGTCCTCGGGCGTCCCAGCACCGTCCTGTCGGTCGCCCAGCTGAGCGGTCTGCGGGTGGAGACCGCTCAGACCACGTGCCAGCTGTGCCAGAACCACTGCAGCTGCACGGTCTCCACCTTCAACGACGGCGAGCGGCACATGTCCGGCAACCGGTGCGAGCGAGGTGGGGACTCGACGCGACCCAAGAGCGACCTGCCCAACCTCGTCGACTACACCTACAAGCGACTGTTCGGCTACCGCCGGCTCACGCAGGCCCGCGCGACACGCGGGGATATTGGCATCCCTCGTGCCCTGAACATGTACGAGAACTACCCCCTGTGGTTCACGACCCTCACCGCGCTCGGCTTCCGCGTGATCGTCTCGGGCCACTCAAGCCACCAGACGTTCGAGGCGGGTATGGAGTCCATCGCCTCGGAGAACGTCTGCTACCCGGCGAAGCTCGTCCACGGGCACGTGATCGACCTGGTCAAGCGCGGAGTGGGAACCATCTTCCTTCCGTCCGTGAGCTATGAGCAAGAGCTCGTCGCGGGAGCGGACAACCACTACAGCTGCCCGGTCGTCGCCGGGTACCCGCAGGTCATCGCCAACAACGTCTCGCAGCTGAGCGAGGCGGGCGTGCGGTTCCTCAACCCGTTCCTCAACCTGGCGAACCGCCAAAGCCTTGCCCGGCGACTTGCCGAGGTGTTCGCCGACGACGGGGTCACCGAGGCGGAGGCGGCCGCCGCACTCGAGCTGGGTTTCGCAGAGGACGCCAAGGTCAAGGCGGACATCCGCGCCGAGGGCGCTCGCGCGATCGAGCACCTGCGCGCGACAGGCACACGCGGGATCGTGCTGGCCGGGCGCCCGTACCACGTCGACCCCGAGGTCAACCACGGCATCCCGGAGCTCATCACGGGGCTCGGAATGGCGGTCCTCACCGAAGCCAGCGTTCTCGGCCTGCCCGAGGGCGGCGAGCTCGACCGACCCCTGCGGGTGCGCGACCAGTGGGCCTACCACTCGCGCACGTACGCGGCGGCCGACGTCGTGGCTCGACACCCGGAGCTGCAGCTCGTCCAGCTCACCTCGTTCGGCTGCGGACTGGACGCGATCGCCTCCGACCAGGTCGCCGAGATCCTCCGCGCTCGTGACGACGTGTACACCGCGCTGAAGATCGACGAGGCATCGGGTCTTGGCGCGGCCCGCATCCGGCTGCGCTCTCTTGCCGCCGCGACGCGCGAACGAGCCGCCCGCGCGCGCCGCCAGGCGGCGGCGGACGACGAGCGGCCGGTGAAGGCCACGAGCCGTGTGCCGTTCACGCGGGCGATGCGCCGCGAGCACACGATCCTGTCCCCCCAAATGTCGCCGGTTCACTTCCGGCTGCTCGCGCCTGCCCTGCGCCGATCCGGCTACCGCGTGGAGGTCCTGGAGACGGTCAGCGCGCGAGACGTGGACACCGGGCTCACGTTCGTCAACAACGATGCGTGCTACCCGGCGGTGATGGTCGTCGGTCAGCTGGTCGAGGCGCTCGCCTCGGGGCGGTACGACCTCGCGGGCACCTCTGTGCTCATCACCCAGACGGGCGGCATGTGCCGCGCCACCAACTACGCCGGACTGCTACGCAAGGGGCTGCGTGACGCCGGCTACGCACAGGTGCCGGTGCTCGCGCTGTCCACGAACGGCATCGAGAAGAACCCTGGCTTCTCCTGGACCCCCGGCCTGGTCCATCACCTCATCCAGGCAGTTGTCCTCGGCGATCTGCTCCACGGGTGTCTGCTGCGAGTCAGGCCCTACGAGGCGGAACCGGGCGCCGCCACGAGGCTCTACGAGCGGTGGGACGTCATCCTGCGCGAGTACCTGGAGCGCGGTCGTTCGGCCGCCTTCGGGCGCCGCACTGGCTACCGGCGCCTCGTCCGGGCGCTCGTCAGCGAGTTCGACGCGTTGCCCCTGCGCCCGGAGCCGCGCCGGCCCCGCGTCGGGGTGGTCGGCGAGATCCTGGTCAAGTTTCACCCGGATGCGAACAACCACCTGGTCGACGTCATCGAGGAGCAGGGGTGCGAGGCCGTCGTGCCCGGCCTGACCGACTTCTTGCTCAACGGCATGTACTCGACCGAGTGGAACTACGCCAATCTCGGCACCGACAAGTACAGTCGGTGGATCAAGAAGACGTTGCGCCGAGTGCTGGAGGCGTACCGGCGGCCGGTCCGCCGAGCCCTGGCCCGGACCGGCGGTCGGTTCTCGGTGCCCGGTGACCTGGCGACGATGGCGCGGCGGGCCTCGACCATCGCCTCCTTGGGAAACCAGGCGGGCGAGGGATGGCTTCTCACCGCTGAGATCCTCGATCTGCTTCACGACGGTGTGCCGAACGTGGTGTGCGCCCAGCCGTTCGCCTGCCTGCCCAACCACATCACCGGCAAGGGCATGTTCGGCGAGATCCGCCGTCGCTACCCCGAGGCCAACATCACCGTCGTGGAGTACGACCCCGGAGCCAGCGAGGTCAACCAGCTCAACCGCATCACGCTGCTCATCGCCGCAGCACTGACGGCCCCGGCTCCCGCGGCCGAAGCGTCTGGGGCGCCGCTCGTGCTGAGCGGATCGTCCGAGCCCTCATAAACCGATCCGTCGATCCGTAGTGCGCGGGTGTCGACGGCAACTTGGCCCGCGCATCGGTCGCGCACCGGCTGAGCAACGCCTGCACTCTCTACCCGATGGCCCCGGCCTTCCCCATGGGAGAGCTGGCGGACGTCCGGAGCGCGCAGGGTCTGCTGCTGATGCCGCCGAGCATGTTCACTCTCGCCGGCGAGCTCACACCGGCAGTACTGCACGTGTCCACCCAGGCCGTGGCTACAGACGCACTGTGCATCGTCGGGAACCACTCGGACGTGATGGCCGCGCGCACCCGGCACGAGACATCGATGCCGGAATGCAGCCCGGGATGAGCGGTGCCGAGTCGCACCCAGCCTTCCGGGGCGACCAGGCGGCTTCGCCGACGACCTCCACATCACGCCCCGTCGATCGACCACCACGTGCCCGACGACCACTCGCGCCCCTGCCACAGCCTTCGCTGCGCTCCGCGCGGGTCGCGCTCGACGCGGTGCCCGTCCTGCGAGATGAGCATGGTCGTCCGAAGCGCCGAGTCGTACCGGGGCCACGTCGGGAGAGCCGGTTTCGGGGCGGCCATCGCGGACGAAAGTGCCGAACATCGCGAAGAACGCGTCTCCGGCCGGACCGGTTCCGTTCCAGAACCCTGCGATGTCCGAACCGCGGGTCGCAGGAAGGGGCCCTTCGGGTGCGTCGTCGAACGGGAGAGACGCCAGCGAGCCGTCGAAACGCGAACGCCACACCGGCGCATGACGACGATCACGCCTCACCACCCGTCCGGACGCCCTTGCCGGTGGTAGGGGACGACACCGAGCCGGACGAAATTGTGCTCCACGGAGGTGCCTGCGGCGCGGTTCGTATTCACCGGTGCTCCAACGCGAGGAGGTGCCTCGGAAGCCTCCCTCATGGCCGACTACGCAGTGAGTGCACTCAGTGTCCCCAGGGAGAATGTCGTGCTCGAAGAGTGCGCACGAACGACCTGGGAGAACATCGCCTACTCGATCCCGCTCATCGAGCAGGCGCCGTCGATAAAGATCGCGTCCAACACCTTCCATGCCCGCAGAGCACGCAAGTACCTCGCGAAGCAGTCACCATTGCTCGCAGCCCGTCTCCATCGTGCCCGCGATTACGTTCCCGGCGAACTAGTGCTGGCGAGGCTCCTACTGGCGCTCTATGAGTGGCGCCGGTCGCGGCGTGAGCGACGCGGATAGCTCCCAACGTTCTCGTCTCATCGTCGGACGACCATCGTCACGCGGGTCAAGATGACGAGCTGCTCGAGCCCGGCAGCGATCTCCGTATGGGGATCCCTCACCGCCACAGCCAGGACCTATTCTTCGGCGTTCAAGTCGAGGTGCTTTCAGTGTCAGGCAGCGTTCCGCTATCGAGACTCACTCTCATGCCGAGATCCGGTCGTCAGTGATAGGCCCAGAGGAGTGCACGTATCGCGACCTGGATTTTGCGATCTTGTCATGCCGGGCGAACGGCCAGGCTATGTTCTGCCGACGTACGCGTCCCGGTCAATCGACTCCAAACTGCGGGGCATTGAGCGAGGATAAGTGCATGTCAGTAGCACCCGGACACCATCTACTGCCGCACGAGCGCTGGTTCGCGTCCTCGACTTTGGAACGCCAACGGACTCACCGGACTCCGGACATCCTTCTCATTGAGCAGAACTATGGTCCCGTAGGAGTAGCTCTTTGGGCGGCAGCCTTGGCCACGGTGCTTCCCGGAGCGCTGATGGTCCTTTCGGGAATTGCCTTCATGCTGGCCTCTGGCGGCGGCGGCACCCTTCTTGCGCTGGGGTACTCGCTCGACGGCTTCGGCGCCATCCTGATTCTTCTGGGTTCGATCCGGACATTTCAGGGCATCCGGGCGGGTCGAGCCTTTCGTGACGGGCGCCCGTTCCTGAAGCGTCGTTGACTCTGAGGCCATCCCATGCAGGGAAGACATCCGTTGAGCGTCTCTATGCGACACGAAGGGCTGAACGCACTCATCTGCCGCTGACGGGGCGCGCGATCGTGCCGAGAGACACCACTACCAGGGCAGCAGAGTGACGCTGGTCAAGGCCATGCGTAGGCCTGCCCTAAGAGTCGCCAAGAATGATAGTCCGGACGCCCTGGCATCGATGGCGGCGCAGCCAGTAGCGTCCACCCGGCGGCCATGACGACTGCGTTCAGATTGCGGTCGCCCGTCGCCACCCCGACCCAGCCGACAAGAGCCAGTGCGGCAAAGCCTCCCCCTAGCCAAAACGCCGGAGTCTCGGTTTTTGTGAGGTACCACCAAGGTTCCGCAATCGGGACGGTGAAACTCGACGTAAGGGAGTGCCGAAAGCACTCGCGTGTTCGCTGCAGCATGGTCGGGTCCTGGATCAGAAGGATGGACGGCACCTTCCACGGTGTCAGCTTGAGAAGCTCGACGGAGAGCTTGGCATTCTCGCAGCAGTTGGTGGACTCGTCCTCGATCAAGATGGCGGTATCGGGAACCGCGTGGTGCCTGCGCAGGATCTCGGCGATTATTGCGGACTCCGGTCGTGCGTCAGCTGGCACGTCGCGGTAGCGCGGGTCCTCACGGACGGTTTGCCTCAGGTACGGCGTGGAGTGTCCCCCCAGGAAACGAGGAGGCGATCAGCCACGCCATCGTGGAAGGCGGTTGCAGCGACGTCGATCGCTGCCAGCACTGCGCTGCCACACAGCACGAGCACGTCTGCGCGCGGCACGACAGCCGGCGAAAGGGAGGTGAAGTCCCGCCGCGCAAGATATGCCGCGATCCGGTTCATGTCGTCGCGAACCTGTGCACCCGCGGGCCCTGGGCGCTGGTTTGACTCCGAGGGCACCGCTGAAACATCGCGCTTGATGCGACCTTGACAGGTAAACAATGTGGCAGTGTCTTGGGCTATGCGCCGGTTCTCCCGCGTGCAGACGTCGAATCGGCGCGTCGGCCAGCGGGTACCGCCGAGCCTACCCAACCACCGGCCCGGCCACTGCGTTGCTCCCAGTCCCGACGCCAAGCTCANAGCGATCGCCCACGAANACCTCAGCGAGCGTTGATTGCCGCTTCGAAATATNATGAATATGAAATATGCGGCACATTCACTNCATCTCAAAGGCAGNCTGATGAAGGCAGCGCGGTTCCACGGGCAGAAGGACATCCGGATCGACGACATCCCAGAGCCGAGGTTGCGGCCCGGTGCGGTGAAGCTCAAGGTCGCGTGGTGTGGGATATGCGGCACAGACCTGCACGAGTACCTCGAGGGGCCCATTTTCATTCCCGCCCCGGGCCAGCCACATCCGCTCTCCCACGAGGAACCACCAGTGACGATGGGGCACGAGTTCTCCGGCACCGTTGAGGCGATCGGCGAGGGCGTCACCGATATTGCCGTCGGGGACAATGCAGTGGTCGAGCCCTATTTCGTGTGCAACGAGTGCGCGCCGTGCAAAGCGGGCAACTACCACCTGTGCACCAAGATGGGGTTCATCGGTCTCGCGGGCGGCGGCGGCGGTCTCAGCGAGCAGGTGGTGGTCGACCGGCGCTGGGTTCACAAGATCGGCGACATCCCGCTCGACCAGGCTGCGCTCATCGAGCCGCTCAGCGTGGCTCACCATGCGGTGACCCGTGGCGGCGTGAAGACCGGCGATGTGGCACTCATTGGCGGCGCTGGTCCTATCGGTCTGCTCTCGTCGCTGCGATGCTCAAGAGTCTGGGTGTGCGGACCATCGTCACCGAGCTCAGCGAGGCCCGCAAGGCTAAGGCGCTATCGAGCGGTGTCGCAGACTACGTACTCGATCCCTCTTCCCAGGATGTTAAGGAACAGGTCCTCAAGCTGACTGACGGCATTGGTGCCGACATCGGATTCGAGTGCGCCGGGGTCAATGAAGTGCTCGACCTGCTGCTCGATGCGGTTCGGCCGGCTGGCGTCATCGTCAACGTGTCGATCTGGGGCCACCCAGCCACAGTGGACATGCAGAAGCTCGTCCTCAAGGAGATCGACCTGCGCGGCACCATCGCGTATGTGCGTGACCACGAAGCGGTGATCAAGCTTGTCCAGGCAGGCAAGATCGACCTGAAACCGTTCATCACCGGACGTATAGCGTTGGAAGACTTGGTCTCCGAGGGCCTTCGGACTCTGATCGAGCACAATGACACGGCCGTGAAGATCCTGGTGCACCCGTGAGCACCTGAGGCACCCCGCGTTGGGACTTCGTTGCGGACATACGAGTTCCACGCCCTCTTGTGGCCGCGCTGGGGTGTGTTCTGGTCCGGTGAGGGATCCTCATCCGGATCCCTGGGGGGTGGCCTTCCANTCGTGTCGGGTTTCGAGTCACATGTGTAGCGATATACAGTTCCGAGGGATTACGCTTCAGCCATGACTCGAAACTTGGATTCGGTCGGCTTGGCCGGCGAGTCGGGCCACCCGCGGCGTTGGGCCGCCCTCGCCGTGATGATGGTGTGCCTGGTGGTGGTGTCCCTCGACAACACGATCTTGAATGTGGCGCTGAAGACGATCCAGCAGGATCTCGGCGCCACTGGTGCGGACATGCAATGGACGGTGAACTCTTACACGCTGGCGTTCGCCGCCCTGATGTTCACCTTCGGTCTGCTTGGTGACCGGTTCGGTCGACGACGCGTGCTGCTGGCCGGCATGGCGGTGTTCGCGATCGGGTCGGCCCTGTCCGCCTGGACCACCTCACCTGGCCAGCTGATCACCACCCGCACGCTGATGGGTGTTGGCGCAGCGACGATCTTCCCGACCACCCTGTCGATCATCACGAACCTGTTTCCCGCGGTCGAGCGCCCGCGGGCTATCGGGTTGTGGTCGGCGGCCGGCGGGATCGGGATCGCGATTGGCCCGCTGGCGGGGGGGTACCTGCTGGAGCACTGGTGGTGGGGCAGCATCTTCCTTGTCAACGTGCCGTTCGTGGTGCTCGCGCTGGTCGCGATCGCGGCCGTCGTCCCGGACTCTCGCGACCCGCTGCCCGGTCGGGTCGACCTGCTCGGCGTGCTGCTGTCCACGGCGGGAATCGTTGCGGTGGTGTACGGCATCATCCAAGCCGGCGACCGCGCCGACTGGACCGCCGCCGACGTGCTCGGACCCTTGGCCGGCGGACTGGTACTGCTCGCAGCCTTCGCCATCGTCGAGCGGCGCAGCGACCACCCCGCTGTGGACCCGGGGCTGTTCACCAGCCGTGCCTTCTCCGCGGCGTCCGGCTCAGTGGCTCTGGTGTTCTTCGCCCTTATGGGACTGGCCTTCGTGCTGGCCTTCTACCTGCAGGTGGTGCGGGAGGCCTCACCGCTGCGGGCCGGGATCCTGCTGCTACCCGCCGCGCTGGGCATCACTGTGGGTGCGGCGACCGCTCCCCGCACGGCGGCCCGGTTCGGTGTCCGCTGGGTGGTGGCCGGGGGCATGCTGCTGGTGGCCTGCGGCTTCCTGGCCTCTGTCTGGGTCGGCCGGCAGACGCCCACCTGGTACTACGAGTCCGCCATCTTGGCCGTCGGGCTGGGCGTCGGGACCGCCCTCGCACCGTCCACCGAGGTTGTCATGGCTCAGTTGCCCCGCGACCGCCCTGGCGCCGGCGCCGCGATCAACAGCACGTTGCGGCTGGTCGGCGCGGCTCTTGGGGTAGCCGTGCTGGGGGCACTGCTTTCCGGCTCTTATCGCAGCCGGCTTGGCGACGCCGTCTCGGTGCTGCCGCCGCAGTACCGAGACGACGCCTCCGGCTCGATCGGCGCCACCGCGGGCGCGGCCGCGAAGGTTGCGGCGGCCGCCCGGCAGGCGGTGTCCTCCGGCCGGTTGCCGCTGGCGGACGGGTTGCGGCTGCGGGCCGAGCTGACCGCTCTGATGGCCACGGCGGACGATGCATTTGTCGCGGCGATGCACGTCGCGGTGGTCTGCGGCGCGGTGGTCGCCCTGGTCGGAGCGCTGGTCGCGGTCCTCTGGCTGCCCGGGCGCCGTTCGCCGGCCCACCCTGTGGAAGCCGTCGAGGGCGCTGTCGGGCTTTCGCTGCCGGGTGCGCCGGCGGATTCCCCGCGGCCCGGTGCGGCACAGTAGGACGGTGACAAGTGAGCGGCTCGAGCAGGACCGGCAAGTGACCGTGTCGTCAGTGCCACCACGGCGAGCCGGCGGCCGGCCCAGGAGCGCCCGCGCGCACGAGGCAATCCTGCAGGCGGCCGTCGACGAACTGATCGAACGCGGGTTCTCCGCAACGACGATCGAGGGGATCGCGGCCAGGGCAGGAGTGGCCCGCACCACCGTCTACCGGCACTGGTCGAGCCTGCCCCAGCTGTGTATGGACGCCTTGGAGCACCTGCACGAGCCGCTGCCCCCGCCCCCGTGCCGAAGCCTGCCCGAGGATCTGGTGTTCTTGCTGCAGGCCCTGCGCCACCTGCTCACCGCGACCCGGATCGGCCAGCTCGTCCCCCAGCTCGCAGCCGAGGCGCGCCTGCACCCGGACCTGAGCCGGACCTACTGGAACGACTACCTCGCCCGTGGCTCCAGTGCCTTCGCGGTCGTTCTGCACCGCGGCGTGGCCCAGAGCTTGATCCGCCCGGACCTGGACGTCGAACTGGTCATCGACCTGCTCACCGGCCCGCTGTTCAAGCGCTGCCTGTGGCAGCTCGAGACCTCCGACCAAGACTTGACAGCTATCGTCGACACCGTTCTAGCAGGTCTGGCGCCGAGCAGCCCTTAGGCGACACTGCGGCAGTGGGGCTCGGCTCGATGTCTTGGTTTCGGCATTCGGATCACCTTGGCAATGGCGCCTGATACGTAACTGCTGCAAGCGCGATCTGGCCGAAGATGGAGTCGGATGGGCGCGACACACGACGGTGCAACCGATGGTTGGTTTGTGTCCGCGTCGCACGAAAGAAGCGAGCTTCGTCCAAGCCTGCGAGCCCCCAGATGTCCAACGGTCAGCGGAGCATATGGCCACCGCTCAACGCCGCCTGTGGTCCTATCGAGACTCGCGGCACCCGAGAGGGCGGGCTGGTCCGGCATGATGTGCGGGTGATCGATGACGAGGCGTTGCGCAAGCTGGGGCAGCGGCTCATTGAGGTTGACGGCGTGGTGGGGGTACTGCTCGGTGGTAGCCGTGCTTGTGGTGAGCACACGCCGGAGTCTGACTTCGACCTCGGCTTGTACTACCGACCCCCACTCGACATCGATGCGCTCCAAGACCTGGCGCGCGATATCGCCGGCCCCAAGGCAAGCGTGACCCGCCCCGGAGAGTGGGGATCGTGGGTTGACGGCGGCGGCTGGTTGTACATCGGAGGGACCGCGGTGGACTGGATCTACCGCGGCCTCGACCGCGTCCTCAAGTCGTGGGAGGACGCCCGAGCAGGCCGGTACGACTTCCATTTCCAGATCGGGCATCCGTTCGGAGTGCCGGACTTCATGTATGCCGGTGAGGTCGCCCTCGGCGTCGTCCTGGCCGACCCGTCGGGTGAGATCACAGCGCTGCAGAAGGCAACCCGGCGCTATCCACCACTTCTGCGGGACGCTCTGGTCGCCGGGTTGCGGGAAGCGTCTTTCGACATCGACATCGCCCGCAAAGCGGTAACCCGTGGGGACACGGCATATGTCGGGGGGTGTCTGTTCCGCGTCGTTGAGGTGTGCGCCCATGCGTTGCACGGGCACGCCGAACACTGGCTCATCAACGAGTAAGACGCCGTTGCGTCCGCTGGTCGGCTCTCGGAGGCACCCGCCAACTTCGCAGGGCGGGCCCAGGGCGTCTTGGCTCACCTCGGCGCCACCCCCAGCGAGCTGAGCAGCGCGATCGACTCGGCCTGCGATCTCTTGGCCGACACGACCAACGCCTGCAATCCTTCCCGCTGACCGATCGATGACCGGACACCGATCC
>JGI20193J14888_1000500_pt1 | contig 11454 bp, 16 predicted proteins | sample NGESurdeep092012_5_FD_14888 | JGI IMG/M metagenome (IMG submission 14888)
CAAAACGTCAACGTTGACTGATGAGGCAGCTTCAACAACTCGGGTGGCGTCATCCGCGGTTCGACCACCGCCGCGGTATGTAGCAGCGAGTAGGGCGGCGCGGGTACATCCGCCGTCGCCGCCCCGCACGCGCACCTCCGCGCGCAGAGGCCCTACGCGGAAATTTAATTGCAGTATTTCTGGCCGCGGGGGAATCCGTAGTCGACTGGCAGCGCGCTAAAGATTATCTCGCGAATTTCGGCGATGGCCGTCTCGTCGAGAGGGTGAGAAGCCTGAACCAAACTTTGCAATCGGATAACCGATGCTTCGGTCAGCGGCGCCAGGTCGAGGTCAATAAAGGCCACGCCCGCAACGCCATCAGTTCGCCGATCGACGAGCTCCGCCACCGCCACCGCGCCGTCACGGTCGGGGCAGGCTACAGCCGCTAGGTAATCTGAATAATCTCCGAAAATCCCGGCGAAAAACGCCGCCTCGGATGCGTGCATTAGCCGGTGGCGTAATTTCTCCGCGGCTGAGTCTGGCGGTTTTGGAAGGTGAGCTTCGGCGGATTTGATTCGGCGCGCGATACTCATTTTGATTTTGCTTTCGGGTTAAAGAATGGAATGCGCGAGCTGCGGTCGCGCGATGAAACCGCACCTCCCGTCGCCCCGTCACCGTGCGCTGGTGATATGCGCCACCAGGCGTGGACGGTGACATTGCCGGCACCGGCCGCGCAGTGCCGGACTACCCTTCAATCCTCAAATTCGTAACCGATCGCGCGCCGCGTTGGCCTAGAGTTTGGGAGGTAGTTGTGTGGCATTACTACCTCGCTGATTGTCGCCAGCGTGAACGGCGCGCGGAGTCCGAAATCCGAGCTCCGAGGGGGCTAGTTGGCACGGCCGGCGCCCGATTGATTGACGGGTACGCGCATTCTCGAAAATTATCGCGGCGCGCGCTTTGATCTCCGGGTCCTGGCCAAAATCATCAAGGCCGCGGGCCGTCATTTCCTCGGCCAAACTGCCGATGTGTCGCAGCTCAGACCAATCGCACCACGAAAGGGTTTCCTCGATATTTTCGAGCTTCTCAGCTTCGGTCATGAAGTCAGTACCCCAATAGGTGAATGGTGCTGGTGCCGCGCGGGCGGCGTCCTGCTTTGACAAGGCGCAAAGTCTGCGCACAATTGAGGACGCGCTAGCATTTACAAGGGCTTAGCGGCGCGCGGCGTCCTAGTTTCCAGCAAATCAGGACACGAAGGACGCCAGCGGGCGCTAAGCGCTTTGCCTGACAAATCCTAGACTTTGGATTTTTTGATTGTTTCTTCGATTGTCGACAGACGCTTTTCGAGGTCAACCGTCTCGATCGCCTTGCTGAGCATTGCGATCATGTTCACAACGTCTTTCGCCGCATCTGGCGAGAGTTTTCCGGCAGTTGTCGCCGCGATCACCGTAGAAATTGCCGCGGCGGCCTCCGATGGCGTCGAGATCGCCGCCAAGTCGATCATAATCGGGTCGGCGGTTTCGCGCAGGGGTGCGCAAACGAGCCGAAGCAGGGCCGCGCCGCAATGCGCATTTCCTGATTTCGCCTTTATTATCATAGCCTTAACGATCTCCTCAGCGTCGGCAGCGACCAAGGCGCGCACGCTCGGGGCCAGTTTGTTTTTCGAGCCTTTGCGGCGTCCAGGCGACGTCTGATTCGACGTAAAACGCCCCTTTTTGTCTCTTTCATCCGTTTTTCCCGGCAAATCTGGCTTTTTTTCAGTGTTGGTCATGGCTGTTGAACGGCCTTTTTGGTGATCCCCAGAGGGGCTATGGCGGGACGGGTGCCGACACCCTGGCGGGGGTCGTGCGCGCGCGATGGCTAACTCAAGCCACCAGGGAGCGGTTTAAATCGTCCGGGGCAGGCTGGGACACCGGCGGCGCGTTTAAATCAATGGGCGGCCAGCCGCCGGTACGTTCTCGGCTATTGAGAAGGGCGACGATGATGGCACCAGCGGCGTCACGAGCCCTAGTTAGGTTCACCATGTCGGAAAGCTCGCCGGTATTCTGCCGAACCCGATACATGCCGACATAGACGGCATCGGGGACCACGCGCGCCAGGACGGCCTTCGATCCATAGCGGTGCAGGTTCCAATTTACCCCGTCGCGCTTCCAAAATAGTTCATTGCGGTCGTGCATGTGGGGTTACGCCTCGCTGCGGGCGCCGGCGGAAATCAGGGCCAGTAGATGCGCGGTCTTGTCTGGGTCATTGCGACAGAGGACCATTTGCGCGCTCAAATTGATGCGGGCCTGGCTCGCTGCTGTGGTCGGCACATACCGGAGCCGGACGCGCTCGGCGCTGGTCAGGATCTTACGCGAGGTCGATGGCGGCAAAATTGCAGCAGTCATGGATGTGGTCCTTGGGTCGGTGGGGGAAGAGAAGATTCGAGGGGAACGGTTGGGGAACCAGCGGCCGGTACTAGGTCTGTCGTTCGCTTGAACGAGAACAACCGACCTCGTCGGCCCCGCCCCGCGCCGACTCGTTGCCGGTCGCGCGTGGCGTCCGACCAGCACTGGGGCAGGAAGGTAGAAGTGGCTTGGCAGGGCAGGAAGCCATGCACCGATCTACCTGACCTCGCTACCTCGGCAGCCGCTTTCTCCTGCTGTCCTTGCAGAGCGCATCACGCGGCCAATCTGTTCGCTGCCGGGACCATGTTCACGCGCACCACGTAACCGGGCAGTCCGAGCTCGCCGACGAAGGGTTTCCAGAAATCGTTCTCGACTATCCTCGACGTCCTGGCGCGTGAGACAGGTTGGTCGCTTCTCTCCAAAGGAAGTATAGTGGGCGACCCACTTGTCTCAGTTGTCGGTGCGGTCGGTTTGCCCTTGCGATACCAGGTCGGGCGGCTCATGCCGACCAGCTCCCACGGGCGAGTTTTGTTGATGTTGTGCGCGGCCAGGTATTCGGCGCGTGACTGAGCGCACTTTGCCGCCCGGATCATGGCGCGGCGCTTGCGATCGCGGGCGAGCTTGGTCTGTTTTCCGCGCTCGAGCGCCTCCGGGCGAGTTTCATCGTAAGCCGCGATCGTCCTGGCCTTGGCGGCGAGTTTGATTTCGAGATTGACGCCTAGCAGGTTGGCAATGGCGCGGTCGGAAAACATGCGATACAGCGGCCCGCGCTTTGTGGCCGTGTCATGGACTGCTTTGAAGGCGTCGAAACTGTCGTCGTCGGTTTCGTCAAAGTCGAGGCAGCATTTCCGCTGCGCGAAATCCACGACATGATACCAGTCGAGGGCGCCGCCATGCCGGAACACAAGATAGTCAGCAATGGCCGTTGACCATTTATGGCCGACGATTGGCAGACCGTTATGTAGGAAATGCTGCGCCGTTCGGATTAAGTCGCCGCCTCGGCAGGACACGCGCCCTTGATCTTTTGTAAGCTTTCGGCGCGGGCGCGCTTGCGCCGCACGGGGATTTCTGTCAGACATTGAGCTTGCCTAGTTTTGCTGTGGGCCTGCCAGGGCCTGCGGCACCAAGAGTGGCGCCACGCCAGCGTTAAGCCCGCCACCACGGCGGGTTTTTCGTTATGCGGGTCGGGGAATCATCTCTCAGCGTACCACGAATCGCACGGTGACTTTTTGTGGGGTTTCAGGCTGAAATTTTTGGAAGTTTGATTCGTAGATTTTGGCTGGGAATTTAAGAGACCTCCCCGCGCGCGTAGCATTTGGAAATCGAGGTATGGGGGCGTGACGGCTACCCGCTGCCGTCCGCGCCCGTCGCCCGCCGCCTGCCCGTCGCCCTAGGCGCGTGCCCTCGAGTCAATCCACCGGCAGCGCGGCTGGCAGTGCTTTACGTGCGTTGAGACGAGGCGACCGTATCGATACTTCGGGATCGGCGCGCCACAGCCGACACATCGGCGGGCGAGCCATACGACGCAAGACCTTGCCGGCTTTAGCGGAAACGGCCAGCGCCAGTCTTCGTACATCACGCACCACTCACAAAAATGCCGCCGGCGAGATGCGGGCGGCGGTGGGATCATTCAGGGAGATGACTTTCGGCTATGCGGCCGTCAGACCCTTGGCGCGCAGGCCGGCTGAAATGAGCTGTCTGATTGCATTTGAGCGCGTGCGAGATTCGGCGCGGCCAAAGGCGTCGATCGCGCGCAACATTTCCAAGGTCATTTTGAAGGGAATGGGGTTGGATTCCAGGCGAGATTGCTCGATCATTTCAGGCTCCATAGAAAAACCCGCCAGCGGCTGCGGGCGGGTTGGGTCGATTATTTAGCCGTGCGTGCGCTAACGCGAATCGGCCACTCTATAGGAAACTATACCCAGATTCGGGAGATACTCAAGGACAATCGTTCGCTTCTCGCCAACTATTTTACCTGCCATTGATATCATTGGAGAATTTGCCTGCGCGTTTCGAGCGCTTGCCGGGCGCAAATACGCCTATACGCTTTTACGATCCGCTGGGATTGCCGAGCATACCCGCGTGTTTCATGGCGCGAATTACGGTTTGAGCGTGCCAGCGGCCCCCCAAGGGCGTCGGCAGCGCCCTAGCATTCATCTCGGCGGCCATGCGGTTGGCGGATAGGCCGGCCGCCTGGAATGCCGTCAAGGTCGGTTCGAGGGCGAGCGCCCGGTTGATCGCCGCCGCATGATAGGCCGGCGCCAAAACCTCTGCCCCATACCGCCCGAGACGGGTCCCGCGCGCCTTCGCGGCGGCCAAGGCTTCCTTGGTGCGGGTGGCGATCATCTCGCGCTCATGTTCCGCGACCGCGGCTAAGATATGCAGGGTCAACCGCGTAGCGTGCGGGTTGTCCACAGCGACGAAATCAACGCCGCTCTCCATCATGCCCGATATGAAGTGGACATTTCTGGCAAGGCGATCGAGCTTCGCGATAATCAAGGTTGCCTTCGCCTTTTTCGCCGTAGCCAAGGCAAGGGCAAGCTGAGGCCGATCGTTCCGCTTTCCGCTCTCTACCTCCACAAACTCGGCAATGGGCTGGACGCTGCCGAGGTGTCCACGCACGGACGCCTGCTGAGCTTCCAAGCCAAGGCCGCTCTTGCCCTGGCGATCGGTCGAAACCCTGTAATAAGCAACTGCTGGTCCGTGCATGGCGCTCTCCATAACAGGCAAATGTCCGTCTGCCTGTTATAAAAGCCCATTTCAGCTCCTAACGCAATTACGAAAATACGATTTTGCGCCTTTCCGCTTTCACGATTTTGTGATGAGCTGTCCCATTGACTTCTATGCTAAGCTGATCGTGAAAGCGCAAAAGCGGAATTGAGGCGACCGTGATCTTGGCAGTGCTCAATCAGAAAGGCGGGGTCGGCAAGAGCACCGTGGCGATCAACCTGGCCGCCATGTACGCGAAGGCCGGGAAGCGAGTCTTGCTGGTGGATGCCGACCCTCAGGGCAGCGCCCTAGCTTGGTCGGCGGCACGGCAGGGCGAAGCCCTCTTTCCGGTAATCGGAATGCCCAAGTCAAACATTCATAAAGTTTTGCCCACGGTCGCGCGTGCCTACGACATAACCGTAATCGACGGCGCCCCGCGCGTGAACGAGCTCGGCAGGGCGGCGATCATGGCCTCCGATCTGATCGTGATCCCGGTGCAGCCAAGCCCGCTAGACCTTTGGGCGAGCGCCGAAATCGTCCAACTTTTCAATGAAGCCCGGCAATTCAAGGAAAGCCTGCAAGCCGCATTTGTGGTGAATCGTAAAATCGTAAATACGGCAATAGGGCGTGATGTAGCTGTGTCACTAGCTGGATTCGGTATCCCGGTCGCCAAAGCGCAACTTTGCCAGCGGGTCATTTATGCCGAGAGTGCGGCCAGGGGGCTTGCCGTGATCGAAGTGGAACCCCGAGGCGAGGCGGCGCGCGAATTGGCTGCCCTGGCGAGCGAACTACTCCAACCTCGACTTCCCATTCCGTAGGAGTTCAACGTGGCAAAAAAGACTGTTCATTTGGCGATGCCAAAACCCACCTCGGCGGCGGCATGGGTAGCAGGCCGAGACGAGGGCGGCGCGCCGATGAAGAGATTCACTATCGACGTCACCGAGGAACTGCACACTCGGATCAAAGTGGAGTGCAGCAAGCGGCACGCAAAGATGGCGGACGTGATTCGCGATCTTCTTGAGCGTGAATTTCCAAAGTAGGAGCTGCCGATGAAAGCAGGCACAATCCGCGCCGCGCTCTTGCTAGTCGTGATGGCCGCGCTGTTCGTCTGGCTCGGGTCATTCTTCGATACGGTCGGGATGGCCGCGGCGCTGGCAATCTCCATCGTGATTTCGTTCTGGTCGTTTTGGACCTGTGGCACTGCCATCCTGGCAGCAAGCGGCGCCCGTGAGTTGACGGTCGAGAAGGATCGCGCCCTGCTCGACCTTGTATCTAAACTCTCAGCGGCGGCCGGCGTGCCAATGCCGCATGTGTTTGAGATTGACGATCCGCACCCGAACGCTCTGGCGGTAGGCGCCAATCCTCGCATCGCCTCGATCATTCTAACCAAGAGCGTGCGCAAGCTGCTGCCGAAGGATCAAATCGCCCCACTGATCGCGCACGAGCTCGGACACATCAAAGAGCGCGACACCCTCGCCGCCGCGATCGGCGCCATGTTCCTTGACGCCATCCTAATGTTCGCCATAGCGCTGGGTCTCGTCGGCCTGATCGTAGGCAAGCATGGAGGCGGCATACTGATCGTGTTGGCGATCTGCACCCCGCTCACCGCCATAATCCTGCATCTGGCCGCCTCACGCTCGCGTGAATACGAGGCCGACCGCTTTGGCGCGGAATTACTCGGCAGCCCGCAGCCGATGATCGCTGCGCTGCGCAAGCTGGCCGCGCTGCCCGCGCGCGCGAACAAGTATGCCCTGCACTCTCCGGCTACCGCCTCGCTGTGGTTCGTCGATCCGTTGGGCGGCACATGGCTGCGCAACGCCTTTAGTACGCATCCCGCTATTGAGAAGAGGATCGCGCGGCTTGAGGCGCTCGGCCGATCGCATCCGGCGATTAGAGAAAATGGAGGAACGCTATGATTGATACTCTTATTAAGGGACTCAGCGAGCAGGCGAATTGGCGCCGAGAAAAGGCGGCGGAATATCCTGATGACAAACGCAATGAAGAAGCGGCGGCCATTCTTGAGCGGCTAGTAGAGGAACTTACAAAGTTAAAAGGGTCGCCCACGGAAGCCGAGTTAGTTCGCGTGGATAGTTTGCTGTCGGTAGCCTTAAAGGGCCAAGACGAGGTGGTGAGTCAGTATGATGAATATCACCGCACCATCGGCTTTTCGGTATTCCCAAAATCTGCGCAAGAGTATTTGGAAGACCTAATAAAAATATATCGAGAGGCAATTCCGAAGGCAGTAATGAAAGACTTGCCGCCAACGTCCGCCGCCCACCATTGAGATAGCTGCTCAGGCTCGGCCGACGAGCTCAATAAAATTCCGCGGAATCAGGCAAAGAACTGATCCGCTCCCTACCACGGTTGCATAGACCAAACGTCGCGAGCCAGCGGCCGCGATTGTAATCGTGGCGCCGGCGCCGCTGGCCGGCAAGGGAGATGAAAATGAAAGTTCTATGGGAATCTCGAGTCGCACTTGCAGCCGCGGTTGAGTGCGCTGAGCAGGAAATTGAGGCAGCAAAAAACGGGGAGGAAACAGTGGCAGCGGAAGACCGCTGGGGGAAGTGCTGGGATTCTTTGCACGATCTCGACGATCAGATCATGGCGAAGTCCGCGGCGTTGCCTTCCGACATTGCGATCAAGGCGCGAGTCCGGTTGCTACGCGGCAACGAAGATTTCCCCTATGCGTATTGCACGCAAAGCCCCTCACGGGACGTTAGCACCCGGCGCGGCCTTCACCTGGTCGAGCGGCTGGCAGGCAGCACAGCGGCCTAGCGCCATCGCTCAGGCTCGCTCGTCTACGCGGATTATCAAAAACCCGAGGGGTGCGTTTTTAGGCCTCAGGAAGTGCTTGCGGCACAAGGGGCAAAACAGCGTTTCGACGACCGTTTCGCTCAAAACGGGGGATTGTGCCTTTCTGAGCTTTTCGGTCTTTTTTGGCGCATAACGGGGAACAATGCAGCGTCGATTTGCGAACCTTCTTCCCGTCTCGCCATACCGGAATTCGTCCCTCACAGCCTGGGTTGGCACATATGCGTCGGACATCCTCGATGGTGCCGCGGCAGAGTGGCGCGTCCTTGTGCTTGCGTCGTGGTGCCGAGCGGCATTCAGGGGAACAGTGTTTCAAGCCCTTCGACTCAAAGTCTTTGCCGCACGCCGCGCACTCGATGATCGCGCCGTGTGCTCCCTGGCCCTTGATTACGGAAGAGACCGGGAAGCGCAGCATCATCTCGCGCTTGCTGGGTTCGGGGCTGTAAGGCGGTCCGCCGATGTCGAAGTAGTCCCGACAGCGCGAGTGGCAAAACCGGCCATCACCGCGGCCGACAAGAAAGGCTCTACCGCACATAAAGCATGTGGTTACGGCTGCGCGCGGCACCGGAGCGGTAGCCGGCGCGTGACGCTCGTTTAGTAGCTCGCGTTCAATCGATTTTGCCTTCATCGGCCTGTGATGGCCGAGATTCGCTACCCCCTAAACCAACATTCCAAGCAATGCTTGATGTTCACGGTCTTGCCGCGGCGGAAACGCTTTCCGGTGGCAGCTTGCCCGAGGGCGTGCGACTCTGGCCACGCCGGCCGATCTGATTCGGCCAGCATCAACGGAGATGCCAACGCCGTAGCCTGAAAAGCAAAGGCCCCAACCCGGCAAGGTTGAGGCCCTAAATTCGTTGAGTCGGTTGTCGGCTACTCCAAATCCGACACCACCAGAATTGAACCGATCCGTCAAACGATTTTTCGTTTGTCAGAACGGCGGAGCTTTACCGGCCGCGGCCTCATTATGAGGCTGACACATGACGCTTACCGCCAGCGCGGAATTGCTGCACCTGCTTGCCCGCAAGCCTGCCCGCGATCCCATGCTGGTCGCCGGCTGGGAGTCGGGCGAGATAGCCACCCAAGCCGCCAAATACCGTGCCATTCGCCATGAGCCGACCTTTGGCGGGCGTTTCAGTCGTTCCCGCTATCAACAGACACCAGATCGCCGACGCAGCATCGAGCGCCGCCGCACGCTGGCAGCGACATGGCCTATGCCGCCCGCCATGTGCGGGAAGCTAACGCCGTGCCAGGTAGCCTATGCCAAGCTCGTCAGGGATCACGTCGACACCGGCGGCCTCTGCGATCGCACGCTGGACGAACTAGCTGCCCGCGCTGGCATGTGCAGTAAGACGGCGCAGAGAGCACAGAACCGGCTCGCAGAGCTGGGCTGGATCACGGTCGAGATACGCGAGCGCCCTGGCCTCAAGAACCTGCCGAACGTGGTCCGCATCGTTTCGCCAGAGTGGCTGATGTGGATCAGCGTCGGCCCGAAGACTCGATCAACACCGATAGGGGGACATCAGAGTCCTGCCACGGAAAACATTTTATATTCTAGGGGAGAAAAGGGGCTACCGGAAAAAGGCCAAGCGACTCGGTTAAACGTGGATGACCCGCTCCATTGTGCTTTAGCGAGACTTGGACGCGGCATCGGAGCGCCCACCTAGCCAAGATGATCGAACCGCCGCAAAAACGCCCAGTAGCGTCACCAGCCCTCATCAAAACTTTGTTGGCGCAAAACGCCGCTATGCTTCGCGGCGACCGGATGCCGCCGTTCAGCGCGCCGTATGACGGCAAGCAACGGCTCACGAACGGGGACCTACGCCAGCAAAGCGAAATCTTGCGCGCCCGACTCCGAATAGCGCGCGGAGCAAAACACGCTCAGCTCGTAAGCACCCAGGCCGTGATGTCGGCACCCGTGCCAGTGGTGCGCACGGCGCGCACGATCAGCCAATCGATTTTGGTTAGACCGACCGGCATATGGATATCGACGTAGTGGGAGTCGTCATCCTTAGCGACCGGCACAACGCGGATCACTTCGGCTGCAACGCCGGCATTGAACACCGCAAGCTTTCCGTACACGGGCAGATCGAGGGCGTCGTCAGGCGTGACGAGAGTGGCCCGCGCCCATCCGCCGCATCCAATCGCCCTTTATCTTTATTACGAATAGGAATCTACTTTTCGACTTCGCCGCTAGTCTGAATGGGGGGTAGCAATGCGCGGTCGTCATTCACCAAAGGCATTTTCTTTTGCTATTTGTTTCGCAGCGATCGCTGCGCTGGTGGTTGCATCGCAGCCGGCGCTGGCGCAGTTCACGCAGCAGGGCGGCAAGTTGGTCGGCACCGGTGGTGATGCAAGCTCCCAACAAGGCGGCTCCGTCGCGGTATCCGCCGACGGCAACACTGCCATCGTGGGTGGGCCTGGCAATTTCCTAACTGGGGGCGGGGCTGCCTGGGTCTACACCCGCATCGGCGGCGTCTGGACCCAGCAAGGAGCCAAGCTGGTCGGCACCGGCGCTGTCGGAAGCGCAAACCAAGGCTACTCCGTCGCGGTATCCGCTGACGGCAACACCGCCATCGTGGGCGGACCTGGCGACAACGGAAGCGCCGGGGCGGCCTGGGTCTACACCCGCAGCGGCGGTGTCTGGACCCAGCAAGGCAGCAAGCTGGTTGGCACTGGTGCTGTCGGAACTGCCTTCCTAGGCAACTCAGTCGCGCTATCTGCTGATGGCAACACCGCTATTGTGGGCGGGGACCAAGACAACAACGGATATATTGGAGCGGCGTGGGTCTTCACCCGCAGCGGCGGGGTGTGGACCCAGCAAGGCAGCAAGCTGGTCGGCAGCGGCGCGGTTGGAGGGGTGACGGAGGGTTGGCCCATCATGCAAGGCTACTCCGTCGCGCTGTCCGCCGACGGCAACACCGCCGCGATGGGCGGGTTTGGCGACAACTACTGCCTTGGGGCTACCTGGGTCTTCACCCGCAGCGGCGGCGTCTGGACCCAGCAAGGAGCCAAGCTGGTCGGCACCGGCGCGCCGGAATGCGCCCAACAAGGCCAATCCGTCAAGCTGTCCTCCGACGGCAACACCGCCATCGTGGGCGGGCCTACCGATAACTCATACGCCGGGGCGATGTGGGTCTTCACCCGCAGCGGCGGGGTGTGGACCCAGCAAGGCAGCAAGCTGGTCGGCACCGGTGCGGTTGGAAGCGACATCGAACAAGGCATGTCCGTCGCGCTGTCGGGCGACGGCAACACCGCCATCGTCGGCGGGTTTAGCGACAACAATGGCATCGGGGCGATGTGGGTCTTCACCCGCAGCGGCGGTGTCTGGACCCAGCAAGGCAGCAAGCTGGTCGGCACCGGCGCGGTTGGAATCGCCTGCCAAGGCGGCTCCGTTGCGGTAGCCGCTGACGGCAATACCGCCATCGTGGGCGGGGCTTGCGACAACGGAAGCGCCGGAGCGGCGTGGGTCTTCGTGCCGGCGCTCACCGTCGTCGACCTGGCCGCTACCCACGATTTCAACGGCGACAGCAAGAGCGACATCCTCTGGCGTGACACCGGCGGCAACGTTGGG
>JGI20193J14888_1000509_pt1 | contig 11345 bp, 12 predicted proteins | sample NGESurdeep092012_5_FD_14888 | JGI IMG/M metagenome (IMG submission 14888)
CGCGCGAGCGGCAGCCGGAACTCGCCGACATCCGCATCGTGCGCGGCCCGGCCGATTTCGATGCCGCGATGCCGCGTTTTGTCACCGCGTTCCTGGCGCAGCGGTTCGCCGTGCGATAGACTTTTGCCCATGAAGCTCTACAGCATTGCCAAACGCTTTCGCATCGACAGTCCGGACAAGTTTCGCCTGTCCGGGCACGATCCTGCCGAGTGCTACGGTCTTACCGCCGACAAGAAAGAAGCCAAGGCCATGCTGGCCGAGGGGATCGAGCGGCTGGCCGAATTGCAGGAGCGGCTATACGCCAACGACCGTTGGTCGGTGCTGATTGTGCTGCAGGCGATGGACGCCGCCGGCAAGGACGGCATCATCAAGCATGTGATGAGCGGCATCAATCCGCAAGGCTGCGAGGTGCACTCCTTCAAGCAGCCGAGCGCGGAGGAGCTGCAACACGATTTTCTCTGGCGCGTGGCGCAGCGGCTGCCGACGAACGGACGCATCGGCATCTTCAATCGCTCGCATTACGAGGAAGTGCTGACCGTGCGCGTGCACAAGGAATTGCTGGCAAGCCAGAAGCTGCCGAAACCTGGTCGGCAAGGAACTCTGGCAGCAGCGTTTCGACGATATCCGCGCCTTCGAGCGCCATCTCGCGCGCAACGGCACGCTGATCCTGAAATTCTTCCTCAACGTGTCGAAGGACGAGCAGCGCCGCCGCTTCCTCGCGCGCATCGATGAGCCGGCCAAGCGCTGGAAATTCTCTTTTGCCGACGTTGCCGAGCGCAAGCTCTGGAACGAATACATGCACGCGTATGACGATCTGATCCGGCAGACCAGCCGTCCGGAGGCGCCCTGGTTCGTGGTGCCGGCCGACAACAAATGGTTCACNCGGCTGGTGGTGGTGGCGGGGGCGATGGTGCANGAACTCGGCGCGCTCGACCTCGATTTTCCGAAGGTCGAGGGCAAGGCGCTCAAGGAATTGAGAAAGGCGGAGAAGGCGCTGAAGCGGGAGAAGTCGTAGCGCCGGATCGCGGCGGCGCCTCGTTGCAGGCGCGCGGACAGCAATGCTGACCTATCTGACGCTTGCGCTGACCCAGACCTTTCCAGTAGAAGATGCCGTTGTTACGTGCGGTTAACGCGGACTTTACCTTGTTCCGCGACCTTAGCCGTCGAAGTCGAGGGATCTTCTAAGCCATGTCGGCGCGCCAAAATATCTGCGCGATCGAGCGGGCGGCCGGCAAGGCCGAACCCGCGGCCACCCTCATTCTGGGCACGCTCCTTCTCCTTATCCGCCCCTGAGGGCCGGCTGGGCTTTTTGTGCCTGGGCACTCGGGGGATCGACGGAATGAGCACCCCATAGAGCGCCCAAAAGCGGCGCATTCGACGAGAAGGATCAAGGCCATGACTTCCAAGACCCAGTCCGACAAGGACCGCGTCGTCATCTTCGACACGACGTTGCGCGACGGCGAGCAGTGTCCCGGCGCGACCATGACGCATGAAGAGAAACTCGCGGTGGCCGAGCTGCTCGACACCATGGGCGTGGACATCATCGAGGCCGGTTTCCCGATCGCCTCGGAAGGCGACTTTGCCGCCGTGCACGAGATCGCCAAGCGCTCCAAGAACGCCGTGATCTGCGGTCTCTCACGCGCGTCGCCGAAAGACATCGACCGCTGTGCGGAAGCGATCAAGCCGGCCCGGCGCAAGCGCATCCATACGTTTCTCTCCACCTCGCCGGTGCACATGAAGTGGAAGCTGCAGAAGGAGCCGCACGAGGTCTACGAGATGGTGATCGCGCAGGTCACCCGCGCGCGCAGCCACACCGACGACGTCGAATGGTCGGCCGAGGATGGCACTCGCACCGAGCAGGATTTCCTCTGCCGCTGCGTGGAAGCCGCCATCAATGCCGGCGCCACCACCATCAATATCCCCGACACCGTCGGCTATACGGTGCCGGAGGAATATTTCGCGCTGTTCAAGATGCTGCGCGAGCGCGTGCCCAATTCCGACAAGGCGCGCTTCTCCACCCATTGCCACAACGATCTCGGCATGGCGGTGGCCAATTCACTCGCCGGCGTGAAGGCGGGCGCGCGCCAGATCGAATGCACCATCAACGGCATCGGCGAGCGCGCCGGCAACGCCGCGCTGGAAGAAATCGTGATGGCGATCCGCACCCGCAACGATGTCTTGCCGTACATGACTGGCGTCGATGCCAGCATGCTGACGCGCGCATCCAAGCTGGTCGCGGCGGCGACCTCGTTCCCGGTGCAGTACAACAAGGCGATCGTCGGCCGTAATGCGTTTGCGCACGAGAGCGGCATCCACCAGGACGGCATGCTCAAGAACGCGCAGACCTACGAGATCATGACGCCGGAGTCGGTCGGCGTGAAGCAGACCTCGCTGGTCATGGGCAAGCATTCCGGGCGGCATGCGTTTGTGCACAAACTGGAGGAGCTAGGCTATCAATTGGCCGGCAATCAGCTCGAGGACGCCTTCGTGCGCTTCAAGGCGCTGGCTGACAAGAAGAAGCAGATCTACGACGAGGACATCGAGGCCCTGGTGGACGAGGAAATCGCCCACGCGCACGACCGCATCAAGATCATCTCGCTGACCGTGATCGCCGGCACCATGGGCCCGCAGTCGGCCACGCTCACCCTCGACATCGAGGGCAAGCACATCACGACGCAATCGACCGGCAACGGTCCGGTGGACGCGATCTTCAAGGCGATCCGCGAACTGGTTCCGCACGAGGCCAAGCTCGAGCTCTACCAGGTGCATGCGGTGACCGAGGGCACCGACGCGCAGGCGGAAGTCTCGGTGCGGCTGTCGGAAGACGGCCGCTCCTACACCGCCAAGGGCGCCGACCCCGATACGCTGGTGGCCTCGGCCAAGGCCTATCTCGGCGCGCTCAACAAGCTGACCAGCAAGCGCAATCGGACGCCGGGCGTTGAGAACCGCATCCACTCCACCGACGTCGGCTGAAAATTCTGCGACTAACGCGAAATGCCGCCTCGCAAGGGGCGGCATTATGCTTTTGGTTATTTGCTTTTGGTAAATGTTCCGCTTGGAACCCAAAAATCACATTTCGCCCTCATTTCGTTCGCTTTTGGGGCGGAATTGGCGGCTATCCACTGCTCACAACCTATACCAGACGTTGGGGATATTAACCGAATGAAGAAGACACTTTGCGCGGGCGTGTTCGCGCTCGCGGCGATTGGCTTGTTGTCGAATATCTCGGCCGCCAGCGCCGGTGAAATGGGGAACGGCTACGCGGCACAGGGGCAGATGTCGGCCTCGATCGATGTCGGACGCATCCGAAGCGTGCTCAGGCTGACGCAGGAGCAGGAGCGCTACTGGCGGCCGGTGGAGGCCGCCTTGCGCGACCTCGCACACCATCAGGAGCGGGTGGAATCGGATGGTTTCGTGCACCGGGTGAGCCGGCGGGTGATCTCGATCGTGCTCAATAGCGCAGCCGTCGAGCGGCTGGTGGTTGCCGCGCGTCCACTGATCGCCAAGCTCAATGACGAGCAGAAGCAGGCGGCCGGCCAGCTGGCGCAGGAAATGGGCTTAGGGTCGGTGGTGATGGCGGCGCTGAATTGAGCCGAATGGCGGCGCATCCCGCCGCCGTTGTCGCGCTCGATAAGCTGACCCGCAAGCGCAATCGGACGCCGGGGGTCGAGAACCGCATCCACTCCACCGACGTGGGCTGATCGACAAAATCGCAATGCCGCGCCCTGTCACGGGCGCGGCATTGGCGTTTTTGTGTCCAAATTCCCTTATTTATAGAGCAAAACGCGGCATCATGACGCCGCGGCAATCCGTTACCGGCCGCGGACCCGCGCCCACAACGGCAGCGCTGGCTTGCCGGAAAATCGAATAAATGCGACTTTAGTCGGCGGTTGACCGGCGTCAAAACAATCCGCGACGATATATGTTTGAGGACAATAACAAATCCGTGGAGGAACCCCTATGCGAAAAATGCTTCTTGCGATAGCAGCGGCCGCAATTTTTGCCGCCCCCAGCGCCGGCATGGCGCAGGCCCCGATTATCATCAAATTCAGCCACGTGGTGGCGCCCAACACGCCGAAGGGCAAGGGCTCGGAGAAATTCAAGGAACTCGCCGAGAAGTACACCAACGGCAAGGTCAAGGTTGAGGTGTACCCGAACTCGACGCTCTACAAGGACAAGGAAGAACTCGAGGCGCTGCAGCTCGGCGCCGTCCAGATGCTGGCGCCGTCGAACTCGAAGTTCGGCCCGATCGGCATCAAGGACTTCGAAGTGTTCGACCTGCCGTTCCTGCTGCCGAGCCTGGCGTCGCTGCGCAAGGTCACCGAAGGCCCGATCGGCAAGAAGATGCTGACGCTGCTCGACGCCAAGGGCATGATCGGGCTTGCCTACTGGGACAACGGCTTCAAGCAAATGAGCGCGAACAAGCCGCTGCACATGCCGGAAGACTACAAGGGGCTGAAATTCCGCATCCAGTCCTCGAAGGTGCTGGAAGCGCAGTTCCGCCTGCTCGGCGCGACCCCGCAGGTGATGGCGTTCTCCGAGGTCTATCAGGCGCTGCAGACCGGCGTCGTTGATGGCCAGGAAAACACGCCGGCGAACATGTACACCCAGAAAATGGACGAAGTGCAGAAGTACACGACGCTGACCAATCACGGCTACATCGGCTACGTGGTCGTCGTGAATAAGAAGTTCTGGGAAGGCTTGCCGGCCGATATCCGTGGCCAGCTCGAGAAGGCGATGGCGGAATCGACCGCATATGCCAACACGATCTCCGCGCAGGAGAACGACGACGCGCTCGCCGCGATGAAGAAATCCGGCAAGACCACGTTCATCGTTCCGACCGCGGCCGAAATGGCGGCCATGCAAAAAGTCATGGAGCCGCTCTACAACGACATGGCCAGCCGTGTCGGCAAGCAACTGATCGAGGACGTGCGCAGGACGGCGCAAGGCGCAACCAACTAACGAAACCATGGCGGGCCCCGGCAATGCTGCCGGGGCCCGTTTGTATCCAGGGTGGGAATTTCGACGACGTCGATCTGGCGAAGCCTCGGCGGCTCTTGGGGCGTTGCGTGTTTCTAAATTCCAATCGTCATTGTCGCGATCACCGCGACCGGGGCGAATGTTCGCCCTGAGCCTACGAGGCACAGGTGTTCCTTCGCATTCTCGACCGGCTTGAAGAAATCATCATCGCGTGCCTGATCGGGGCGGCGACGCTGTTGATCTTTGTCGCGGTGGTGCAACGCTACTTGATCGGCGTGCCATTTCTCTATCCCTATTTCTACAACTTCAACATTACCTGGGCGCAGGAACTGTGCATCTACATGTTCGTGTGGATGGCCAAGTTCGGCGCGGCCTATGGTGTGCGCACCGGCATCCATGTCGGCGTCGATGTCATCGTCAACATGCTGCAGCCGAAGTACCGGACCAAGGTCATTATGTTCGGCTTGCTGGCCGGCGCTTTTTTTACCTTCGTCGTCGGCACCATGGGCGCCAAGTTCATCATCGAGCTCTACCCCACCGACCAGGTATCGCCCGATTTGGAGCTGCCGCGCTGGATCGTCTTCCTGTGCGTGCCGCTCGGCTCCTATCTGATGTGCTTCCGCTTCCTGCAGGTGGCCTGGGCATTCTGGCACACCGGCGAGCTGCCACATCATGACCCGGGCCATGTCGAGGGCGTGGTCGAAAGCACCGCCGCCGCCAAAGACCTGGCTGCGGAAGAACTTGCCAACAAGAGTGGCACGCGATGAACAGCGCCCTGATCTTTGGTCTGCTCATCGCGCTGATGCTCACCGGCATGCCGATCTCGATCGCGCTCGGCCTCACCGTTCTCAGCTTCCTCTATGTGATGACGCAGGTGCCGATCGAAGCGGTGGCGCTCAAGCTGTTCACCGGGATCGAGAGTTTCGAGATCATGGCGATCCCGTTCTTCATCCTGGCCGGCAATTTCCTGACGCATGGCGGCGTCGCCCGCCGCATGATCCGCTTTGCCACCACGATGGTCGGCCACTGGTATGGCGGGCTGGGCCTGGCGGCGGTGATGGCCTGCGCGCTGTTCGCCGCCATTTCCGGTTCCTCGCCGGCGACCGTGGTCGCCATTGGCTCGATCCTGCTGCCGGCGATGGTGCAGGCAGGCTATCCGAAGCGGTTCGGCGCCGGCGTCATCGCTACCTCCGGCGCGCTCGGCATTCTGATCCCGCCCTCGATTGTCATGGTGCTTTACTCCGTGGCGACCGGCGGCAGCGTGGCGATCGATCCGGAAGGCAATCGCGTGCTGTCGGCCTCGGTGGCGCAGTTGTTCATGGCCGGCGTTATCCCCGGGCTGATCCTCGCCTTCCTGCTCGGCATGACCACCTTCTATCGCGCCTGGAAGAACGATTATCCGCGCATGCCGAAGGCGACGTGGCTGGACGCTTTTATTGCGTTCCGCCAATCGATCTGGGGCCTGTTGCTGATCGTGATCGTGCTCGGCGGCATCTATGCCGGGCTGTTCACGCCGACCGAAGCCGCGGCGGTCAGCGCGGTCTATGCCTTCGTGGTCGCGGTGTTCGTCTACGGCGATCTGAAATTTTCGGACATACCGAGGGTGCTGCTGTCGTCCGCCAATATGAGCGCGATGATTCTCTACATCATCACCAACGCGGTGCTGTTCTCCTTCCTGATGACCAGCGAGCAGATTCCGCAGTCGATCACCGCCTGGGCCACCAGCGCCGGCATCGGGCAAGTCGGATTCCTGCTGTTCGTGAACATCCTGCTGCTGGTGGCCGGCAACGTGATGGAGCCGTCGTCGATCGTGCTGATCACCGCGCCGATTCTGTTCCCGGTCGCGGTCGGCCTGGGCGTCAACCCGATCCATCTCGGGATTCTGATGACGGTGAATATGGAGGTGGGAATGTGCCACCCGCCGGTTGGGCTTAATCTCTATGTCGCCTCCGGCATCGCCAGGATGGGCATCACCGAGCTCACCATTGCAGTATGGCCGTGGCTGCTGACCATGCTGGGATTCCTTTTCGTAGTGACCTACGTACCGGAATTATCGCTCTGGCTGCCGCGCGTGCTCGGGATGATGTAGAAGACCTTCGTGTTGAAAAACAAAATTAAATGAAGATTGCGCGCCGTTAATTTCCGCCCAGACTTTCGTTACCCCCGCCCCATGCTGCAATAGGTCTACTTGCCGGGAAATCGGTTTAATGCCACCCTAAACGGCGGAAAAACCAGCAAAAAGCCGGTATCCACGCTTGAAATCGGAGGAAAACGTCGATGCGCAAATGGCTTCTCGCGGCGGCAGCGGCCGCCATTTTCATGGCGCCTGGCACCGGCATGGCCCAGTCGCCGATCGTCATTAAATTCAGCCACGTCGTGGCGAATGATACGCCGAAAGGCAAGGGCGCGATCAAGTTCAAGGAACTCGCCGAAAAATACACCAACGGCAAAGTTAAGGTTGAGGTCTATCCCAACTCCTCCCTCTACAAGGACAAGGAAGAAATCGAGGCGCTGCAGCTTGGCTCGGTGCAGATGCTGGCGCCGTCCACCGCGAAGTTCGCGCCGCTCGGCGCCAAGGAATTCGAGGCGCTCGACCTGCCGAATTTGTTCGCCAGTGAAGAGGCCTATACGAAGGCGATGAAGGGCGAAGTCGGCAAGTGGCTGTTCAAGAAGCTCGAGCCGAAAGGCATCTCCGGCCTCGCCTTTTGGGACAACGGCTTCCACATGGTCTCGTCCAATCGTCCGCTGNTNAATCCATCGGATTTCCAGGGGCTCAAGATCCGCATTTCCGGCTCCAAGATCGCCGACCGCTATTTCCGCGACGTCGGCGCGATCCCGCAGATCTTGGCGTTCTCGGAAGTCTACCAGGCGCTGCAAACCGGCGTGGTAGACGGCTGCGAAAACACGGCGTCGAATTATCTGACGCAGAAGTTCCACGAAGTGCAGAAGCACATCACCGTTTCCTACCATGCCCATCTGCAATACGCGGTGATCGTGAACACCAAGTTCTGGAGCGGGCTACCGGCCGACATCCGCACGCAACTCGACAAGGCGATGGATGAAGCGACCGACTACACCAACTCGATCGCCGTCAAGGAAAACGAGGATGCGCTGGCCGAGATTAAGAAGTCCGGCAAAACCACGCTGCATTATCTGACTGACGATCAGAAAAAGGCCTGGCAGACCGCGATGGCGCCCACCTATCAATGGGCGAAGGGCCGTGTCGGCACCGAGGTGCTCGACCTGCTGTCGAAAGAGCTCAATATCAAGATGAACTGACGGCGGTCTGCTGCGCCAAGAATAATAAACGGCCGGGATTGATCGCGCTCCCGGCCGTTTCGGTTTGAGACCGGGGGATTCGCGTGCTCAAAAGGGTCAATCGCGCGCTCGACCATTTGGAAGAGCGGCTGATCGCCACGCTGATCGCGGCGGCGACCGCGCTGATCTTCGTCTCGGTGCTGCACCGGTACGGGACTGGCGTCTCAATCAACCTATCGAAATGGGCGGCCGCGCGCGGCGTGCCCTTCGTGCCCGAGATTCTCAAGGATATTTATTTGTGGCTCGCCGCCCTCGACCTTTCATGGGCGCAAGAACTTTGCATCTACATGTTCATCTGGATGGCCAAATTTGGCGCCGCCTATGGTGTGCGCACCGGTATCCATGTCGGCGTGGATCTTCTCGTCAACATGGTGCCGGCGCGTTCGCGCAAGCAAGTGATCCTGTTCAGCCTGCTGTGCGGCGCGTTTTTCACCGGCATGATCGCGACGTTCGGCGGCTCATTCGTCGAGGAGATGTTCAAGACCGGCCAGCAGTCGAATGACCTCGAAGCGCCGATGTGGATTGTCTACCTCGCGATCCCGCTCGGCTCAGGCCTGATGTGCTTCCGCTTCCTGCAGGTCGCGTGGTTCTATTATTGGACTGGCGAACTTCCGCACCACAATGAGGCGAAAGTCGAGGGCATTGATACAAATGTCCCGGCGCTGCATCCCGCGTCGGCCTCTCCCGCGGAGGTCTCCAGGAGCAAGTCAAGCCCGCTGGGACTGATCCTAATCCTGGCGCCGATATTGATTCTGACGATCTGCCTTGGCGAGAAGGCCGGCATCATCGTGCTGCCGCAGGCCCTGCGCGCGGCCACGATCTTCCTGCTCCTGATCGCGCTGATGCTGACCGGTATACCGGTTTCGATCGCGCTTGGTCTCACCGTGCTCACGTTCCTGTTCACGCTGACAACGGTCCCGATTGAAGCGGTGTCGATGAAGCTGTTCACCGGCATCGAAAGCTTCGAGATTATGGCGATCCCCTTCTTCATCCTGGCCGGCAACTTCCTGACGCATGGCGGCGTCGCGCGGCGGATGATCAATTTCGCTACCTCCATTATCGGGCATTGGCACGGCGGACTGGGGCTCGCTGGAATCGTGGCATGCTCCATGTTTGCTTTGGTTTGCGGATCGAGCGTCGCGACTGTCGCCGCTGTCGGGGCGATCGTACTGCCCGAGATGGTGAGGAACGGCTATCCGATGCGATTTGGCGCGGGCATAATCACGGTTGCCGGCTCGCTCGGCATCCTGATGTTGCCGTCGATCCCGAAGATCATTTACGCGATCTCCACGAATACATCGATCGGCGCACTATTTGTCGCTGGGTTGCTGCCCGGCTCTCTGCTGACGGCCATGCTGTGTGTGGTGACCTGGTATTTAGCCAGAAAGCGAAACTATCCGCGAATGGAGAAAGCCAGTTGGCGCGAGAGCTGGCACGCATTTACGGAAAGCATCTGGGGCCTGATGCTCGTCGTTATCATCATTGGCGGCATCTATAGCGGCTTGTTCACCGCGACCGAAGCCGCCGCCATGGCAGCCGTCTATTCATTCTTCATATCGGTGTTCGTGTACAAGGCCCTTACGCTCAAAGATGTGCCGCGGGTGTTGCTGAGGGCAGCGAATACGAGCGCGATGCTTCTGTATATTGTTACCAACGCTGTTTTGTTTTCCTTTGTCCTCAGCAATGAGAATATTCCTTCTGCGCTTGCCGATTGGATATTGGCTCAGGATCTTGGGTGGTTTGGGTTCCTTCTGCTGGTTAACGTGCTGCTGCTGATGGCCGGCAATTTTATGGAGCCGACTTCTATCATCCTGATTATGGCGCCGATCCTGGCTCCAGCCGCGAAGAGACTCGGCATCGATTTGGTCCACTTCGGCATCGTGATCGACGTCAACATGGAAGTCGGTTTGTGCCACCCGCCGGTTGGCCTCAATCTTTACGTTGCTTCGATGATCGCCGGTATGCGCATCACCGATCTGGCTGTGGCCGTCTTGCCGTGGCTGCTCACCATGTTGGTATTCCTGGTGATCGTGACCTATTGGCCCGGTCTAACGCTATTTCTGCCGCGGCTGCTCGGAATGATGTAATTGCCACTCATTTGCACGTGGAGCAATCGTTGCGATGAACGCGCGTACATGAACATTGCATTGAATTAATCTCTGTCCAAACTTTAACTTGAAAAGGCGGCGCGGCATTCCATTATTGGCGTCATCAGAAATGCCATTGGAGGAATGCCATGTGGAAGACTGTTCTGGCCGGATCGACCGCGCTTGCGATCGCCGGCGCTACGCTCGCCTACGCGCAACAGGGTCCCGGCGGACGCGACAATGCGCCGCGCTGGCACCCGAGCGCGGAGGACATCAGCGCGTACGGCGACGCGCGGATCGCGGCTTTGCACGCCGGGCTCAAGCTTAACGCCGAGCAGGAGAAAAATTGGCCGGCGGTGGAAAGCGCGCTGCGCGATCTTGCCAAGCAGCGCTCCGAGCGGTTCGCCGCCCATGCCAGCGCCGATCGTCCGAAGGATCCGGTCGAACGGCTGACCTTGCGCGCCGACGCGATGACGCAGCGCGGCGCCGCGCTCAAGAAACTCGCCGACGCGGCCGGTCCGCTCTACAAGAGCCTGGACGAGGGCCAGCAGCATCGCTTCGACGCGCTCGCCCGGCTCGGCGGACACGAATTCGGCGGCGAACGTGGCCAGCACGGGATGCGCGGCTGGATGCATCGCGGCTATAACGGGTCCGATCGCGGCCCGATGGGACCCGAAGGCGGCCCGCGGCAGCCGCAATAAAGCGTAGCGGTCGGCGGCCGCTGCGCTCTCCCTGACGCGTGACGCCGCCGTCTCCAGAAGCCGCCGGGTGCGCCCGGCGGCTTTTCCTTTGTTTGCTTTGACTTGGCGAGCCGGGCGCGGCTGGACACCCCGGCGCGCCTTTGCTAAGCGAACCTCGCCTGGCGGGGCTCCCCGCCGACGGCAATCCGGGCGCATAGCTCAGTTGGTAGAGCAGCTGACTCTTAATCAGCGGGTCCCAGGTTCGAGCCCTGGTGCGCCC
>JGI20193J14888_1000510_pt1 | contig 11337 bp, 11 predicted proteins | sample NGESurdeep092012_5_FD_14888 | JGI IMG/M metagenome (IMG submission 14888)
CCACCTCCACCGCGAGCAGCCGGTCCAGCATCGGGTCCAGGCAGCCGGCGTCGACGGCACCGCCGGCGCCGGCACTACCGGCGGCACCGCTCCCTGCGCCCGAACACATGTTCTAAGGATAGGCCGCCCGTCCGACAGAAACCGGGCTGTGCACAGATCGCCTCCCGGCACTTTGACCGGCGACGTCATGCCACGCCTGACCCGCCCATGCGGCGCGACGTCAACCAGCGGCGCCCGGGCGTGGTCGGAGTTGGCTCGCGGCCGAACTTGCCCCGCGACGACAAGATCGTCTATCACGCGCTGCACGCCCTGGCGCGCCAGCCCGAGGTGGCGTACGGCACTCGCGACGGTCCGCAAGCCGTCAGATCGGCGGCAAGCCCCGAGATTCGTCGTACCACCGGCCGCCCATCGCTGGTACTTTCGCGCGTCAACCAGCACTCCCAGCACCACTCCGCCCAGCCGGCATTCAGCGACCGGGCCCGAGCCTCACCAGCGCAGCCAGCCAGCGGAGGCCCGGTAGTGACCGCACGAGTCGACGAAGCGGCCGTGCGCGATCTCTACGCCCGGCTGCTGGATGCCTGGAACTGCCGCAGTGCGCAGGACTTCGCGGCGCTGTTCGCCGAGGATGGGTCAATGATCGGGTGCGACGGTAGCCAGGCGGTCGGCCCGGAGGTCCTGGACCACCTGACCGCGATCTTCGCTGATCACCCCACCGCCGCGTGCGTCGCCAAGGTGCGCACCCTGCGGCCGCTCGGGCGAGTCGCCGTCGTACTCCGGGCCGGGGGTCGGGATGGTGCCTCCGGGCCAGCGCACGCTGAATACAGCCGTCAACGCCCTGCAGACGCTCGTCGCCGAGGAGCATGCCGGCAGTTGGCGGATCGTGCTGTTCCAGAACACGCCGGCGCTGTACCACGGGCGCCCACAGCTGGCCGAGCGGCACACCTCCGAGCTGCAGGAGCTGCTGCCCGACAATGACCACACCGACTGAGCTGGATGGCAAGGTGTCCATCGGCCACAGCTGCATTCGCATAAGGCGGCTCGCGGACGTTGCTGTGCACGCCGTGGCCGACGCCGTACGGGCCGTCGAGTTTGGTATTGGCGAGTTCTGTTGCGCGTGCCGCAGGGACGTGACGTGGCGCTGGAGCTGGGCCCGGCCGTGGCCGGCGATTGCGCCTTCTTGACCGAAATGCTGGTCGCAGCCGCCTGCTGGCGCACCGGGGCCAAGAGCCTCAGCGTTCGCGACATCCTGAACCGAGCCCGCGCACTACGTCACCGGCTGGCCACAGTCGGGGCCAGCGGCGTCATCGCTGCGGACCCGGGCCCGATCGGCGCGGCATGGCGTCGATGCTTTCCTGCGCACGATCCGGGCTATGGCTTCGTCGAAGCCCAGATCCCGGAGCTCTCGATCGGGGTGGTGCGGGAACGGCGGGGCCTGGGGGTCGGGTTTCGACTGCTCGGCGCAGTGATCACCCAGGCGCGCCGGGAGAAGCGGGTGGCAGTGAGCTTGAGTGTCGAGGCGGAAGACCCGGCCCGCCGCTGTATCGACGGTTCGGCTTCGAGCCGGTCGGCGGAGTTGGTGGGTCGCCGACGTCGCTGCTGCTGCTGGTGGTTGTGAGGCCGGCGTGACCGCGGGTCCACAGCTGCGCGGGTCCTATGTCGTGCTTACCCCGGTCACGGCCGAGCACGTGCCCGACTTGCGGCGGATCCTGCGTACGCCGGAGGTCTGGCGGCGCTGGGGTGACGAGGCCGCGTCCGCGGGGTGGCCCTTCGACGACCCGTCCGCCACCCGGTTCGCCGTCCTGCTCGATGGGGTGGTACGCGGCATGGTGCAGTACGCCGAGGAGGACGAGCCGGCCTACCGGCACGGGTCGATCGACATCTTTCTGGACACCGCCGTCCACGGGCGTGGGGTCGGCCGCGACGCCGTGGGCACGCTGGCTAGCTACCTGGTGAAAGATCGACAGCACCACCGGCTGGTGATCGATCCGGCGGCGGACAACGAGCCGGCCATCCGGTGTTACGCCGCCGTCGGATTCCGCCCCGTAGGCATCATGCGCCGTTACGAGCGCGACGCCGACGGTACCGGTTGGCACGACGGTCTGCTGATGGACCTGCTCGCCGATGAGATCACATAGCCTCACCGACGCTCTCGTCGCTGCCGGCCGCGGCCGGGTTGCCAGGACTGGATGCAGAGATGGTCACCGTCCGCGGCGACGCTGGTGAGGGCCCCTTCGGTCACGTCGATGCGGAAGCGGTGCGGCTGATCGACCCGGCTGGGATCGGAGACCCCCACCGCCGTACCGGCCATCTTGCTGTCGCCCAGCAGGCCGCCGGGTGGTCCAGCCGGGTTGTCCTCGGTCCGACAGTGCAACGCCAGCCGAGGATCGCAACGCAGGTCGAGCGCCTTGAGCGAACAGGGCATCCTGCCCAGGTAGAGGTTGCCGTCGGCGGCAAAGTCCACTTCAGTGCCGCTGCTGCGGGGCGACTCGTCCCGTCGCAGGGTCGCCAGGGTGGCGTGCTTGCGGACGGCAAAGGTACGCCGTACCTGATCGGCGAACTGCGGGTCGGCCGCCACGACGTCATGCCACGAAGACGTTGGAATCCGGAGGTTCATGGCGTTCAAGGATGGCCTCACGGTCCGACAAGTCGGGGGCGACCGGAGGCGGTGCGCCGCAGCGGGAGGTAGCAGTGATCGAGAGCGCCCTGGCCGACGAGCTGGTGGCCATGACGCTCGAGCAGACGGAACTCTTGCAGCGCACCGGCGCGGGGCGACCTATGGGACGCAGATCGCGGACGTGGTCGACGGCCACCCGATTCCGTGGCCCTGCGGGTTCGCCACCGCCGCCGGCCTTCGCCCTGGTCATAGCCAGGGCAGCGCATCCCTCGCCTGCATCGACGGGTCACGACAAGCGCCGATCACGGAGGCCGCCCGACCCCCACGAACTTCCGGCGCCGACCACTCAGCAACATCAACAAGGCCCTACCGAGCAAGATTGCCCAGTTAGCTGCGGATCTGGGCCAGCACCCGTCCGCTCGCTTGCGGGCAGATGCGCCGCGATCTGGTCAGCGCCCCGCTCGCACGGCCCCCGAGTCATGTTGCTAGTTCAAGTCCCCAGATCTTCTCCTCCTGGGCAGTGTCGCCGGCGCTCAGGAACTTCACGACTTTGCCCTCGCGGAACGTCAGCACGGCAGCCTGGTCCGACGACTGACCGTCAGTGGTGACGCGCGAAAGCACGATGACATGGTCGCCGTCGGCGACAAAGTGCTCCGCCTCGATCCGGAAGGACTTACCGACCAATCTGACGAAGAGCTGCCTGACTTCGTCCTTGCCGCGATAGGTGCCGCTGATCGTGCTGTTGCCCGGCACGATCAGCGCGATGTCGTCGGCCATGTGCTGCATCGCACCGTCGAGGTCGGCATTGGCAAACGCTTGGTACGCGGCTTGGGTCGTGGTCCTGTTCTCGGCTGCGGACATCGGTATCTCCCCGGGTTGGCGTCGTTGACTTCTCAGCCGTTCAGCAGCGGACTGCCGGCGTCCAGTACGTCCTCGGCCTCCCGGTCGGNCCGCTGCTGCAGGTACTCGTGGATAGCGGTCGCCGCCTCGCGNCCCGCGCCCATGGCCAGGATCACCGTCGCGCCGCCGGTGACGATGTCGCCGCCGGCGTACACGCCCGCGCGGCTCGTGGCGCCCGTCTGCGGGTCGGCCACGATGCAGCCGTGGCCGTCGACGTCGAGGCCGTAGGTCGTCTGCGGGACGAGCGGGTTCGGGTTCGTGCCCAGGGCGATGACGACGACGTCGGCCGCCATCGTGAACTCCGAGCCGGGCACCGGAACCGGGCGGCGGCGGCCCGATTCGTCGGGCTCGCCGAGCTCGGTGCGGATGCACTCCAGGCCGCGGACCCAGCCGTCCTCGTCGCCGAGGAAGCGCTGCGGGAGGGTGAGCCAGTCGAAGATCACGCCCTCGTCGCGCGCCCGCTCGTAGTCCTCCGCTCGCGCCCCCTTCTCCTGCGCGGAGCGGCGGTAGACGATGTGGGCCTCCTCGGCGCCGAGGCGGATCGAGCAGCGCACCGCGTCCATCGCGGTGTCGCCGGCGCCGATCACCGCGGCCCGCCGCGGTGATCGAACGGGCGTGTCGTACGCGGGCGAGTACGCGCGCATCAGGTTGACGCGCGTGAGGAACTCGTTGGCCGAGTAGATGCCCTTGAGGTTCTCCCCGGGGATGTTCATGAAGATCGGCGAGCCGGCGCCGGTGCCGACGAAGACCGCCGAGTAGCCGAACTCGTCAACGAGCTGGTCGATGGTGACCGTCTTACCGATGATCACGTCGCGGACGAACTCCACGCCGAGCGTCTTGAGGTGCTCGACGTCCTCGTCGACGATCTCCTTCGGCAGGCGGTACTGGGGGATCCCGTAGCGCAGGACGCCGCCGAACGCGTGCAGCGCTTCGAAGATCGTCACGGGATAGCCGAGCTGCGCGAGGTCGCTGGCCACCGTGAGGCCGGCCGGGCCCGAGCCGACGATGGCGATCTTCTGGTCGCGCCACACCTCGGGCGCGGCGGTCTGCTCGCCGTTGCCGTGCTGGCGCTCCCAGTCGGCGACGAAGCGCTCCAACCGGCCGATGCCGACCGGGTCCTGATGGGGGGCGAGCACGCAGCGCGACTCGCACTGGTGCTCGACCGGGCAGACGCGGCCGCAGATCGCGGGCAGCAGGTTGCGGCGGCGGATCGTGCGGGCGGCACCCTCGAAGTCCCCCAGCGCGACGCGGCGCACGAACTCGCGGATCGGCACGTTGACCGGGCAGCCCTGCTCGCACACGGGGTCCTGGCAGTTGAGGCAGCGGCGCGCTTCGGCGATGGCGCGCTCCGCGGTGTAGCCCTCGGCGACCTCGTCCCAGTTCCGGCGGCGCTCCTGCGGGTCTCGACACGGCATCGCGGTCTTATGCGGATACACGATCGGCATGACGCTTACCTCCCCAGTCCTGCCAGCTCGCCGGCCAAGGTCTCCTGCTCTTTGTAGGTCATCAAGCGGGCGTCCGCCTCGTCGAAGTCCACCTGGTGGGCGTCGAAGAACGGGCCGTCCACGCAGGCGAAGAACGACTTGCCGCCGACGGTCACCCGGCAGCCGCCGCACATGCCCGTCCCGTCCACCATCAGCGGGTCGAGCGAGACCATGGCGGGCAGGCCGCGGCGCCGCGTCGTCGTCGCGACGGCGCGCATCATCGGCATCGGGCCCACGGCGAAGCAGTGCGTGAACCCGGCGCCGGCGTCCATCAGCTCCTCCAGGCGGCCGGTGACGAAGCCGCGGTAGCCCTGGGAGCCGTCGTTGGTGCACACGTGCACCTCGTCGCTCTCCGTCGCCAGCAGGTCGGCGAGGATCACCAGATCGCGGGTCCGGGCGCCGACGATGGAGGAGACCCGCACGCCGCGCGAGCGCAGCTCGCGGGCCAGCGGGAACACCGCGCCGGTGCCGAAGCCGCCGCCGATCAGCACCGCGTGGCCCTGGCTGGGCAGCGGCGCCGCCAGGCCGAGCGGGCCGGCGAAGTCGAGGAACACCTCGCCCACTCCCAGCGCGCCGACGAGCGCGCTGGTGCGCCCCACCTCCTGGATGACGATCGTGATCGTGCCCGCGGCTCGGCTGAAGTCGGTGATGCTGATCGGGATCCGCTCGCCGGTCTCGGTGACCCGCAGGATCACGAACTGGCCGGGCGCCGCGTTGCGCGCCACCAGCGGGGCGTGGACGACGAACAGCTTGGTGATGTCGGTCAGGTCGCGCTTGTCGATGATCCGTGCGGTGGTGTCCATGGTCACCTTAAAGGAGGGGGGGCTCGTCAAAGGAGGGGGTGTTCGTCCTTCGCCTTGAGTCGCTGCCAGCGGCGCTCCACCTCGGCCTCGATCGAGGCGAGCGTCGCCTCGTCGCCGGGCGTGCGGAGGTGCTTCGTCTTGCCCATCAGCTTCAGCCAGTCGGCGACCGGCACCCGCCGCCCGATCGGCTCCGGGTCGTAGGTGATGTGGGTTACGCCGCGCTCGATTTCGTACAGCGGGAAGAAGCAGGAGTCGACCGCGGCCTGGACGATCTCGACGCCGGCGCGGTCCTCGGTCTTCCAGTTCAGCGGACAGGAGATCAGCAGCTTGCCGTAGGCCGTGCCCTGATGCTTGGCGTACCACTGCGCCTTGGCGGCCTTCGCCAGGATGTCGTCGGGATAGCCCTCGACGCCGGTGAAGACGTACGGGATGTTGGTCGCCGCCATGATCTGCGGGGTGTCCTTGTGGTGGAAGGCCTTGCCCTGCTCGGCCGGCCCCACATGGCTGGTCGAGGTCAGGTGGCCCAGCGGCGTCGAGTAGCTGAGCTGGCTGCCGGTGTTCATGTAGCCCTGGTTGTCGTACTCGACGACGATCATCCCGTGGTTGCGCAGCGCGGCCCCGATCGCGGCGCCCATTCCGATGTCCATGCCGCCGTCGCCGGTGACCATCACGAACGTGATGTCCTCGCCGGCGGGCAGCTCGCCGCGGCGCACCCGCTCGTGGAACATCTCGACGAGCCCGCTCAGCGCGGCGGCGCCGTTCTGGAACAGGTTGTGCACGTAGCTGATGCGGTGCGAGGTGTAGGGGTAGCCGGTGGTGACGACCATCGCGCAGCCGGTCTGGTAGAGCACGACGACGTCGCCCTCGATGCCGCGCAGGAACTGGTCGAGCGCCGGGAAGACGCCGCAGCCGGGGCACGCGCCGTGGCCGGGCAGGAGTCGCTTCGGCTTCGCCGCGAGCTGCCAGTAGGGCGGCGCCTCGACCTCGAGCCGGCCGTTGGGGCCCGGCTGCACCTGGAGCAGCCCAGTCGTCATCTCCGCGCGGGTGAGCGGCGGCGCGCCGCGGTGCGGCCGCGGCGTCGCGGGATCGCCTGGCTCTACGCCGTAGTAGTCGAACGGCACCTCCACCGCGCCGCGCTCGGCGGCCGCCAGCGCGAGCCGGAAGAACGCCTCGGCGTCCTCGGCGTAGAAGTCGCGCCCGCCGAGGCCGTAGACGCGGCTCAGGCACAGGGTGCGGTTCTCCGGGTCCTCCTGGAGCGCGGACTTCACCTCGTGCGAGAGGTTGGCGCCATGCGCGCCGTAGGAGCAGGAGCGCTCGCCGAGCACGACGGCCCGCACGCCGCGCAGCGCCGCGCGGATCGCGGCCGCGGGAAACGGGCGGATCACGTTGGGGCTGACGACGCCGGCGCGGACGCCCTCGGTGCGCAGCCGGTCGGCCACGTCCTTCGCGGTCTCCGCGGCCGAGTTGAGCAGGAAGACCGCGACCTCGGCATCGTCCATCCGGTACAGGTCGACGGGGTCGTAGCGCCGGCCGCTCAACGCCGCGTACTCGGCGAAGACCTCGGGGATCGCGGCCGCCGCGGCGTCCATCGCCCGCTCGAGCTGGTACTTGTTGTTGATCAGGTCGGGGTCGTTCATGTACGCCCCGATCGTCACGGGGTGCCGCGGGTCGAGCGCCGTCACCGTCTCCGGCACGGGGCCGAGCCAGTCCTGCACGGTGGCGTCGTCGGCGAAGCTCGAGACCCGGCGCTTCTGGTGGCTGGTGAAGAAACCGTCGAAGGCCATGATCGCGGGCAGCCGCACGTCGGCCCGCTCGGCGACGCGCAGCGCGATCAGGTTCAGGTCGTAGACGGCCTGCGGGTCGCGCGCCATGAAGATCAGCCAGCCGGTGTTCAGCGCGTAGTAGACGTCGGAGTGGTCGCCGCGGATGTTCAGCGGCCCGCTCACGGCGCGGGTCGCGAGGTCGAGCAGCATCGGGTAGCGCGTCCCCGACTGCACCGGCAGCTGCTCCAGCGAGTACAGCAGCCCCTGGGAGCTCGTCGCGTTGAAGACCCGGCCGCCGCCGGTCGCGGCGCCGTAGCAGATGCCGGCGGCGCCGTGCTCGCCGTCGGCCGGCACCATCACGATGTCGTGCTCGCCGGCGGCCTTCATCTCGTCCAGCAGCTCGGCGATCTCCGTCGAGGGCGTGATCGGGTAGTAGCCCATCAGGTGGAAGTCGATCTGCTTCGCGGACAGCGCGGCCATCTCGTTGCCGGTGCGGAACCCGACAACCTGCGCGGCGTGGCCGGCCCTCGGCCGCGGCGGTGCGATGGTCATCAGACGGTCTCCCTCTCGGGCTCGAGCCACGGGAAGAGCGGGACGCGATTCTCCTCGGCCCAGCCGTCCTCCTCGCGGAGCTCGGTGAGCGAGCCGGTCGGGCACGCGTCGATGCACTTCAGACAGCCCTTGCAGTAGTGGTAGTCGATGCCGTGTAGCCGCACGGCGGGCTCGCCCTCGCCGTCATCGGACCACACGAAGCACAGATCGGGGCAGACGATGTCGCAGATCCCGCAGTGCACGCACGAGTCGGGGTCATAGGCGGGCAGGAAGCCCTGCCGCGACGTGCTCAGGTTCTTGACGACGCTGTTGCCCGAGTCGAGGATGACGCCGCCGATCGGCGCGTCGAGGTACCCGAACGCGGGCGCGGCCCGCTGCACCGGCCGGCCGGGGCCGTCGGGCGCGGGCGGCCAAGTCACGCGCCGCAGCTCGCGGTAGCCGCGGTCGAACGTGCGGAGGTTCGCCTCGACCAGGTGCGCGTAGCGGACCGAGAGCGTCTGGCGGAGAGTCTCCTTCACCACGTCGGGGTCGACGAACGGGCAGGTGCGGGCGACCGCGCCGAGCATCGCGGTGTTCACGCGCGTCTTCTCCTCGAGCGCGATGCCGAGCGCGTCGAGCACCGCCACCGTGCCGGAGCGCAGGCCGAGCGCCGCCCGGATCTCCTCGGGGGTCGAGCGCGTGTTCACGATCAGCGTGCCGGTTGCGCTCAGGCCGGCGGCCACGTCGAACGAGCGGGCCAGCGCCTCGTGGAAGACCGCGACCACCTGCGGGCTCTCGATCGGACTGCTCGAGCGGACCTCGCGGTCTGCTGCGCAGAAGCGCACGAACGACTTCACCGGCGTGCCCTTCTTCTCTGAGCCGTACGAGGAGAAGTGCGCGCCGTTGAGGCCCTGGCGCAGGACGCCGGCCTCGGCCAGGATCTGCCCGGCGAGGTGGGCGCCGAGCCCGCCGATCGACTCGAAGCGGATGCCGAAGAAGCCGTCGTCGTCGGCGCCGGGGAGCAGATCCGCCCCGGTGCCCGCTGGACTGGCCGCCGCCAACGCTGACATTGCGCCCCTCCGTGATCCGTTTACTGGCTGGTCCATAGCTTCGTTCGGTCCCGCTCCCTCTCTACTCAAGCAGTGCACTTCAAGTTGCGCCGCGGCAACGATGCTGCCAAGGGCCGAAAGTACTGGCCCAGGGGGGCTGGGGGACCATAGAAGTCGGCGCACTGGTAGGCCAACCCGGGGCAGCAGGCGCGCTGGATGTCACCCGATCACCGTCTGCGGATCGCAGCGCCCGCGCTGCTGGCTGGTGCAGCGGACCTCCCACGAGGTGATCATCGAGACGATCGGTGCTGTCACCACCACGACCGGGCTGACGGTGCGGGCCGAAAACGCCACCGCGACCACCTTCGAATGGAGGTTCACCGCCAGTGACCTCGACGACCTCCCTCGCCTGCATCGACGGCCACGAACAAGCGCCGATCACGGAGGCCGCCCGACCTCCACGAACAAGCGCCGACCATTTGCGGCCGGGGCCGGGTGAACCGGCGCAGGATCTGGTCGGCCTCGGCGGTGCCCAGCTGCAGTGCGGTGGCGTACTTGGCCAGCTGGTCGTACTGCTGGGCGATTAGCTCCCAGCGGATCGGCCGGGTCAGCACCGGGCCGAGCTGGGGCAGCTGGCCGGCCAGCACGGGGTGAGGCCGGAGGTCCGTCAGGTGCCGGATCCGCCGAGCCAGGCCGTGCGGGTCGCCGGCAGCCCGGCGGCGCCGCGCGCTCCCTGTCGGACCGCCAGCACCTGGTTGACCCCGATCTGGCCGGTCTCGAAGGCCAGCACCGAGCCGGCCATGTAGAGCAGCCAAATCCGGGCCCGGGCCGGGGACACTAGTCGGGTCGCCTCCGCCCATTCGGCCTGCAGGTTCGCCACCCAGGCCCGCAGCGTCGCCCCGTAGTGCTCGCGCAGCGCCTCCACGTCGCGCACCTCCAGGCCGGCGTGTTCGAACGCGTCCACCGTGCGACTCAGCGGCAGCAGCTCGCCGTCCGGGAAGACGTAGCGGTCGATGAACGACGACCGGGCCTCCTCGCCATCGATCAGGGGTCGGATGGAGGCGATCGCGTGGTTGAGCAGTCGTCCGCCAGGGGTCAGCATCCCGAACAGCTGGCCGGCGTAGGTGCCGATCTGGTCCAGGCCCACGTGCTCGGCCATGCCGACGCTGGCGATCGCGTCGTACGGGCCGTCGACGACGTCGCGGTAGTCCTGCAGCCGGACCTCGACCTGGCCGCCGAGCCCGGCCGCGGCCACCCGCTCGCGGGCCAGCTCGGCCTGCTGGGGGCTCACCGTCACGCCCACCGCCGACACGCCGTACTCCCGGGCGGCGTGCAGCAGCAGACTGCCCCAGCCGCAGCCGACGTCGAGCAGCCGGTGCCCGGGGCGCAGCCCCAGCTTGGTGCAGGTCAGCTCCAGCTTGTCCGCCTGGGCCTCGGTCAGCCCATAGGTAGTGCTGGGCGGTTGCCGCCAGTACGCGCACGAGTAGACCAGGCTCGGGCCGAGCACAAGCCGGTAGAAGTCGTTGCCGACGTCGTAGTGGTGGCGGACCACGTCGGCGTCGCGCTGCCGGCTGTGCCGGGCGCCGCGCCGCCGGTGGAGCTCCTCCGGCGGCGGTGCCGGCGGCGGCCCGACCGCGCCGAGGCGGACGGCGGTGAGCGCGGCCGCCAGCTTCGCCCGACCGGTCAACTCCAGGCCCTCGTTGGTGGCCAGCCGGGCCACCACGTCCTCCAGGTCGAGCACGGCGTAGATGTCGCCCTGGATGTCGACGTCACCGGCGACGTAGGCCCGGGCCAGACCCAGCTCGTCCGGCCGCCAGGCCAGCCGGCGCAGCGCCCGGCGGGACCGGAAGACCACCGTCGCGGACGCGTCCGCGGGGCCGGCCTCGCTGCCGTCCCAGCAGCGGATGCGAAACGGTGGCGGTGCTTGCAGCAGCGCCTCGACGAGCGGGGCCAGGCGGTCGGCGGCGGACACCCCGACATCGAAGCAGGTCGTGAGCTCGGAGGCGCACGGCCGCCCTCGTCGAGCGGGTGTCCGCGAGCAGTTCCGGTTGGCTGGGCGAAGCCCGAGGTTCGGCTCGGTCATCGAGCCGCTGCTCACCGGCCCGGCCGGGCCGACACCGGACGCGGCGTCGGGGAGACGACGAGCAGGGCGACGTCGGGTCCTAGATCGAGCTTGCGCTGGCGTTCGGGCGC
>JGI20193J14888_1000515_pt1 | contig 11300 bp, 10 predicted proteins | sample NGESurdeep092012_5_FD_14888 | JGI IMG/M metagenome (IMG submission 14888)
AATCGTTGACATAGAGCACAAAAAACCAAAGCAGCGGCAGGAAGATCGGCATCCATTCCAGCGTGTTCATCTGCACGCGGAACACTCGCTCGAAGTCGAGATTTCCCGTCGTCGCCGGCGCGACGACGCCGAATTTCTGCCGCGCCTTGGCGACCAGCAGGCCGGTGTAGAAATACAATGCGACGGCCAACAGTGTTACCAGCGCGGTGTAGTGCGGCATGTTCAAAAGCCTTTCATCCGTCATCCTGAGGTGCGAGCGAAGCGAGCCTCGAAGGGCGACGGTACCACAACACTAAACGGACAGCGGCTCGGTGCCCAGTTCAGCATAGAGCCCATGCCTGGCGCCTTCACTGAACGAGACGCCCTGGCCGAGCTCGATCGCCACCGAGCGCACGCGCTGCGCCTGCGGCTCGGTCGCCGGCACCGGCTTGCCTTCGGCCGCGGCCTTAGCCGCGCGCAACATCAGCTTGCGCGTCATGATGATGCCGGCGTCGGTCGCGCACAGGTGCTCCTGGGTGCGGTCCTGGATCGCGCCCATGCTTTCCTGAATCGAGGCATCCTGCATGGCGATGCCGTCGACGCCGGTGGCGCTATGGCCGGCCGCTTGCGCCTCGCGGTCCATCAAATAGTTGTTCGATTTGTTGGCGAGCGGAATGAATGTGCCGGGCACGTATTTGACGTGAATGCCCTCGCCGTCCTGCATCGCCGAGACTTCCGCTTTGGTGAGCGCGCGCTTGGGGTGATAGTTGATGCTCCAGGCCCAGCAGGTCTCGTCGTCGATCGGCACCCAGGCGTGCGCGCCCAGGGGATGTCCCGCGCGCGGCGGAATGATGGTGTACCAGGGCATGATCCAGGGCGTTATGCGCCAGTAATATTTGCCGGCGTCGGCATTGCGACGCGCGCCGATCAGTAAGCCGCCGGAAAATTCCTCCACCTCGAACAGCGGCATGCGGTCCTTGGCGTTGTACTCGTTGCCCTTGCTGCCCTTGAACAGCGGATCCTTCTCGAGCTCGCTGCCGTGCAGCCAGGACACGTGGCTGGAGTCGATGCCGCCTTCCATCGCCTGCAGGTAATTGCATTCCTGCAACCGCTTGGAGACGAAGCGCTGCTCGGGCGCCACCTCGGTCCATTCCAGCGCCGGCGGCGGCGGCTGCAATTTCGGCGGACCCATATAGGCCCAGATGATGCCGGCCTTCTCGATGCAGGGATAGGATTTCAATTTGATGTTCTTGCGAAAGCCCGAGTCCTCCGGCTCCGACGGCAGGTCGGTGCATTGCCCGGTCACGTCGTATTTCCAGCCGTGATAGTGGCAGCGGATGCCGCAGTCTTCGCTCTCGCCGAACCACAGCGAAGCGCCGCGATGGGCGCAGAATTCGTCGATCAGGCCGATACGCCCCTTGCTGTCGCGAAAGGCGATCAGGCGCTCGCCCATCAGCTTGACCCGCACCGGCGGACAGTCCGGCGCGGGGATTTCCGCTGCCAGCAGGAACGGCGCCCAGTAGCGCCGCAACAGCTTGCCCATCAGCGCGCCCGGGCCGATGCGGCTCAACTGGTCGTTTTGTTCACGCGACATCATGGCGACGTTTCCTCGAACTTTGTTATGCTTCCGCGGCAACGCGGGCTGGCCATTATAGGCACTCGCGCTTGCCGGGAAAGACGACCATGAACTTGCCGCGCATCGCCATTGCGACCGGAGACCCGGCCGGGATCGGCCCGGAAATCGCGCTCAAGGCCGCGCTCGACGCGCGGGTGCGCACCCTGTGCCGGCCCTTGCTGGTGGGCGACCCGGCGGCCGTGGAACTGCATGCGAAAGCCGCTGGTCTCGCGCCGCAGTTGAACGTCGTCGGCGAAGCCGGCGATGCCGACTGGTCGGACGGCGCGATCAACCTGCTCGATGCCGGCGACGGCACTAATACGCCGGTGAACTTCGGCAAGGTCGATGCCGCTTACGGCCGCGCCTCGCTGAGCAGCGCCCGCCGCGCGATCAAGGCTGCGCTCGCCGGCGACGTCGAGGCNGTGGTGGCNGCGCCGCAGACCGAACGCTCGATCCAGGCTGCCGGCATCGCCTTCGACGGCTATCCCTCGTTCGTNGCGCGNGANACNGGNACGNCGGTCAACGACGTCTATCTGATGATCTGCTTCGACGACGTGCGCATCGCTCACGCTACCCTGCATGTGAGCGTGCGNGAAGCGGTCGCCTTGATTACGCCGGAGCGGGTCGAGCGCGTGATCCGCGTCACCGACGCCGCGCTCAAACAGCTCGGCATCGCGCGGCCGAAGATTTTCGTCAGCGGGCTCAATCCGCACGCCGGCGAAGGCGGCATGTTTGGAGCTGAGGAAATCGAGATCATCGCGCCGGCGATTCAAGCTGCGGCCAAGTCCGACATCGATGCGTCAGGCCCGTTCGGCGCCGACACTATGTTCCGTAAGAAAGGCTGCGACGCATATATTGTTATGCTGCACGACCAGGGCCACATCGCCGCCAAGCTGCAGGCCTTCAACCGCACCGCCGGGCTTTCGATCGGCTCGCCGATCCTGTTCTCGTCGGTGGCGCATGGCAGCGCGCACGACATCGCCGGCAAAGGCGGCGCCGACCCCGGCGCGCTGATCGAGGCGGTCACAAGGCTCGCGAAAGTAAGCGTTGCGGGAAACGGGCGCGCTTAGCGCGCCGGCGGCAGCGGCGATGCGGAAACCGCGGTGCCGTTGTGCGGCGGCGGCGCCATCGGGTTCGCCGGCTCCGCGTTCGGCGCTGTGCCGCTATTTGCCGCCGTCTCCGGTGGCTTGCCGGGCATGACGACGACGCGCGTGCCGACCTGCACGCGGCTGTACAGGTCCTCGATGTCTTCGTTGAGCAGCCGGATGCAGCCGGACGACACGAACGTACCGATGGTCGAGGGCTGGTTGGTGCCGTGGATGCGGTACAGCGTGTGCCCGAGATAAAGCGCGCGCGCGCCGAGCGGATTGCCCGGTCCGCCCGCCATCATGCGCGGCAGATAAGGCTGGCGCTCGATCATCTCCGACGGCGGAAACCAGTCCGGCCAATCCTTCATCTTGGAGATGCGCTCGGTGCCCGCCCAGGTGAAGCCCTCGCGGCCGACGCCGATGCCGTAGCGCAGCGCGTTGCCGCCGCCGAGCACGAGATAGAGGTAGGTGTTCGGCGTGTCGATGATGATGGTGCCGGCCGGCTCCTTGGTGGAGAGCGTCACCATTTGCTTCTTGAGATTGGGCGCCAATTCCTTGGGCTTGCCTTGCTCGGGCTGATCCTCCGGCGGCAACGCGGCGGTCGCGCCCGGCGGTGCCGGCTGCGGCGTCGCGCTAGGCGCTGCACCGATCGCGCCCGGCGGGCGGACCTCATCCGGATCGCGGGTGGCGGCCGGCGGAGACGCGGCGACTGGCGGCGCCTGCTGGTCGAGCTGATGCCCGGAGAACGGCGGACGCCCGGGAGGTGGGGCAAAGCCGGGCGGCGGCGGCGGCGCGTCGGCCTCGTCCGGATAGGGCAGAATCCGGTTGGGGGCGCCGGCTTGGCCTGGCGGGACCTGACTCAGCTGCGGCGAGCGATTCGGCCGGCGCGCCGGTTGATCGTCGTCATCGTCATCGTTCCAGAAGGCAGGCGGCGGCAGCCGGTCTTCGTAATAAGCGCCCGGCGGCGGACCGCTCCGATAGTAGCCAGGCGGCGGCGCCGACGAATAATACTGTGCGACGGCGGGCGCGGCCGAAAAGACCGCCGCGACCGGCAGCGTCAGCAGGAAAAGTCCGTAGCGTCGGATCATTGTCCACCCTAAAGGCGGCAAAGCCTCAGCCGTGCCGAGGCCTTGATTGCCCCGGGATGAAGGCACATTCAAGACAAGAATACGGCTATCTCAATAACGTGATTCTGCCGTGACGCCTGGGATTTTCGTCATGTTTTCTTGGCTTCCGCCGCCAAAACCTGCTTGGCCACGCGCTGGCAGTCGACCGCGGCCGGGAAGCCGCAATAGACCGCGATCTGCCGCAGGANGGCGCTGAGTTCCGTCGGCGTCAGCCCATTGCGCAGCGCGCCGCGGAAATGCGCCTCAAATTCGTGCATGCGGCCGAGGCAGGCGATCATGCCGAGATTGAGCAGGCTGCGGTCGCGCGGCTTCAGAGCGTCATCGCCCCACACCGCACCCCAGCAATAGGTGTTGAGCAGTTCCTGAAATTGGCGATTGAAATCGTCGGTGTTGGCGACCGCGCGATCGACATATTCGTCGCCCAGCACCTTGCGCCGCATCGCCATGCCCTTGTCGTAGAGTGCTTTGTCCATGGTGGTATTCCTCCCTCATGACCGGTGAATTCCGGCGATATTCCTCATGTTGACAGCAATTTGCCGGTTTCGTCTATTTCCCAGCATGCCGGTTCCCTGGCGCTCGACATCGCGCCCGGCGCCCCGAAAAGGACCGATCGCGCGGCCAAGCGCCGACTTGCTAAACCACGGTAATTCAATAGGTTAGGCTGGCGCGCGAGCAAATTTATCCCCGGTTTCCCCGCTCTCCCTTGCCCACAGGTTTCCACGCCGCTGCGCGTTTAATGGACAGGCCAAGGACTACAATGGACGGGTATTCCCGATGGCGGTCGCCTCACTGCGATGGATGACAGCGACGAAGCGCTCATGGCCCGGATCGCGCGCGGTGACGAGCGGGCGTTCCGCGCGCTCGCCAGCCGCCATCTGCCGGTCATGCTCGGGCTCGCCCGCCGCATTCTCGGCAACGCCGCCGATGCCGAAGACGTGTCGCAGGAAGCCATGCTACGGGTCTGGACCCATGCGCCGCGCTGGCAGCCGCTCGCGCTGTTTCGCACTTGGCTCACGCGCGTGGTGGTCAATCTCTGTCTCGACCGCAAGCGGCGCGCGCCCTGGGTCGCGCTGGAAGCGGCCGGCGAGATCGTCGATCCGGCGCCCGGCGCCGGCGAAAAAACGGAACGCGACGAGCGCGAGCGGCTGGTCGCGGCGGCGATCGCCGAACTGCCCGCGCGCCAGCGCGCGGCGATCGTGCTGACTTACGGCGACGGCATGAGCAATGCGCAGGTGGCGGAAATTCTCGACACTTCGGTGTCGGCGGTGGAGACCTTACTGGTGCGCGGCAAGCAGAACCTGCGCCGCGCGCTCGACAGCGTCGATTGATGAGGACGAGTAAAATGAACAAAAAGCAGCTGCAGGATTTTCTCGAGGCCACGCTCAAGCGCCACACGCAGGCGCCGCCGGCCGATGACGCGGCGGTGGAGCGCGTGCTCAAGCGCCTGAGCGGTCCGCTGCCGCGGCAGAAGATGCCGCTGTGGCGCCTGCCGGGCGTGCTGCTCGACTGGCAATTCGCGCCGGCCTGGCCGCGTGTGGCGGCGCTGGCCTGCTGCGCCGCGCTCGGCTTCGTCATCGGCATCGCCGGGGTTGACCGGCACTTCGACGGGGGCGGTTCGCCGTTCGCGGTCGCCAGCCGCGCCGATCTCGGCTCGATCGTGTTCGAGCCCGAACCGCTGACCGGAGCGCGTCCATGACCATCGCCCAATACGCTCCCGCGATCACGCGCGGCTCGTCGCGCTGGCTGTTGCTCGGCTCGCTGGCGCTCAATTTGTTCTTCGTCGGCGTTGCGCTGGCGATGGCGATCCGCGCGCCGGCCCCCCCGGCCTGGGACCGCAACGTGTTCGTGCGCGTCGAGCATATCGCCGATACGCTGCCGCCGGCCGATGCCGACCAGCTGCGCGGCCAGATCAACGCCAACCGCCAGTTGATCGACGACACGCAGCGGCAATATCACTCCGCGCAGGACCAAATCCACGAGACGCTGCGGCACGAGCCGTTCGACGTCGAGGCGATGCGCGCCGCCATGGCGAAGACCCGGGCGGCACGCCAGGCCTTCGATCAGGTCATCCAGGGCGTGTTCGCGTTCTCGGCCTCGCAGATGTCGCCGGCCGGCCGCAGCGCGCTGGCCGACTGGCCGCCCAGCCGTAAAGACACGAGCGCCCGACAATAAAACAGGCTAATTTCCCCCTCTGATTCCGGTTTTGAGCCGTTTTTGAAAGTCGTCGGGATGCGTCGCGATAGCCAGAGTGTGAGGTGGGGAACAAAACGGCGCGGGCGCCCGTTTGTGGCCATGCTGCAAGGACTCTGCCTAATGCTGCCGCTCGGCGGCTGCCTGCTCAGCGGCGACAAGCCCGATCCCGCGCTCGATATACCGCAGGCCTATGATGGCGGCCCGAAAAATCCGGCACTGGCGGAAGCGGCGGTGCCGGCGCTCGACTGGTGGCGCGGCTTCCGCTCGAAGGAATTGACCGAAGTCATTGAAGAAGCCCGCCAGGCCAATCTCGATATCGCCGCGGCGGTCGCCCGCATCGTGCAGGCCGACGCGCAGGCGCGCGTCGCCGGCGCGCCGCTGTTGCCGAGCATCGGTCTTAACGGCAATGCCGCACGAGCGCAGCAATCCAAGACGACCGGCCTCGGCAACGGCAAGCCGTTCATCGACGACAAAGGCTTTGCCGTGAGCAACAATCTGACCGCCTCGCTCACGGCGAGCTACGAGATCGACTTCTGGGGCAAGAACCGCGCGTTAATGCGCGCGGCCGAGGAGGCCGCAGTCGCCAGCCGCTACGACCGCGAGGTGGTGGGCTTGACCACCGTGGTTGCCGCCGCCAATGCCTATTTCCAGGTTCTCGCAGCACAGGACCTATTGAAGGTCACGCACGAAAACCTGGCCAGCGCCACGCGCGTGCTCAATCTCATCCAGCAGCGGCTCAATGCCGGCACGGCGTCCGCGCTCGATACCGCGCAGCAGGAGAGCCTGGTCAATACCCAGCGTGCCTTGATCCCGCCCTTGGAGCGGACGCTCACGCAGAACCGCAACGCCCTGGCAGTGCTGATCGCGCGCTCGCCCGAGCATGTGCGCATCCGCGGCGGATCGTTGCGCAGCATCGCCTATCCGCGGGTGACGCCGGGCCTGCCGTCCGAGCTTTTGACCCAACGCCCCGACATCCGCGAAGCCGAGGCCAATCTCGCCGCCGCCAATGCCAATGTCTACAATGCGCGCGCGCAGTTCCTGCCCAGCATCAACCTCACCGGCGAAGGCGGCTATCAGAGCTCGGTCCTCAAAATACTGATGCGGCCGGAGTCGGTGTTCTTCAACGTCGCCGCTGGTTTGACGCAGCCGATCTTCGAAGGCGGCAAGCTGCTGGGCAATCTTGACCTGCAGAAAGGCAAGCAGGACGAGTTGTTGCAGACATATCGCAAAGCGGTGATCTCCGCCTTCTCCGACGTCGAAACCGCGCTTGACGGCATCCGCCAGACCGCGCTGCGCGAGCGGCTGCAACTCGAGGTGGTGACGAGTTCGCGGCGGGCTTTCGAAATTTCCGAGCAGCGCTTGAACCAAGGCACCATCGACCTCGTCGTCGTGCTGCAAACCCAGCAGACGCTCTATGTGGCGGAAATCGCGCATGTGCAGGCGCGTCTGGAACACGTTCAGGCGATCGTGAGCCTTTATCAGGCGCTCGGCGGCGGCTGGCTGCCGAAGCCGCTGGAGACCACCGATGCACGGTGAACTGCCGAAGCAGATCTGGGCAAAGACCAAAGGCCGCACCCGCCGCAATCTGGCGGTCGTGCTGATCGTCGTCGCAGTCGCCGCGGCGCTGGTCTACGTCTTCGCCAAATCGCCGCCGCAGCAAAACCGCAGCCGCTTCGGCGCTGAAGGCGGACCGGTGCCGGTGCTGGCCGCCGCCGCGGCCAAGGCCGACGTGCCGGTCTATCTCGATGCCGTCGGCACCATCAAGGCGCTCAACACCGTGACGGTGCGTCCGCAGGTGGACGGCAAGCTACTCAGCGTCGGCTTCAAGGAAGGCGACGACGTCAAGAAAGGCGACGTGCTGGCGCGTATCGATCCCACCACCTACCAAGCGCAGCTCGACCAGGCGATCGCCAAGAAAGCGCAGGACTCAGCCCAGCTCGCCAATGCCAAGATCGACCTCGACCGCTATGAAAAACTGGCGGCCAGCAACGCCATCAACCATCAGCAGGCCGACACCCAAAAGGCGCTGGTCGCGCAATTTGCCGCGCTGGTGCAATCCGACCAGGCGGCGATCGAGAATATGCAGGCGACGCTCGGCTACACCACCATCGTCGCTCCGATCGCAGGGCGCACCGGCATCCGCATGGTCGACGAAGGCAATATCGTGCATGCCTCCGACGCCAATTCCGCGATCGTGGTGATCACCCAGCTCAAGCCGATCTCGGTGCTGTTCAGCCTGCCGCAGCAGGATCTCGGCCAGGTCAACGACGCCTTCGCCAAGGCACCGCTTACCATCGAGGCGCAGCGGCCCGACAGCGACGCGGTGATCGACCGCGGCACCTTGCGCGTGGTTGACAACCAGGTCGACCAGACCACCGGCACCGTGAAGCTCAAGGCCGAGTTTCCCAATACCGGCTTGGCGCTCTGGCCGGGGCAGTTTGTCAATGTGCGGCTGTTGATCGACACCTTGAAAGACGTGGTGGTGATCCCGACCGGCGCGGTGCAGCGCGGCCCGAACGGTACCTTCGTCTACGTGGTCAAAGACGACAACACCGTGGCGATACGCCCGATCGCCGTGCAGAAGCAGGATGAGACGCAGACCGTGGTCAAGAGCGGGCTTACGCCGCCCGAACGCGTGGTCACCACCGGCTTCGTCCGGCTCACCGACGGCAGTAAGGTTGCGTTCGGCAGCGCCGACGGCGCGCCGGCTGCAGGCCAGCAAGGCGCGCGGCCGCGCAGCGGCCAGCGCCCCGGCGGCGGGAGGCCGAACCCGCAGCAATGAGCGTTTCCTCCCCATTCATTCACCGGCCGATTGCCACCTCCCTGCTTGGCATCGCGGTGATGCTGGGTGGTGCGCTCGGCTATTGGTGGCTGCCGGTTTCCGCGCTGCCGCAGGTGGATTTCCCCACCATCCAGGTCACCACCCAGCTGCCCGGCGCCAGTCCCGATACCATCGCCTCGCTGGTGACCGCGCCGCTGGAGCGGACATTCGGCCAGATCCCCGCCTTGCAGACTTTGACCTCGGCGAGCTCGTTCGGCATCAGCCAGGTCACGCTGCAATTCGATCTCAACCGCGACATCGACGCCGCTTCGCAGGACGTGCAATCGGCGATCAATGCCGCCGGCTCGACGCTGCCGCGCAACCTGCCCTACCCGCCGCTCTATTCGAAGGTGAACCCAGCCGACGCGCCGGTCATCACGCTGGCGCTCACTTCGCAAACCATCGACCTGCGCACGCTCAGCGACATGGCCGACACCATCATGGCGCCGCGGCTTTCGGAGGTGACCGGCGTCGGCCATGTCTCGGTGCAGGGCGGCATCCGCCCGGCGATCCGCATCCAGGCCGACTTGTCGCGGCTCGCGGCCTATGGCATCGCGCTCGAGGATCTACGCACCGCCATTGTCGGCGCCAACGTGGCCGGCGCCAAGGGTTCGCTCGATGGCGCGCACCAGTCCTACACCATCGCCGCCAACGACCAGATCACCGCCGCCGCCACCTACAAATCGGTGGTGGTGGCGTTCCGCAACGGCGCGCCGGTGGCGATCAGCGACGTCGCCGACGTGGTCGACGGGCTGGAGAACACCAAGGTCGGCGCTTCCTACAAAGGCACGCCGGCGATCGTGGTGGACGTGCAGCGCCAGCCCGGCGCCAATGTGATCGAGACCGTAAGCCGCGTGCGCGCCGAACTGCCGCGGCTGCGGCGCGCGATGCCGGCAGCGGCCCAACTCACCATCGTCAACGACCGCACCACCACCATCCGCGCCTCGATCCACGACGTGCAGTTCACGCTGATGCTCAGCGTGGTGCTGGTCGTGCTGGTGGTGCTGGTGTTCCTGCGCACCGTCCGCGCCACCATCATCGCCGGCGTGGCGCTGCCGCTGTCGTTGATCGCGACCTTCGGCGTGATGTGGTTTGCCGGCTTCTCGCTCGACAATCTGTCGCTGATGGCGCTGACCATCGGCACCGGATTCGTGGTCGACGACGCCATCGTGATGATCGAGAACATCGTCCGCCACATAGAGAACGGCGAAAAACCGCTCGACGCGGCGTTGCGCGGCGCCAGCGAAATCGGCTTCACGGTGATCTCGCTGACGCTGTCGCTGATCGCGGTGTTCATCCCGCTGCTGTTCATGACCGGCCTGGTCGGCCGCATGTTCCGCGAATTCGCGCTCACGCTCACTATCGCGGTGGTCGCTTCCGCCATCGTCTCGCTGACGCTGACGCCGATGATGTGCAGCCGGCTGCTGCGGCAAGGCGGCGGAAGCGTTGGCGGCGGCGGCGACAACGCGCTCGCGCGGCGCTTTTCCGGCCTGATCGAGCGCACGGTCGAGGCCTATCACCGCAGCCTGGTTTGGGTGCTGCGCCACCAGCGCGAAACGCTGCTGGTCACGCTGGCGACGCTGGCCGCCACCATTTTCCTCTACATCGTCATGCCCAAGGGCTTCCTGCCGTTGCAGGACACCGGCCTGATCACCGCGGTGACGGAAGCCGGCACCGACGTCTCGTTCAACGAAATGCAGCGCCGCCAGAACGAAGTCGAATCCATCATCCGCACCGATGCGGACGTAACCGGCGTGGTGTCGGTGATCGGCGTGAGCCCGCTCAACGCCACGCCCAATGCCGGCCGGCTCGCCATCACCTTGAAGCCGCGCAATGCGCGCAGCGCGCGCGTGGACGCGATCATCGCGCGGCTGAAAGACGCGGTCGCCGGCATTCCCGGCATGAACGTGTATTTCCAGGCCACCCAGGACATCCAGATCTCCACGCGCTCGAGTCGCGCGCAGTACCAATACACGCTGGTCGGCAGCGATGCCGCCGAGGTGCTGGAATGGGCCGACAAGCTGGCGCGCAAGTCGCGCGGCGATCCGGCGCTGCGCGAGGTCGCCTCCGAAGCGCAGGAAGGCGGCCCGCGTGTGAACGTCGACGTCGACCGTGAGCAGGCCGGGCGGCTCGGCGTCTCCATGCAGAGCATTACCGACACCCTCAACGACGCCTTCGGCCAGCGGCAGATTTCGACCATCTACGGCCAGGCCAACCAGTATCGCGTCATCCTGGAAGCGCAGCCGCGCTACCAGCAGGACCCCGGCTCGCTGGGCAAACTTTACGTCACCGGCGCCAGCACCTCGACCGGCACGGCGGCGACCGTCGCCAATACCGCGGCCGGCAGCACCAATACCAACATAACGGCCACGCCCAACACGGTGACCGGCTCGACCCAGGTGCCGCTCGCCGCCTTCGCCCGCTTCGTGAACAGCTCGGCGCCGTTGGCGATCGCGCACCAGGAGCAGTTCCCCTCG
>JGI20193J14888_1000519_pt1 | contig 11253 bp, 20 predicted proteins | sample NGESurdeep092012_5_FD_14888 | JGI IMG/M metagenome (IMG submission 14888)
GTTCCTCTAAATGCCTTTCGACGGTAACGCCTTGACAGAACGATCCTTGTGATATTCGCGGGAAAGGCCGGGCCGCGGCGGAAATCCGCTGTCTTCTGGGTCAACCGGCCAACCGACCGTTTGTCCGGGCGGGTTGGCCTGCCGTCGGGTGTTCCTACCTTGGTTGAAGAGCGAACACGTATCGCAGGTACGTCGTGCCGCTCGGCGTTCATCTCGGCAATCCGGGCTTTCATCTCGAGCGGCCCCATCGCGTACGAGACGCGCCAGCCGACTACCCGGACCGCACCCGCGCTATCAACGACGACCTCAACGACGACCTCACCGCCGACTTCCGCCGCTGGTACCGCGGCTTCACCCACACGTCAGAAGCAACGCTCGACGATCAACTACAGCCGCGTAGCTCCCACGGTTTGTCCCGCTCTCGCCGGGCACCAGGGAAAGTCCTGGTACCCGATTCGGATAGGGTTTTCGTCACCCATACCCCTACCCAGAACGACGGAGTTGTCGCCCGGTCACAAGACACCGACGAGACTGCCCGCGGTCGGGTCCCGATCAGGAGCCGCCGATCAGGGCCCCCGAGGTAATGGCCTGGGCGATCATGGTGGTGGGCTCGAGCTTCACGATGACCTTCAGGAGATCCTCCCAGTGCTGCCGAAGGTCGGCGCTGCTATAGGCGTCCTGGCCACCGACCCCACTCACGATGGCGGCACCCAGCCAGTACGACAGCGCGTACATGGTGACGGTGGGGTTAAAGCCCGGTGCAGTGGGGAACAGGGCCCCCCGGCACAGTAGAGGTTGTCGAAGGCCCACAGCCGGCCGTAGGGGTCGCACACCCCTTGGGCGGGGTCGAGGGCCATGCGATGGGTACCCATGATGTGCTTGTCGTCGGGCACGTCGCTGAAGGGCGTGGCGCTAGTGACCGGAGCGAGGCCGGTGTCGAGCGACCCTGGCAGCACCGACGGGGTGATGGTGTTGAGAGGGGCAGCGAAGATCGTGCGGATACCCGGGTACGCGGAGCCGGGACCGCCGATGGCTTCCATGATGGCGAGCATCTTGGGGGTGTAGTAGCCGGAGGCGGCTAGCCGGGCTTTCAGCACATGAAGGGGCGTAGGGTACTTCGACGCCTCCATGGCGGGTGATCAGCGTTTGCTAGTTCCCTCGCTCTGTTCGAAAGCTCGGAGGGAGAGGGTCTCGAGATCGGTGACGAGCTGGTGGAGTTTCCGGGCGTTGTCGAACCAGTCCTGGTAGCGGTCCTGTTGGTCCTCGCTGATGTTCCGGGTCACGGTCTTGCCTGCCACCGCTCGGGTCCAGGTGAGGTAGGGCCCGTGTAACACCGGCGGGTCGGCCTGGCAGTGGCAGCCGGCCTTGCCACAAGCGGTGGTGCGCCACACCAGGCTGCCCGGCAGGGCGAAGCCGATCTGCCCGGGTCACGGCCCCGAGGGGAGCAACTGGCTCGAACGGGACTGCCACCATGCCTGTGGACGGGGCGCAAACCACCAAGTAGCTTCACACCACCGCGCTACTGTTTTCGACCGGTGCGCGCTACTGAATTGGACCGGTGTTCACAGGTGATCCAGTTCGCGACGTACCACCTAACTATGGAAAATCCCGCCTCAAACATGTCCAGGTGTAGGGCACCATTATTGAGATCGTGCTCTGAATAGGTCGGACACCCGGCAAGGTGGCGTCTTATCCCACCACGGCAGGAAGATTCTCGGTCGACCTGCGTGCGGTTCCCACTCTGGTAGGACCTGATCAGATCGGTCCGACATTGCCCCAGTTCAATGGGTGATTCGAGTATTCGCGCCCCACAGGTCCTGATCGAGACCGGGCTACGCGCCAGTGTCGCCTGCCGGCTCCTCCCGCTCCCTTCCCATCACACAAGCCTGGTCCCAGCACCGACAACACCGTCGTCGCGGAAGGGTGAACGTACAGATCGATTCATCGGCGTACTCGCAGCCCCGAGGCCCACGGCGCTGGCCGCCGGGCAGACGGCTCTGGCGCTCGGCCCCTCCGAGGTGAGACGCACAAAAGGACGGCCGCCATCTCGGATAGGTGGAAGCGGAAATCGACGAACTACTCGCTGACCTGCTGGTTCCTCGGTTGGGGGCAAGGCGCAGATGGATCACGGCAGACATGGGTTTACTGAATGTCAAGCAAGGCGGGCGTTGCTCGACACCCACAGGCTGTTGCAAGAGCTCGTGGCAAGCGTCTCACTTCCTCATCGGGCAGTTCGCGAGGCCAAGGGTGGTTCAAGAAGTTCAGGATCGCTGCCCAGCGACGCGATCGACTTTTTGGTGCCCTTCAGCTTGACCAGGTCCGACCACAGCGCCAAGGTCTTTCCGCAGCAGGCTCTTCAGTAGAGGTATTTCCGCATTCCCGCTTGACGGCCTTGAACCAACGGAGGTGCCCCATGTCGGGTGGGTCAGATGTCGGTTCGCCTCTTCGACGCGCTATGTTCAAACGCACCTGAGGGGGCAGATATGACGACGATTCCAGCTGCAGCGCCCGCCCCTGCCAAGCGCTCCTCGCTGGCGCCGGGGATCCTGACGTTCGTGCTCGGGTTCGTAGTCGGCGTTGGATGTCTCGTGGTGTCGTTTGTCGCCGTCATCGCTCCGCTCACTGACGTGCATTCCCAGCAGGCCCCGGGAAGTTTCACCGTGAACTGCCACTCGGGTGGGTCCGTCATCTATCAGTACGTCGGCGCCGCTAGAGGATCGGGCAACGGCATCAACGGCGACTACCCGGCAAGCAGCCAATATCGTCGACCTACTCTCTCTGCGAGCAACGTGTCGGTGACGGGCCCCGACGGACTGTCGGTGGCCGTAAACGACTACTCGAGTTTCACAACGTCGACCATTGCGATCGGCGGGCGGACGTACTCCGCCGCCGCTACGTTCAACGCCCCGACCTCGGGGAATTACCGGGTCCAGGTCCGCGGTACCGGGGCCACGGCAGTCGTGGTCGCCCGCTCGTTCTCGTCTCTCGTGTCCGGCGCAGTACCCTGGATCGTCGGCGTCGGGGTCGGTCTCCTGCTCGGCCTTGTGGGTGTCATTCTCTTCATCGTGGCGTTGGTCGGGCGATCCCAGGCCAAGAAGGTCGCGATCCAAGGACCAGGCGGCTATCCCGGGCCAGGGGCTCCACCTGGCGGCTTCGCGCCACCTGTGGGTGCCGAAAACCCGATCTGAGCCGCCCACCTGGAGTGTCGTGGTGCCAGCTGGCCAACCCAGGTGGGCCGAGGCACACGATCTAGGGGCCGGGAGACATGGGTTTACTGAATGTCGAGCAAGACGAGCATTGCCCTGCGCGCGTGGTGTCGTTGGCTGCACAAGATGGCTCGACGACTGGGTAGCGACCGGGAGAGCGGGCCGACCCGCTCGGCCGTCGATGATCGGCGACAGCGGAACTAGACACATCTCAAAGTCGCCCTACTTCGCCCACGAAAAGCGTGGCATAACGGCAACACTGATACGGGTGATCAGCCGGAGCGCCTAAACAGAATGTGTCAGGGTCTCCCGGACGGTCGCCGCTTGGTCACCCAGGACATCAGCTTGAGCGTCCGGGCTTTGCTGGACGATGAGTGGCAACGCTGACTGAGCGTCGTCGAACGCGCGAGTGACCTGCGGTGGCGAGATTTTCGGTGGCGAGATTTTCGGTGCGTCAAATTCGCTGTGCATGTCTTCGAGATTCCGACGAGATGGTTCGGGGAGGATGCTGGTTAGAGCGAAACCCAAGATTGCGGCGATGCCGGCGATAGCCAGCATGCCGCGAAGCCCGTAGTGCTTCTGCAGCTGTGGGACCAAGAAGACACCGACAAACGCACCCAGCTTCCCGATCCCCGCCGCGATGCCGTGGCCAGTGGTTCGCATGCTGACCGGGAAGACCTCAGAGGGTAGGACAAACGTCGTCATGTTTGGCCCGAACTCAACGAAGAAGTAGCTGAGCCCAAAGATGGCGAGAAACGGCACGACCATTGTCGTGAGGTGGGCAAACCCGGCCAAGGTCAGAAAGGCCCCGGCCATGACGGCAAATCCAATGAACTGGAGTCGGCGATGTCCGATGCGATCCATTGTCATCACGGCTACGACGTAGCCGGGCACCGCGAACACAAGGAACAGTCCGAGTGTCCACAACAGCTTGGTTTCCAAGGACGCGGTGGAGTCCACTTCTTTCAGAATCGCAGGCAGAGAGAGGGTGTTCCCGTAGTAGGCGTAGTCGAAGAGGAACCATGACCCGGCCGTACCCATGAGCAGGAGGAGCATTCGGCGGTTCCTGAGAAACTGCCCAAGCCCTAGCCGCTGGGTCGTCTGATCAGGACCGATGGGAGCCTCAACCACGCCATCGGAATACGAAGCGATATCCTCGCCCGCCTGGTCTGCCTTCCCTTGTACCTGGGACTTGAATCGGGGCGACTCGGGCATCTTGGCCCGCAGGTAGATGACCCCGGCAGCAGGGATCGCACCGAGGCCCAGCATGAGCCGCCAGGTCAACTCGTGGTTGATTCCTGAAGACAGCAACACCAGCCCGACCAGCGGCCCCACGATCAGGCCGAGAGCTTGCATGGAAAAGACCATTCCAACCAAACGACCCCGGTCTTTCCGATTCGAGTATTCACTCATCAGGACTGCCGAGACCGGATAGTCGCCGCCGATACCGAGCCCCAGGACGAATCGTGCGATGACCAGCCAAATGAACCCGGGCGCGACAGCCGACGCCAGGGCACCCACGATCATGATTCCAGCCACGACGGTGTACACCTTCTTGCGGCCGAATACGTCGGCGAGTCGCCCAAAAATGAGCGCCCCGAAGAATGCACCCAGAATGGCGGAGCCCGTCACCCAGCTCGTCTGTAGGGTGCTCAGTCGCCACTCGGTTCCGATGAGTGCCGCGACCGTGCTGATGACGAACAGGTCATACGCGTCGGTGAAGAACCCGACCCCCGACACGAGAACCGTTCGCCGATGGAATTTGCTCCTGGGAGCCTCATTGAGGAGGTCGCTTACGGAAGGCGCCCCACTCGTGAATGCCGATTCACCGGTCACCGCCGAAGTCGATGTCACTGGCGTCCCTTCTTCGTTCCGGTTGGAGCGATCCCTCACCAGTTTGGCGCCCGAAGGTGGACGGCAGGGATTCAACAGGTAAACGTTACGTGAACTAAAGCCTAACTTTTGGTGACTTGGGTAAACATTTCGTGTCATGGTTAACCTCTGACCGCCATGGATTCCCCCGGAACTGGCATCGACACCATTGACCGAAAGGTCATTCAATTGTTCGCACTGGTCTCAGAGGCTCTGACGCGTGCCACCCATGCCCTGCTGGGAGGTCAAACACTATTGGGTCAGGCGGTCGTCGACGGTGATCAGGACGTGGACAACCTGACCGCGGAAGTGGAGCTCCTTGTTTGGGAGGAGCTGAAGCAGCGACCCGTCCAAGGTGACGAGCTGCGCTACTTGGTAGCCATGCTCTTGATCATCCCGGAGTTGGAACGCAGCGCCGACCTGGCCGAGCACATCGCCCAGCGGGCCGTTGACCATTTGGGATCGCAGATGAGTGCACACAGCCGAGGCATCGTTCAGCTCATGACCGAGGTTGCGAACGAGATGTGGCAAGAGGCGGCCGACGCCTTCGGTGAACGGAGCCGAGTGAGTGACCGCCTGGTCAAGGCGGATGAGGAGATGGATATCCTCCATCAAAACCTGACCCGTGAGGTTGCCAACGAGGAAATGCCGACCGCGGTCGCAGCCCAGGTCACGCTGCTGGCACGGTTCTACGAGCGGCTCGGTGACCACGCCGTCAACCTCGCTCGTCGCATCGAGCTATTGGCCGACACTCACCCTTAGACGCTCAGAGGAAGGGGAAGGCACTCGTGCCCGCCAAACCCGAATCCCAAGTTGGAGCGGCCCGGTCGTTGCCGTGCGCACGCCCTTGCGAGAATTGGATTGGCGATGCTCAGGTTGAAACCGTCCCCGAACAATGCCCGGGGGTATGCGCCGCGTCCCCGGGCCCGCACTTCTGGCAACGCTCTGGGGCGCAATGGAGCAGCTCTACGCAAGAAGCGGCGAGACGAATCCTTCCATCTCGGGAACGGCCTTTCGGATCGTTCCCTGACAGGGCACAGGGAAACCTCGAAACGGTCATAACAGATGCCGCAGAACTCGAAACAGCGCCGCACCGATGGTGAGAACGACCACGACACCACCGGCTCCGATGGCTACACCGATGCCGAGAACCACCGCGTCCTCCAGGATGATCGCCAGCGCCACGACGACTGCGCCGATTGATGGAAGGGTGTCGAGTCCCGAGAAAGGTGGAGCGAGGGCTGCGGTTACGGCAAGTCCGATGAGCACCAGGCCGAGCAGCCTGAGGAACCATCGCTGGTTGAAGAGTGGTGCCCATCTCGGCCGGGAGAAACGCTCGAACCAACGAATACGCTTCGCCATGAAGGGGATGGCCTTCTCTGTGGTTACCGCACCGAGCTCCCGGTTCCGCCACCGAGCAGGAAGCCAGAGGGTACGAACGCCGAGCACCATCTCTGTGGCCAACACCACCGTGATCGCCTCGAACACGTGGGTGATCCCGCCGGTGGGGAGCGGTAGCGCTGGGATGAACATCAAGAACAGGATCGTGACTGCAAAGCTCTTCTCTGCGAACACGTTACCCAGGTCACCGATGGTCTTTGGTCCATCAGATCGAAGCCATTGCTCAAGTTGGTCACTGAACGGTTTGTCAGGAATCAGGTCCGCCTCTCGTGCGTGTAAGAACCTACCCTGAGGCTCAACAACCCATACACTGCCGTACGGGTGCAGGACCAAGAAGCGAGCGGTGATTCGAGGCGCTCAGGTATCAAGATTCTGCCCTGCCGGTCGAAGGATTCAGACCCATCAGACTGCATCCCAGTGAGCGCCTGCTAGCGCCGACCCGGTCCTTCGCAGTCGCTCGTTGCGATCAACGGTTCTTGTGTTTGGGACCGGAAACCCGGGCGACGGCATCCACTCCGCCAGCGCTGTACTCGCCCTCGCCCTCGTCATGCTGACACTCGGGCCGATTGAACATGTCTTTCCGCACGAGCGCCAACAGGCAGCAGATCCCTGAATTCACCCACATTCATGCCGGGAGGCCCCCTTTTTGCTCGTTTGTCCGTGCGCACCACGGCTGCGACTGTTCGGGTGCCAGATCGAGACGGTTCTAGTTTGGTCTGCTCGGTCCACGTTCGTGCCCCAGACCGTCCCGGCCGCACCGAACCCGCGCACCGATCATCGCCACCGGCCGGCCTACAGGCCGCCACGCATAATGACACCCCGCACGTCCGCCTTTCCGGATGACGGGGAGTCCTGAGCCGGCAGGGTTCGGTGCGGCAGGCACTACGGCCACGGATTCGCCCGGCTGGTACAGATCAGACGGATTTTGCCTCAGTCGATAGTGCCCGGTGGTACGACCCACTGGCAGACTTGACCGGTCACTCGGGCGATCTGGTCGAAGTCCGCGTCGTAGTGCAACAACGTCAATCCGGCGTCTTCAGCAGCCGCGGCGATCAGCAGATCAGGAACCTTGCGACCGCGTTGTCTGCGTGACGCAAGAAGCCATTGTACCTGCCTGGCACGCCGAATGTGCTCCGCTGTCGTCTCGACTAGGTCGAAGACGGACAGATCGGCCATGTCCTGATCCCACTCACGGGCATTTCGGCTGCCGTAGCCGACCTCCAAGTCGGTGATGCCTGCCCGTCCAATGCGGCCGTGCTTGACAAGGGGCTCGATGACATCCTTCACCGCGGGCGCCCCCAACCGTGACACGACGCTCGTGTCGAGGAGATGGGTCAGCGCCACGCTTGCTCACGCGGCGGAAGCTGACGTCGCCCGAGTCGGTCGAGCGCCTTCTCCACCCGAGCGTCCCGCTTTGCGCTCGCCCGCCGAAGGGCCTCATTCACGGTGTCCTTCATAGTGGGCGTGCCCAACTCGGCTTGCGCGGCAGCGAGGGCCGTCTCGTCGATATCTACAAGGTGCTTTGCCACGGTGACAAGTATATCCAATCTGCTTCTAATCTATACCATCAGGTGCCATAACCTTCGGATCGCTTGGCGTGCGTGGGACCGTCCGCCCTATCGGGCTGCTCCCCATCATTGGACTTGGCGTTGTCCTGACGTGTTATCAACATGCCGGTCGGGGTGACCCCACGGCAGCCAGCCCCGCACAGATCGTGCGCACCGAATCCCGAGGCGTAGGGGCGCTCTCCGAAGACAGATCAGACGGCTCTGGCGTTCGGCCTTTCCGAGATGAGACCTACAGTACGACGGCCATCATCTCGGAGGGGTGGAAGCGGAAATCGGCGAACTACTCGCTGACCTGCTGGTTCCTCGGTTGGGGGCAAGGCGCAGATTGCCAACTCTGAACCATCTTTCCCCCCTTTGTACTCACTCTCCCCGGCCTATTCGGGATACCCCCCGAGGCCAACCGGAGTCGGGTCATCTTGACGGCCCTAGCCATGGACTCAGCCGCCAGTCGGAGAGTGCTTTGGTCCTCCCTCCGATGCGAAGAACCCCCGCACCTATCCCCGACCGCCAGCCGTGGGGCGGGTACCGAAGGGGGCAGATTCACGGTCCTCGCGCTTATGATTGGATTCGTGCAGGTCCTTTGCGCTGGGTGCGGCTGTACCGTCGACTCCGGGGTGCGCGTTGCGGTGTGCGGCAACGAGAACTGTTGTTGTCGGGAGCTGCCGACGCGCGAGCCCGATCCTGAGGCCATCGCTGAGTCCGAGAATTGATTCGCGCCTGAGGTGTCCCCGAACGTGGACCGATCGACCGCCACCGGGGCGACTGGTCCCCGATCGCTTAATACACGTGTGATCCACAGTGCATCCCCGCGTCTTTCACACACAGCTGAGAGGGTGCCGGGATGACCACCTCCCCCTCCTTGTCCGCGGCGGGTCCCCGAACGGTGAGGATCGCGACTTCCGCGGCCATCCGCTCGTCGATCGCTATCTGGAGTTCGTGGCGGGACGGGTGCGCCCGAACACCTTGCGGGCGGTCGCCTTCGAGCTGAAGTCGTTCTTCACCGTGGCCGACATTGCAGACCCGACGGCCAGTGCCACAACCGCGACGACCGATGCGATGGTCAGGTTGCGGGGGGTCGTGGCGTGCCCGTCGCTCACTCGTTCCTCTTGATCAAGTCCCGACGACGCTTGTACTCCTCTTCCTCGATCTCCCCCCGTGCCAGGCGCTCATCCAGAATCCGCAGTGCATCTGGACTGGTCCCGCTGGGCGGCGCGGGGCGAGGGTTGGAGTGACTTCCCCTCTGGCGGAGGAGGGTGACGATGATCCAGGCGAGCGCTCCCCAGAACACCAGCATGGCGATGATCACCAAGATCCACGCGCCCCAGTGCCCGCCGCCTCCGTTGTAGTACCCGTAGTGCATCATGGCGCGACCTCCCGGCGATCTGATTCTTCACTTCCAGTATCGGCCTTCCAGGAGATCTGCGGAAGAGGAGAAAGTCCCAGAATGCCGGCTTCAGCTCGCGCTATCCGCGGCCCAACCCCAGAAATCGCTTCCTATCGCGAACTCGACCGATCATTTGTTCGGGACGTGGCTCCAGCCACCCTCTGCGCTGGTGGACGAGGCGCCAGATCGATGGCCTGGCGCTCGGCCCCTCCGAGGTGAGACGCACAGAAGGATGGCCGCCATCTCGGATAGGTGGAAGCGGAAACCGGCGAACTACTCGCTGACCTGCTGGTTCCTCGGTTGGGGGCGAGGCGCAGAGGCCAATGCTGAACCATGGGTTTACTGAATGTCGAGCAAGACGGGCGTTGCCCTGCGCGCGTGGTGTCGTTGGCTGCGGGGTCTCGGAGTTCCGGTCCGGGTTTTGTTGAGCCATCCGGAACGCCATGATCACCGACGAGAGGGCGCCGAGTATGTACCCGCTCCGTTCCGTTGTCACCTCCGATTCATCTCGCTTCTGGCAAGCGATTTGTACGACAGAGAGGTCGATCCTGGAGGTCGCACCTCGCGATAGCTACGTCACCCGTGAAACAACACTTCGGGGACACGCCGGAGAGCTACAGAAGCCCGCCCGATATCCGGCATTTGCGAGTGATCACCGTGGCATAGCTTGGCGATAGGTCGCCTCGTCAGCGAAGCGCCTGCATGGCGGCGACCAGAGCGTCTTCCTGGTACCAGTTCGTCTGGAAGTGGCGATTCGGATCGTTCATCTGGTCGTAGTACCACCAGAACAGGTAGATGCCGAACGAGAAGACCGTGGCGACGATACGGCCCGCGTAGTTGTTCTGGCCCTTCACCCGGGCCTGGTCTGGTGCGGGCACGGCCTGCCCGAAGCTCCCGAAGATGAGCGACAACTCGTACTCGACGCCGCCTTCGGAATAATTGTGCTTCACGAGGTCTTGGTCCAAGAGCACGAAGGCAACGATTTCGATGAGACCGCGAGCGACGATCGCGAGCACCAGCCAAATGCCGGGGTCGCGAAAGTCACCCATCATGCCTCGAAGCGTCACCATGTGGGCCTCCGCCCGCTGGAACGACGGCGTCAGTTCTTCCTGAAGTCCGCGACGTCCGGCCTCCTCCCAGGCGAAGGCCAGCGTCGCGGTGAAAAGCTCGACACGGCGCGCGTTGTGGTCACGCATGCGACGGACCAACTGGTAGAAGACGTAGTAGCCGTAGATCCCGAGGGTGAGGACAGTCCAGCCCAGTGCTGTCCAGTAGTCGAAGACGTAGTCAGTCTCGACGCGGTGCCGCCAGGCGGCCTGCACGCGGTCGATGGCCGGCATCGGCGGTGGCCCGGGCAGGGGGGCAACGCCGGGTGCTGTGGGAACCGGAGCGTACTGGGGAGGAGGGCCGGCGGGCGGCCCACCGGTGGGCGGCCCACCGGCGGGTGGCCCAGAGGGCGGTATCTGATTCTCCTGCTCGCCGTCGGCCATGCCGTCCCTTCGAATCCGAGCCCGAGATCGATCCTACGGGAAAACAGATCGCCTGGCCTGACCGGCTCTCATGACGGCGGGCGCCGTCGATGGCGCACGGCTCTCAGTCCCCACATCGGAACGCCGCCTCGCTTCGCTTGACTGGACGGCTCGTGCCGGCCCGACGGAGGGCGCGTCGGGCGCAATGTGCTGGGTGTCACCTCTGCCCTGCAACTCCGCCGCCGGGGACACGTGTTGGCGGCATAACTACGTGGTGACGTAGCACCCCATTCCGGCAGCGCTCTTTGGTGATGGATTAGACGAAGTACTGCCTCTGGCGAGGAAGATGAGGG
>JGI20193J14888_1000524_pt1 | contig 11139 bp, 9 predicted proteins | sample NGESurdeep092012_5_FD_14888 | JGI IMG/M metagenome (IMG submission 14888)
GGCCCGTCGTCGCGACGGAACTTGCAGGTGCTGGTGGCAGCACTGGCCGTCGCCGCCGCTATCGGCGGGGCGCTGGCCGGGTGCCACCCCACCGGGACACCGATCGTCGATCCCCTCGAGACGGCGCTCTTCGCGGCGGCAATGACCGTCATCGTCAGCCGATCCTCCCGGGGCAGTTGGCTGGTCGTCGGGGTGGGCGCGGTTCTCCTGTCCCGAGGTTGGCTGCTCGTTCCGGCGATGGCAACGATGGGTGTGGCGTTCGCCTCGGTATTCCCTCGCCGCTCCCATCGCCGGTTGGGAGCGTTGGTGGGAGCGATCGGGATTCAGGTGATGCTGAGGTGGCCGGCCGAACTGTTCCACGGGTTCCCGTCGTTGGTGGCCGGTGGACTGTTCGTCCTCTGCGGGGTGTCGGCCTACCGCCGGTCACGCAGCCAGGCCCAACGCCGGGTCCGCCAAGCAGTCGCTGGCCTGGCCCTCGCCGCGATTGTCCTCTGCCTGCCGTTCGCCATCGGCACCTTGCTGGTACGTACCGAGGTAGCCCAGGGCCAGCACGCAACCCGGGTTGCCATCGATGACCTCTCCGGTGGAACAAGCGGTTCGGCCTCGGCTCTCCTCGCTACCGCGGCCAAGGACCTGAACGGGAGCAGCGCCGCCACCGGAGGATGGTGGACATCAGGAGCAAGGCTGGTACCGGTGGCGTCCCAGCATGCCCGCCTCGTGGCCGGGGCGACGGGTATCGCCGGGAGGGTCGCGGCAGACGGGTCGCAGCAGGCGTCGGCTCTCAACTATCACCGGCTCGACTACCGGAACGGCAGCGTGGACCTGGCCGCCATGCGGGCCATGGCCGGGCCGGCCGCGGTCCTCTCCGGCCAGCTCGGCGTGGCAAATCGCCAACTCGGCGGTCTCGAGTCGCCGTGGTTGGTCGGACCGGTCCAAGCCCCGTTCGCTCGGGTGCGGGATGAGGTCCGACAGGCGGCGTCCAACGCATCCCTGGCAGTACAGGCCGCGGCGGTATTGCCTGACATTCTCGGCGGCGCCGGGCCCCGTCACTACTTTGTGGCCTTTATGACACCGTCGGAGAGTCGAGGGCTCGACGGATTCATCGGCAGCTTCGGCGTACTGACTGCCGACAATGGTCACGTGGCCCTCACCCGGTCCGGTCCAATCGCCGACATCGAGTCTGCGTTGCCACCCGGAGGGGCCAAACTGACCGGCCCTGTTGACTATCTCGCCCGCTACGGAGCCTTTCAACCGGGGGTTTTCCCCCAGGACGTCACCTATTCGCCGGACCTGCCTTCCGTCTCTGCGGTGCTGGCCCAGCTGTACCCCCAGGCGGGGGGCACATCAATCGACGGCGTCCTCGCCATCGACCCTTACGGGTTGGCCGCCCTCCTCAACTTCACCGGACCGATCGACGTCCCGGGTCTCCCGGTGCCGTTGACGTCAGCCAACGCTGCCCGCGTGTTGTTGACGCAGCAATACACCTCGTTCAATGGAGGAGTCACACCCCAAGGCGCGGCTCGCCACGACTTTCTCCAAAGTTCCCTCCGAGTGGCTTTTAGCCAGTTGGTGGGGGGAAGCCTGCCCGGACCCCGTGCTCTGGCCCAGGACCTGGCGGGACCGGTCGCCCAGGGCCGCATCGGGTTCTGGAGCATGCACCCCTCCGAACAGCCACTGCTCCGGCGCTTAGGGGTCGACGAGTCGTTCCCCCAAACAAACAGCGGTGACCTACTGGCGGTCACCACCCAGAACGCCGGGAACAACAAGATCGACGCCTATCTCCATACGGGAATCAACGACGCCGTGACGGTCGACCCCGGAAATGGATCAGTTACCTCGCAGGTCACCGTCACGCTGAAGAACGACGCCACCAGCACCGGTCTGCCTCCGATCGTGATTGCCAGCCCGGCGTCCCCGGGCCTACCGCCGGGGACCAACCGCACCTGGCTGACCGTCTACTCGCCATTGGCCCTGAATGGCCTGACCACGGACGGCCGCCCAGCCACGGTGACTTCCGGGTCAGAGTTAGGGATCCACGCCTATAGCGCCTACATCGACGTCCCCCCCAGAGGGCAGTCGGAAGTGGTTCTCAACCTGACCGGCCGGGTCAACCTGACCGGTGCCTATCACCTCGACCTGCGATTACAGCCAGCGGTCAACCCTGTCGCCTGCAGCGTGCAGGTCGGAGCAAGCGGCGATTGGCTGGTGGCCGGCACCGTGAAGTCGGTTGTTCAATGGACGGCGGGACCGTCGGCACGTCAGCAGCTGGGCGTCTCCTTCGTACACTGATCCCGGGCAGCGGGTCTGGATCGCCGGGGACCGCCACAGGCAAAGACTTGACACCAGCCCCCCCGGCCAGCTATAATTTTTAAAAAGGCGAAAGGTGGATCTTTGATGAAACGCAAATTGGTGCGAATCGCAACGATGGTGACAATTTCGGTGGCTGGCGTTCTGTGGGCATCGCCGGCATTCGCCTATGGCCCGGTGACCACGCCAGGCGGTACGACCAGCCTACCCGGGGCAGGCGGTACGACCAGCCTACCCGGGGCAGGCGGTGGGTTGTTGGCGTTCACCGGAGCCCAGATCGCGGCTATGGCGGGCGTCGCGGCCATCGCCCTCGCACTGGGTGGGATGCTCGTGTTCGCCGGACGCCGCCGCCGGGTCACCTCTAGCCACTCGTAGTAACGAATGGCGCGCTGCTTGCCACCGAATTGACCCCCGGTACTTCTCCTGTATCTGGGTACTGTCGGCAGTCACCCGAGGGCAAGAGTAAAGGTCGCCCCGACCTTGCCGATGACCTCCTCGATGGGCCAGATCGGGACTACCAGGGCTATGCCCAAGCTCACGTCGCCTCCGCTGGAGCCTTGTGTTATGTCCGGGGTTGAGCGTTCGTCGAAGTATCGGTGTACCCAGTCCCCCCGGCTGGTGGAGATCATCTACACCGGGTCCCGGCCCGGGGAGAAGCCCCACGAGGACCTGCTCGGGACCGGCGGGGTGGACGTGCAGCCCCCGCGACCCGGCGATCGCCAGCGATAGGGTCCCTTCCGTGCTCGTCAACGGCAATGCGGCGGTCGTCGCGGCCGGGCTCTGCCAGGTGTGCGAAGAAACGACCCCGCCCCCTCCGTCCCAGCCACCAACGGTAGCCGGCACCTCAGCCGACCGACTCTGACCCCTGTGCCCGTGGCTACGCCGTCCAGCTGCAAGCGCCAGCGTGGGCACGGACCATCAATCGTCCGGATTCGCGATACGTGGCCGGGCTGGCACACCGACGGCCGTGACGCCCGGCTCGATGTCTCGGACCACGGCCGCGCCCGCCCCCACCGTGGTCCCAGCACCTACCCGACAGCCCTGGATCACCGACGAGTTCGTGCCCAGCGTGACGCCGACCTCGAGGCGGACGTTCCCGCTGACGTTGCTGCCGGGCAACACTGTCACGTAGTCCTCGAGCACAGCATCGTGGCCAATCGCAGTGTTCACATGAATTTGACCGTGTCGACCGACGGTAATATTGGTGGTCATGGTGGCGTGGGGGCAGATCACCGTACCTGGGCCCAGGGTGACCAGGGAACCCACATAGGCACTCGGATGCACCAGCACCGGCGCCACGCGACCAAGGCCGTTGGCAAAGGCATCGATACGTCGGCGGACATCGGGGTTCGCCACCGCCACCACGTAGTCGGCGTCGATGTCGACCAGAGAGGACAGAGGACCGAGATGGCGAGCCGACCGCGCGGCCATAAGTGGTTCGTCCGGCGTGCCGTCATCGAGGAACCCGAGAAATTCGTATGCGCCACCTCCCAGGGACTCGATGATGTCGAGCACCTCGCGGCCGAATCCGCCGGCGCCGATGATCACCAGTGGCCGGGGACCCATTGACCCTACGCCTGGTGACACGACCATCCCTGCATCCTACTGGAATCCAGTTTTCGCCGACATTGGATCAGGCTGCAGCCCGTCGGCCCTATTGTCTGCCGGATTGTGCACATGCGACGCTGTATTGACGTCGTTGTCGCTGCGATGACCGTGCTGGTATGCGCGCCGGTGCTGGCGGCGATCGCCGCGGCGCTCCGCCACCGTCAGGGACCACCGACCTTCTTTCGACAGTCCCGACTGGGCTGGGAGGGTCGGCCTTTTGACCTCTGGAAATTCCGCACGATGACCGACGAGCAGGGTCCGGATGGGGAGCTGCTCCCCGACGAGCAGCGGCTGACCCCGTTCGGCCGGTGGCTGCGATCGACAAGCCTCGACGAGTTGCCCGAGCTTTGGAACGTGCTGCGCGGAAACATGAGCCTGGTGGGTCCGCGTCCGCTGCCAGTGGCGTACCGAGAACGGTTCAGCCTCACAGAGGAGCGTCGCATGGAGATCCGCCCCGGACTGACCGGGTGGGCACAGATCAACGGACGCAACACCGTGGACTGGGACGAACGCTTGGCGCTGGACGTCTGGTACGTCGACCACCGGAGCCTCTGGCTGGACCTGCGCATCCTGGTGCGGACCGTGGGCGTGGTGCTGAGCCGCCAGGGCGTTACCGCAGAAGGATCGGCGACCATGCCCGAGCTTCGTCCGGCAGCGACCGGGATCCCAGAGATCCGATGAGCCGCATTTATCTGTCGGCACCCGACGTACGTGACGCCGAACGGACCCAGGTACTGGAGGCCATCGATTCCAACTGGGTGGCGCCGGCAGGCCCGGCCCTCGATGCGTTCGAGCGTGAAGTGGCGGCGGTAAGCGGGGTGCCCGAGGCGGTGGGGCTGAGCAGCGGAACCGCTGCACTCCATCTGGCGCTCATCCTGGCCGGGGTCGGCTCAGGTGATGAGGTCCTGGTACCCACCTTCACCTTCGTGGCCACCGCCAACGCCGTTGGCTACGTGGGTGCCACGCCCGTCTTCATCGACAGCGACCCCCGTTCGTGGTGCGTATCACCCGAGCTCGTCGCCGAGGAGCTCCACGAGCGCGCCCGACGCGGTTGCCTGCCTGCGGCCCTGATCACTGTCGATCTCTACGGGCACTGTGCCGACTACGACTTACTCCTGGCCGTCTGTGCTGAGTACGAGGTTCCGATCATTGAGGATGCGGCCGAAGCGTTGGGTGCCGGCTACCGGGACCGCCCGGCCGGGTCCTTCGGGACCTTCGGTGTGGTCTCTTTCAACGGCAACAAGATCATCACGGCGTCGAGCGGGGGGATGCTCCTATGTCACGATGAGACCAGCGCCGCACGAGCCCGAAAGCTGGCCACGCAAGCCCGTGAGGCAGCACCCCACTACGAACATCTCGAAGCTGGGTTCAACTATCGATTGTCGAACCTGCTGGCGGCCTTCGGTCGGGGGCAGCTTCAGGCACTTCCGGAACGCATCGAGCGACGCCGCCAAATCAACAACCGTTACCGCATCGCTCTGGCCGACGTTCCCGGGGTGACGTTCCTCGAGCCTCCCGACTACGGGACCTCGAACTACTGGCTGACCTGTCTCACCCTGGATCCGAGTGTGACGATCGACCGAGAGACCGTTCGCCAGGGCCTCGAGGCCACAGACATCGAGTCGCGACCTACGTGGAAGCCGATGCACCTACAACCGCTCTTCGCCGCGGCCCCAGCACGCATCGACGGGACTGCCGCTCGGGTCTTCGAACGTGGGCTGTGTCTCCCGAGCGGCAGCGGCATGACCGATGACGACCTTGATCGGGTGATCGAGGCGCTGGAGAGCTTGCCGATGGGTGGCGTCGTTTGCAAGTAACCAGTAGGTCGACAACTCCGTCACCCCTCCACCAGCAACTCGGTAGAGCACTCCGTCGACGACCCAGGACATCACACCGCTTCCTGCACCCTCGAAGTGTTTCCCCGGACACCATCCCCCTCGCGGAATCGAGCTCATCGGTCACTCCATTTTCATCCCGACCGCATCGGGTGCTGTTCGCCGACTCGGTCGCGCCGACGTTGGTCCACTTTGTGGCTCCGGTGGCACGAGCGCTCGAGGCGCAGGGATGGGAAACCGTCGGCGTAGCCGGGAACGCCGGAGGCGTGACGGGATTCGACCGTGTCTACGACGTGCCACCATTTCGCCGAAGAGGACTACGCGCGCACTTTGCAGCGTTTCGTACGCTGCGCCAAGTCATGGCGCTCGAAATTCCTGACGTCGCACAGCTCCACACGCCTGCTGCGGTAGCGCTGGGGCGCCTGGCGGCCGCCAGCTTTCGGGTGCCGTCGATCTCCACCGTCGACTGGTTCCGCCCGGATGGAGGGTTGGCGTGAACCCGCCGGAGTCCGCTACCGGTGGCACCCGGCCGATCCGCGTCGCGCACTTCACAACGGTCGATCTCTCACTGTGGTTTCTTCTGCGGACAGAGCTAGTGGCCGGACTGGAGGCGGGGCACGAGGTGCTGGGCATCTCCGCCGCCGGAGCTTTCGTGCCCGAGATCGAGTCCCTCGGCATACGGCACGTCGCAGTTCCGGGACTCACCCGCTCGTGGTCGCTCGCCTCGGACCTGCGGGCAGCTGTCGGATTATGGCGCATGCTGCCTGGCTTGCAACTCGACGTTCTTCATACACACACGCCAAAGGCCGGTCTGATGGGACGCGTAATCGGCCGGCTTCGAGGCGTGCCGGTTGTCGTCAACACATGCCATGGACTGTTCGCTACCGATCACGACCGGTGGTCGAAACGGGCCATCGTCTACGGCAGCGAGGTGTTCGCAGCCCAATTCTCCGATGCCGAGCTTTTCCAAAACCCCGAGGATTGCCGGGTACTTGCACGCTTCCCTGGAACGAAACGCGGCGAAGTGGTCGGCAATGGCATCGACCTGGCAACCTTCGTGTTCGATCCCAAAGCACGCACCCGAGTGCGAGAGGAGCTGGGCGTTACAACGGACGAGCTTCTCGTCGGCGGCGTCGGTCGGCAGGTCGCCGAGAAGGGTATCCGTGAGTTCGCTGAAGCCGCTCGAACGCTGCCCGACAGGGCCAAGTTCGTGTGGGTCGGTCCGCTCGACACGGCAAGGACCGACTCCATCGATCTCGATCTGGAGGGGGTGATGTTCACCGGCCAGCGTCACGACATGCCCGCCATCTATTCAGCTCTCGACATCTTCGTACTGCCTTCGTATCGCGAAGGCTTCCCTCGTTCCGCCATGGAGGCTGCCGCCTGTGGCCGCCCAATGGTCCTCACCGACATCCGAGGCTGTCGGGAGATCGGCCGGCACGGTCACGAGGCCCTATTTGTCCCGCCGCGCGACACAGCGAGCTTGGTCACAGCGATCGAGCGTTTGTTGTCGGACCCCGGGCTACGGGATCGTCTTGGCGCTGCGGCGAACAAACGCGCCCGGGAAGCCTTTGATCAGCGGATCATCGCCCAACGGTCGTTCGGGGCCTACGCTGCCGTCGGGAAGCGGAAGGGGCTCGCCTGGGCGGACAGCCTCACCGTTCCCGGGCTGTAGATTCCCCCACAGCGGAGAGCCACCGAGCTCTACCGCCACCTCTTGGGTCTCGGGTCACCGTGGGAGGTGAGCCGGGTCGACCTTTCAGCTGAGGAAGGCCGGATCGACGTGTGGGTTGACCATCCGAAGCGGACCCGGTTCCCCTGTCCCGTGTGCGATGCCGATCTCTCGGTCCACGACCACGCGGAGGAACGGGAGTGGTGCCACCTCGACAGCTGCCAGTTCCTCGCCTACCTGCACGCCAGGCCGCCGAGGGTCGACTGCGCCGAACACGGCGTGCTTCAGGTCCGCCTGCCCTGGGTGTTCACACGGGACCGGGTGAAGGTGATCTGGGGGTCGTTGCAGTAGGCCAACAGGTGGGCGTTGATGAACTCCGAGCCGTTGCCCAAAGCGCATACGTTCGAGCCAAGGTGTGCGAGTTGACACCTTCTGAAGATATCCGTACCGTTCCCGGCGAGGTGAACGGACGACCTCGCACAGTCCTCGACTCATTACCCCAGAGGGGATCTATGCTGACGTCGTGACAACCGACCATTGGCCGCTCCCTGTCTTAGCGGCAATCGATTGGAATCGCTCGCCTAATCCAAGCCATCTGGAGGAACTGCGCTATGTGCGGGATTGCCGGTCTCATCGACCGAAAACGCGAAACTTCCGACGCTGACCTGGCATCGATCGCGGGAGCGATGGCAGGCGAGATTGCCTATCGGGGACCCGACGATGATGGCGTGTGGGTTGATGCCCACGCAGGCGTTGCCCTTGGCCACCGCCGATTGTCAGTGGTCGACCTGTCACCACACGGGCACCAGCCCATGGTCTCCCCTTCAGGCCGGTACATTGCCTCGTTCAATGGGGAGATCTACAACCACCGCGAACTGCGCGACAGGCTGACGGGCGAGGGCACGCACTTCCGAGGCCACTCCGACACCGAGGTGCTTCTCGCTGCTGTCGACCACTGGGGGCTCGTACCGGCGATCCAGGCCACCAACAGCATGTTCGCTTTGGCCATGTGGGATCGGGAACGGGCCGAGCTCTCCCTGGCACGCGACCGCCTTGGTGAGAAGCCCTTGTACTACGGATGGATGGGCCAGACCTTCCTGTTCGGCTCGGAACTGAAGGCGCTTCGTCGGCACCCGTCGTTCCAAGCCGAGGTCGACCCACAGGCCTTGGCACTGTACTTACGACACAACTGCGTGCCCGCCCCCTGGTCGATCTACCGGGGGATCCGGAAACTCCCCCCGGCCACAGTGCTCACTGTCAACCCCATCGGATCGGGCGATCCGCAGCTCGCGCAGTACTGGTCAATGGCCGAGGTCGCCAAGCGTGGCCTGGCGCAACCGCTGCTCGGCTCCCCCCAACAAGTAGTGGAGCAGCTCGACGCCGAACTCCGCCGGTCGATCGGCCTGCGGATGGTTGCCGACGTACCCGTAGGAGCATTTCTGTCGGGCGGGATCGACTCATCCACCGTGGTGGCGCTGATGCAGGCTCAGAGCGCAATGCCTGTTCGTACCTTTACCATCGGCTTTGACGACCCCACCTACGACGAGTCAGCCGATGCCGCCAAGGTGGCTGCCTACTTGGGCACTGAGCACGTGGAGCACCGGGTCACCTCTGTGGAGGCCCTGGCCGTCATCCCCCGACTTCCCTGCATGTACGACGAGCCCTTCGGCGACTCGTCCCAGATCCCAACCGCGTTGGTCGCTGAGATTGCGAGGCGCCACGTCACCGTCAGCCTCACCGGCGACGGTGGGGACGAACTTTTCGCCGGCTACAACCGTTATGCCTGGTACCAGTCGGTCATGCGCTGGCTCGACTGGCTTCCGGTGCCAGTGCGGCATCGGGTTGCGGCCGCCTTTGGGCGGGTCCGGCCTCGCACTTGGGAACATGCATTCCGGCTGGCTTCGCCAGCCCTACCCACCCGTCTGCAAGTGCGGGATCCGGTAGCCAAGGTCCGCAAGGCGCTCGACGTGTTGGACGCGAGTAGCCCGGTCAATACCTATGTCCAGCTGACGTCTCACTGGCCAGACCTCGGTTCCCTGGTGAACGACCTCGACACCGAGTCAGTTCCCGCGGCGGCCATGTTGCACTGGGATGAGTTCACCAGCCCGGTGGACGCCATGATGTACCTCGACCAGACGGGCTATCTCCCTGACGACATCCTGACGAAGGTAGATCGGGCAACGATGGCTGTCGGGCTCGAGTCCCGAGTCCCCCTGCTCGACCACCACCTGGTGGAGTTAGCATGGAGGATCCCGCTCGGATGCAAGCTTCGGGACGGCACGACCAAGTGGGCATTGCGCCAAGTTCTCGCCCAGGACGTTCCCCTCGACCTAGTGGAGCGTCCGAAAGCCGGCTTCGGTTTGCCGATTGGTGACTGGCTGCGGGGACCCCTCCGGGACTGGGCCGAGGACCTGCTGAGCGAATCGAGCCTGACGGCTTCGGGGTACCTGGCGCCACAGCCGATCCGGCATCGGTGGGAGGCTCACCTCGCTAATAACGCCAATAACGAGCACCAACTTTGGGACGTCCTAATGTTCGAGGCGTGGGCGCGAACACAGGCATAACTCGTCTCCCACGCGGGACCGTCGCAATGTACCATGCGTCCAGCGCGATAATCGTGTTGAGTTCGTTTCGAGGAATTGGGACGTTGCGGGCTTCCCAGAAGTGGAGATGAACATTTGGCACCAGAAGTCATGAGTTCGCAACGAATTCTCCGAAACGCTCTGCCCATTTCTACCGACGACGCGACTTCCGCCCGGGTGGTGGTGATCGGGCAGGGCTACGTCGGGCTGCCGATCGCCATGCGGGCGGTGGCGGTCGGCTTCGATGTCGTTGGATACGAGGTGGACGCCGAACGAGTCAAGCGCCTGCAGGACCGGCGCTCGTATGTCGAAGACGTCACAGACGCCACTCTGGAGATCGCCCACCAGAGTGGCCGCTACCTCCCGACGGCTGAACTCGCCGACTGCTCTAGGTTTGACTTTGCCGTGATCACGGTGCCCACACCACTCCGCGAGGGAGTCCCAGACCTGTCCTACATCGAGGGCGCCGCGCGCCAATTGGCCCCGCTCATAACGCCTGGGGCAACGGTCATACTCGAGTCGACAACGTACCCGGGGACGACCGAGGAGCTCCTGACACCGATACTTGCGGCAGGGTCTGGGTTGGTCCCAGGCCGCGATTTTTGCCTCGGCTATAGCCCTGAACGGATCGACCCCGGCAACAATACGTGGGGCTTCCGCAACACCCCCAAAGTCGTTTCGGGTATCGATGCCGCATCGCTCACCTCCGTCCAGACCTTCTACGCGACGCTCGTCGACCGCGTCGTGCCCGTGTCGAGCCCCAAGGTGGCCGAGCTGGTCAAACTGCTCGAAAACACGTTCCGGCATATCAATATCGCCCTCGTGAACGAGTTAGCCATGTTCGCGTCCGACCTCGGTGTGAACATTTGGGAGGCAATCGACGCAGCGTCGACCAAGCCGTTCGGGTTCATGATGTTCACTCCCGGTCCTGGTGTAGGCGGCCACTGCCTGCCCGTCGACCCCTCTTACCTTTCGTGGAAGGTCAAGCAAGCTCTCGGCATGCCATTCCGGTTCGTGGAACTGGCCAACGACGTCAATGACCACATGCCGGATTACGTGGCCCGGCGGATCAGCACTTTGCTCAACTGCGATCGAAAGGCAGTCAACGGCTCGCGCATCCTCGTGCTCGGCCTTG
>JGI20193J14888_1000526_pt1 | contig 11113 bp, 8 predicted proteins | sample NGESurdeep092012_5_FD_14888 | JGI IMG/M metagenome (IMG submission 14888)
TGATGCGGCAACGGGAGCGGGGCCATGATGCAACGGAAGCATCCTAGTGAGGCAATGACGGGCGCGCCGGGAGCATTACCGGGTGAGGCAATACGTGAGCCGCGACAGGAACGAGACGCCGAGCAGATTCTGCCCCAAGGCCTCGTCCGGCAGCACCAGCGCCGGCACGTCGTAGACGGTGATGCCGCCGACCTCGATGCGGCCGAGCTTGGCGGGCGCCGCCTTGATCTTGCCATTGGCGGTGGAAACGGTCGCGCTGTAGTCGCGCGGCAGCGGACGAATGCCGACCTGCGCGGCATCGGATTCGCGCATGATCACCAGCGAGACGCCGGTGTCGACCATGAAATCGATATTCCGCCCGGCGGGCGGGGCTCGTACGCGGGCTGCACCGCGGCCGCCTGCGCCGCCGGATGCACCACCGCCTGGTCGGCGAAGCGCGCGACATAGCCGCCGACCAGCAGCACGGCGGCGGCAAGGATGAGGATCTGACGCATGACCGATAAAGCCCGTTAGTTCCTGTCGACATTCGCATGCGCAGGCCCAAGGCGGCCTTAACGCGGGGGCGCACCGGGCGGCGCGCTTTTGCGGATGGTGAGCGGCCGCTTAAGCGATTTGCGGCAATTCGAGCTATTCCCCGCGGCGCTTGGCGCGGCGGGTGGCCGGGGCCGAGAGCGGATCGTCGGGCCAGGGATGCCTCGGGTAGCGTCCGCGCATATCCGCCTTCACGTCGGCATAGCTGCCGCGCCAGAAGCCGGGCAGATCGCGCGTCACCTGCACCGGCCGGTGTGCCGGCGACAGCAGCTCGATCACCAGCGGCACCCGGCCGCCGGCGATCGCCGGATGCTTGGCTAGTCCGAACAATTCCTGCACGCGGATCGACAGCTTCGGCCCCTCCTCTGCCTCATAGTCGATCGGCACATGCGAGCCGGACGGCGCGGTGAAATGGGTCGGCGCCTCGGCGTCGAGCCGGCGCCGCAAATTCCACGGCAACAGCGAGGTGACGGCATCGGACAGCTGCTCGGCAGATATCTCGCTGCGCGCGCTCTTGTCGGCGACAAGCGGCTCCAGCCAGTCGGCCGCGTTGCGCGCCAGCCCGTCGTTGGACAGATCGGGCCATTCCTCACCTTCCGCGCGGCGCAGGAACAGCACGCGGTTGCGAAATTGCAGCGCCGCCTTGCTCCACGGCAGGCGGTCGAGGCCGAGACTGACGATGCCGTGCGCGAGGATGCGCGCAGTCTCTGGATGGGGCGTCACCGGCTTGGTCTGCTCGGCCAGCACCAGCGCGCCGAGCCGGCGGCTGCGCCGCGCGCGCAGCGAGGCGGAGGCGGCATCGAAGGTCACCGCCTCGCGGTCTTCGATCTTGCCGGCAAAGCGCGCCTCGATTTCGGGAAGCGTCATCGGCGCCGCCAGCACGATGCGGCTGGCACCCGCCGCGCCGGTGAGCTCGGCCACCGCCAGGAACGGCTCGCGCGCCAGCGCTGACGCCGGATCGACCATGCCGCCGCGGCCATTGGCGAGCAGGAAGGAGCCAGCACCGCTGCCGCGGCTCTTGGCCACGCGATCGGGATAAGCGAGTGCGAGCAGGGAGCCGGGTGACACATCGTTGCCGTTCCGTCGCTCCGCGGCGAGCGTGTCCACCCACCGCCTCACCATCGCGCGCGCGTCCTCGGCGCGGCGCGAGCGGTCGCGGCGGAATTGATCGAGCCGATGGCGCAGATCGACATCGTCGCCGCCGAGGCCGCGTTCGGTGAGCACCGCGGCGATCGCGGCCGCCTGCTCGCCGGCGCCTTCCGCGGCGGCATCGACCACCATGCGCGCCAGCCGCGGCGGCAACGGCAGCCGCCGCAGCCGGCGGCCTTCCTCGGTGATGCGGCCTTGTATATCGATGGCGCCCAGCTCACCGAGCAACGTCCGCGCTTCGCTGAGCGCGGCCTGCGGCGGGGGATCGAGAAACGCCAGTTGGCCCGAGTCACCCGCGCCCCATTGCGCGAGATCGAGCACGAACGACGACAAGTCGGCGGAGAGAATCTCGGGCCGCGTATAGGGCTCGAGCGATCCGGTCTGCGGCTCGTCCCACAGCCGGTAGCAAACGCCCGGTTCGGTGCGCCCGGCGCGGCCGCGGCGCTGGTCGGCGGCGGCGCGCGACACCCGCACGGTTTCCAGCCTGGTCAGGCCGACATCGGGCTCGTAGCGCGGCACCCGCGACAAGCCGCTGTCGATCACCACGCGCACGCCTTCGATGGTGAGCGAGGTTTCCGCGATCGAGGTTGCCAGCACCACCTTGCGGCGTCCGGCCGGCGCAGGAGAAATGGCGCGATCCTGCTCGCGCGCGTCGAGCGCGCCAAACAGCGCCACGATATCGACGTTGGCGTCCGCGATGCGCTCCTTGAGCAGCGTTTCGGTGCGGCGGATTTCGGCGGTGCCCGGCAGGAACACCAGCACTGAGCCGCCCTCGGCGCGCAAGCCGCGAGCGACCGCATCCGCCACTTGTCGCTCAATCGGCATGCGCGGATCGCGGCCGAGATAGCGCGTCTCCACGGCAAAGGCGCGGCCGGCGCTCCCGATCGCCGGCGCGTTGCCGAGCAGCGCGGCCACGCGGGCACCATCGAGCGTCGCCGACATCACCAGAATTTTAAGGTCCTCGCGCAACGCCAGTTGCACCTCGCGCGCCAACGCAAGGCCGAGATCGGCATCGAGCGAACGCTCGTGGAATTCGTCGAACAGCACGGCGGCGATACCCTCGAGCGAGGGATCGTCAAGCACCAGCCGCGTGAAGACGCCTTCGGTGATCACCTCGATGCGGGTGCGCTTCGATATTTTCGAGCCGAAGCGCACCCGCAGACCCACGGTGTCGCCGACCTGCTCGCCCAGCGTCGCCGCCATGCGCGCGGCGGCGGCGCGGGCGGCGAGCCGGCGCGGCTCCAGCACGAGGATTTTCTTGGATACAGCCCACGGCTCGTCGAGCAGCACCAGCGGCACGCGCGTGGTCTTGCCGGCGCCGGGCGGCGCCACCAGCACGGCGGCATTGTTCGCGCGCAGCGCCGCGGTGAGACGCCCAAGCGCATCGTCGATGGGAAGCGGGTCAGGAAATTCGCGCATGGTGCTGTCATCATCCGCGAAGGCGGATGATCCAGTATCCACCGCCGTCTCGTTTCAATATGCCGCCGAGATTACTGGATGCCTCGCTTTAGCGGGGCATGACCCAGCTACGTCCGCGCCCGTCCGACGCTCTCATAAACGAAGCCGAGGCGAGCGACTTCCTCGGACAGGTAGATGTTGCGCAGGTCGACCAGCACCGGGTGCGCCATGACCGCCTTGAGCCGCTCGAAATCGAGCGCGCGGAATTGCTCCCATTCGGTGACGATCACCAGCGCGGAGGCGCCCTCGGCGCAGGAATAGGCGTCGGCGCAAAAGGTGACGTTTCCCATGAACGCCTTCGCCTGCTCCATGCCGACCGGATCAAAAGCTCGCACCTTGGCGCCCATGTCCTGCAGTGCGGTGACCAGCGGGATCGACGGCGCGTCGCGCATGTCGTCGGTGTTCGGCTTGAAGGTGAGGCCGAGCACGGCGATCGTCTTGCCGCGCAACTCGCCGCCGAGCGCGGCCGCGACCTTGCGCGCCATCGCGCGCTTGCGCACGTCGTTGACCGCCACCACCGCCTCGACGATGCGCAGCGGCGAGCCGTGATCCTGGCCGGTCTTAATCAGCGCCACCGCATCCTTGGGAAAGCACGAACCGCCGAAACCCGGACCGGCATGCAGGAATTTCGAGCCGATGCGGTTGTCGAGCCCGATGCCGCGCGCGATCTCCTGCACGTCGGCGCCGACCTTCTCGGCCAGATCGGCGATCTCGTTGATAAAGGTGATCTTGGTGGCGAGGAATGCGTTGGCGGCGTATTTGATGAGCTCGGCGGTGCGCCGGTCGGTGAACAGGATCGCCGAACGATTGAGAAAGAGCGGGCGATAGAGCTCGGTCATCGCCTCGCGCGCGCGCGCATCGGCGGTGCCGACCACGATGCGGTCGGGATGCTTGAAGTCCTGGATGGCGGCGCCTTCGCGCAGGAACTCCGGATTTGATACCACGGCGCATTGCGCGTCCGGGCGCGCTTCACGGATGATGCGCTCGACTTCGTCGCCGGTGCCGACCGGCACGGTGGACTTGGTGATGACCACGGTGAAGCCGTCGAGGGCACTGGCGATTTCGCGGGTGGCGTCGAACACGTAAGTGAGATCGGCATGGCCGTCGCCGCGGCGCGACGGCGTGCCCACCGCGATGAAAACCGCGTCGGCGGCCGCGACCGCGCCCGGCAAATCGGTACTGAATTTGAGACGGCCGGCGCGCGTGTTGACGGCGATCAGGTCGTTCAACCCGGGCTCGTAGATCGGCACCTCGCCGCGCGCGAGCGCGGCGATCTTGGCCTTATCCTTGTCGACACAGGTCACATCGTGGCCGAAGTCGGCGAAGCAGGCCCCGGAAACGAGGCCGACATAGCCGGTGCCGATCATGGCAACGCGCATTTCGATTCCGCCGTAAAAATGGTTAGCCAATTCCGACCGAGGCCGGCGCCGTTTCCATAGCAGAGGCCGTTCGCAGTAGCGAGAGCCGCGAAAGCGGCCGCATTTCCTGTGGTCGTGTCTCGACGCAGATTGATAATCGCTGCGTCCGGGCCCACATTCGGCCCATGCCAGCCACCGCAAAATCCAAAGCCGCCGCCGCCGCCCCCACCCCGTCGAACCCAGCGGCCCGCCCGCTCAAGAAGGGCGACCACCTGTTCCTGGTCGACGGCTCCGGCTACATCTTCCGCGCCTATCACGCGCTGCCGCCGCTCACCCGCAAATCCGACGGCTTGCAGGTCAATGCCGTGCTCGGCTTCTGCAACATGCTGTGGAAGCTGCTGGCCGAGATGAAGGCCGACGACAAGCCGACCCATCTGGCGGTGGTGTTCGACAAATCCGAGAAGACCTTCCGCACCGAATTCTATCCCGAGTACAAGGCGCACCGACCGGACGCGCCGGAAGACCTCATCCCGCAGTTCCCGCTGATCCGCGCGGCAGTGCACGCCTTCGAAATCCCCTGCCTGGAGCAGGCCGGCTTCGAGGCCGACGATTTGATCGCGACCTATGCGCGGCTGGCCTGCGAGGCCAAGGCGACCACCACCATCGTGTCGTCCGACAAGGACCTGATGCAGCTCGTCGGCAATGGCGTGACCATGTACGACACCATGAAGGACCGCCGCATCGGGCGCGATGAGGTGATCGAGAAATTCGGCGTGGGCCCCGAGAAGGTCATCGAGGTGCAGGCGCTGATCGGCGATTCCAGCGACAACGTGCCGGGCGTGCCCGGCATCGGCGTGAAGACCGCGGCGCAATTGATCGGCGAATATGGCGACCTGGAGACGCTGCTCAAGCGCGCCAGCGAGATCAAGCAGGACAAGCGCCGGCAAACGTTGATCGATAACGCCGAGCTGGCGCGGCTGTCGAAGCGCCTGGTGACGCTCGACCAGAACGTGCCGCTGGATGTGCCGGTGGACGAGCTTGCCGTGCACGAGCCCGATTACAAGCACCTGATCGCCTTCCTCAAGGCGATGGAATTCAACACCATCACCCGCCGCGTCGCCGAGAAGGCCGACATCGATGCCGCGCAGATCGAGGCGGATGCCAAGCTGGCGTCGGGCGGCCCCTCCCCTGCAACTTCCTCTTCATCTTCTTCCCCGCCTGCGGGGGATCTGTTTGCGCCCACTGCAGGCACGGACGCTAAACCGAGCGGCAAGGGCGAAACGAACGGCGCCCTCACGCCGATTTCACTCGCCGCCGCGCGTGCCAACGCCGCGCGCAACACCAAGATCGATCGCTCGAAATACGAATGCGTGCGCACGCTTCCCCGGCTGAACGACTGGATCAAGCGCGCGCATGAGAGCGGCGTGGTCGCGGTCGACACCGAGACCACCAGCCTCGATCCGATGCAGGCGCAACTTTGCGGCTTCTCGCTGGCGGTAGCGCCGAACGAAGCCTGCTACGTGCCGATCGGCCACCAAAAAGAAGGCGGCGGCGACGGGTTGTTCGCCGCTGGCCTGGCGCCCGACCAGATTACGGAAGCCGACGCGCTTGCCGCGCTCAAGCCGCTGCTCGAGGACAAGAGCATCCTCAAGGTCGCGCAGAACATGAAATACGACTGGCTGGTGTTCGCGCAGTGCGGCATCGAGATCGCGGGCTTCGACGACACCATGCTGCTGTCCTACGTGCTCGACGCCGGCAAGGGCTCCCACGGCATGGACGATCTCGCCCAGCGCTGGCTCAATCACGACACCATCCATTTCCATCACGTCGCCGGCTCCGGCAAAGCGCAGGTCACCTTCGATTGCGTGTCGATCGACAAGGCGACCGAATATGCCGCCGAGGACGCCGACGTGACGCTGCGGCTGTGGAACGCGCTGAAACCGCGGCTCGCCGCCGAGCATGTCGCCACCGTCTACGAGACGCTGGAGCGCGCGATGCCGGAAGTGCTGGCACGCATGGAGCGGCGCGGCATCTCCATCGACCGCCAGGTGCTGTCGCTGCTGTCCGGCGAATTCGCGCAGAAGCAGGGCGCGCTCGAAGACGAGATCAAGACGCTCGCCGGCGAGCCGCTCAATCCCGGCTCACCGAAACAACTCGGCGACATCCTGTTCGGCAAGATGGGCCTGCCGGGCGGTAGCAAGACCAAGACCGGCCAATGGTCGACCGGCGCGCGCGAGCTCGAAGAGTTGGCCGAGCAAGGCCACCAGCTGCCGCGCAAGATTCTCGACTGGCGGCAGGTCTCGAAGCTGCGCTCGACCTACACCGAGGCGCTGCCCAATTACGTCAATCCCGACACCCACCGCGTGCACACCAGCTACTCGCTTGCCGCCACCAGCACCGGCCGGCTGTCGTCGTCGGAGCCAAATTTGCAGAACATTCCGGTGCGCACAGAGGACGGCCGCAAGATTCGCCGCGCCTTCGTCGCCGCGCCCGGCATGAAGCTGGTGTCGGCCGACTATTCGCAGATCGAATTGCGGCTGCTGTCGGAAGTGGCCGAAGTGCCGGCGCTGCGCAAGGCGTTCCAGGACGGCGTCGACATCCACGCCATGACGGCGTCGGAAATGTTCGGCGTGCCGGTGAAGGACATGCCGAGCGAAGTGCGCCGGCGCGCCAAGGCGATCAATTTCGGCATCATCTACGGCATCTCGGCCTTCGGCCTGGCCGCACAACTCGGCATCGAGCGCGAGGAAGCCGGCGCCTATATCAAAAAATATTTCGAGCGCTTTCCCGGCATCCGCGCCTACATGGACGAGACCCGCGAGTTCTGCCGCACTAACGGCTATGTGCTCACGCTGTTCGGCCGCAAGTGCCACTACCCCGACATCAAGGCCAGCAATGCGTCGATCCGCTCGTTCAACGAACGCGCCGCGATCAATGCGCGATTGCAGGGGAGCGCGGCCGACATCATCCGCCGCGCCATGATCCGCATCGAGCCGGAGCTTAAGGCCGCGAAGCTCAAGGCGCAGATGCTGCTGCAGGTGCACGACGAGCTGATCTTCGAGGTGCCGGACGGCGAAGTGGCGAAGACCATTCCGATCGTCAAAAGCGTGATGCAGGAAGCTCCGCACCCAGCGGTGTCGCTGCATGTACCGTTGCAGGTCGACGCCCGCGCCGCCGACAACTGGGACGAGGCGCATTAATCGCAGATTAGTGCGGCGCTGAATCCATCAGCGGCTTCATCACCGCATACAACGCATTCTTGGCCTCGAAGCCTACTCCGGGAATGTCCGGCATTGGCACGCGGCTGTCGGCCACCGCACACGTGTCGGCGAAGCCGCCGAACGGCGCGAACACCTGCGGATAAGATTCGTTGCCGCCCAGCCCCAAGCCGACCGCGATGTTGAGCGCGAACTGATGGCCGCCATGCGGCACGCACTGCCGCCGCGACCAGCCGTGCGCCGCCAGCATGTCGAGCGTGCGGAGATATTCCACCAGCCCATAGGACAGCGCCGGATCGAATTGCAGAATGTCGCGGTCGGGGCGCAGGCCGCCGTGGCGGATCAGATTGCGCGCGTCCTGCATCGAAAACAGATTCTCGCCGGTGGCGAGCGGCGGCGCATAGCGCGTCGCCAGCGCGGCGTGCAGCAGATAATCGAGCGGGTCGAGCGGCTCCTCGTACCAGCGCAAGCCGTAAGGCGCGATGGCGTCGCCGCAGGCCAGCGCCTGGTCCAGGTCGTAGCGGCCATTGACGTCGACGCATAGATTCTCGCCCTTGCCGCCGACCACCTTGAGCGCCGCTTCGATGCGCTTGATGTCGGCGGCGAGATCGACGCCGCCGATCTTCATTTTCACGCATCGATAGCCGAGGTCGAGATAGCGCTTCATCTCGTCCTGCAAGCCGGCGATGTCCTTGTCGGGATAATAATAGCCGCCGGCGGCATAAACCCAGGCGGTCTTCTCCGCTTGGCCGTTGTTGTAGCGGTCGGCGAGCAGCCGCCACAGCGGCACGCCTTCTGCCTTTGAGACGGCGTCCCACAACGCCATGTCGAGCACGCCGACCGCGACCGAGCGCTCGCCGTGGCCGCCCGGCTTCTCGTTGCGCATCATCACGTCCCACGCCTTGGCGGGATCGATGATGCCGCGGGCGTCGATGATCTCCTCCGGCTTGGCAGCTTGCAGCCGCGGGATGAAGCGCTCGCGCAGCAACCCTTGCGGCGCATAGCGGCCGTTCGAATTGAAGCCGAAGCCGACCACCGGCCGCCCGTCGTGCACGACGTCGGTGAAGATGGCGACCACGCTCGCCGTCATCTGCGAAAAGTCGATATAGGCGTTGCGGATCGAGGACGAGATCGGGACGACGATGTCGGCAATGCCGGTAATACGCATGCTTAGCGTTTCTTCTTTTTGGATTTCGATGCCTTCGCCTTGCTATTCGCCGCGGCCGGCAGCACCGCGATCGCCTCGATCTCGAACAGCGCACCCGGGCGCGCCAGTTGCGAAATCGCCACCGTGGTGCTCGCCGGCGGCGTCGCGGTGTTGACGAACTCGTCGCGCACTTCGCGCAAGATCGCGATGTGCGACATGTCGACCAGATAATTGTTGATCTTGACCACGTCCTTGAAGCTGGCGCCGACCGCCGCGAGCGCGAACTTGAGATTCTCGAACGCCTTGAAAGCCTGCGCGCGGAAATCGCCGGGGCCGCCGACCAGCTTGTTGTCGAGGTCGAGGCCGAGCTGGCCGGCAATGAAGATCAGCCGGTTCGGCCCGGTCGCCTCGACCACGTAGGTGTAGCCCGGCGGCTTGGCCATGGTTTTGGGATTGAGAAATCGGACATTGGCAGCCATGTGGTCCTCCCTGTTGTTCGGCCCCATCGTATGGGCCTTCGGAGTATGCGCGGGCCTGCGCGTTTCCTAAAGGCTCAACTTGACTCCCCGCGGCGACTGCCAGACCTTTGCGCGGATTCGAATAAGGGTGCGAAAGGCCGCTCAAGGCCGGGCGCCAGTGATTTGGGGGGAGCTTGGCCATGACCGCACACGCGGTGTCTCACGTCTATTTCGGCCTCAATCTGATCTGGGTGTCCACCTGCGTCCTGGCCATTACCTACGCCACCATCATGTCGGAAAAGGTCAACCGCGCGATCGTCGCGCTGGTCGGCGCCAGCGTGATGATCGTGGTCGGCGTGCTCGACCAGGACGAGGCGATCAAGGGCATCGACTGGAACACCATTGGCCTGCTCACCGGCATGATGATCCTGGTGTCGATCTCGCGCCGCTCCGGCATGTTCCAGTATCTGGCGATCTGGTCGGCGAAAGCGGCCAAGGCGCATCCCGCCGGCATTCTGTTCATCCTGCAGATCACCACCGCCGTGCTGTCGGCCTTTCTCGACAACGTGACCACCGTTCTGCTGATCGTTCCGGTCACGCTGGCGATCTGCAACACGTTGAAAGTGCCGGCCTACCCTTATCTGTTCGCCGAAATCTTCGCTTCCAATATTGGCGGCACCGCCACCTTGATCGGCGATCCGCCCAACATCCTGATCGGCTCGCAGGCCGGCCTGTCGTTCAACGAATTCGTCTATCACCTCACGCCGGTGATCATCATTGTGATGGTGGTGCAGGCGGTGATCATCCACTTCCTCTGGGGCAAGGATCTGAAAGCCTCGCACGATGCCGAGGCGCGGGTGCTGGCGATGAATCCGGCGGATACGATCGAGGACTGGCTGCTACTCAAACAGTCGCTTGTCGTCCTCACCATTGTGATGATCGCCTTCGTGCTGGCGCGGCCGCTGCATCTGGAGCCGGCCACCATCGCCATGCTCGGCGCCGCCATTTTGATGCTGCTCGACAACTGGGCGCACCATTCCGAGAAGGCCGCAAAAAATATCCACCAGACCTTCGGCGACGTGGAGTGGATCACCATCTTCTTCTTCATCGGCCTGTTCATCGTGGTGCACGGTGTCGATGTCGGCGGCCTGCTCAATCTGCTGGCCAACAAGCTGGTGGCGGCGACCGGCGGCAACATGGCGCATGCCGGCTACGCCATCCTGTGGGCGTCGGCGGTCCTGTCGGCGATCGTCGACAACATCCCGTTCGTCGCCACCATGATCCCGCTGATCAAGAACATGGCGCCGGCATTCGGCGGCGCCGACCACATCCAGCCGCTGTGGTGGTGCCTGTCGCTCGGCGCCTGTCTCGGCGGCAACGGCACCCTGATCGGCGCCTCCGCCAACCTGACGGTGGCCGGCATCGGCGAGCGCAACGAAGTGCCGTTCAGCTTCATCACCTATACGCTCTATGCTTTTCCGATGATGGTGGTGTCGGTGGCGATCTGCCACGTCTATGTGTGGTGGCGCTATTTTTAAGCGCATGATCCCGAAAAGTGGGAACCGGTTCTCGGAATAGATCATGCGCAAACAGTGCTGCCGACGCGCAAGTAAGTCGATTGCGCCCTATTTCATTTGCCGATCCGTCAGCACGCCGCCGTTATGGCGCACCCGCTAACCGGACATTTACCGCACTAGTCGCTCGCTTCAACCAATTTGAAAGGATTTGGTGATTCGCTTTCATCGCCACTACTGGCGAGGGAGGCAATCATGGCGGCGAAGGAGATTTCGGTAA
>JGI20193J14888_1000528_pt1 | contig 11099 bp, 13 predicted proteins | sample NGESurdeep092012_5_FD_14888 | JGI IMG/M metagenome (IMG submission 14888)
GGGCTGCCGCCGCTCTACTGGGTCCTGCTGGCCGGAATCGTGGTCGGGTATCTCGCGCTCGTGGAGACGGTCAAGCGACTCAGCGAGGGCTGGCTGACGGCGCGCGCATCGAGGTAGCGGGGCTCGGCTGCCACCGCGATCCCCGTCGACTACCCGGGACGCTCCAGGTGCACGCGCCGGTGCAGCTCGTCGAACTCGGCGATCAGGCGGGTCCGCTCGCGCATCACGGCCGCCCACTCGTGGAGCGCCGCGAACCCGCTCTCGGTCAGGACGTAGTCGCGGCGCTGTGGCCCAACCCGGTCCGACGACCAGGTCGAGACAACCTGGCCGGCCTCCTCGAGGTCGCGGAGCGTCCGGTAGACCTGGCCGACATCGACGGCGCCGTTCGAGATTCCGAGCTCATCGAGCTGGGCCTGTAGCGCGTAGCCGTGCCCGCCGGTGGCCCCGACCATCGCGAGGACGAACGGCTCCATCCAGCGTCGTCGGCCGCCCATCGGCGCCCAGCCTCGGTGCACCGGCTGGCCGGTGTCGTCGCATCCGGACGCGATGGGCTCGATCGCGGCCTCAGTGGCCTCCGGCCCGTCCTCGTCGGGCATCGCGCCCGCGTCCTCGTCGGGCATCGCGCCGAGGTCCGCGCCCGGAACAGCCGCGCGCGTGGTCTGGCGTTGCGGTTGGGGATCGGTGCTCACTGCGCGGCAAGGATAGCGCCGCAAACTCGCGGGAGGGCGCCTCCGTTGGCGCCGACCGCCCTCCGGCGCGGCGGCCGATCGCCCGTGCGGCGGCGGCCTCAGGCCTCCGGGCTGCCCGGATGCGCCATGGCGGCCGCGAGCGCGTCGGCCATCTCGGGGAGCTCGCGGCGGTCGAGGATGTCGAGGTAGACCTGCTCCTCGGCAAGGTGCACCTTCAGGAGCGCGTAGAGGCGGAAGATCACCCGACGCAGGGCGATCGACTGGCCGATCGAGATCTGATGGTCGCCAAGGTGCTCGCGGATCCGTGCGAGCTCGGCGGTCGATCGGCGGACCTCGTCGTGCTCGCGCCGCAGCGGCGCCATGGAATGGACGCTCTGGAGCATCCGCTCCAGCTCCGGGTAGAGCGCTCGCTCGGCGGCCGCCATGTGCGGGATCAGGACCTCCGTCAGGAACACGTACGTCTCGTCGATGCGCCGGCCGAGCTCGGCCGGCGAGGCGGTCCCCACCATGTCCCCGGTCTGTGGCATCCGGTCGATCTGGTGGAGCAGGTGCTCGCGGTGCTCGTGTGCCACGTGCGGCAGGCTCGCGGTCATGTCGTACCTCCTTGACGATCCGGGTGCTCGGGCGTCCGAGCGAGCGCGTAGAAGAAGAGCGCCACGGGCCGGTAGAGCACGTGCGCGAGCTTCATGAACGGGGCGAGCAGGACCAGCTCCATCGCCACCGCCACGTGGAAGAGGAAGACCCAGTACCCCCACCCGGGCGCCCCGGGCAGGTAGAGCGCAACCTCGAGCGCGAACCCGGTGACGCCGGTGATCCAGAGGAGCGCGAGGAGCGTCCAGTCGGCCGGGGTCGAGTGGGCCACGGACCGGTTGGCGCGCCGGAACCGGTCCAGGATGAGCACGCTGGTGCCGTAGACGAGCAGCAGCCCGGCGATCGTGCCCAGCAGCCGGACCGGGTACCAGATTGGGACCGGGGTACCGGTCGCCTTGATCCCCAGGAGCGCCAGGCCGTAGTCGAGGATCGTGGCCCCAAGGAGCCCCAGGAAGCCCCACATCGTGACCGCGTGGAGGAGCCACCGGCGGCGGTAGAGGGGGACCGCTGCCTTGTCCGCATCGCCGACCGTCTGGTCCGCATCGCAGTCCGCGCGGTATCGCCGCTGGCCCAGCGACTCCAGCCCGATCGCTTCCCAGAGCGCTCCCAGGGATCGACCGACCGCCGCCCGGCTGCCGACCACCGTGCGCCAGCCCACGCCCTCGGCCCGGCCGACCTGCCGGGCCATCGTCACGATGCCGGCGAGGCCTGCCAGCGCGACGATCACCATCACGACGATGCCAATGGTGTGGATGAGGTCTTCGGGCACGAAGCCGAAGAGATCGAGCGACCCGGTGGCCTGGCCTCCGTGGCCCGCCGCCATGAAGATGGCGAAGAAGGCCGCCAGGAAGACGGCGATGGCGGTGCCCAGGACCGGCCGCGTATACATCGTGCGGGCAAGCCCGGTCCGGTCGTAGCTGCCGATCGCGAACCGCCGGGCCGCGGCCATGAACTCACTGGGCTCAGCCTGCGTGGGGCAGGTCTCGGAGCACTCGCCGCAGGCGTAACACGTCCACAGCTCCTTGCTCGACAACAGCTTGTCGCGCAGGCCCACCTGGGCGTACCGGATCATTCGCCGTGGGAACGTGGCGTCCTCGGTGACCAGCGGGCAGCTCGCGGTGCACGTGCCGCAGCTGAAGCAGGCGGAGACATCGGCTGCGCCGAACTTCTGGAGCTCTCCGTAGAGCCCGACATCCACCTGCGCGGTCATGCCCGCTCCTCCGCCTGGTATCGGAAATAGCCATCTTCGGCGGGCCCCTTGACCTCGCGCAGCCAGCCGTAGCGGCGCATCCCCATCACCCAGAACAGCACTTCGTGGGTCGGATGCCCGATCGCGGACGCGATCTCGGGAACGGTACGCGGCCCATCCTCGAGTGCCTCCAGGATGCGTCCGCGCATGACGGGCTCCTCCCGGACGATCTCGCGGACTTCCCTGCTCTGCGTGCTCATGCGACCGACACCTCCAGCAGGCTGTCGATCTGGTCCCGGATCTGGGCGTCCGTGTATCCGCGCAGGTCGATCGCGTCTTCAGGGCACATCGGAACGCACCCGCCGCACCCCTTGCAGCCGGTCTCGCTGATGACGGCAACCTCCCGGCCGTCCAGGCTGGTCATCGCGATCGCCCCGTATGGGCACGCATCCAGGCACTTCCCGCAGGCTGTGCACGCGTCCGTGTTCACCGTCGCGACCAATGGATCGAGCTCGGCGAAGCCCTTGCGCAGGATGGCCGCGCTCTGGGTGACCGCTGCCAGGCCGGAGGCGACGCTCTCGGCTGAGGACTTCGGTCCCTGGCAGGCACCGGCGATCAGGACCCCACCGACCACGGTCTCGACCGGCCGCAGCTTGGGATGAATCTCGTTGAAGAAGCCGTCCGAGCCCAGGGGAAGCTTGAGGACGCCCACCAGCTCCTCGTTCTTCCGGGGAACCATGCCGGTCACCAGGACGACGAGATCTGCGGGGATCGCCAGCTCCTCGCCACCGGTGAGGAGGTCGCGAACGGTGACCACCAGCCGGCCGTCCTCGCCCCGCGCGACCGCGGGCGGCGTGTCGTCGGGGAACCGCAGGTAGACCGAGCCCAGCTCGCGCGACCGCGTGTAGATCGTCTCGTACTTCCCGTACGTGCGCATGTCCCGGTACAGGTGGAACTGGCGGGCCGTGGCGTCCAGCCCGGCCGCCCGGACGGACGCGTGGACCGCGGCCGTGCAGCAGAAGCGCGAGCAGTACTCGTTGGCACCCTCGACGTCGGATGCCTGGCGGCTGCCCACGCAGTAGACGTAGACAACGCTCCGGACCAGCTTCCCGTCGTGCATCAGGGGCCCGGTCGAGCGATCGAGCAGGTCTGTGAACTCCGGCAGCGTCAGGACGCCGTCGATTCCGTAGCCGAACTCGCCGGCCTCCGGCTGGTAGGAGTCGAACCCCGTGGCGACGATGATCGAGCCGACCCGAACGGAGATGGACCCCGCACCCGGTCCGCCGACGCGAACTTCGACATCGTAGTTACCGAAGCTCCCGGACTTCCCGACGACGTCGGCACCCGTGAGCACGGTGATGGCCGGGCGTTTCTTGATCTCCGCCACCAGGCCGGCGATGAGGGCGTGGCCGTCCTTGCCATATGGGTAGAGCTCGCCGAAGCGGCCGACCCATCCGCCCAGCGTCAGCTCGCGCTCGACCACGACCACCTGGAGGCCGATGTCGGCGAGCCCGACGGCCGCCCGGAGGCCCGCGATCCCGCCGCCGATGATCAGGGTCTTCGGCGTGGTCTCCACGACGATCGGCTCGAGGGGTTCCGTCAGGCGCGTTCGGGCAATCCCGGCCTGGACCAGGCCGATCGCCTTGGCGGTCGCGCCCTCGTGATCGTCACGATGGATCCAGGAGCACTGCTCCCGGATGTTGACCTGCGTGTATTCGTACGGGTTGAGGCCGGCCCGCGTCGCCACGGCGCGGAACGTGTACGTGTGGAGCTTTGGGGAGCACGAGGCCACGACCAGGCCGTCCAGCTGGTTCTTCTGGATGTCCTCGATCATGTCCTGCTGCGAGGCATCCGAGCAGGCGAACATGGCGGTCCGCGCCACGGCGACGTCGCCGTCGCCCTGGACGAATTCGACGACCTTCGCCACGTCCACGTAGTCGGAGATGTTGCCGCCGCAATGGCAGACATAGACCCCGATCCGCCGAGCGCCGGGTGAGGCGCCTTCGAGCTCAGGCTGGCTCATGCCGGCACCCCCACCTTCTCGAGGCGGGCGCGCTCGAGGTGGGCCGCCACCTGGGCCGCGGTCGATCCCGCATGCAGGATCGAGTCGACGATGTCCTTGGCGCCGGAGGCGGCGCCGGCCACGAAGACCCCGGGGATGCTGGTCGCCCCCGGATCCAGGTCCTCGTTCGGCTCCGCGACGTAGCGGAACTCGTCCACGGCCAGCTCACCGGCCGGGAAGAGCCCCTGGGCGTCGCTGTTGGGCTGCACGCCGACCGCCAGCACGACCAGGTCGTAGTCGGCCTCGACGAGCTTCCCGCCGTTCTCGATGTCCTCGTAGCGCAGGACCAGGTCGCCGTCGTCCTTCTCGGTGATCTTCGCCACCCTGCCCTTCACGTAGGTGGCGCCCATGGACTTGGCCTGCTCGTAGAACTCGTCGTAGCGCTTGCCGGCAGCCCGGATGTCCATGTAGTGGACCGTCACGTCGGCCAGCGGGAGGGCGCCCATGAGGAGCTGGTTCTGCTTGATCGAGTACATGCAGCAGAACCGCGAGCAGAGCGGGTTGTCCACCGTCTCGTCGCGGGAGCCCGTGCACAGGACGTAGGCGATCCGCTCGGGCACCTTCCCGTCGCCGGGCCGGAGGATCGTGTTGAAGGGCCGCGTCGGCGCGAGAAGGCGGTCCATCTGCATGCCGGTGATGACGTTCTTGTATGTCCCGAAGCCGTACTGGGGCTTGAGGTCGGCCGCGAACAGCTTGAACCCCGTGGCGACCACCACGGCGCCGACCTCCACCTCCAGCTTCTCGTCACGCGCATGGAGGTCGATGCACCCGTCGACCGGGCAGGCGGCGACGCACTCCCCGCACTCGCTGCAGACCGCGCAGTCCAGGCAGCGGGCCGCACCGTCATGTGCCTCGGCCTGGGTCATCGGCGGCTCGATCTCGTCGAAGTCGCGGGGCGCGATGTCGTACGCGGACGGCGTCGCCGCCGCGGGGCGAAGCGTGTAGGTTCGCTGGCGTGCCAGGACCTGCTCCTTATTCACGACAGGCAGCCGGTCGTCGAACCCGGCCATCTCGCCGCCCTGCAGCCAGCGATCGATCATGAACGCCGCCCGCCGGCCCTCGCCGACGGCCCGCGTGATGTCCGTGGGGCCCGTCACGACGTCGCCCGCGGCAAAGATGTCCGCGACGTCCGTCTGGAGCGTCTTCGGGTCCGCACGAAGGGTGCCGTTCGCGTTGGCCGAGACCCGGGACGTGAACGCGCGGGTGTCCGGGGCCATGCCGATCGCCACGATCAGGACCTCGCAGTCCATCAGGAACTCGCTGCCGCGGATGGGTTCCGGACGCCGCCGGCCGGAGGCATCGGGCGCCCCGAGGGCCATCCTGGTGGCGCGGAGGCCGCGAACGTCTCCGTGCTCGTCACCGGGCACCTCGGATGGGGCGATCAGGAATGCGAGCTGGACTCCCTCGCGCTCGGCGTCCTCCACCTCGGCACGGTGGGCCGGCATCTCCTCGCGCCCGCGCCGGTACGCGACGGTCACGCTGGCTGCTCCAAGACGGCGCGCGGTCCGCGCGGCATCCATCGCCACGTTGCCGCCGCCGACCACGACGACGCGCCTCCCCTCGAGCTCCGCCGCGTGCGCAAGGCGGACGTCCCGCAGGAACTCGACGCCACCGACGACGCCATGGCGATCCTCGCCCGGAACGCCGAGGCTCGTGGAGCGCGGCGTCCCCGTGGCCAGGAGGATCGCGTCGTAGCCGTTGCCCCGCAGCACGTCGAGATCCTCGACCGGGGAGCTCGTGGCGATCTCGACGCCGATGTCGGTGACGTTCTTGATGTCCCTGGCGACCACCTCCGCCGGCAGGCGGTAGGCGGGGATCGCGAGGCGCAGGAAGCCGCCGGGCTCGGGTGCCGCCTCGAAGATCTTCACCCCGTACCCGTGGCGCGCCAGCTGCCAGGCCGCCGTCAGGCCCGTTGGCCCGGAGCCGACGATCGCGACCTTCCGCCCGTTCGGCGGGGCCACCGTGACGCCGGGCCCGTCGAACGTCGCGTGATGGACGTCGTCGACGAACCGCTTGAGCCGCCGGATGGGAAGCGTTCCCTCCAGCTCGCCGCGCGTGCAATCCGTCTCGCAGGGCGCGTAGCACGCGCGGCCCAGGGTCCCGGCGAGCGGCGTCGCCTCGAGCACGAGCTGGAAGGCCTTCTCGTATTCGCCGCTGCGGATGAGCGCCACGTAGCCGTGGGCCTGGATCCCGGCGGGGCAGGCATAGGAGCACGGCGAGCTGCCACCGCGGTCGATGACCGCCTTCTTGGGCACGGCCTGCGGAAACGCGATGTACGCGGCACGACGCGCAACCAGGTCGGCGTTGAATTGGTCCGGCACCGCCACGATGCAGGCCGTCTCGCACTTCTGGCAACCGGTGCAGGCCGCCTCGTCCACGAAACGCGCCTTCCGCGTGATCCGGGCGCGGAAGTGACCGTCGCCGTCGCGCTGGATCCCGTCGACCTCGCTGTAGGTGAAGGTCGTGATGTTCGGGTGGTGGATCGTGGACGCCATCTTCGGCGTCGAGATGCAGCTGGCGCAGTCGAGGGTTGGGAAGACCTTGCTGAGCAGGATCATCTTCCCGCCCACGCTTGCCTCACGTTCCACGAGGAGGACCTTGAACCCCATGTCGCCGAGCTTCAGGGCGGATTCCATCCCCCCGATGCCGCTGCCGACGACGAGCACGTCGTAGTCCATGGCTCAGCGCACTCCCGACGGCCCGAGGGCGACCAGCGCCTGGGCGAACTGCGTCACCTGCCTGGTAAACGGCTCGGCACAGACCGAGCAGATGGCTGCCATCTTCAGCCGCTGGGGCGACTGGCCGGCCTCCTTGAGGAGCACCTGCGCCTGGGCCATGATCCGCGACGCGCGCTCGGCGCAGTCCGGCAGGTAGGCGCACTCATCGCCATCCGAGGCGACGAAGACGCCGTCGAAGCCCCGCTCGATCGCGTGAGCGATCCAGGCGGGCTTGATGCCGCTGGTGCATGGCATCCCCATGACCATCACGCCCGGGGAGTAGTGCATGTGCGAGCTTCCGGCGAGGTCGATGCCCGGGTCCGAGATGTTGTTCGTCGAGAAGACGAGGATCCGGGGGACGAAGGCCGGCGCCTCCACCTGGGCTTCTCCGGCGACGGGCGCGATCATGGGACGGCGGCTCCTGGCTCCGATCGGCCCGGCGGCTGCGCCTCTCGGCGCCCCACCAGGCCATCCTTCGTTGGGCTACTTCTGGCGACGCACGAGGACGCGCTCGTACCCGTCGGCGACGAGGACGCCGAGGAACGCATGGCCGACCTTTGCGGACCATGCCCCGATGTCGCTCTTGGTGACGGGGTCGCTCGACCAGATCTCGATGATGGCTCCGACCGGCACCGTGCCCATGCCCTTCTTCGCCTCGAGGAGGGGGCCCGGACAGGCGGCGCCGCGGGCGTCGACGACCTTGTCGGCAGTGATGGCTTCGAGCTCGGACTCGGTGATGGTGGCAGGCATGGTTCCGTTCTCCCTAGTAGACGAGGCTGTTGGTCGCGGAGGTGATCTCGGCGACGAATCGACCGGCGGCCACGACTTCGGTGCCTTCGATGAGGTCCGCGGCGGTGATCCCGCGGCTGTTCATGCACGGTGCGCAGACGAGCAGGGACCCGCCGAGCTCCCGGAAGTCCCGCAGGAGCTTTGCGANGGGCGGGAAGCCGGCCGCCTGGATGCCGTCTGCCACGCCCACGCGGACCAGCTCCACGCCGTCGGCCTGGAAGCCCAGGACCACGTCGATGTCTGAGGCGAGGGCGGCACAGCCCATGACGAACGGGATGGTCGCGTGCTCGGGATGATCCGGACCGTGCAGGACCATGAAGACCAGCTTCTGCGTGTCTGCCATGCGGTTCTCCTTGTCGTCGCGCTCGCCGCGAGCGATCAGATGAAGAGGATCTGGCTGCCCTCGGAAGCCACCAGGAACGAGGCGATGCCGCCGGCGCTGTCGACGATCGGGTCGAGCTCGGTCGGATCGAGGCCCAGCGTGTCGAGCGAGCCGGAGCAGGCGCGGATGGTCATCTCGCCGATCTCCTTCGCCTGGCGGAACGTCTCCAGCCAGGGAAGGGCGCCAACCTTCTCCACGGGCTCGGTCGGTCGGGGGCGTGCGGCGTCGTAGGCGAGGCCATGGTTGGTGGCGATGCGATCCGCCCGGAACGCATCGAGCGCCCAGAACATGAGGAGCACGTTGACGGGCCGGTCCATCGCGGCGGCGCCGGCCGCAAGCGTGGCGGCCGCCATCAGCTTGTCGTCCGTGCCGGAGAAGAGCACGAGAGAGAGGGAATCGCTCACGAGTGATGTACCTCGGTGGCAGGGAGGGCATGGAGGGCCGGCTCGTGGGCCGCGGCGGCCAGGTCACCCAGCCTGGAGAGCCGCCGCACGAGGACGGCCCGCATGAGCTCGCAGGCAGCGAGGATCTGCGGATCGGCCAGGCGATACCTGACGGTTCGCCCGTCGCGGATCGCCTCCACGAGGCCGACGGACCGCATCGCCGAAAGGTGCTGGGAGGCCGCGGCCTGGTTCAGGCCGAGCTCGCGGGCGATCTCGTTGACTTCGGACGGCTGGGCGCCAAGCAGATGCAGGATCCGCAGGCGATGCGCGCTGGCCAGCGACCGAAGCATCGAGGCCTGGAGCTCATCAATGTCATGCGTGGCGCTTTGACGCTCCATCGCGCTCCGTTGGCCTCCACGTGTCGAGCCGGTCGGGGCAGTGCCGGGGCAGTGCCGTTGCCGTATATACGCTGTGGACGAATATATGTGACAGGCCTATATACGCGCTGGGCCAATAGTCATCTGATGGCAGGCCACCCGGACCGTTGCGACGCCGCCGCATGTCAGGCGGCCGCACGACCCGACGCGGTCTGCGGCCAATGCATGATCGCGACGGCTGCCGGGATGCCGGACGGTCCGCGCGTCCAGATTGGTCCATCAGATGCACGAACTCGACCAGGTCCCGGCTGATCCGACCTCTCAAGCGGTCCCTGGACCCACACTGACCATCGCGCCGGTGGCGTGCGCTGGCAGCGGCGCGCCCATGTATCCATCCCGGGCGGAGTCTCGTCCTTTGAGTAGAGGCGGGCGTGGACCCGTCGACATCGAGAGGACACGACAATGAAGCTCGAGATCAACGAAGCCCCGATCGATCGGGCCATCCGAATCGTGCTCGGGATCGCCCTGGCGGCGGTCGCCCTCGGCGGGGCCGTCAGCGTGCCGCTGATCTACGGCGTGTGGATCGTGGCGGCGATCGCGCTCGTCACGGGTATCGTTGGCTTCTGCCCGCTGTACGCGCTCCTGCGGGTCAGCACGAAGTCGAAGGCGCGCTGAGCCACGCCGCGAGGGTCGAATTGCCGATCGACGGGACGGCCACCGGGACCGAGTTCGCCACCGCGCTCGCGGGCGAGCTCCCGCGGCTCGTGCACCTGGCGACCCGGCTCGTCCGGGACCCGGACCAGGCGGAGGACTGCGCTCAGGAGACCATCGTGGGCGCCTGGCGTCGCCGGGACCAGCTTCGCGACCCGGCGTCGCTCGGCGCGTGGCTCCGGCGCAGCCTCGTCAACCGGATCGTCGATCGCTCCAGGGCCCATCACGATGAGCTCGACATCGATGCCGTGGAGGCGGACTGGCAGGATGACCGGTACTCGGTGGCGCCCGATCGCGTGCTGGAGCGAGCGGAGCTCCGTGACGAGCTCGAGGATGCGCTCGCACGGCTCCCGGTCATCTATCGCGTCACCGTGGTGCTCCACGACGTGCTTGGATGGACGGCAGTCGAGATCGCGCGGGCGATGTCGACGGGGCTTCCGGCGACCAAGCAGCGACTGCGGAGAGGGCGGATGCTCCTCGTGAGTGCGCTCGCCGAGGACGACGAGCGTCGCCGGGCGAGCCTCGCCCAACCCCTCCGCTGCTGGCGCGCCCGACGGCACGTTTCCGCCTACCTCGACGGCGAGCTCGACCGAGCCACGCGAGTGGCCGTCGAAACGCACCTCGAGGCCTGCCCCACGTGCCCGCCGCTGTACGCGAGCCTCGTCGGCGTCAGGGCGACCCTCGGTGGCCTGCGGGACCCCGATACTGTCGTCGAGGAGGCAATCGCCATACGAATACGCGAGAACCTGGACGAGCAGGTCGGTCGGCGGGTCCAGCGGTGAGGCGCAGCCAGCGATGAACGATCCCGAGCAGCCTTCCGCTCCCAGCCGACGTGCGCTCTGGGACGAGCGCCACGCAGCGCGAGACCCGATCGAGTCGTTCGAACCCGATCCGACCCTGGTCGACGAGATCGGATCGCTGCGGCCCGGGCGCGCGCTGGACCTGGGGGCCGGCGACGGGCGGAATGCCATCTGGCTGGCGAGCCAGGGTTGGCATGTCACGGCGGTTGATTTCTCCCAGGTCGCGCTCGATCGTGGGCGCGCGCTCGCCACAGCCCGCGGCGTTCGAGTGGAATGGCAGCTTGCCGATCTCCTGGAGTGGACGCCCGGCGCCAGCCGATTCGACCTCGTGACGCTGTTCTTCATCCATCTCCCGCCCGACGAGCGACGCGACGTGTACGCGCGGGCTGCCGCGGCTGTCGCGCCCGGC
>JGI20193J14888_1000536_pt1 | contig 11033 bp, 10 predicted proteins | sample NGESurdeep092012_5_FD_14888 | JGI IMG/M metagenome (IMG submission 14888)
CTGGCGCGGCACGATGCAGGCCGGGCCCGCCATCCAGCCGACGCCGCCGATCAGCATCACCGCCGCCGGAATATGCGCCGACGCCGAAAATACCTTTATGGCCGGGCAGCGGTTCATGATCGACAACAGCCGCCCGGTATTGGTGGAGGCATCCTTGATGTATTGGATGCGCAGGTGCGTCGACAGCCGCGCGATCACGTCGAGGGTGAGATCGCTGCGCTGGAATTGCGGATTGGTGTAGAGCACCACCGGAATGTCGACCGCGTCGGCGATGGCGCGAAAATAAGACTCGATCTGCGCGTCCTTAAGTGGAAAATAGGCTTCCAGGATCGCGAGGATGCCGTCGGCGCCGAGCGCCTGGTAGCTTTTCGCCTGTTCGACCGCGTTGGCGGTGGACGTGGAGGCGACGCCCGCGATCACTGGCACGCGTTTGGCCGCCGCCTCGATGGTGGCTTGCACGACCGCTTGACGCTGCTCGCGCGACAGGTAAGCGAACTCGCCGGTGGAGCCGAGCGGGGTGAGGCCATGCACGCCGGCTTTGATGAGATCGGAGGCGAGCCGGCCGAGCACATCGGTGAGGATGCGGCCCTGCGCATCGATCGGCGAGACCAGATAGGGAAAGACGCCGTGGAAGTCTGTCATGCGCACACCACTAGCATGGCAATTGTCAGCCGGCGAAGCCGCCGCCGTCGAGGAAGGCCTGCTCCTCCGGCGTGCTGACGCGGCCGAGCACCGCATTGCGGTGCGGGAAGCGGCCGAAGCGGCGGATGATATCGGCGTGCCGTTCCGCCCATTTCAGGCCGTCGGCGTCATTGCGCGCGCGATAGAACGCGATCGCCCGTTTCTGATCAGCGAGCTCCTCCGAATGCATGAATGGCAGATAGAAAAAGCCGAACAGGTCGGGAAACGCGCCGTCGAAGCCGTTGAGGATGGCGCGGCTGGCGATGGCATGCGCCAGCGGGTCACTCGCGAACATGCGCGCCTGCCCGCGGAACATGTTGCGCGGGAATTGATCGAGCAGGATGAGCAGCGCCAGCGCGCCCTCCGCGTTCGCTTCCCAATCGGTGAGTTTGCCGGCGGCGGCGGCTTCGTGCAGCTTGAGGAAGCGCCGGCGGATGTCGTCATCGAAAGCGGCGTCCTTCTCGAACCACCGCTTTGGCCCGGCCGCGCGCCAGAACGCGACCACGTCGGCGAGCGACGGCGCAGCGGGCGCTTCGCTCATGCCTCGTCCCGCAACGCGCGGCGCAGGATCTTGCCCACATTGGTCTTCGGCAACTCGTCGCGGAACTCGATCTGCTTCGGCACCTTGTAGCCGGCGAGCTGGCCGTGCATGTATTGGCGCAGGTCGTGCTCGTTCAGCTCCGGCGATTTCTTCACCGCGAACAGCTTGACGGCCTCGCCGGAATAGGCGTCCGGCACGCCGACGGCGGCGCATTCCAGCACGCCGCCCTGCATCATCGCCACGTCCTCGACCTCGTTGGGGAACACCTTGAAGCCGGACACCGAGATCATGTCCTTCTTGCGGTCGATGATCTTGACGCGGCCAGCCTCGTCCATCACGCCGATGTCGCCGGTGCGGAAGAAGCCGTCCTCGGTCATCACCTTGGCGGTCTCGTCGGGACGCCGCCAGTATCCGGGCATCACCTGCGGCCCGCGCGCGCAGACTTCTCCTTGCTCGCCGAGCGCGACCTCGTGGCCTTGGTCGTCGCGGATGGAAATATCGGTCGACGGCACCGGCAATCCAATTGTGCCGGTCCATTCGGCGACGTCGCTGGGATTGCAAGTGAGCACCGGCGCGGTCTCGGACAGGCCGTAACCTTCGATGATCGGACGGCCGGTTGCTTGCATCCACGCCTCGGCGACCGACTTCTGCACCGCCATGCCGCCGCCGATCGCGCATTTGAGCATGCTCCAGTCGAGCTTGCCGAAATTCCGATGATGCAGCAGCGCGTTGAAAAGTGTGTTCACGGCCGGGAAGATGTTCACCTTGTATTTGGACAGCTCCTTGATCAGGCCGGGAATATCGCGCGGGTTCGGGATCAGGAGGCTCAGGCCGCCGCTGCGCACGCCGAACAGGAAGCAGACCGTCAGGGCGAAGATGTGATAGAGCGGCAGCGCGGTGACGAAAATGAGCCGGTCGGTCGGCGGCGGCAGCGCCATGGCCGGGACCACCCAGACCGCCATCTGCAAGACGTTGGCCACCAGATTGCGGTGCAGGAGGATCGCGCCCTTGGCGACGCCGGTAGTCCCACCGGTATATTGCAGGAAAGCGATGTCGTCGGGCCCGACCGAAACGCGCGTGAACGGCAGCTTGCCGCCCAAGCTAAGCGCATCGTTGAATTTGGTCGCGGCCGGCAGCGCATAGGCCGGCACCATCTTCTTGACGTGCCGCACCACGGTATTGACCAGCGTGCCTTTCACCATGCCGAGCATGTCGCCCATGCTGGCGACCACCACATGCTTCACATCGGTGTGCGGCAACGCCTCTTGCAGCACCGAGGCGAAATTCTCCAACACGATGATCGCTTCGGCGCCGGAATCCTTGAGCTGGAATTCCAGTTCGCGCGGTTTGTACAGCGGATTGACGTTCACGCCGGTCAAGCCGGCGCGCAAGATGGCGGCGATCGCCACCGGATATTGCAGTACGTTCGGCATCATGATGGCGACGCGGGCGCCGCGTTGCAGTCCCTTGCTCTGCAGCCAGGCGGCGAAGGCGCGCGAGGCCGCATCGATCTCGGCATAGGTCAAGGTCTTGCCCATGCACACGCAGGCTTGCTTGGCGGCGTGCGTCTGGAAGCTTTCTTCGAGCATCGCCACCAGCGACGGGTAGCGCGACGGGTCGATCTCGGCGGGCACGCCCGGCGGATAATGCTTCAGCCAAGGTCGCTCCATTGGCCGTTCCATAGCGTTTTCCCCTGCCGCCGGGCTCTTTTCGGGCAAGTTTCTAACTTGGCCGGCGGACGGGGATCAGCATGAGTCGAGTCGGGAGGCCGCGCAAGGGCGACCGCTACCGATCCGCGCCGCCGAACGGGATAAGCGGATTGTCGGTCAGGGCCGCGCGGTCTGGCCGGTCGATGGCGGCGGCGCCGAGGAAGGCCTCGAATAGCTCGCGCACGGTGCGCTCGGGCAAGTCGCGGGTGATGAACACCAGCCGGCTGCGGTGGTCGTCGTCCGGCCAGCGCTCCAGCCGTGCGGTGGGGTGGAAGACGTGCTGCACGCCGTGCACCACCACCGGCGTATCGGGCATCTCGGCCAGCTTCACGATGCCCTTGAGGCGCAAGAGCTTATCGCCATGGGTCGCGCGCAACAGCTCGAGGAACATCTCCAGCGTGCCGGCGGGAATTGCGACATCGGCGGTGAGCACGAACGAGCGGATATGCTCGTCGTGCCGGTTTACGTCGTGATGATGGTGGTGGTGATCGTCGGCATAGGCCTCAGTGGCGAGCCATTTCTTCACGTCGGGGATTTTCCGCTCCGGATCGTACAGGCCGCAGTTCAGCAGTCGCTCCGCCGTCGCCTCCCCCTTGGCCGCATCGAGGATCGGCGCGGCCGGGTTGAGCGCGCGCAGGCGCGCCACGATGCGCTCGCGTTGCTGATCGTCGGCTAGATCGGTTTTCGTCAACACGATGCGGTCGGCGACCGCGGCCTGCTTCACCGCTTCGGCATGCGCGTCGAGCGTGGCCTCGCCGTTAACGCAATCGACCACCGTCAGCACGCCGTCGAGCCGGTAGCGCAGCACCAGATAGGGATGCGCCATGGCGGTGTGCAGTACCGGCGCCGGATCGGCGAGGCCGGTGGTCTCCAACAGCACGCGGCGGAACGTGCAGCGCCTATTATCGAGATCGCGCAGCAAGGTCTCCAGCGCGTCGACCAGATCGCCGCGCATGGTGCAGCACAGGCAGCCGCTTTGCAGCAGCACCATGTTGTCGCCGATATATTCCACCAGCAGGTGATCGAGCGCGACGTCGCCGAATTCGTTGATGATGACGGCGGTCTGGCTAAGCGCCTCGTCCTTGAGCAGGCGGTTGAGCAGCGTGGTCTTGCCGGCGCCGAGAAAGCCGGTGAGGACGGTGAGCGGCAGTGGCTCCGGCGGCCGGCGCCGATCAGCGCTATGGCTGGCCGCGGGCATTAGTTAGCCGAACTGACCTTCGGCTTCGCCGCGCGTTTGGCGTGCTTGGGCGCTTTCGCGGGTTTGACGTCTGCCTTGGCGTCTGTCTTGGCGTCGGCCTTGGCGGGGGCGTCTTTCTTGGCGGCGATTCTCTTTTTCTTCTTCGAGCGCGGCTCTGCGGTCTGCACCGCATCTGGATGGTCGGGCGGGCCGGTGAACACCTTGATTGGCGCCTCGGTCTCGACCGGCGGCCCGAGCACGAACTTGCCGTTCGGCGGCCGCAGGCTGGACAGCATGAAGGCCTGCGCCGACCCGCTGTCGCCGTTGACGGCCGCGGCGTCTTGTTGTTCTTCGTCATTGTCTTCCGCCGGCGGCTTGCGGCGATGGCCGCCGCACATTTCTTCGCGCAGGTTGGGCGGCTGCGCATCGATCGGCGCCAAGGCGTCGACGGTGCCGAGCGATGGCGTGAGCCAGGTGAGACCGCCACCGTTGAAGCCGCGCTCGAATAGCTGCGCCGCCTTCTGCGAGCGCACCGCGCCGGAATAGGCGCCGAGCACGATGGCGATCAGCCGGCGGCCATTGCGCGTGGCCGACGCCACCACATTGTAGCCGGAGGCGCAGATGAAGCCGGTCTTCATGCCGTCGGCGCCGGGATAGCGGTCGAGCAGCGAATTGTAATTGCGCATCACGCGATTGCCGTACTGGATCGCGTGGATATGCCAATAGGAATCGTCTTCCGGAAATTCAAGGATCAGCGCGCGGGCGAGGATACCGAGGTCGCGCGCCGAGGTGACGTGGTTTTCCGCCGGCAGCCCGTTCGGATTGACGAAATGCGACTCGGTCATGCCGAGCCGGCGGGCGTTGGCGTTCATCAGGTCGGCGAAGCCCTCGATCGAGCCGCCGACGCCTTCGGCGATCGCNACCGCCATGTCGTTGGCCGATTTCACCATCAACATCTTCAGGGCGTTGTCGATGGTGAGGCGGGTGCCGACCTTGAGTCCCATCTTGGTCGGCTGCTGCGCCGCCGCGTTGCGCGATACGGTCAGCATGCTACTGAAGCCGACGCGGCCTTCCTTGATGGCGCGCAGCGTGGTGTAGGCGGTCATCAATTTGGTGACGGAGGCCGGATACCACGGATAGGTGGCGTTTTCCGCATGCAGCACCTTNCCGGTGGAGGCTTCGATCAGCAGCTGCGCTTCGGCCCGGGCCTGCGTCGTGCCGGCAAGCGCCAGCGCTGCCGTCATGGCAAGGCCAAGCATCAGGGAGCGGGGGCTAGCGCAATATGGCAATGTTCGCGGTCCGGTTCAGCGCCTCGGGCCAAAGGAAAAGACCCAAGAAAACGAGTGGGTTCCATAGGCGGTGGCGCTAGGCTATCTAAGCTTTGGACGGGAGGCAAAGTCCGCCCCCCACCCCCGGCTTGAATCATGGTGACTTAGCCGTACATCGCCGACCAATGCGACCAAAGTTCGGCAAAGGAGGGTTCAATGACCGCCTGTATCGTCGGCTGGGCCCATACCCCCTTCGGAAAGCTTAGCGGCGAAAGCGTCGAAAGCCTGATCGTGCGGGTGGCCGGCGAGGCGCTGGCCGATGCCGGGGTGCCGGCCACGGACGTGGACGAAATAGTGCTCGGTCATTTCAACGCCGGCTTTTCGCAGCAGGATTTCACCGCCGCGCTGGTGCTGCAGGCCTCGCCCGATCTGCGCTTCAAGCGGGCGACGCGGGTGGAGAATGCCTGCGCCACCGGCTCGGCCGCCGTGCACCAGGGGATCAAGGCGATCGAGGCACGCTCAGCGCGCATCGTGCTGGCGGTCGGCGTCGAGCAGATGACGACCACGCCGGCACCCGAGATCGGGCGCAACTTACTGAAGGCGTCCTATGTACGCGAGGAGGCCGAGATCGACGGCGGCTTCGCCGGCATCTTCGGCAAGATCGCCGGGCTTTATTTCCAGAAATGGGGCGATCAGTCCGACGCGCTGGCCATGATCGCCGCCAAGAACCACAAGAACGGCGTCGGCAATCCCTATGCGCAGATGCGCAAGGACCTCGGCTACGAATTCTGCCGCACCGAGAGCGAGAAAAATCCGTTCGTCGCCGGCCCGCTTAAGCGCACCGACTGCTCGCTGGTGTCGGACGGCGCCGCCGCGGTCGTGCTCGCCGACATCGACACCGCGCTCAAGCTGAAAAAGGCGGTGGCGTTCCGCGCCGCCGAGCACGTGCAGGATTTTCTGCCGATGTCGAAGCGCGACATCTTGAAGTTCGAAGGCTGCGCCCATGCCTGGCATGGCGCGCTGGCGAAGGCGGGGCTCAAGCTCGGCGATTTGTCTTTCGTTGAGACGCACGACTGCTTCACCATCGCCGAGTTGATCGAATACGAGGCCATGGGTCTGACCGCCGAAGGCCAGGGTGCCCGCGCCGTCCTGGAAGGTTGGACGCAGAAGGACGGCAAATTGCCGGTCAATCCATCTGGCGGCTTGAAGGCGAAAGGCCATCCGATCGGCGCCACCGGCGTATCCATGCATGCGCTCACCGCAATGCAGCTCACCGGTACGGCCGGCGACCTGCAGGTGAAGAATGCCCGCCTTGGCGGTATCTTCAACATGGGCGGCACGGCGGTGGCCAATTACGTGAGCATTCTTGAAAGGATCAAGTAGCGCGCGGCGCTCGTCGCCGGCCGAAATCCCCGCCATGGCGGCCAGCGGCGGCCCAAAAAAATCTGCGACTTTTGATCCAAAGCAAGGCGATTTTTTTTCATAAAACCGTAAAATTGATCGTAAGACGGGACGTGCTATCAAGTCTAAACCATTAGTCGTATAGATGTTCGTACGCATACGATCCCGCGTCTAAATAAACCTAGGGCGGAAAATGACCAATATTCCAACCGACTTGCTGCGGACGCTTGTCGCCGTCGTCGACTTGCGCAGCTTCACCAAGGCCGCGGCCAGCCTCGGGGTGACGCAGCCGGCGGTAAGCGCGCAAATCAAGCGGCTGCAATTCCTGCTCGGGGGCGACTTGTTCGATCGCAGCGTCCAGGGTGTCAGCCTGACGCCGCAAGGAGAATTGGTGGTCAGCTATGCGCGCCGCCTGTTGTCGATCAACGATCAGATCGTGCATATCGGTGACAGCGGCCCGCGGCCCGAGCTGGTGATCCGCGTCGGGACGCCGAGTGAATACATCGCGTCGATCCTGCCTGGCATCTTGGCGCAGTTCCGCGAGCGCCGGCCGGACGTGCGCTTCATCATACGCACCGATGTCTACGATCCGCTGGTGCGCCAACTGCGCGACGGCGACATCGATCTTATGGTCGGACTGTCGATGGCGCCGCCGCACGACGCCCGCCATAGCCGTGCGCAAGAGGTCGTCTGGGTGCACAGCGCCGCAACCCGCATCGACCGCGATCGGCCGGTGCCGATGGTATCCTATGGCGAGCTTTGCGTTTATCACCGGCTCGCGGTGCAGGCATTGCAATCGGTCGGCCTTGACTGGGAAGACGTTTTCACTGGTCCGAGCACGATCAGTCTCAGCAGCGCGATCGACGCCGGGCTCGGCGTTATGGCGATCACCCGCCGGCGGGCGGAAAAAGCCGGCATGCTCGTTTGGGAAGACCCCCCGCTGCCGAAACTGCCGGACCTCTACAGCGGGATCTATGTCCGCGAGGGCGGTGCCCGCGCCATCTATGAACAGCTGGCCGACGATATCGCCGCGGTCTTCTACGATCCGGCTGAAAGCCCGCCGGAATTGCACGCCGGCGCCGCCACGGTGCGCAAGGCGAACACGGCGGCCTGAAGCAGACTTGTTTGCTTGAGCATGATCTTTTCCGAAAACCGGTTCCCACTTTTCGGGATCATGCTCTCCGCTAGTTGGCTTTGCGGTCGGCGGCGGGCGGCAGATAGGACGCATCGAAGATGTCGTCCGGCTTCGGCTTCGCCGCCTTGAACTTGTAGGTGAGCGCGATCTGGTCGATGGCGCGCTCAAAGCGCGCGCTGTCGATGCCGCCATAGCCGTTCGCCTTCACCTCCGGCGTGACGATGTTGTCGCGGATCGCAATTCTCAGCCGTTCGACTTCCACGTCCTTCTTGGCTAGGTCGTTGCGCCTAAGCACCGAGTCGACCGCGGTCGATGGCAACTTCACCGTCTCCTTTAGTCCCTTCACGAACGCGCGCAGGAAGCCCTTCACCGCGTCGGGATGTTCGGCGGCGAATTTCGGGTTCACCATGATCGCATTGCCGTAGAGATGGACGCCGTAATCGGCCATCAGCAGCACGGTGATATCGTTGACCGGCACGCCTCGGTCCTTGAGATTGACGTACGATGAGAACGAGAAACCGGTGATAGCGTCGATCTGGCCGGCGGCCAGCATCGGATTGCGCACCGGGAAACCGACATTCTCGATCGTCACCTTGGAGGCGTCGATGCCGTTGGCCTGCACGAAGATCGGCCACTGCGCATAGGCCGCGTCGAGCGCCGGCGCGCCGAGCTTCTTGCCTTCCAGATCCTTCGGCGCGCTGACGCCGCGGCTCTTGCGCCCGACGATCGCAAACGGCGGCCGGTTGTAGAGCACGAACACCGCCTTAATCGGCATGCCCGGATTGGCGTCGCGGAACTTGATCAGCGAATTGATGTCGCCGAAGCCCATGTCATAGGCGCCGGACGCCACGCGGCTGATCGGCTCCAGCGAGTTGGCTGCCGTGTCGATGCTGACATCGAGGCCCTCGGCCTTTTAGTAGCCCTTGTCGAGCGGCAGCAGGAAAGGCGCCGATGGTCCTTCGAAACTGAAGTCGAGGCTGAATTTGATCGCGGTTTCCGCGGTCGCGGCGCTCGTCAGCATCGTCGCGAGGAACATTGCCGAAGCCAGGCTGCCGGCGCGACGTGCGCTCATTATGCTCAATACATTTCGCAGCATGCGCATCTCGGCCGCGGCTTAATTCTCGACAATCCAGCAAAGTATATGCGTCGATAAAGAGCAAGATACGGGCGCGCCGTGACGGGCTTTTGTATGGCGTTATGGCTAACCTTGCCGTTTGCCCGCAAGCATGGCCGGCCAACCAGCTTCCTTGGGCAAGTTTTCCTGGAGCAAGGTTTTGCGTTTCTCAAAGCCTAAGCATCGCGATGCTGGGTTAGGACGTGGACTCATAAACGGGCAGCCAAATGCCTACGTGGATGCGCCGACGAACGTCCGTCGTTGGGGGGTAAGCGGCCGCAACGCGGACATCGCGGAATGTCTGCTAATGACCCTTAAGCGACCATGGGCGTAACTGGTCGAAAGCGCGCTGACGCTCGACGTCAATGAGTTGTTGCGCCGGGGCGTGCTCGCGCGCGATAAAAGCCGTGACGTCTGATCGAAGTTGAGCGCCACTTAGGGCCATAGATGAGACATCCAATCAATGAAGATGGCGCGTCCATGTCAATGGAGAAAAGCGACACGGATGCACTCCGCAATGCCGTTCAGTTACTCGAGCATGCGAGCCTAGCGGCGCGCCTTGCCAACATGATTGGTAAGCCTGTTGAACTATTGGGTAGGGCCCTGCCTGCGGGTGCTTCGCAAGCTATCGCCACAGCCACAACAAAAAGCCTTGAAGCCGCCCTCAAGGTCGCGCTGCTCACAATTCGAGGTGGGCCGCAGGAAAGCTCACAGCTGCTGCACAGAGCTTTAGCAGTCGCCTCGGGTGCCGCTGGAGGGGCGTTCGGCATTTTTTCGCTGCCCTTAGAGCTTCCCGTCTCGACCATCATCATCTTACGGTCAATCCTCGACATCGCGCGAGGCGAAGGTGAGAATTTAAATGACCCGGAATCGGCCCTCTCATGCATAGAGGTGCTTGGGATCGGCGGTCGGACGGAGACTGACGATGCAGCGAAGAGCGACTATTTCGTCGTACGCGGAATCCTAGCGAAGTCCGTTACGGAAGCCGCACGCTTCATCGCTGAGCGTGGCATCGTTGAGGAAGGTAGCCCAGGGCTCGTCCGCCTGATCACTCAGCTCGCCTCTCGGTTCGGGTTCGTCGTTTCACAGAAGGCGGCCGCGCAGACCATCCCCGTCATCGGCGCGCTTGGAGGTGCTGCCGTCAACTATGCATTTATCGACCACTTCCAGTCTGTCGCTCGAGGCCACTTTACCGTCCGACGACTTGAACGAAAGTACGGCAAAGATCTGGTTTTCAATGTGTACGAGCGCCTTCGCCAGGATCTCGGAACGGCAAGATAAGCGCTATCATCAGGCCGGTTTCCGTTCGTGAGCGGCGGCATGCATCCGCCGGCGCCTATTCGTTCTTTGATCGCTATTGGAAAAAGACGAAGGCGCGGTTTGTGAGCGCTACCGGCGCTTTCTGGTACGTTTACTTTTAATCGGCTTCCTGGCCCTCTTTGCCGCGACCCTCTTCCTCGGGACGGCCTTCACCCTCCGCGCGCGCTTGGTTTGATTTGGCTTGAGTTCGTCCTCGGCCGCCAATTCAAGCACGCCAATTTCTGAGCCCGTCGCCGCTACGCTCGCGGCGTTCGCAATGTCGCTGACCGCTTCAACAAGCACCCCCGCAATCGAAGCGCGCTTCTTCTTTGCCATATTTCCAGCCTCGTAAGTTCACATGCACGACGCCATGTTGATCCTATACTGACGACGTCGCGCCTTCATTTCAACGCCTTCTATCTTCGAATTCCTAAAAGAGCAGCGACGACGGGTACCCGCGCTGACGAGGTGATCGAGTGAGGCCACCGGGGTAAAGCGGACGTAGCGCATAGTTTGTTTTATAAGGTCTCGGCTTGGTCTGACCGCGTGAGTCTGGAGGGCCATCGATGCCGCCGGCAAAGCCCGCCCTCGCGGCCAGCGATCATCCGTCATTCCGCGCGCCCTATGCGACGGCCGATGAGGGCTTGGCCGTCGCGTTGCTGGCGGGCGAGACATACGCGGCATCTTGTCGGGCCATCGCGCGATCGT
>JGI20193J14888_1000556_pt1 | contig 10794 bp, 10 predicted proteins | sample NGESurdeep092012_5_FD_14888 | JGI IMG/M metagenome (IMG submission 14888)
AACCTTTGGTCCTTGACAGCCTCGACCAGGCCATGAGCGCCGGCGCTGCTTACCTGGACAGCGTCAGTCCTGGACCGTTTCAGTCCTGAGCGGCAACCGTGTCAGCTGCGACCAGGTCACGTTCGGAGCGGTTGACCGCGGAGATAACCGCCTTGAGCGAGGCGATCACGATGTTGGCGTCCAGGCCCACTCCCCACAGCACCCGATCCCCCAGCGTGCACTCCACGTAGGCGGCTGCCGTGGCGTCGCCACCGGAGGAGAGCGCGTGCTCGGCATAGTCCAGGACGCGCACATCGACATCCAGGGTCGACAGCGCGGACACGAAGGCCGCGATCGGACCGTTGCCGATCCCCTCGATCGTGACCTCTTGACCATTGTCGGTGAGCCTCACCGAGATCGTGTCGGCACCCTCAACCGCCGAGTCCGAACGCATGCCGAGCAGTGAGAACCGGCCCCACTGCTCGGTGTTAGCCGCGGCCGCGTCTGCCCGGCTGACCGGGAGGTACTCGTCCCGGAATGCCGACCACAGCTCTGCCGACGAGATCTCCGCGCCACTGGACTCGGTCCGCTTCTGGATGACGCCGCTGAACTCGATCTGGAGCCGGCGCGGCAGGTCGAGCTGGTGCTCGTTCTTGAGGATGTAGGCCACGCCACCCTTGCCGGACTGGCTGTTCACGCGCACCACGGCCTCATAGGTGCGGCCGATGTCGTGCGGGTCGATGGGCAGGTACGGCACCTCCCAGACGAGGTCATCCACAGACGATGCCGAGGGNTCCGCAGCCAGGTCTTTCTCCATGGCGTCGAACCCTTTCTTGATCGCATCCTGGTGCGACCCGGAGAAGGCCGTGAAGACAAGGTCGCCGCCATAGGGATGACGCTCGTGGACCGGCAGCTGCGTGCAGTACTCAACCGTGCGCCGGATCTCGTCAATGTCCGAGAAGTCGATCTGCGGGTCGATGCCCTGGCTGAAGAGGTTCATGCCCAGCGTCACCAGGCACACGTTGCCCGTGCGCTCGCCGTTGCCGAAAAGGCAGCCCTCGATCCGGTCGGCGCCGGCCAGAAAGGCCAGCTCGGCTGCTGCGACCGCGGTTCCACGGTCATTGTGCGGGTGCAGCGAGAGCACGATCGACTCACGGCGGGCCAGATGACGCGACATCCACTCGATCGAGTCTGCGTAGACATTGGGCGTGCTCATCTCGACCGTCCCCGGCAGGTTGATGATCACCTTGCGATCGGGCCTCGCGTCGAAGACGTCAGTGACCTCGTTGCAGATCCGCGCCGCGAAATCCAGCTCGGTGCCGGTGAATGACTCCGGTGAATACTCGTAGTACACGGTCGTCTCGGGGATGGTCTCCTCGAACTTGCGGCACAGGCGCGCGCCCTCGAGCGCGACGTCGACGATGCCGTCCTGGTCAAGGCCGAAGACAACTCGCCGTTGCAGCACCGATGTGGAGTTGTACAGATGGACTATTGCCTGCTTGGCACCGCGGATCGAGTCATAGGTGCGTTCGATCAGATGGTCACGTGCCTGTGTCAGCACCTGGATGGTCACGTCGTCGGGAATGTGCCCGCCCTCGATCAGCATCCGCACGAAGTCGAAGTCCGTCTGGCTCGCGGACGGGAAACCGACCTCAATCTCCTTGTACCCCAGGCGCACCAGCAGATCGAACATCCGCATCTTGCGCTCAGGGCTCATCGGGTCGATCAGGGCCTGGTTGCCGTCGCGCAGATCGACCGCGCACCAGCGGGGGGCCTGTGTCATGCGCTTGGCGGGCCAGCTGCGATCGGGCAGCTCCACCGCGATCTGTTGATCGAAGGGCAGATACTTGCCAACCGGCATACCGCTGGGTTTCTGGGGGTGAATCATGTTCTCGCCTCTAACGTCTGGTTGCGTTCGGTAAGGCCGGGCAACTCAAACTCCGCGACGAGGGCGGCCGTATCAGAGGGCCTCGCCGCGGCAACGAAGCAGGAGCAGAGCTCCGAACACCATGCGCACACTGCCACTCTATGCCGTGCACGGGCGCGCCGTCCACGAATCGAACATCGGTCCCGCATGGTGGACGATGTCAGAAGCCGAGCCGCTGGAGCTGTTTGGGATCGCGCTGCCAGTCTTTGGCGACCTTGACGTGCAGGTCGAGATAGATCCGCTGGCCCAGCAGCGCCTCGATCCCCTTGCGCGCGGTGGTGCCGACATCACGAAGGCGCGATCCGCCCTTGCCGATGATGATGGCCTTCTGGCTGGACCGTTCGACGAAGACGTTGACCCTGACGTCGAGCATCGGGGAGATCTCCGGCCGACCCTGCCGGGGCAACATCTCCTCGACGACGACGGCCAGGCTGTGCGGCATCTCGTCGTCAAGGCCCTCGAGGGCAGCCTCGCGGACGAGCTCGGCGATCATGATGATCTCCGGCTCATCGGTCAGCACACCATCGGGATACAACATCGGCGAACGGGGCAGGTAGGACGCGAGCAGCGAGGTGACCTCGCCGACCTGGTCGCCGCGCACGGCCGAACACGGAATGATGGCGGCCCACTCGCCGAGCTGGTCGATAGCGATAAGGTGCTCGGCCAGACGCTGTTTGTCGACCCGGTCGCTTTTGGTGGCGAGCGCCACGACCGGAGTGTGCTTGGCCGCCATGAGCTCGCTGAGCTCCCTGGCGATGTACGCGTCGCCGGGACCGATCCGCTGGTCGGCGGGCAGGCAGAAGCCGATCACGTCAACCTCCAGCAGGGTTTCGCGGACCATGTCGTTCAGGCGCTGACCCAGCAGCGTTCGAGGCTTGTGCAGGCCGGGGGTGTCGACAAGGATCAGCTGTCCTGTCTCGGAGGTCACGATCCCCCTGATGGTGTGCCGGGTGGTCTGCGGCTTGCTCGACGTGATCGCGACCTTCTGACCGACCATTGCGTTTGTCAGCGTGGACTTTCCGGCATTGGGACGGCCCACCAGACAGGCGAAACCGGCCTTGAAGTCCTGGGTCACGACGCTTCCTCCCGCATAGTCTTGGGTTGCTTTGTCTCAGCCAAGCGTCGCACGATCACGGTGTCTATCCGGTGGCGACGCCCGGCCATCCGTTCGGCCGTCAGCGACAGTCCGGCGACCTCACCGCAGGAACCCGGGATCGGGACCAGGCCAATCGTCTTGCCGAGCAGGCCACCGACCGTATCGACCTCGTCATCCTCCAGTGTCACCTCAAAGAGCTCAGCCAGGTCGTCGACGTGCATCGTGGCGGGCACGCGGGTTGAGCCGTCCTCGAGCTCTTCAACTCCGGGAGCCTCCCGGTCGTACTCGTCTTCTATCTCCCCAACGATCTCCTCGAGGATGTCCTCGAGCGTGACCAGGCCCGCGGTTCCACCATATTCGTCGATGACGATGGCAAAGTGGTTCTGGTCACGCTGCATCTCCCGCAACAGGTCGTCGATCGGTTTGCTCTCGGGGCTGTAGCGCGCGGGGCGCATCTGCTGATGCACCGGCGCCTTGGCGGCGTTGGCGGCCTTGGCGGCCTTGGCGTCGCCGTAGACCCGGCGGGCGACGTCCTTGAAGTAGAGCAGTCCGAGAACATCGTCGGGCCCATCGCCGACAACCGGGATACGCGAGAACCCCGATCGCAGGAACAACGACATCGCCTGACGCAGTGTCTTGTCCTGGTCCATCGTCACCATGTCCGTGCGTGGCACCATGACCTCCCGGACCACGGTGTCGCCAAGCTCGAAGACCGAGTGGATCATCTGGCGTTCCCCGGCCTCGATCAGCAATGCCTCCTCGGCCATGTCGACCAGATCGCGTAGCTCGGCCTCAGAGTCGAACGGCCCGTCCCGAAAACCGCGCCCAGGGGTCACCGCGTTGCCGAGCGTCACGAGCAGTCGCGCCACCGGGCCGAGCACCCTGGCCACCAGAACCAGGATCGGTGCGGTCAGCAACGACACCCCTTCAGAGTGCTGGCGACCCAGAGTCCGTGGTGATACCCCAACCAGAACAAAGGAGACCACCGCCATGACCCCGATGGAGATCAGCAGTGCCGGCCAGAAGTCGTTGACCCAGCTCACCACGGTCAGCGTGATGAGCACAGCAGCCGCCGACTCAGCCAGGACTCTTACGAAGGCCGCCGCCGAGAGGTAGGGCGCGCTGTCAGCCACGATGATGGCCAGAGCCGACGCGCCTCTGTGGCCCTCTTCGACGAGCTCAGCCGCGCGGTGGCGAGACAGACGCGACTGGGACGACTCCGCGGCAGCCATCACGAAGGCGACCACTATGGCGGCGAACGCCGCAATGAGCTTGATAACCATGGCTGTTCACTGAGTCCGTGGGCGGGGTCAGCGACCCACGCGGCGGCCGCGACCGGCGAGGAAGGTCAGGAGCAGGGTGCGCTGGAGCTCAAACATCTCGCGCTCTGCCTCTGGCTGTTCATGGTCGTAGCCAAGCAGGTGCAGGATGCCGTGGGTCAGCAGCAGCAGCAGCTCCTCCTCGGTCGCATGACCCGCCTCAACCGCTTGGCGCGCAGCCACCGACGGGCACATCACGATGTCGCCGAGAACGCCCTCGGCGGGCTCCTGCTCATCGCGGCCGGGACGAAGCTCGTCCATCGGGAAGCTCATGACATCGGTTGGACCAGGCAGGTCCATCCATTGCTTGTGCAGGACCTCCATCGCCGGTTCGTCGACGAGCTTGATGCACAGGTCGGCCTGCGGGTGCACCCTCATCTCGCCCATGACGTACTTCGCGCAGGCAACAAGCTCCATCTCGTCCAGGGAGAAGTCGCTTTCGTTGAGAACATCAATACTCACGGCCGCTCACCCCCTGGTCCGCGATGACACGGTTCTTGATGACGCGGTCCGCGCAGGCGCACTGGTCAGCTCGTCCCAGCGCCCGTAGGCCTCCACGATGGACCCCACCAGGGCGTGACGCACCACGTCGTGAGCGTTCAGCTGGGCGAAGTGCACGTCCTCCACGCCGTCAAGAATCTCCTGGACCACCTTCAACCCGGATGGTGTCCCCGACGGCAGATCGATCTGGGTCACATCGCCGGTCACAACCATCTTTGAGCCGAAGCCCAGCCGGGTCAGGAACATCTTCATCTGCTCCGGTGAGGTGTTCTGTGCCTCGTCCAGGATGATGAAGGCGTCGTTGAGGGTGCGGCCTCGCATATAGCCCAGCGGAGCCACCTCGATGGTGGCGGCAGCCAGCAGTCTCGGAATCGACTCCGAGTCGACCATGTCGTGCAAGGCGTCATACAGCGGCCGCAGGTAGGGGTCGATCTTGTCGCTGAGCGTGCCCGGCAGGAAACCGAGCCGCTCGCCGGCCTCGACCGCCGGACGGGTCAGGATGATCCGGCTGACCTTCTTGGTCTGCAACGCGGCGACAGCCTTGGCCATCGCCAGGTAGGTCTTGCCGGTGCCCGCAGGCCCAATGCCGAACACGATGGTGTTCTTGTCGATCGCGTCCACGTAACGCTTCTGGCCCAGGGTCTTGGGCCGAATCGTCCGGCCGCGGTTTGACAGGATGTTCATCGTGAGAACGTCCGCGGGGCGCTCCTTGGTATGGGCACGCAGCATCGAGACGGAACGCTCGACGGCATCGCGGTTCAGCGCCTGGCCGGTCCCCAGGACGACCAGAAGCTCGTCGATCGTGCGCTCAAGCAGCGCCACGTCAGGTCCGGCACCCGACACGTGGAACTCGTTGCCGCGGACCAGCAGATCCAGGTGGGGGAAGGACGTCTCCATGGCGCGTAACAACTCGTCCCGCGGCCCNAGCAATGTCACCATGGACAGCTCGGGCGGAAGAACGATGATGTGCGTGGGCGGTCCCTCTTCAGTCATCTTGAGTTAAGTCTACGTGGGTTCTCAGCCGGGCGGCCACGTCATGGCCCGACCACCCAGCACATGAACGTGAGCATGAAAGACCNCCTGCTGGGCCAGTGCGCCGGTGTTGAACACACTGCGGTACCCAGCCTCAAGGCCCTCCAGACGTGCCACAGCCCCGACCGCCTCGAACAGCTCCACCACCGCCTGCGGCGAAGAGGCNCCCAACGCCACAACGTTCGGCTGATGCTCCTTGGGAATCACCAGCACATGGGTCGGCGCCTGCGCCTTGATGTCGCGAAACGCCAGAGTCGTCGGCGTTTCGTGAACGATGTCAGCCGGGATCTGGCGCGCGATGATCTTGCAGAACAGGCAGTCGCTCGCAGAAGGCGCATGGTCGGTGCTCATGGGATGAGCGTACGGCGCGTCAACCGCACGGTGGCGCCGCGCGTCATATTGAAGTGAGAACGTTGACCATGGCCGAACGCGAAGAGGTCGGACCGACTGGCATGACATGGGCCGCCGATCGGGCCCTCACCGAGCTGTACGCCGCCCACTGGCACTCGCTGGTGCGCCTCTCCTGGCTTCTGGTCAGAGACCAGCAGCTGGCCGAGGAGACGGTCCAGGATGCTTTCGTGGCTATGCACTCCCGGTGGTCCCAGCTCAGGAACCAGGATCTGGCCCTGGCCTACCTGCGCCGCTGTGTGGTCAACAGCTCTCGCTCGGTCTTGCGCCACCGCTTGGTCGAGGACCGCTATCTGAGCTCGCAGACCCGGGCCATAACCGCCGCGGGCATCACCGACGAGCCCAGCGCAGAGAGCCGCGCCCTGCAGCACGCCACAGGCGCGCAGCTGCTGGCCAAGCTGGGGCGCCTGCCCAGACGTCAGAGGGAAGTGCTCACCCTGCGCTACTACCTGGACCTGAGCGAGGCCCAGATCGCCGACGCTCTGGGTATCTCGGCCGGCTCGGTCAAAGCCCATGCCCACCGGGGCCTGGCCGCCCTGCGATCCGATGTGGAGGCCATGGCATGAACGACGAACTGGAACGCAGGCTGCGTGAAGCCCTGCACCGAGAAGCTGAACGAATCACACCACGCGAACGAAGAACGGAGATCCTGGCCATGGCCCACGACGAGACACAGACTGTCGGACCCGAAAAGCGCTGGCTCATCCCGGTCGCCGCAGCGGCCTCGGTGGCACTCATCGGCGCCATCGTCTGGGGCGTGTCCAACAGTGGCGGCAGCCAGCCGGCCACCCCTGCGGTGACCCGCGCCATCACGTCGACGACCGCGACGCCGACAACCGGGCCATCACCGGCGACGCGGCCGGCCACAGTGCCAGTGCCCAACCCGTCGCCGGCCACAACCTCGACCGGGAGTGTGGCCGGTGCCACCACCCAGAAGGCGCTGCCCGCATACTTCGTCGGCGCCAACTCCCCCGCCGGCGACAAGTTCGGCCTCTACCGGGAGTTCGTCCAGGCCGCGGTTCCGGTGGGCGCCACCCCGGCACAGCAAGCCCAGGCCGCTGTCGCCGCGGCGATGAACGCCCAGCCGTTGACCAACTACGAGCCCTACCTGCAACCCTGGTCCGCCACCTCGGTCACCAACGTCACGGTGACGCCGAGCCTGATCACCATCACGCTCAGTGGCCCGGGCGCGAGCGGCTTCACCGCCGCACAGACCAGCCTCGCGGTGCAGGAGCTCGTCTGGACCGCCCAGGCGGCCGTCGGCCAAGGAACCATCCCGGTGAAGTTCATCGTGGCGAACGGCTCTGGGACGCTGTTCGGGACCTACCCGACCGACCAGACCTACAACCGCCCGGCGCCAGACCTGCAGTACCAGGTGCTCGCACCCATCTGGATCACCTCCCCGGTGCGAAACCAGCTGTTCCCAACCGGTGCCCCCGTAGTGGCCGCGGGCCAGTCCTGCTCCTTCGAGGGCACGACGCAGTGGCAGCTTCGGCAGAACGGGTCGACGCTGCGGTCCGGTGTGGCCACGGCCTCCAGCGGATGCCCGACGCGAGGTACCTGGCAGGTGAAGCTGGGCGTGCTTGCCGCTGGCAGCTACACCCTGCGGATGTACGAGGTGAGCATGGCGAACGGCCAGGTCATCGCCGAGACGTCAAAGCCCTTCACCGTCAGGTAGATGTCAGGCAGTCACTGTGAGGCAGACGCCGGCAAGCGGATGTCAGCGCCAGCGACCGGCCGCACTCATCACCGCGAGTGCCGCCGGCCCGGCACTGGATGAGCGCAGGACGTGGGGCCCCAGCCGCACCGCCACCGCTCCCGCTGCGACGAAGGCGCTCAGCTCGTCCGCAGCGACCCCGCCCTCGGGGCCGACGATGACCAACACGTCACCTGACTGGGGCAGTGCCAGTCCGGCCAGAGCCACCTGTGCGTCCTCGTGCAGGACGAGCGCCAGTGCCGCCGCCTCGATCCGCGCCCTGACTGCCACCTGGTCTGCGGGCCCGCTCACCAAGGGGATGCGAGTGCGCCGCGACTGTTTGGTCGCAGCGAGGACGATCGACTGCCATTTGCGCAGCGACCTGACGGCCCGCTCGCCGCGCCAGATCACAATGCTGCGGGCGGCCTGCCAGGCAACCACCTCGTCGACCCCCAGCTCGGTGGCGGCCTCGATGGCAAGTTCGTCACGGTCGCCCTTGGCCAGCGCCTGAATGAGTATAAAGCGCGAATCTGGTTGCTGCTCAAGGGTAATCGCCTGCAGGCGCAGTCGCAGCGTCCCCACGCCGACGCCCTCGACAACGGCGTCGGCCCGATGGCCGACCCCGTCTGTTAGCAGAACCTGCTCGCCGACGCCGATCCGTTTCACCGTCGCGCCATGGCGTCCCTCAGGACCATCCAGGAGGAGCTCAGAACCCACTGCGGCTCCCGCCAGCTGGTCCGCAGATACGAAGAACAGCGGGGCCGTCACGACGTGGGGCTACTTGCCCAGGAACGCGTCGCGCAGCTTGCCGAACAGACCCTGCGAGGCCAGAGTGAGCCGGCCCTCGGGACGCTCTTCGCCGCGCAGGGCCGCGAACTGGCGCAGCATCTCCTCCTGCTCGGGCGTGAGCTTGGTCGGCGTCTGGATTGCTGCATGGGCCAGAAGATCGCCGCGCCCGGTCCCCCTCAGGTGGGTGACGCCCTTGCCCTTGAGAGTCATGATGTCGCCCGGCTGAGTCCCCGGCTTGATCTCCAGGTCGGTCATCCCGTCGAAGGTGTCGAGCTTGATGGTCGCGCCCAGGGCCGCTGCGGTCATCGGCAGCTCGATCGAACAGTGCAGGTCATCGCCTCGACGCTGGTAGGTCTCGTGCGCGGTGACGACCACCTCGACATACAGGTCGCCCGCTGGTCCCCCGCCCGAACCGACCTCGCCCTCCCCCGGGAGCTGGATCCGGGTACCCGTGTCGACACCGGCCGGGACCCGGAGCTTGAGGTTTCGACGGGTGCGCACCCGACCCTCGCCCGAGCACTCGAAGCAGGGGTTGGCGATGACGGTGCCGGCGCCCTGACAGGCGGTGCACGTGCGGGAGGTCATCACCTGGCCGAGGAAGGACCTCTGGACCTGATGAATCTCGCCTCTGCCGCTACACACGTCACAGGTACGCGTACTGGTGCCCGGCCGCGATCCGCTGCCCTTACAGGTGCCGCAGACAACCGCGGTGTCCATCGTCAGCTCGCGTTCGGCACCGAAGACGGCCTGAGCGAGGTCGATCTCGATTTGGATCAGGGCGTCCTGGCCCCGGCGCTGGCGCGAGCGCGGCCCCCGTCCGGCGCCGCTGGCCGCCTGGCCGAAAAAGGCGTCCATCACATCGCTGAACGAGAAGCCCTGGCCGAAGTTCGCATTCGCGCCGCCGTACGGGTCCGAGCCGGCGTCGTAGGCTCGGCGCTTCTCGGGGTCGGACAGCACGTCATACGCCTGGGAGACCTTCTTGAACTGCTCCTCGGCTCCATCATGGGTATTGACATCGGGGTGCATCTTTCGCGCGAGCCGGTGGTAGGCGCGCTTGATGTCCTCGGTGCTGGCGTCACGTACGACGCCCAGATCCTCGTAGTAGTTGTTCAAAGAGTGTCCTTGCGCCAGTTGATCGTGGAGTCGGCCCGAGTCATGTCGTTGCCGCAGTCATGTCGTCGTCGAAGTCTTGTCGTGGCAGTCATGGGGCGAGTATTTCTGAGACGTAACGGGCCACCGCTCGCACCGAGGCCATCGTCGTCGGATAGTCCATGCGGGTCGGTCCGAGCACCCCCAGCCCAGCCACAACTTCTGTGCCGGCGCCGTAGCCGGTGCTGACCACGGACGTGGCACTCAACCCGGCGTGCGAGTTCTCGTGCCCGATCCGGACCGCCACCACATCACCCTCATTGCTCATGGTGGCAAGAAGCTTCAGCAGCACGACGTGCTCCTCGAGGGCCTCGAGCACCGGTCCGATGGTGAGCGGGAAGTCGGTGCCGAAGCGCATCAGATTGGACGTACCGGCCAGGACCACACGCTCCTCGCGCTCCTCGACCAGTGCATCCTCCAGCGAGTGGATGACCGCGCGCACGAGGTCACGGTCGGCGGGGGCGAAGTTGTCGGGCAGGGACTGCAGCCGGGAGGCCGCCTCGACGAGCTGATGTCCGCTGGTCTCCGCGTTGAGCCGCGACCGCAGGTCGGCGATGAACTGCTCTCCGTCGGCCGCCAACAGGTCACGGGACGACTCGATGACCCGTTGTTCGACCCGGCCTGTGTTGAGAATGAGCACGACCATGAGGCGGCTGGCGCCCGTCGCCAACAGCTCGACGTGACGCACCGCGGATCTGGTCAGCGACGGATACTGCATGACTGCCACCTGATGGGTCAGCGAGGCCAGTAACCGGACGGTGCGATCCACCACATCATCGAGGTCCACCGCCCCTGCCAGAAACGCCGAGATTGCGGTGCGTTCCGGGCCGCTCATCGGTTTCAGCTCGTCGAGCCGGTCGACGAACATCCGGTAGCCGGCATCGGTGGGAACCCGCCC
>JGI20193J14888_1000572_pt1 | contig 10602 bp, 16 predicted proteins | sample NGESurdeep092012_5_FD_14888 | JGI IMG/M metagenome (IMG submission 14888)
TAAGAGCGCGCGCCAATAGGTGGCTGATTCAGGCGCCTGGACTACGGGCGTTTTGCGGCTATCTCGTGGCCACAAGGATCCCGGCGGGGGTGCGTCGGTCGCCGGCAAGAACGGCAAGCGACTCAGCCACCGAGGAGAGAAACAAGGTTGACTCCTTGCCGTCCAGTTCAAGGATGGCGGCCGCGGCGAGGTCTGAGGGGATTCGTCCCCGATCCCGCAGAGCGATCACGGCCTGAGCGAGTTCGACTCGACGGTCCGGCGAGTCGACGTCGGCCACCACCTTGTCCAGTACCTGATCGAATACCTCGACGTCGTCGTCCTGGAGGGCACTGATGGCACGGTCCATGTCGGGGGTGAGGATACCGAGTCGCAGCTGGAGTGACGTGTCGATCTCCGGCAGATAGAGCAACTGGTCAAAGAGGGACCGGAACTCGTCCCTATCGAGGCCCTTCAGGTCTGGGACCACCTCTTCGCAGAGCTTCGAAGGGAGATGGTGGATCTCTATGGCCTCGTCGTTCCCATAACAACAGCGTTTGGCCTTGCTGCCGCTCCCGCACGGGCAGGGTCCATTGCGTCTGATCTTGGCCATGGCCACCTCCTCTGAGCCCATTGTCACCGCCGTGCATGCGTCGGGGGTGGACCGCCCATGACCAGGGGAAAAAGGTCCACCGGTCGTTGTGTCGGACCGGACATAATCCGGCTGAGTCCCAACACCAACGAACCAGTGGAGGTCCCATGCTTGCACTCGAGCCGACCGTTGTCGACGCCATCTGGCAGTCCTTTGCCGCCTACCTGCCCAAACGCGGTCACACCACCCACCCCTTGGGCTGTCACCGACCCCGGATCTCCGACCGCGACTGCTTCGAGGCCATCTTGTTCCGGCTGGTCACCGGATGCTCGTGGGACGTGGCCGGGAGATTGGGAAAGGGAGGTGAGACCACCCTGCGGCGCCGGCGTGACGAGTGGGTGGCCGCCGGTGCGTTCCAGCACCTGGTCGAAGAGGCCATCAACGCCTTCGACAAGATGATCGGCCTCGACCTCTCCGAGGTGTCGGTCGACGGGTCGCTGCACAAGGCACCCATGGGCGGGGAGGGAACCGGACCCAACCCGACCGACCGGGGCAAGACCGGATGGAAGTGGTCGATTGCCACCGATGCCAACGGAGTACCGATCGGCTGGGTCACCGAAGGGGCCAACCGCAACGACTCCATCCTGCTCGCCCCGACCCTGGACGACGTGAAGCAGCGAGGTCTCCTGGCCGACATCGAGACCCTCTGGCTCGACCGAGGCTATGACTCCGAGCTCACCCGCACCCGCCTCGTCGAACGCGGTATCACCGACGCGATGATCGCCAAGAAGCGCAAACGGGGATCAGCCACCGGTACGAAGCATCAGCCCATGGGACTGCGGTGGCCAGTCGAGCGCACCAACTCCTGGCTGAGCAACTTCGGGCAGTTGAGAAGGAATACCGACCGGTTCAACGCTCACCGTCTGGCCCAGTTCGCCCTGGCTGTTGCCTTGATCATCACCGTCAAACTGGTGAAGTGGGCCAAGCGCTGGGACTCAATGGCTGTCGCCTAATGGCGCGCGCTCTAAGCGCCCTACGGGGCGAACTGGTGGCTCTCGGCCAACTCGGGCTGACACCGCCGACCAGGGCGCAACTGGCACAGACGGTCGCTTCGACGGAGGGCGCCCTCGATGACCTCTTCGCCCAAGGCGCCGAGATCATCGCCAATGTAGAAGCCCGTCACGCCGCTGAGGCTGCCCAGTTGCCCGCTACAGCCACCGAACGGGATGGAGGCACCGACGATGGTGACCTATAGCGCCGCTGGCGGGCGTCACGGAGCGACCCAGTGGTCGGTGTCCTGGAAGAACTTCAAGGGTGAGGTCAGGCAGAAGCGGCGCACAAACACCCGCCTGATGGTTGAGGACGTTCTGCTCCTGCGGTGGAACCACAGCAATGACTTTCCCATCACCATCTGTAACCGCCGGGTCGGCGAGCACCAGTGGGATCTGTCCTGTTGGGACGAACTGGTTGCCGCCCTCCGCGAACCCGACAGAGAAGAACTCCGAGTCCGTCAGGGTTGGATCGAGCCGGTCGACCGATGACCGCCGACACCGCTGCAATGTCACTCATGGCTGCGTTGGTCCTCGAAAACAACCACACCTGGGGTTCGATGGCCGCTCAGTTTCAGTGGGAGGACGCCGAAGCCATCTTCGATCCCGACCAGCCGCTGTGGTCCTTCTTGACCCGTCCACGTGGTGGCTCGAAGTCGACCGACCTTGCCGCCGTGCTGCTCGTGTGGCTGGTCTGCTTCGCCACCCCTGGTGAGCACGGCTATGTCATCGCCACCGACAAAGATCAGGGCAGCTTCGCTGTGCTCGACGCCATCTCCGGGCTCGTGGGCCGCACACCGGCCCTGCAGGGCCGTGTCTCCGTGCAGACGACCAAGATCACCTCCAAGTCGGGCGCCTCTGTCGAAGTGCTGTCAGCGGACGGTGCGAGTACCTGGGGATTGCGTCCGAAATTCTTGGTGGTAGACGAAATGGCTCAATGGCCGTCGACCCGCAATGCCCGCAACGTCTGGTCGGCACTGCTCAGTGCAACCGGGAAAATGGCAGGTTGCCGACTGGTGATCCTGACCTCGGCCGGCGAGCCGTCCCATTGGAGCCACAAGGTGCTCGTAACGGCTCTCAAGTCGGACCGCTGGCGGGTGAATCAGGTCGCTGGCCCGCTGATCTGGGCGGACCCGGCCAACCTCGAAGCCCAGCGGGCGCTCCTCCGTGAGTCCGAATACGCCCGACTGCACCTCAACATCTGGACCGTCGCCGAGGATCGCTTGGTCACCGCTGAGGATCTGGCCGCCGCCGCTGTGCTGGACGGTCCGCTCGAGCCGGTCGCTGGACGCCACTACATCGTCGCCGTGGACCTTGGGCTCACCAATGACCGCACGGTCTGCGTGGTCGCTCATGCCGAGCCGGTGGACAAGGAATGGGGATCGTCGAAGCGTGTCGTCGTCGATCGAATCGCAAGGTGGCGCGGTACCCGTCAGAAGCCCGTCACGCTGTCAGAGGTCGAAGCGTGGCTCCTCGAAGCCACCACCCGCTACAACCGGGCCAAGGTGGTCGCCGACCCCTGGCAGGCGGCCGGGCTGTGCCAACGCCTCCGCCAACGGTCGGTGATCGTCGAGGAGTTCACGTTCAGCTCCGCCAGCGTCGGCCGGATCGGTTCGGGGTTGCATCTGGCGCTCCGAAACCGTCTCCTCCACCTTCCCAATGACGAAGACCTGCTCAGTGAGTTGGGCAATGTGCGGCTGAAGGAGACCACGCCAGGTGTTGTCCGCTTGGATCACGATGCCGGGTCCCACGACGATCAGGCCGTGGCCTGTGGACTTGCGGTCGTGTCCCTGCAAACTGCGCCTCCGCCCAGTGGTGGCGCCTACTTCTTCACCCCCGACGCCGCCGGCTTCGACCTTCTTGGCCGACCAATCCCACGGCTCCTCGGAACCTTCGCCGGAGACTCCACCATGCCGGCCTCCGTCACGATTGACGACGAGGACGACCCGGAGGACCGCCCCAACGGCCGAACCGCAGTGAGCCCGTTCCGGTGACCAGGCCAGTCGTGATCTCAGGCGCCGGACTGTTCGTCCCGGCCGACGTCGCCGCTGAGCTCGGCCCTGTGCTGGCCCACTTCCTCGAACTCGCACGGCGGGATTACCGGAAAGTGAACCCCGACGTTGTGGAGACAGTCGAGAAGATTGACCTCCTCGGCAACTGGTGGAGGAACAAAAACCTTCCGTCAAACCTTCCGTCGGTAGACACCCCATGTTCCGACCCCGTTCAATGGATCACAGTGAAGACCGCAGCCGAAGAACTCAGCAAAACACCCCGAGCCGTGACCGGCTTGCTCACCCGGGGGTCGCTCCACGGCGAACTCGTTGGGCGCACCTGGCGAGTGTCCGCCGCCTCCGTCAAGTCTCGAAAGGCAGGATCCCCATGTCCCAACTGACCGAAGCCGAGGCAGCCCTCGACGCCGCCCAGAACGCCTACAGCAAGGCTCAGGGTGCTGCCAACGCGGCCCAAGCTCGCGCCGACGAATTTCGCCAACGGGTGGCCAGTGGGGGCGGTGCTGCCGTCACACCCGCTCAGCTTGCCGATGCCGACCACTCGGCCGACCACGCCAACTTGGTGGCCGCTGGCGCCTCTCAGGGAATCCATGAGCTCACGAATGCCGTCAGCGCCGCCCGGGCCGACGAGGAGGTCGACCAGATTGTCACGACCCTGCCCAAGCTCGGGGACGAGGTAGTCGCCGCCTTGGACGCCGTAGGGGATGCTCTCGCCGAGTTTGAGGCGGCCGCTGGCAGCTTCGACGCTTTCGTCGAGCGCGCCCGGGCGCGGCTGGCTACCGCCGGCGGGGAAAGCCCGCGGGTGAAGACCCAGCCTTACGGCGTCGCCCGAGTGGACGGCATCCCCTTGTCCAAGTGCAGAGCCTCCTCCCATCTGGCTCGAGCGATTCTCCCGACCATGCGGGCAGTCAAAGCGCCCGACTTCGCCACCACCGAACTGAAGGCGCTCGCTCAGGGCGCCTCGCCGATCCCCACCACCAACTGACCACGAAGGGAAACACACATGGCCGCTCTCACCGACAAGCAGTTTCAAGAGGTCGCTCGCATCGTCCGCGTGAATGGGGCGACGCCTAAAGTCATCAAGGGTCTGGCGACTCAGTACAAGATCGACGAAAGCTATTCCGCTCGAGTCGTGACAGCACTCGACGCCGCCAACCGTGCCGCATCGAAGATGATCACCGAATCGGGCGATGCCGGAACGCCTCCCGGATCGACTGATCGCCAAGTCCGTCTGGCCGAGGAGTTGCGGACCGCAGTGAACCGAGCGGAGGCGAAGGAACCTTCGCAGTGGACGCACCAGGATATGGAAGCGCTCGCGGCCGCGAGGTTCGGCTGACCATGATCCCGGAACCAATCGGATCGCTGGCCTTTGGGGTATTGCGCCGCATCCGATCGCGTTCCATCCAACCGACCATCCGTTTCTTTCATGTGGGCGGATCGGTCGGCCAGCGCCGGCGGCACGGGCTTTCCTCTTCGATCCCGTGCCGCCTGGCGCTCTTTCTCTGAGAGGTAGATAGATGACTGCTGAAGGGAACATCGGCGCTCGCATCGTCATCATCGGCAAGGCGGTGAACTCTTGAGCGCATCCCGCCGAAAGGGCACCGCCTGGGAGAGCCAGGTCGTGGACTACCTCCGGGAGCACGGCCAGCCACACGCCGAGCGTCGCGCACTCTGCGGCACGTCCGACAAAGGTGACGTGGCCGGGGTGCCCGGGGTCATGTTGGAATGCAAGAACGAGGCGAAGGTCACGCTCGGTGCCTACGCCGACGAGGTGAAGCTACAGACGGCCAATGCCGGCGCTCAGATCGGTGCGGCCGTGGTCAAGAGGCGGAACCGCGGGCCCGGCGATGCCTACGTCGTGATGACTTTGGAGCAGTTCGCCTCGATGATCGGTGACGATACTCCCGGCACCCCTAGTTCCGTTCTTAGAGGAGCCACGCGATGAGATGCGGACGAGTACATCCGTTGTCATCTGAAGGCTGGCCCCTAACTCGCGAAGGCTGGATTGAAGATGGCTACGGCGTCTTCGACCCATGCGACGAGGGAGTCGTTGGAGTATCCCCACCCATCGCTGTGGTCGAGTCCATCCCTAAAAGATACGCGGAGAGGAAGATCGGGATCCGGGCCAATCTTCAGTTCGCCGAGCGGGGGATCGAAGGTCATGCAATAGAACTCGACGCCATCTTCTATCGGTCTGTCGAGGGACTGAGAAACGTTGAGCTCCCTTCCGCCCAGATCAGGGTGCTCGACGGCGAGATTGAACTTCTCCGCCGTGACAATGACTGGTGGGAGGGTGCGGTGCTTGTTCACGTTGTTGATGTGGTCAAGAACGGCGAGCATATGCCGTTCGGGCTGGTTCCCTCTGTGGTACGGCTGCAACTGTTTGATCTCATTGACCCAAGCCGCTTCGATGCCGACGAGCCGCTCGGCGGCGGCCGAAGCCCAGTTGTTCGCGACCTTCACGCAGGGGAAAGCATGTTGGTTCGTGGGAGTGTTCCCGGCAGCGAGGACCAGTTGCCAGATCAGATAGTCGAGTGTGGCCCGAAGATTGGTCAACATGTCGCCGAAGATAAGAGCGAGGTTGGTAAGAGTCCGCAGTTCCTCCGTCGTCTCCGACCGAACCTGCCACCTGCAATGAAGCGCGTGGGGTGGTTCAACATCCACATAGACGGTGTAGGCATAGGCGCCACCGTGGACAAACTCGACCCACTTGTCCTGAAGCTCCTGAGCGTGGAACTTGGCCCGGTCGAGCTTGGAGTAGACAACTTCAATGCGACCGGCCATATCCAAAACTAGACCACACCTATCGATGACGCGACAGACCCCGCGCCGTAACGCGGGGCCTGCGTGAGTGAGTTGGCGACGGGGGTCAGGGCTCTCCCAAGCGCGATCTGGTCACGGCCGTTGAGGTCAAATGCGAACGGGCTACTACCGATGCCGTCAGAAGCAAGGTCACGACGTTGGCCGCCGCCACCGAGTCAACGTTCGTCGGGAACCGCAACGCTCACGGACAAGGGACGATCGGGCCGACGCCTGAAGTCCACCCAACAGGTTGCGGGGAAATTCAGGCGGGTGACCTGATCCACGTATGGACGCTGGGGTCCGTGGAGAGGTCCAGTCAAAACGCCGTCCAGCGACAGCCACGTCCCCCCGAAGTGATTGACGAGCGTGCCCACGCGGTGGACCACCTTGCTCTTCGCCTTGCTGTGCAGTAGTTCGTCAAGCCGTTGCAGCTCCTCGTCGGGCACATCGACCGACACCACCTCCTCGGGAGGAAGGAATGGTGCGTTCTCCGGTCGTCGCTCGGGCTTGCCGAACACGGCGAAGGCATCGAAGTCGGTCAAGTGTTCAAGGGTGCCCCTGCACGTCGCAGGCAGACCGTCTTCGGCGAGCGATTCGATCACCGCCTGGAACGCACCCTCGTCCAGATGGGATCCCACGCAGACCATGGTCGATCCGACCCAACACTGGATGGCCCCCGCCGACCTCCCCTTGGGTTCGATCTCAAAGCGAACCATCACCAGATGTCCGTACTTCTTGATGATGCCGGGGACCTTCGGACCCTTGTGTCCGCCGTACTGGGGCACCGTCGACTGGTGCGTCTCCAACAGCGTCGGCCACGCTATCCATGAGGCCTCAGTGGAGAATGTCGGGACCTTCCTGAAGTCTCCCTGGGGAGTGCCTGGCTCGTTCGCCTGGTCCTCGCTGCCTGCTTCAACGTCAGCGTTGAGCGCTGGCTCTGCACAGATTGAGATCCGGTCGCCAGGTTCAAAGATGAGCGCCACGGTTGCCTTCCTGCGCTGCTTCGTCAGCTCCTGCACGATCGGGAAGAACTCATCTGAGATCTCATGAGGCAGCGACCCGACTTGATGCCCGTCCACCAATACGGACACGGCACCCGCGTACTGTCCCTTGGTAACAGGGACCAAGACTCCGACCGTCTGATTCTCGCGGTGTCTCTGGTATCCCGCCTTGACTGCGTCGGGGTAGGCGAAGGTGCCCGCCACGCTGATCCAGCGATCACTGGGTTGGAGCGTCGGAACTTCGTCCTGCTTCCGTCTGAACAGACTCATTCGATCACCTCGGTCGTCGCAGGAGGCCAACGGTAGGTCATCGCTGCCTCATCCGCCCTGCCTTGTGACTCCCGCCCCGGCGTTTGCGGGGCACAGGGGCAACCGTGGCAGGGGTCAACCCGTTCGGCGCAGTCTGGCCGTATCGTTTGAGGACGTGAACCGCTCCGAAATCGTCTGGATGCTCTCAACCGACGAATCCGACCAGGCCGACCTCGGCCAGTGGCTCGCTGAGCTGACCCGGCGACCGGAGTGGCACGCCCGAGCAGCATGTCGTGGTCACAGTCCATCTGCGTTCGTCCTTGCCCGCGGTGCGAATGCCGCGGTCATGGCGCGGGCCTGCGCCGTGTGCGACCGATGCACCGTCACCGAGGAGTGTCTCGCCTTCGCCCTGGCCGACCCTTACGCTATGGGGGTATGGGGTGGAACCACCGGCCGCCAACGTCGTGCGATGCGGACCGGATGAGTGGCGTGACCTTGTCAACGGATTTGTCAACCAAACTTCACCGAACCACCCTCTGTAGGCCAAACACGACCACACGAAGGCTTGGCGTACACCTAGGCCGACCTGCCCAAACCCAACTACACCGATGTGGGCCACACGAGCAAACACGGACTGACCGTCAGGCCGGCGAGGCCAAGGAGAAGGTCGGCAAGGTTGAGGAGAAGGTCGAAGAGGTGATCGACAAGGCCAAGGGCGTGCTTCACCCGAAGTAGTCCGCTGCCTCGCAGTCCTCGGGGTTACACTCCGGACGGATACGGAGCCTCATGCCCCATGACCAATAATCCCAATGACCAATAAGGAGCCCCAGATGCTTGCCACACTCGTCACCGCCAGCCCCAATGCAGTTCAGGTGTTCGCCCTGATCGCGGTGATCCTGTTCATCATCGCCGGGATCATCACCTTGAGGGACAAGACCCTATGGGCGACGTTGATCTGCGCCGGACTGGCGTTCCTGTCCGCTGCGGTGATGTACCTCGCTTAGCGCCATGGGGCGGCTAACCGGCCGCAGATCCTCGAGCCCTTCGGCGTGGCCCTCGCACGACCACAGCCGCATCTTTTTCTTGCCCACCTGGCGCCAGCCGACCCACCGCACGGGTTCGAGGTCGGCGTGGGCGAGCCCTTCCGATAGCCGTCGTCCCGGCTGACCATCCGGAAGCACTGGCCCGGTTCGGCCCGGACGGCGTTGGCGTAATAGGGCAGTTGGCCCATGGGTCCACGGTAGGGCGGGGGAGTGACCAAAGGACGATGGAGTCGTTATGCAGAACTAACCCCTGGCTCGCACACGGCGGCTCACATCGGCAACAATTTCAGTTTCAGGCCGGCCGGTCGAAGCGGATAGCTGCATTACAAGGGACCACGCGATCATTTCGAGTGTCATCACGGCTGTGACTTTCGCCTGGTCGCTTGCTGTGCGCAGGTCTTCCAGGATGTCTTTGTCCTGCGAGAACAACGCCTCCTCATTGCCGGAATCAGAATTAGCCATCGCATCACTGATAGCCACCTCGTGAGTGAGCAATGCGATCGCAAGGTCTTGGCCTACGACCAACTCGGGATCAAGCATCCGAACCTCCCTGGTTGCGGCGGTCACTATTTCTTTCGCCACCCTACGCCGCCCATTCCTTCCGCCACAGGGCCGGTGTACTCAGGGTTGGTAACGCCCCTCCGACACCGCAGGTCAGGCGTGATAAGTGCTCCGGGTGGCTCCAGACGGCGGCGTCTTCTCCTTCGGCGACGCCCAGTTCTGCGGCTCCCTTGTTGCCCGCCACGTTCGATGAGCACGAAGACGACACGATCCATGAGCATGAGTTCGTGAACACGGTGGCACCCTCGTGATCATCAGCGGTGACGTGATGGTCAGGCTGTCGTCGTAGAGATGGCTATTCCGCCGTCACCTCGGTGACGGCCGCTCTGGCCGAGGACTCGTCAACGATCGCCTTGCTGTCGGCGAAGGCGGCGACGAGGGACTGGACGGCCAGGTTGTTGACGGCCCGGGGCAGTCCCCTCGACACCTGGTGGATGAGCGCCAGCGCATCGTCGGAGAACAAGGTGTCAGCCCTTCCGGCCAACTTCAGGTGGTGGCCGACGTAGTCGGCGGTCTCGGGGCCATCCATGCCGCCCATCGAGTAGCGGAGCGCGACCCGTTGGTCGAGCGCGGCGAACGCACCGAGGCGGATCCGCCGGCGCAGCGTGGGCTGGCCGACAAGGAGGCAGGCGAAGGGTGCGTGGGAGTCCATGTCCGCGTTGGTGAGCAACCGGAGCCCTTCGAGCTGTTCCGCGTCGAGGAGGTGAGCCTCATCGAGGACCACCACCACCCGTCGTCCCCGTTCGTGCTCCTCGGTGGCGAGCGCGTCTGCCGCCTGAGGGATGAGCGAGGCCCGGTGAAACCTCGGGGTGCCGCCCAGGGTGGTCACGATCGTCGAGTAGAGGCCCCGCACCCCGACCGAGGGGTTGCCGAGGTAGATCACGGTGTGGCGACTGGCGTCGATGGAAGCGAGCGCGGCCCGGACCGCGACGGTCTTGCCGGCACCGACCTCGCCGGTGACGACCTGAAGGGTCCAAAAACGCGAAGTGGCGCCGTTTCTGTTGATGTGCGCGGCAGGGACGGAGGGTTCTGGGTCAAGGGGATGGAATGCCAGGCGCGAGCGGTAGAGCCTGCTTGCTGCCCGAGAGCGGAGTGCTTGGCAGTAAAGGCGTCGCGGCGCTTCCCCTTCTGGGTGTGCCGGGAGCGACCTGTGGTCAGGCAGCAGCCCGGTCGTACTCGCAGACGATGCCTCCGAGGATGTCGCGACGAATGATGGCACCGCCACCGTTCGCCGTGACCGGGCAGGGGATCGGCTGGGAGAGTTGCAGGCCGCGATGCGGTCTCGCTTCGTTGTAGTGCCGGACGTACTCGTCGAGCACC
>JGI20193J14888_1000576_pt1 | contig 10585 bp, 10 predicted proteins | sample NGESurdeep092012_5_FD_14888 | JGI IMG/M metagenome (IMG submission 14888)
CAGGCCGAGGAAACAGCCGACCTCGGCGATGCGGTCGCGCACGGTGTGCCAGGAAATATCGGGCTGGCCGAGCTTGAGCTCCTTGCATAGTTCGACCTGCACCTTCAGCCCGTCCTTGCCGAGCGCGGACAGCGTGCCGGCGGCGCCGCCGAATTCGCCGACCAGCACGCGCGGCTTGAGTTCGGCCAGGCGCTGCGTGTGGCGCTCGAAGGCGCCGAGCAAAGTCGCCATCTTGTAGCCGAAGGTGATCGGCACCGCCTGCTGTAGGTTGCTGCGCCCGGCCATCGGCGTGTCGCGATATTTTTTGGCGAGTGCGGCCAGCGCGTCGGCGATGGCGTCGATCTCCTGCTCGAGAATGTCGAGCGCTTCGCGGATCTGCATGACGGTGGCGGTGTCGGTGATGTCCTGGGTGGTGGCGCCCCAGTGGCTCCATTCGCCGAGCCCGCCCTTGCACAGCTTGACGAGCTGCTGGACCACAGGGAGCACCGGGTAGCCGATGCGCTCGGTCGCCTCCTTGAGCTTGGCCATGTCGATGTTCTTGGCGTCGCAGTGGCGCACGATCTCGGCGGCGGCGTTTTTCGGGATGATGCCGAGCTTGCCTTGCGCGCGCGCCAGCGCCGCCTCGAAATCGAGATATTTCTGCACCCGGTTCTCGTCCGAGAACACGTTCCGCATCGCGGGCGTGGTGAAAATATCGCGGAACACCGCGGAATCGAGGATCGTCGAGGGCATTCGGATCTCCTGAGAGACGGGTCGGGGCGCAGGTTAGCGTTTCCCCCGGTCCGATCAACCGGTTGCGCGGGACCGAGTTTCCGTCCCAAATTGCTGGAAATTGTCCGTTAGGGAGGTCCGCATGAACGTCAGCCCCAAGCCGCCGCGCAGCTTCAAGCTCGAGCCGGTGCACCCGAAGCCGGAGCATCCGCACACCATGCCCTATGCCCCGGCGGTGCATATCGTCGGCGCCTGCGACCTGATGTTCCTGTCGGGCGCGACCCCGTCGCCGCTCTACCACAAACATCCGCATGTGGACGCCGAGCACGTGCATCCGCACTCGATCGAGGAGCAGACCACGCGCGCCATGGAGGCGATCAAGTCGATCCTCGACCATACCGGCGCCAGCTGGCGCGACGTGGTCAAAGTGACCAAGTACCTGACCGACTTCCGCGAGGCCGACGCCATGCACGCGACCATGGCAAAATATTTCGGCGACTGGCGGCCGGCCAGCACAACGGTGTGCATCAATTCGCTGTCGTCGCCGGGCGCGCGCATCGAGCTCGACATGATCGTGGCGCTGCCGAAGCAGGCCTCGTGACGCTTCCTCCCCATCTCGCCCGCATCGTCGACGCGTCGTATCCGCGGTTTTCCGACAGCGAGATGGCGCGCCGGCGCGCGGCGCTGGAGGAATTGCTGGAACGCGCCGAGTGCGATCATCTGCTATTCTGCGGCGCCAATCGATTTGGCTCAGCGGTGCAATGGCTGACGCAATGGCCGGTCACCGCCGAGGCGGTCGGCGTCATGTCGCCGCGCGAGCGCGACGCGCTGTTCGTGCAATATGTCAATCACGCGCCGCAGGCGCGGCTGCTCGCCGACAAGGCCGATGTGACCTGGGGCGGCGAATCCTCTATTGCCGCCGCCATCGGGGTGCTGGCCAAGCGCGGCGCGCGCGAACAGCGCGTGGCGACCATCGGCCCAATGAGTGCCGACCAGCACGCCGCCTTGTCGGCGCGCTTCGGCAAGCCGAAGAACCTCAATCGCGACTACATCCGGCTGCGTCAGGTCAAGTCGGCTGAGGAACTGGACTGGCTGCGCATCGGCGCGCATTTCAGCGATCTCGGCATGGCGGCGCTTCGCGACGGTGTCAGGCTCGGATTGAACGAGCGCCAGCTCGGCGACCTGGTCGAGCGCGCTTACGTTTCGCAAGGCGCGAATAACGTCATTCACTACATCGGCACCACCTCGATGAGCGCGCCCGATCTGGCGGTGCCGCAGCAATTTGCGTCGACGCGGCGCGTACAGGCCGGCGATGTGGTGGTAGCCGAGATCAGCGCGGCATTCTGGGAGCATCCCGGGCAGGTGTTACGAAGTTTCGCGCTGGGCGAACCGAGCCCGCTCTATCGCGCGCTGCATGCGGCGGCCGATGCCGCGTTCGACGCCATCGCTGCGGTGCTCAAAGCCGGCGTCACGCCGGCGCAAGTGATCGAGGTTTCCGGCGTGATCGAGGATGCCGGCTTCACCATTATCGACGATCTCTTGCACGGCTATGGCGGCGGCTACCTGCCGCCGATCCTCGGCTGCAAAAGTCGCCCCGCCGGCCCGGTGCCCGAAGCGCCGTTCCGCGCCGGGCAGACGGTGGTGATCCAGCCCAATGTGGTGACGCGTGACGGCAAGGCCGGCGTGCAGACCGGCGAGATGGTGGTAATTACCGAGACCGGCATCGAGCGGATGCACACGATGCCGAGGGGATTTGTGCAACTGTGATGTCATGCCCGCGAAGGCGGGCATGACAGGAGGAATGCTACCCGAGNTGCTCCTTCATCCAATCCGCGCTCTGCGAGCGCCAGCGGTAGGCGCGGTTGGTGGCGATGTGGTTGCCGTCCTCGATCATCATCAGTTCGACCGGCCCCTTCACCTCGCGCGCCAGGCGCTCGGCGTCTTTCGCGGGAACGATGCGGTCGAGCCGCCCGTTCACGATGAAAATGGGACAGGTGATTTTGTCCGCCACGCCTTCGAGCGACAGCGTATTCGCATTTTTGCGCGCCTCTTCGTTGGTCTTGCAATGGCTGCGCACGCGGAACGCTTCGCGCGTCAGCTCCGGCAACCCGTCCCAGGCCTCGGCCCAATTAAACGGCCCGCCGAGCGCGATGCAGGCCTTGATACGCTTGTCGAACGCGGCTGCGCGCGGGGCGTAATAGCCGCCGAGGCTGACGCCCCACATGCCGATGCGCGCGGCGTCGAGATCGCGGCGCGTCGCCACGTAATCGAGCACGGCCTTGACTGGCACTTCGTAGTCGCCGCGGATGGCGAAATCGTACTGCGCCTCGCCCTGGCCGGGCCCGTCAAAAATCAGCGTCGCCATTCCGCGCGCCAGGAACGGTGCTTCATAGGCCTCGCCCTCTTCCTTGGTGGAATCAAGCCCGACCGCCATCGCCACCACCGGCGTTTTTTCGATGCCGGCCGGCTTGCGCAGAATGCCGGCGAGCGTCTTGCCCTGATACGGAATCTCGACGCGCTCGCCGGGCGGCCTCAGGTGAGGAAGTGCCGCTTGCCGGCACTCGACCGCTTTCATGTGCGCGACTTTCATCTGAGGCACGTCGTTGACGAACAGAAACGACGCGAAATGATAGTAGACGCCGGCGCGCTGCAGGCATTCGCCGGCGGTGAGGAAATGCTTTTGCGCCAGCGCCGCGCGGCCGAGCTGCTCATGATGTGCAGCGCGCGCCGACCAGGCGCGGCACCAGTCGCTATAGGAGGTGAGCGAGCCAGTGACTTCCTCGAAATCGGTGAGCACGACGCCGTTGGCGACGAAACGCGGGCCCCAATGCGAAATCGCGGCCTTGAGCAAAGGGTCGGATGACATGAATTAGATCCTTGTGGCGGGAAGGTTAGCTTTTTGCTTGGCGCATGATCTTGTCCGAAAACCGGTACCTACTTTTCGGGATCATGCGCTTTTTTCGTCGCGCCGATACCAGGGCATGAAGTGCCGCGTGGTCCAGTTCACCAGCAGCTCGAAACCGACGCCGAAGGCGGCCAGCAGCAGCACGCCGACGAAGGCTTCGTCGTGGTGATACGAGCGCGAATTATAGAGGATGTAGTAGCCGAGCCCACCGACCGAGAGAAAGAACTCCGCCACCACCGCGCCGATCAGCGCGCGCCCGGCGGCGAGCCGGAAGCCGGCCAGCAAATAGGGCATCGAAGCGGGCAAGACGATATCGATCAACATGCGCAGGCGGCCGGAGCGGAACGAGCGCGAGACCTCCAGGTATTCGCGCGGTACTGAGCGGGCGCCGTCGGCGACGTTCATGGTGATGGCGAATATCGCGGCGAAGATGATGGTGGCGATGCGAGCCGCGCCCGAATAGCCAAACCACAGCGAAAACAGCGGCAGCACGATGATCATCGGCAGGGCGTTGAAGCCGTTGATGTAGACGCGGATCATCCGGTCGACGGTGTTGCTGCGTCCCATCAGCAGCCCGATGATGGTGCCGGCGACGATGGTGATCGCCAGTCCTTCGGTCACCGCCCAGAGCGTGGCGCCGAGCGCCTGCAGGAACACCGGGTCGACGATCACGCGCGGAATGGCCAGCAGCACGGTGCTCGGCTTGGCCACGTAAGCGGGGGCGAAGGCGCGCACCACGATCTCCCACACCAGCAGGATGGCCAGCCCGGTGGCGAGCCGCGGCACGAAGCTGCCGGCGCCGCGGCGCGCCTCAACTCGCGGCGTCGTCGGCGCGGAAGCAGAGACGAGTGCCGTCTCAGTCATCTACTGCCTCCACTTCGCAAAGTGCTGTTCGATCTTCAAGCCGAGCCGCGTCAAACCGACGCCGATCACCCCGATCACCAGGATCGAGGCGAATACGCCGGCGGTATCGAAATCCTGCGACGCGCCCATGATCAGCTGGCCGAGCCCGGTCGACGACAGGAAGAACTCAGCCGCGATCATGCCGACCAAGGCGCGGCCGATCGCCTGGCGCACGCCGGTCATGGTGTAGGGCAGGGTGTAGGGCAGCATCACCTCGCGCCACAACGCCCATTCGCTCGAGCGGAACGATTTTGCCACTTCGATCAGCTCGGGTCTCATGCTGCGGGCGCCTTCCACCGTGTTGTAGAGCACCGGAAACACGGTGAACAAAAACACCACCAGCACCTTGGGTGCGAAGCCGAAGCCCATGATCGACAGGATGAACGGGATCAACGCCACCATCGGCGTGGCGTAGAGAATCATGATGTAGGGCTCGATGCCGATGCGCAGCACGCGCACGCGCGCCAGCAGCATGCCGAGCGGCGCGCCGACCGCCAGCGCCAGCACGAAGCCGGTGAGGAACAGCTCGCTCGAGTCGAGCAGTTGGCTGATGAATTCGCCGCGCGAAATAAGTTGCCAGAGCCGCACCAGGGTTTCCGACAACGGCACCATGAAGGCCGCGCTGGTGCTGCGCCCGGCGATCTCCCACAGCGCGATGCCGGCGAGAATGCTGATCCAGAGCGGCGCGTGGCGGCGGATGCTACTTTGCACGGGCATTGCTCACTAAATTCAGTAGCGTAGGGACCTCGGCGGTACTCCCCCTCCCCTGGGGGGAGAGGGTGGGGGTGAGGGGGCAAGTGACTCTCGATAGGCCATAACCCCTCACCCGCCCGCCTTCGCTAAAGCTTCGGCGGGCGACCTCTCCCAATGGGAGAGGTGAAAAGCGCCCGTGGCACCCGCGCAGAGCTACTTCACCATTGCGTTGGCGTCTTTCCACACGCTGGCATCGACGAATTTGTCGTAGCTCACCGCTTCCTTGTCGGGCTTGATCGAGCCGATCTTCTTCATGAGAGCGGCGACCGCCTCGATCTTGTTGCGCGGCATGCCGTCGTCCTTCGCCGCCCAGAAGTCGGTGTCGAGGTAAGCCTTGAGCGCCGCCTTGTTGACGTCCTTGTTGTGCCCGGTGACGGCGGCCACCTCGGCGACCGTGTCGGCGTTCTTCGGGTCCTGCATGAAGCGGGCGGCCTCGACCATACCGGCGACCGTGCGCACGATGGCGTCGCGGTTCTTATCCAGATTGTCCTTGCGCACCACCAAGATCAGGTAATGGCTGGTCGGATTGGTATTCTTCATCGCCAGCAGGATGTTCAGCTTCTTGCCCTGATGCTCGATCTCGGCGAGGTCATCGAGATGCAGTACGGCAAAGTGCAGCCGGCCGGCCAGCAGCGCTGGGCCCGGGCTGGAGCCGAGCGCCACCTGCTTGACCTCTTCGAGCTTCACGCCTTTGCAGCCGGCGGCGAGCATCGAGCGCAGCGCCACCGAGCGCGCGCCATTGATCGAGTCGACGGCAACATCCTGACCGACCATATCCTTGCAGGTCTTGCCGGCGTCGGTGGTGCCGAGCACCCAATCCGGATTCGGCATGCCGTAGAGCGCGACCAGCGGAACGTCGGCATTGGAGATCTGGACGATCACTGGCGGCGTCGGCGACCAGGCGAGATCGATGTCGCCGGCCACCACCGCGCGCGCCGCGGCGGTGCCGTTATCGAACGGGCGGATTTCGACGTCGACGCCGTGCTTCTTGAAGAAGCCCTGCTTCTCCGCGACCAAGGCGATCATCACGGAAAAGATCGGCGGAATGCCCGGAGTGGCGATGACGACTTTCTTTGCCTGCGCCGACGCCGGTCCGGCGCCGATCAGGAGTGCGGCCAGCATAGCACCGCCGGCCATCAGGTTGAAGCTTCTGCGGATCATGGAATCCTCCGTTATTGCTTGCGTTTTCTTATGTCAGCGTTCGAGAACGAATTCGGCTTCACGGGCTTCCCGCATCAGCGTGCCCCACACCTGCTCGCGCAGTTCGGCGAAGCGCGGCTCGCGCAGCGTCTCGCGCGTGCGCGGCTGCGGCAGATCGATGGTGATGGTCTCGTGGATGCTCGAGGGCCGGCCCTTGAGCACGATCACCCGGTGGCCGAGCAGCACCGCCTCCTCGATCGAATGGGTGACGAAGATCATGGCGGTCGGCCGCTCGTCCCAGATGCGCAACAGCTCGAATTGCAGGATTTCGCGGGTCTGCGCGTCGACTGCCGCGAACGGCTCGTCCATCAGCAGCACGTTCGGTTCGACGGCGAGCGCGCGCGCCAACCCGCAGCGTTGCTGCATGCCGCCGGACATCTGATAGGGGAACGCGGTCTCGAAGCCGGTGAGGCCGACCAGCTTGATGAACTCGGGTACCTTACGCTCGACCTCCGCCTTCGGCGCGCCGGCCATGCGCAAGCCGTAGGCGACGTTGTCGAACACCGTCTTCCACGGGAACAGGCCGAAATGCTGGAACACCATGGCCACGCCGGCGATCGGCTCTTCGACGCGCTGGTTGCCGACCCAGATTTCGCCGGCATCGTGCGGCAGCAGGCCGTCGATGCAGCGCAGCAGCGTGGTCTTGCCGCAGCCGGACGGCCCGACCACGGCGACGATCTCGCGTTCGGCCACGTCGAAATCGATATTGCGGAATACTTCGAGCGTACCGTAACGCTTGGCCAGTCCCTTGACGCGGATACGCGGTTCGCTGGCGGCACCTTGCGAAGTGGACGAGCGAATGGCGGATGCCGCCGTTTGTTGATTTGTCACTCGGCGGCCTGTGTCGAGGGTTTGGCGTTGATCTTAGCCCAGTAGTCGGCGGCCTGNTTGGAGCGTTCGAGTGCTTCCGCGGTCTCGAAACCGGGCGCCATCGAGCCGTCNNNGCCNGCGAGAATNTGGTGGTGTTCGATGTTCAATGTGCGCAACCAGCGCTGCTGTCCCATGGTGATGGCGACAAAATAGCCGATCTCGACCAACTCCGGCTCGCTGAAATGCTTGTGCAGGCGGGCCCAGAAAGCATCGTCGGTCGGCAAATCCCAGGTAATCGCCTCGGCATAGGCAAGCGCGGCTTTTTGCCGCTCGTCGTAGCGCGTCGAACTCTCGAAATTGATCAGGTCGGCGTAGTCGTCTTCCATGAGACCGGACTTGGCCGCCTTGATCGAGCGCTGGTTGCCGCAGAATTCGCACAGCACAGAGCGTGAGACATAGATGCGGCAGAGCTCCTTGATGTTGTGAGCGGCCACGCCGTTCTTGAACACGTCGCGCCAGGTATTGGCGAACGACCAAAATGCCGCCGGCACGTGCGCACGAATCGCCTGGCTTTCCGGCCGCGGCGTTCCCTCGCGCGCACAACGTTCAAACTCGGCGATCATGGCAGGGTCTTTGACCGTTGCCGGATCGATGTAGCTAATGCGCGGTTTAGACATCGACGAGTTCTCCCAGGAAGGATTGTTATGCGCGCCCGTTGCGGACGCGACGATTGTTGTGGCCTCGCTCGCATGTTGCCGCAACCGAGCCGAACGGGCAACGCCGGTGACGCGATCACTTAACCCTATATTTGGCTCGACAATGTCCCGCCGCGTTGGCGGGCAGCGGCGCTGGGTGGGCGCATGCCCGTATTTACTGGGTTTTTGTGCCGCGCAACCGATCGTTAGGCTCAATCAATCGTTACAGGTTGCGCAGGATTACCATGCAGTATTGTTAATGTCGCGAAAGGTTACTCTAAAGTTATCCGCATCGCACACCGATCGTAAACAATAGTAATTCAGCCGCTCTTCAGCATAGCCCCAGATGGGCTGACGAAATTAGCAATTGAATACTTTGTCTCTTTTAGTCTCGTCGCGAGCAGAACGGCCAAGTTTCAGATCGCGTCAAACGGGACCAAAACCTTGCGTGCCAGCACCATCGTCATGATCGGGTTCGCCGTCGTGTTCGGCCTGCTCGCCGTGTTCATCGCCCAGGCCTGGCTCAACAACCAGGCCAGCATGCAGGCGAAGAATTTCGAGGCGAACAAGAAGTCGGTAGCGATGCAAACCGTTGTCGTCGCCAAGCAGCCGCTGCGTTTCGGCACCGAGCTCACTGCGTCAATGCTGCAGGAAGAGCCGTGGCCGGTGGCCTCGATGCCGGCCGGCGCCTTCACCAAGATCAGCGACGTCTTGCATGGCGGCCGCCGCGTGGTTCTCACCGCGATCGAGCCGAACGAGCCGGTGCTTTCGCTCAAGATCACCGGCCCCGGCGAACGCGCGACGCTTTCGGCACTCGTGAAGCCGGGCATGAAGGCGGTGACCATTCGCGTCAACGACGTGGAAGGCGTCGGCGGCTTCGTGCTGCCGGGCGACCGCGTCGATGTCGTGCTCACGCGCCAGATCGAAAAGGGTTCGGCCAGCACCGAAGTCGTGCTGCAGAATACGCGCGTGCTGGCGGTCGACCAGAGCGCCGACGAACGCGCCGCCAAGGCAGCCGTGGCAAAGTCGGTCACGCTCGAAGTGAGCACGGTGGAAGCGCAGAAAGTCTGGCTGGCGTCGTCGGTCGGCAATTTGTCACTGCTGTTGCGCAAGGCGGGCGAAACCGCCGAAACGAAGACGCGCAAGATCACGCTCAACGATTTGAGCGGAAACGAACCGGTCATCAGCAGCGACAAGGTCGCGACCACGACGGTGGTGGTCACGCGTGCAGCGGCAAAACAGGAATACACCGTGCCGGTCGAAGGCAGTCGTGGGGATATGACGACCGGTCAGGATATGGGCGCCCGGTAATTCCGGGCGCGGGGTCAATCAAGGACGGGGGAGTGTGTCGTGAATAACAAGAATGAATTTGTCGCCGGCTTTGCCTGGCGGCGCTTGGACAGGACCGCGGGCGCTGGCTGCTGGCTGCGCGATCTGGCGATCGCCTTGCTGGCCGCGATGATAACGACGCTTCTGTTCATGGCCGGCAACGCCTATGCGCAGGATCGCGTCATCCAGATCACGGGCAATACCCATACCGCCATGGTGACGGTCACCATCGGCAAGTCGCAGGACGTGCGCACCGGCACCAGCTTCGTCGACGTCATGGTCGGCGATCCGGAGGTCGCCGATGTCAATCCGCTGACCGATCACACGCTGTCGATTCTCGGCAAAAAGATCGGCACCACCCGCGTGCAGGTCTATGCCGAGGGCAAGAAGCTGATCGGCATCTTCGACGTCGAGGTGTCATACGACATCAGCCGGCTGACCAACGAGCTCAAGCGCCGTTTCGCCGGCTCGCATCTGCAAGCGTCTTCGGTCAACGGCCGCATCATGCTGTCGGGCGAGGTGGCCGATGCCGCCACCCTCGACAAGGCGGTCACCATCGCGCGCCAGTTCAGCCCGGAGATCATCAATTCGGTGTCGGTGATGTCCCCGCAGCAGGTGATGCTGGAAGTGCGCTTCATCGAAATCTCGCGCACTGCCGGCCGCGAGCTGGGGGTGCAGTGGAACCGCTTTGGCGGCAACAGTCTCGTCAATGTGGGCGACCGCACGACGAATCTGCCGGTCGGACCAGCGGAGGTGGCGGCCGGCGTGATCTCCGGCTCGTCCCCGTTCGGCTTCGCAATTGCCCGGCTGGTGGCGGGGGGCGCATCAACCGACGTGATGATCAATGCACTCGAGCAGAAGGGCATCGCCCGCAGCCTGGCCGAGCCCAATCTGGTCGCGCTCTCGGGCGACACCGCAAGCTTCCTGGCCGGCGGCGAATATCCGATTCCGGTGTCCGGCACCTTTGGCCAGGTCACCGTCGACTATAAGAAATACGGCGTCGGACTGGCCTTCACGCCGACCGTGCTCGGCGGCGGGTTGATCAACCTGAAGATCGAGCCGGAGGTGAGCCAGATCGACACCACCCACACGGTGTCGGTGACCAACGGCATTTCGGTGCCCGCGCTGATCGTGCGGCGCGCCTCTACCACGATCGAGCTGCGCGACGGCCAGAGCTTCATGATCGGCGGGCTGCTTCAGAGTCGGTTTCGGAAGTCATGAAGCACGCGCAATGCGACGCACGAGGAGCATGACGGAAGCAGCGTAGAGGAAAGCGCGA
>JGI20193J14888_1000578_pt1 | contig 10581 bp, 9 predicted proteins | sample NGESurdeep092012_5_FD_14888 | JGI IMG/M metagenome (IMG submission 14888)
ACAAGCGGTGGAGCATGTGGTTCAATTCGATGCAACGCGAAGAACCTTACCTGGGTTTGAAGAGTGATGGAACGGCGATGAAAGTCGCTCTCCCCGCAAGGGGCCGTCACTTAGGTGCTGCATGGCTGTCGTCAGCTCGTGTCGTGAGATGTTGGGTTAAGTCCCGCAACGAGCGCAACCCTTGTCCGCAGTTGCCACCATTTAGTTGGGAACTCTGCGGAGACCGCCGGTGACAAACCGGAGGAAGGTGGGGATGACGTCAAGTCCTCATGGCCTTTATGTCCAGGGCTACACACGTGCTACAATGGCCGGTACAAACCGTTGCAAGCCAGCGATGGCAAGCCAATCGGAAAAAGCCGGTCTCAGTTCGGATTGCAGGCTGCAACTCGCCTGCATGAAGCTGGAATCGCTAGTAATCGCGGATCAGCACGCCGCGGTGAATACGTTCCCGGGCCTTGTACACACCGCCCGTCACATCACGAAAGTCGGCTGTACCAGAAATCGGTGGGCGAACCCGCAAGGGACGCAGCCGCTTAAGGTATGGTCGGTGATTGGGGTGAAGTCGTAACAAGGTAGCTGTAGGAGAACCTGTGGCTGGATCACCTCCTTTCTAAGGGATCTCGGAATCGAGAGGCTCTCATGCCTTTTGGCTCCGCAGTCCTAAGGTCGACGAAGGATTTCGTAGATGTGTCTCTGTTCAGTTTCCAGGGAACCGGAAGGTTCTTTCGAATCCGGACGACCCTCTTTCTCCCCCATTATTTCGGAGGGCCTGTAGCTCAGCTGGTTAGAGCACACGCTTGATAAGCGTGGGGTCGATAGTTCAAATCTATCCAGGCCCACCAAGCTCGCAGGCACGTCAGCGTGCCGCCAGCGAAGACGAGAGTCGGGGCTGTAGCTCAGCTGGGAGAGCGGCGGCTTTGCAAGCCGTAGGTCGTCGGTTCGATCCCGATCAGCTCCACCAACTTTCGTTGGTTGTGGTCTTGAACGCCGCGACGACGACGCTTCACGCGTCGTCCCCCCGGCCCCCCTCCACGTTTCGGAATGGAATGGGGAGGGTAGAAGCAAAAGATCGGTCTTTGACAGCAGAATCGAGTGATTAGCAAATTTTTAAACGCGAATTTTTTTGTACGATTCGCGCCTGAAGTATTTTATGGCCAAGCTACTAAGGGTGAACGGTGGATGCCTTGGCGCTAAGCGGCGATGAAGGACGCGGCAAGCTGCGATAAGCCACGGGGAGCGGCAAACACGCTTTGATCCGTGGATCTCCGAATGGGGAAACCCAGCGGGAGTCATGTCCCGTTACGGCGATCTGAATACATAGGGTCGTCGAGCAAACTCCGGGAAGTGAACCATCTCAGTACCGGAAGGAAAAGAAAGCAATTGCGATTCCGTCAGTAGCGGCGAGCGAACGCGGAACAGCCCAAACTCGAGAGCCTCCGGGCTCTCGGGGGTTGTGGGGCGGAGTCCGGATCAGATCCGGAGAGTTACCAAATGCGCACCTAGAAGAACGGCTTTGGAATAGCCGGCCAAAGAGGGTGATAGCCCCGTATTCGAAAGGTGTCGCGTCTCTCGACTCCGTTCCCGAGTACCACGAGGCACGAGAAACCTCGTGGGAATCCGGGAGGACCATCTCCCAAGGCTCAATACGTCTTAGCGACCGATAGTGAACTAGTACCGTGAGGGAAAGGTGAAAAGAACCCCTGTTAGGGGAGTGAAATAGTACCTGAAACCGTTCATCTACAAGCAGTGGAACCACCATGGGGCAACCCGGTGGAACCGCGTGCCTTTTGCATAATGAGCCGGCTAGTTACCGTCAGTGGCAAGGCGAAGCGACGTGCTGAGCCGTAGCGAAAGCGAGTCTGAATAGGGCGTTCAGTCACTGGCCGTACACGCGAAGCGGGATGATCTAGCCTGGGCCAGGATGAAACGCGGGTAACACCGCGTGGAGGTCCGAACCGGTGTTTGTTGAAAAAAGCTCGGATGAGCTCAGGCTAGGGGTGAAAGGCTAATCAAATTCCGTTATAGCTCGTTCTCCTCGAAATGCCTTTAGGGGCAGCCTTGGACGAACACCCGCGGTGGTAAAGCGCTGGATGGACTAGGGGCCTTACCAGGTTACTGAATCCAACCAAACTCTGAATGCCGCGGAGTGCTATCCAGGAGTGAGACGGCGGGGGATAAGCTTCGTCGTCAAAAGGGAAAGAACCCAGAGCGCCAGCTAAGGTCCCAAAATTCGTGCTCAGTGGAAAACGATGTGGAGACGCTCAGACAGCCAGGAGGTTGGCTTAGAAGCAGCCATCCTTTAAAGAAAGCGTAATAGCTCACTGGTCAAGTGGCTCCGCGCGGACAATTCAACGGGGCTCAAGCACGATACCGAAGCTGCGTCTGCGATCGGGATGCGTCCTGGTCGCGGGGTAGAGGAGCATTCCGTGCGCGTCGAAGGCAGACCGAAAGGATTGCTGGAGCGCACAGAAGAGACCCTGCCGGCACAAGTAGCGATAAAGCAGCCGAGAACGCTGCTCGCCGAAAGTCTAAGGTTTCCTGAGCAAGGTCAATCCGCTCAGGGTCAGTCGGATCCTAAGGCGAGGCCGAGAGGCGTAGCCGATGGACAACAGGTCAACATTCCTGTACTTCCTTTCGGGTGATCAAGACCGATGGGGTGACGCAGGAGGCTAGGTGGACCCATCCGTTGGTTGAGATGGGCCAAGCTCGTAGGCGAGAGGGACAGGCAAATCCGTTCCTCTGATTTAGAGTCGACGCCGAGAAGTGAGTGCGAGGCCGCAAGGCCGTAAAGCCACCGATGCCACGCTGCCGAGAAAAACCTCTAAGGAATCCGGAGGGAATCCGTACCGCAATCCGACACAGGTAGACAAGGAGAAAATCCTCAGGCGCTCGAGTGAAGCGATGCGAAGGAACTCGGCAAATTGACACCGTAACTTCGGAATAAGGTGTGCCCCATGACGTGTAGGGATTTACTCCTGAAGCGCCGCGGGGTTGCAATGAAAAGGCCCAGGCGACTGTTTATCAAAAACACAGGACTCTGCGAAGTCGAAAACGACGTATAGGGTCTGACGCCTGCCCGGTGCTGGAAGGTTAAGGAGAGGGGTCAGCCGCAAGGTGAAGCTCTGAACCGAAGCCCCAGTAAACGGCGGCCGTAACTATAACGGTCCTAAGGTAGCGAAATTCCTTGTCGGGTAAGTTCCGACCTGCATGAATGGCGTAACGATCTGGGCACTGTCTCCGCATCGCGCTCGGCGAATCTGTACTTCCGGTGAAGATGCCGGATACCCGCACGTAGACGGAAAGACCCTGTGCACCTTTACTATACCCTGGCCTTGAACTTTGGTGCTGTCTGCGCAGGATAGGTGGGACGCTTTGAACCTGGGGTTTTGGCCTCGGGGGAGCGGACGGTGAGATACCACCCTGACGACACTGGAGTTCTAACCTAGCCCCGTGATCCGGGGTGGGAACACGGTCAGGCGGGTAGTTTGACTGGGGCGGTCGCCTCCTAAATTGTAACGGAGGCGCTCAAAGGTACTCTTAGGCGGATTGGAAACCCGCCGTTAAGTGTAAAGGCAGAAGAGTGCTTGACTGCGAGAGGTACATCTCAAGCAGGTGGGAAACCAGGACTTAGTGATCCGGTGGTTCTGTATGGAAGGGCCATCGCTCAACGGATAAAAGGTACGCCGGGGATAACAGGCTGATCTTGCCCAAGAGTTCACATCGACGGCAAGGTTTGGCACCTCGATGTCGGCTCATCGCATCCTGGGGCTGAAGCAGGTCCCAAGGGTCCGGCTGTTCGCCGGTTAAAGCGGTACGTGAGCTGGGTTCAGAACGTCGTGAGACAGTTCGGTCCCTATCTCGTGTGGGCGCAGGAAATTTGCGGGGCCCCGACCCTAGTACGAGAGGACCGGGTTGGACGAACCTCCTGTGCACCGGTTGTCGCACCAGCGGCACACGCCGGGTAGCGGAGTTCGGTCTGGATAAACGCTGAAAGCATATAAGCGTGAAGCCGACCCCAAGATGAGATTTCCCCGGGGCGCAAGCCCCCTGAAGGACCGTGGGAGATGACCACGTTGATAGGCCGGGTGTGGAAACGCTGCGAGGCGCGAAGCTGACCGGTACTAATCGTCCGTGCGGCTTGGCCATAAAATTCTCCAGGTGCGAGTCGTCGAAGACATTCGCGTGAAGGAAGCAAGAGTAGGCAAATGAAAGACTGATCACCCGGTTCTGCACGGAAGCTCACGATGAAATAGAGTTTCCGGTGGCCTTATCGAGGGGGCTCCACCCGTTCCCATTCCGAACACGGCCGTTAAGCCCCTCGGAGCCGATGGTACTGCACGGGAAACTGTGTGGGAGAGTAGGACGCTGCCGGGAAATTTGAAGGGCCCGGACCCAAAAGGTCCGGGCCCTTGTCTTTTCTTCCGCGACGCGACGGTTGCCAGGGTTTTGTTCTGTCAGACTCTGCGCTCGTGAGCGGCGCGCACCGGAGTAGACAGTTCGGGGTGCTTGCCCTGGCTCTGGGTCTCGGCACGATCGTTCTGTTCCCGAAGGCCCTGTTCTGTGGAGAGTCCTTTTTCGAACGGGACATTCAGGCCTTCTATCGCCCCGCAAAGTCCCTGTTGGTTCCCCTCGCCAAAGGCTCGTCCGGACTCCCTCTTTGGAACCCTTTTTTCGCCTCGGGCCAGCCGTTTGCCGCCAATCCTGAGCACGAAGTCTTTCATCCGCTGACCGCACTCTTTTTCCTTCTTCCGTTCGAATGGGCGTTTCGCCTCCAGTTCATCCTGCCCGTCTTCGGCGCGGCCCTCTCGATGTTTTTCTTCCTTGACTCGCTCGGACTCGGGTTCGAATCGGCCACGCTCGGCGCGCTGGCTTGGGGGTTCGGGGGGTACACCCTTTCGACGACGAACCTCCTACCTATCCTGTTCGCGATCGCGGTTCTCCCCGCGGTCCTTGCGTTTGCGGTTCGCCTCGTGAGCCGCGGAGGGCGGTGGGACCTTCCCGGGCTTTCTCTGATGGTCGGACTCGAGTGCCTTGCCGGTGAGCCGTCGACGCTCCTCATGACCGCTTTCCTCCTCCCCGCGTCTCTGGCTCACTTTGTGCTGGGGAACGACGGTGCCGTGCGGCTCCGCCGCTCCTTTGCACGGCTCGTCGCTGGGCTTTTCCTCGGTGGAGCCCTCGGCGCCGTGACGCTGATGCCGGGCCTCCACCACGCTTCTAAGACCGTGCGGGCCGGCGGCCTTCCCGACAGCGTGGCCGATAAGTGGTCGCTCCCTCCCATCCGCCTCCTCGAGTTCGTGGCTCCGCGGATCCTTGGTCATGTTGACCAGCCCGATGAGCGGTGGTACTGGGGCGGGAAACTCTACCCCGGGAAGAACTACCCCTTTCTCTACTCGATCTACCCGGGGCTTCTCGTCGCGGTCCTCTCGGGCGTGGCGGTCACCCGCGGCCCTCCGGGGCGATTGGTCTGGGTCGGTACAGCGGTTCTCGGGACCCTCCTTGCGGTCGGCACGCATTTTCCGTTCTGGCATCTCGCCAGGAGCGTGGTCCCGGGACTGAAGGGTCTTCGCTACCCGGAGAAGTTCATCCTGCTTACGGTCTTCGCGACCGTGGTTCTGTCCAGCCTCGCTTTCGAAGAGCTGCTGCGCGACCGGACGAACCTTCGCCGCCACCTCGTCCAAGGCCTCGGCGTCGTTGGCTGCCTAGCGACCTTCACCGGCGTCATCCTCCTCGGCCTCGATGTTCTTCGCGGGAATAGCCTCTGGGTGAGCTGGGGTATTTCGCCCGCCATCGCAGACTCCTGGGCCTCCGTGGCGGCCGGTGACGCGATCCGGATCGGAGTGACCGCCGCGGTCGCTCTTGGGGTGCTGGTTTTCTTTCGCCGCGCGGTCTGGCTCCTGATACCGGTCGCGGCAGCCGATCTCGTCCTGGCCGGGCGGCCGCTCGTCCCGACGAAGCCTTCGGCCGTGCTCTCCGGCGTCCCCCCTTTCCTTTCTCCGCTCGTCCAGGTGAAACCTCCGGGGCCGCTCTTCCATTTCGCGGCGTGGGACCCGCGGCTCGGGACGACGACGGGAATCTGCAAGCCTCCCGTTCCGGCCCAGTGGGGGATCTCCACGACGTTGGAGGAGGATTTCGACCTGACCGAGCTTCGCTGGAGCTACCGGGCGACTCGAATGTTTTTCGAGGCGGTCCGCACCGATTCTTCCCTCTTTTCTCCGCTCCTCCGACGGCGAGGTGTCGCCGCAGTTCTCCGCTTCCGTCCGGAGCTTTCCGGAGCCGTGGGAGACCGGCTTTCGGTCGGTCCCGAGGGCCCCCTCTGGCTCCTCTCGACAACGAATCCCTCTCCTTTCGCCTTTTGTGCAAGCCGGCTGGTGCCCGGTGCTGGAGAAGAAGGCTGGCTTCACGCCGTGAAGCGCCTCGGACGGGACGCGGCCACGACGGCTGTCGTGGACCTCCACGACCTCGAGCTCTTCCCGGGCGAGGTGTCTGAGGGACGAGTCGAGGGGCTCCTCGTTAGGCCGGGTCGAGTCGAATTCGACGTGACAGCGAACGGGCCGAAGCCTGCCTTCGTCGCCATCAACCAGACGTGGGACGAGGGCTGGAGCGCGCGGGTGGATGGTGTCTTCGCGCCTGTCGCCCGGACGGATCTCTCGCTCTGCGGCATCCTCGCGCCGCCGGGTCGCCACCACGTCGCGCTCGTCTACGAGGATCCCTGGGTCACCGCCGGGCTCCTCGTGTCTCTGGCTGGCCTGGCGGCGCTCCTCGTCGTGCCCGTCCTCCCGCCGCTTCGGCTTCGCCCGCGGGCGATCCCATGAGAGCATCCCAGCGATGACGACGAAGCGCGCGTTGTTGACGGGAATCACCGGTCAGGACGGCAGCTATCTCGCCGAGCTTCTGCTGGCGAAGGGCTACGAGGTCCATGGGATCATCCGCCGCTCCTCGTCCTTCAATACAGAGCGCCTTGACCACCTCTATCAGGATCCGCACGTGCCGAAGCGGAACCTGGTGCTCCACTACGGCGACCTGAACGACGCGTCCTCCCTGAACCGCATCCTGCGCGTCGCCACACCGCACGAGATCTACAACCTCGGCGCCCAGAGCCACGTGAAGGTGTCCTTTGACGTCCCGGAATACACGGCGGAGGTCACGGCCGTTGGCGCCACCCGCATCCTCGAAGCCATCCGCGAGCTCGGGCTCCGTCCGCGCTTCTACCAGGCGTCCTCATCCGAGATGTTCGGGAAAGTGGCCGAGTCGCCTCAGACCGAGACGACGCGCTTCCATCCCCGATCGCCGTATGGCGTGGCGAAGGCATACGCCTATGCCATCACGGTGAATTACCGCGAGGCCTACGGGCTTCACGCCTCGAACGGCATCCTGTTCAACCACGAATCGCCGCGGCGCGGCGAGACGTTCGTGACGCGGAAGATCACGCGCGCGGCCGGACGAATCGCGAGCGGCCTGCAGGACGTCGTCTATCTCGGCAATCTCGACGCGCGGCGCGACTGGGGATTCGCGGGAGACTTCGTCGAGGCGATGTGGCTGATGCTTCAGAAGAACGAGCCGGGGGATTACGTCGTTGCGACCGGCGAGACGCACACGGTGCGCGAGTTCTGCGAGCGCGCGTTCGCGCGGGCCGGGAGGCCGCTCCGCTGGACGGGCTCGGGAGCCGGAGAGTCGGGCGTCGAGGCGAAGACGGGCGCCGTACGCGTGCGCGTCGACGAACGTTATTTCCGCCCGGCGGAGGTGGATTTCCTCCTTGGGGACGCCTCGAAGGCCCGGCGCGAGCTCGGTTGGACGCCGGAGGTGACGTTCGAGGGCCTCGTGAACATGATGGTGGACGCCGACCTCGACAAGGCGCGCAAGGAGGCCGCTGCGGCCGTCCCGTCAGTGTGACGGGACGCTGAACGCGAGCGTCGCCCGGAAGTCCGGGAACGCCCCCGCCGTTTCGAAGGCCCCATGGAGCGCCGGATCGAGCTCGCGGGCAGGCGTCTTCGGCGTCGACAAGGCGAGGTTCGCGGTCACGCGGCCCTCGTCGAAGGCGAGCCACCTCGGCGCGTGCAACGTCCCCGGGGCCCGGCGCGCGGCCTCGAAGCACTCCGTGACGAACGTCCGGAGGAGGTCACCCTCCGCGAGCCCGGCGCCCTGCACGGGACACATCTGCCCGTCGGAGGTGCCGGCCGGCGGCTCGCCGCCATACGCTGCCTGGAGGGCGGCCTTCACGGCGTCGCGGTAGAGCTCGTCGCGGGTCGTCGCGGCGAGCGTGATCGTGAGTCCGGAGGGAGTCTCGGAGATCCCGTAAGGCACGTGTGGATCCTCCTCGATCCGTCGCAGAATCTTAACTGGCTGCTAGTCTCGCGGCGATGATGCGCCTGCACGACCGGATCGCTGCGCTCATCCGCGCCGAGGGGCCTCTTCGGTTCGACCGCTTCATGGAAGCGGCGCTGTACGACCCGGAGGGCGGGTACTACGAGCGAGAAGGGCGCGTGGGCCGCGGTGGCGACTTCGTCACTGGCCCCTCGTGGCACCCGGCCTTCGGGCGCACGATGGCCCGTATCGCGAGAAGGCTGCGGGATGAAGAGGGAGAGAAGAAGATTTCTGCGAAAGGGGAAGAGGGGCTCCCATCCGGGTTGCGCGCGGCAACCGACGTCATGGATATCGTGGACGTCGGCGCCGGAGAGGGCGAGCTCCTTCGGGCTGCCGATGCGGCGTTGCGGGCGTGGGGCATCCGAGAGGAATTCCGCCTCGTCGGCGTCGAAAGGTCCGCGACCCGTCGCCGCATCGCCGCCGAACGATGCCCGGCTGCGGAGTGGGTCCCATCCTTCGAAGAAATCCCCCATGTCCGCGGCCTGATCGTGGCTTACGAGCTGTTCGATGCGCTCCCGGTGAGGGCGCTTTTCTTCGAAGGTGAAAAGCTGCTGGAGCGTGTCGTGACGCTAGAACCGGGCGGCGAGGGCTTTGCGTGGAGCCTTGCCCCCTGCGCCGACGCTGCCGAGCTGCTCGAGCGGTTCCGAGCTCGAGGTATTCATCTTCTGAGAAATCAAAAAGTCGAAGTGCGTTCCGGCGCCGCTCGTGTTGCTTCGGCGTTGGGGGCGCGCCTTTCTTCCGGCCTCCTTCTCGTCTTCGACTACGGTGCTCCCGCGAAGGCGCTCTATTCCGCCGGGCGCGCGAACGGGACGCTCGAGGCGTTCGTCTCGCACACGGTCACGCGTGACGTCCTGTCCGGGCCCGGGGGTCGCGACCTCACGGCGTGGGTGGATTTCACCGAGCTCGCCGAGGCGCTCGCGGACACGGGTCTCGACGTCGCCGGGCCCGTGAGCCAGTCGCGCGTCCTCGCCTCGGCGGGGATCTTCGAAGACCTCGCGACCGACGCCGACGCTCCCCCCGACGCCGCGCGCGTGGCGGACCGCCGGGCCGCCGCAGCCCTCGTCCAGCCTGGTGGAATGGGGGAGTCTATTCGCGTCCTCCTCGCGTCCCGAGGCACGGCTCTCGGGTCGACGCTGGCCTCCTGGCCTCGGCACAATTGATGCCTTTGCATCGTTTGACTTCACCGGGGTCGGCACACAAAATCCTTCCCGTCTTGACCGAAGCCGGAGGGTGCGCCGGCGCGGTCGGACCGCGAGGGATGTGCTCATGAACCCGTCTATGGCGTCCTACCTGCCGATCCTCTACTTCGCGGTCATGGCCGCGATCGTGCCGGTCGCCGGTCTCGCCGCGATGTCGCTTTTCCGGCCCTCGAAGCCGACGCCGACGAAGCTCGCACCGTACGAGTGTGGCGTCGCGTCGCCGACCGAGGCCTTCGACCACCGGTTCTCCGTGCGGTACTACCTCATCGCCGTCCTCTTCGTCGTGTTCGACGTCGAGACGATCTTCCTGTTCCCGTGGGCGGTCATGTACCACAAGCTGAGGCTGTTCGGCTTCGTCGAGATGCTGATCTTCCTCGTGATTCTGGTCGTCGGGTACGTCTACGCGTGGCGGCGAGGGGCTCTTTCGTGGGCTTGATCGAAAACTCGCTCCCGGACAACGTCCTCACGACCACCGTCGACGCCCTCATCGGATGGGGCCGCAAGAACTCGCTCTGGCCGATGCAGTTCGGCCTCGCGTGCTGCGCGATCGAGATGATGGCGGTCGTCGACAGCCGCCACGACATGGCCCGCTTCGGCGCCGAGGTGTTCCGTGGTTCGCCGCGGCAGTGCGACCTCATGATCGTCGCGGGAACCGTCACGGAGAAAATGGCGCCGATCATCAAGCGCCTCTACGACCAGATGGCCGACCCGAAGTGGGTCATCGCGATGGGCTCGTGCGCGACGTGCGGCGGCCCGTACCGGAGCTACGCGGTCACACAGGGCGTCGACCGGATCATCCCGGTGGACGTCTACGTTCCCGGCTGCCCGCCGCGGCCCGAGGCCCTCCTCTACGGCCTCATGGAGCTCCAGAAGAAGATCCAGAAGATGCGGGTCGTGAGAAAAGCGCCCGAGGAGCTCGCCGTTGGCTGACGAACCGAAGGACGTCGCGGCCGGGCCTCCCGCCGGCGAGCCTGCCAAGCCGGCGGAGCCCGCGAAGCCCGTTGCCCCGGCGGCGCCTGCC